>Ga0302325_10016028_pt1 | contig 15904 bp, 11 predicted proteins | sample Palsa_T0_2_FD_201948 | JGI IMG/M metagenome (GOLD analysis project Ga0302325, IMG submission 201948) | Peat permafrost microbial communities from Stordalen Mire near Abisko, Sweden - Palsa_T0_2 | ecosystem: Environmental > Terrestrial > Soil > Palsa > Peat permafrost | place: Sweden: Abisko... | reverse complement strand
CTCCGCGACTTTTCCACAATTTGTAGCACGCGTGAATATCCGCAACGCGGAAATTCATAAAGCTGTTGATATGATTCGGGTCGGGGACGCTGAGCGTTACCATTGGCTTATCCGGGGTCGGCCCGCCCCCAACGTTGAGAATCATCCAGATATTCGCAAGCTGAAGGTAGCCAGGCGCGTTGCCGTCACCCAGGCTTAGAATGCGGGCGCCGAAGACCTTTTCGTAGTAGTGAGCCGATCGCTCGATGTCGGCGACGGTGAGAAACTGCGCAATGCTGATCCCCTCTCGCGGCGGCATCTCATAGCTCTTTTGTTCGATTTGCACGGCGTTCATTGACGTCTCCTTTCGATACAATGCTCATTACAAATACGGTGTTCGGAGTCCCGCTCCCCAGCGCGCAATTTGGCCCAGATGACACGACCATTGAGCCAGAAGAAAATGGGTTGCGCAATTGGACGATGGTATTGCCCATACTTTCGTATCGACCGCAGGGTCTCATCCCTGAGGCATATGGCTTTTCACGCAGCTAGTCCTGAAGGTCGATCAGTGAAGGAAGCCTACTTTCCCAACCGACACGAAGGTGTCGCCGATACCATGGTTCAATTGTTTTACTCCCCTTATTTCTGGCCTGATTGCGATCGCTGAAGATGCACGTCGATCGGACTCAGTAAACTTCTCGAACCACTGCCGTGGTCGGCGGTGAACTGAACTCTCCGGGAAGACCCTCGAAGCGCACCAGCGGCTTCACCCGCTTCGGGCGAAGCCTTGGCCGAGCATCTGGCCAGCTGTAACCACACTCCATTCGCCAGATTTTCAAGACATCCGCCAAGCCGCTGCGTCACACGTTCGGGACGTTGCCGAACGCAAACGGTGCGGACCTGAAAACGATCCAAACCCTGATGCCCCACGCCAACGCCAACGTCAGCGTCACGATGGACAAATACGTTCAGGCAGTGACCCCTGCAAAACGCGAGGCACAGCGCGGAATCGTGGGCCTATTGGAACCAAATGGACCCACGAGAGTAGCACGGCAGCCTCCAAGTGCTTGAAAAGATGGTGGGCGCTATAGGATTCAAACCTATCACTCCCACCGTGCGAAAGCTGCAAGGCGTTTTGTAATCAGAGAGTTACGGGGAATGCTCGAGAGCGTTCAGGAATGCTCAGGAGCATATTTTTCAAAAACCTACGAACACGGGCCAGAAAGCTGGACCCATGAATGGACCCACGTCAAACGGGTTGGAACTCAGTTTCGTTCGACTCGCGTCGCATAATGGGGGAAACTGCTTGCAGAGCATTCAGGGCAGAAGCGGGGTTCTTTCTATCCAACGCCAATTGCTCCTGAATCGCTGGCAGCCAAACGCCCTCGTTCCCGGCGAACACGAAATTTTGATTTTCCTTTCTGGGCCACTCTGACATACGCTCTCGGCGGATGTGAAACCGCTCCTTTTATGAGCGAGGAGGTCAAGAACCCCGCCGCACGATACCGCGCGCTCTTTTGCTCGCTGGTTTAATTGTTACGTTCTGCTACATCGTCGGTACGGTTTCTGTCCTGCTGGCTTTACTACAGAATGAGGTCAGCGGGTTACAAGGACTGATGCAAGCGGTGGAGCGGACTGCGGACCGACTTGGCTAGTTCGCAGTGATTGCGATTGCCACCGCGTTGATTGCCATCAGCAACCTTGGAGCCGCCGGGGCCTACCTGGCTGCCGTGGCCCGCCTCACATTCGTCGCGGGGATGGACCGCTTCTGTGTTGGGAAAACTCCACCCGCGTTGGGGCACTCCTTATGTTGCACTACTACTACAGTTGCTCTCCGGTGTTTTGTTTGTGTTCCTGGGGCAGGCGGGGACAAGTGTTCGAGGCGCGTACGATGTACTGGTAAGTATGGGAATCATTACGTACTTCATTCCGTACGGGTTTCTTTTCGGCCGTGTTCCGCGTCCAGCGCGAGAAAGCGGGACCGGAGGCGATCTGCGTACCCGGCGGCAGACCGGTCGCCAAATTGGTCGCGTGCGTAGGGCTGTTTACAAGCCTGCTCGCGCATGCACTCGCAGTAGTCCCGCCAGCCGGGGCCCACAAAGTACTTGCGACGGTGAAGATAGTCGGGCTAAGCTCCATCCTCGTAGGAGTGGGAGCGATTTTGTATTACGCCGCCGCGCGGAGGAACAGGAACAATCAGACCGGGGCTTGAGACCGATTCATCGCACGGGAGGAACCTCGGACAATTCGGGACCTGCTGTGACCAACGGAAGACGATCCTGTGCGAGATTTTGTGACCGCAATCAGCACACCAATGCGCAATCATCGTACAATGGTGCGCTTTTTGAAGGCGACAAGTTGAAGGCAACAAGGAGATCAGTTGAGAGCATTTGCCTGTTTGTTGGTCTGGTTTGCGATCTGCGGATGGATGCTCGGTCAAGTGACAGTGGTGCGTGCGGGCCGGCTGGTGGACCCGGATTCTGGCACGGTGCTTTCCAATCAGATCATCGTGATTTCGGGAAACAGGATTCAGGCGGTTGGCCCGGAGCTGCAAATTCCGGCCGGGACGAAGGTAATCGATCTTTCGAATAAGACTGTGCTGCCCGGATTGATCGATTGCCACACCCATGTTGCCGACGGCCAAAGTGACGGCGACCCATTCGATGTCTTGAGGAAGACGGCGTCGCAAATCGTGCTGGAGTCGGTCTCAAACGCTCGAAACATGCTGCTTTCGGGATTTACCACGGTGCGCGATGTGGGCACGTACCGGGCGCTGAACGATGTGGCGCTGCGCGACGCGATTCATCGCGGAGATGTAATCGGGCCGCGGATGTTTGTGGCGGGGGCCTACGTCACGATCACAGGTGGTGCGGGGGCGATGACCGGGCAGGCGCCGGACATCCAGTTGCCGTGGGATTTGCATTATGGAGAAGCGAACAGTCCGTGGGAGGTGCGGCAGAAGATCCGGCTGCTGGCGCACGATGGAGTGGATCTGATCAAGATGCTCTCGACCGGCGCGGTGCTGACCCATGGAAGCAGTCCCGCATCCATTGAATTCACTGAGGAGGAGTTGCAGGCGGGCGTGGATGAAGCCAGCCACTTCGGGTTGCGCGTCGCCGTGCACGCGCACGCCTCCGAAGGCATTCGCAACGCGATTCTGGCGGGGGCGGCCTCCGTTGAGCACGCCGAAATGCTCGACGACGATCTGATTGCGATGGCAAAAAAGCGTGGAACATACCTCGATATGGACATTTATGACGAGGAGTGCATCCAGGCGGGCGCGCAAACGGGGCAAACCCCGGCGGACTTCCTGGCGCATGATGCGGAACTGGGAAGAATTCAACGGGAAAGTTTTCGCAAGGCCGTGAGAGCGGGAGCGAAAATGACGTTTGGCACCGACGCGGGTGTTTGTCCGTATGGAACGAGCGGGAAGCAGTTCGAGTTTATGGTGAGGTATGGAATGACTCCGATGCAGGCGATTCAGGCGGCGACGTCGAATGCGGCTGACTTGCTAGGCCATTCCAGCGAGATTGGCTCGATCAAGCCCGGAAAGCTCGCGGACCTGGTCGCAGTGAGCGGCGATCCGCTGAAGGACATCAGCCTGCTGGAGAACGTCGAGTTCGTCATGAAAGATGGAAAGGTCTACAAGTCGGCAGGTGCTGCGGCCTGCTCGCAGTGAACGTTCGCTCCCTACGTCTCTCAAATGGTTGTCAGCTTTTTGGGCAGGTGTTGAAAATCTTTCTGAAGTCTAAAGTTCCAGCAGGTCGCTTTTCAATTTTAATCTATACTTTCTGCGGTTTGCGCTAGTGTTACCCGTGGTTACAACAGTTACGCGTAGCATTCGTGAGAGTCAATGGAAGTTAATGTAGATTGACCGTGCTCCTTCGTCGGTCACACAGTTCTCATAGAGCCAAAACCCCGGAAATGTCTGCAGCACATAATCCAGCGCTGAGAGACCGTCACGTCTTCCAATTCCCCATGCACTATGCGTGCACCTCCGCAGCAATCTCCCGGCATCATGATAGCCATGTCCGGCGCTGCCCAACCGCCGATAGCGTGCGCCTTCCGATAAGCCACGATTTCGGGAGCGTCCAAAATCGCAAGCAGAGCCATCCTTGGGCCATAAACTGGTTCGGACGCCGAAGGGTCCGATGGATAAAACGACAAGTGATGGATTTTGAGGCGCAGAAAGTCCGTTGCCACGTTCGTTTCCATCATCCGAATCATGCCCCCCTCCTCTTGCGTCACCTGCATGAGCGGATCGGCAGAAAGCAATTTCGTCAGAATCTCTTTCGGTAACCCTGATTCGTCCAGAACGCCGAACGGAGGCAGATCGGGAGGCACCCGCTTGTCGAAGTCGCAACCTGAATATGCGAGCGACCCAGAGACGTGCCCTCCCTGCAGAATACGATGAATGACGTTCAATCCCGGTATCGGAGATCTATCGTCACCCCTTCCCGATTGGACCACGCAAATAGTCAGAAACAGACCAACAATCGCGGCTCTGAGCCTGTAAGAAGTCAAAAACGCACCTCCGCCGTGCTGCATGCAAGCGTAGCGCGCGGTTCAACTGGCGAAACATCGCGCACTTTTTGACCCGGACGGGTGTCGGGCAATTCTCGGTGAGCGTTATCTCTCTGTTCTCAATAGTTAACTTCCGGTTTGAAAATAACGGCCAATCCCCCTGAACAGCACCTATAGGAACTGCGAAGAAAGTGCATGGTTCTCCAGGGGGACCTTCTCTCGAGAAGAAGGGTTGGCGGTTCGACGTCAAGGTCTTGAGAGCGGAACGTCAGGCAAAACCTCCGTGTGCGATGTTGTCTTGCAGTGCTTGATCTCTGCGTCAACATGCATTTGCGCCCAACCCAATCGTAAAGTTCATCGTGCATCTACTTCAGACGGCATCTCCGGCGGACAGCCGAATCGTTGTTCAGCCGCGAAGAACTGCGCAGAAGAAAACCACATCGCAGTTTACATCGAGTTGCTTTGGGCTTGCGCACGGAAGCGGAAAGTGTGCGAAGGATGGCCGACCGCTTCCAGGCTAATTCCGCGGGGGAACGGCGTAGTATGCGGTGCGTGCCTGAATCCTGTAGTCCTTGTTCCGGGCGTGGATTTCGACTTTACGAAGGGTGCCGTCGTGCGCGGTGTTGGTCGGCGTATAGCCGATGTTGTACTGGTTGCGCAACTCGTTGGCGATCTGATTGAAAGCGTTTTTCAGTTTATCTGACTTGTTTCCCACTACGATGACGCGGCCACCAGTCTCCTCAGTAAGCTTGTTCATCTTGCCCTTGCCGGAATATTCGCCAGAGCCGTAAAAGCTGCGGTCGGCGCACAGCAGCACGTATATGATGCTGCCGGATTTCTGCGCCGCCTCAATCGCGTCTGGGATCCTCATCTGGCTGCCTTGATCTTCGCCGTCCGTAAGCAGAATCATCGCCTTGCGACCGACTTGCTGGGACAATTCATCGTTGGAGGCCAGGTACACGGCGTCATAGAGCAGCGTGCCGCGGAGCACGACGGGAACGGTGCCTCCCGGGCCGGGAGTGCCGGTTGTTCGGCCCCCGGTAATGTCGATGCGCGCGCTGTTCAGAGCGGTTTTCAGAACATCCACGGAGTTGGTGAAGTCCTGCAGCAGATTCACATTCACATCGAAGCCGATGACGAAGGCGAGGTCCTTGTCGCGCAAAATTTCATTGAGGAATGCGCCTCCAACCTGCTTTTCCATGTGGAGCACGCGCTCCTGGCTGCCGCTGGAATCAATCAGGATTCCCAGCGTCAGCGGGAGGTTAGACTCAGCCGCGAAGTACTTGATGGTCTGCGGCTTGCCGTCCTCCAGGATCTCGAAATCGTCTTTAGTAAGGTTGGGAATCAGCGCGCTCTTCTTGTCCTTCACATTGAAGAAGAGTTGGACCACATTTACATTGACCTTTAGGGTCTCCACAGACTGATTTTGCTCTTCACGCTGACTCTGCGTCGCATCAGAGATTGGGGCCGATTGTTGGCCGTTAGCGGCTGAAAATCGAACAAGTATGCCCAGAACGAACAGAACGCCGAAGATCTGAGGGATGCGGACTTTGCCCATCAAGGTATTCTCTTACTGCCAGCGTGGCGAAATCGCGATTTCAATTGCAGGCTATGCAACTCGCCGGTACTTCCACGCGTGATCCATGAACGCTACGTAGTTCCTCCGCTTGCGGCCCCGGGATCTTCGCCCCAATCGCTGAATTCATCCAGAGCTCGCGCAGCTGATAGTGTCTGTTTTCTTGGAGAAAAATCAGGCGCGCGCCCGGATGTGAAGGCGTGTTGACCGGCACCGTGTGAAATTTGACAGATTCTCGCCCGCGACCGGCCCGCAGATAGAAAGTTCGATTTCCTGTTGGCGTGACTATGTAATGTCCGGCAGGAAACATAACCTGCCCGACCATGAAGTCAAAAGGAACGTCCACCGTGATCTTGGGAGGAGCTTGCCCGTTGGGTTGCGCGCCTAGCCACGATGGACTAAGAAACAGGGCAAGAGCAACGTATGACACCAAAGCGGGCGTTTTCATGTATGTCCTAATTGTCCGTGGCTTGGGGATGTCTCTGAAAGGATCGCACACGGGGCGAAGGGACCTGCCTTTTGAGCAGGTCCCCTGAAGAGTGTGGCCGCACCCGGCTATTCAGCTGCGATCTCAACGTACTTGTCACTTTTCGATTCGTCTTTCGTCACAAGGGTATGTTTCACGTGCGCCTGGGGCACATCCCGGCCGGAATCCCGACTCCAGATTTGGGTCAGGGAATATGTTCCGCCCGCCTGCACGAAAACCAGACTGGGGCGATGTGGCTTTTGTGAACCAGCCTGGTTCGTGTTCACGATTGCGACGGCGCGGTCATGGTCGTCAAAAATGGACCATATTGAAAGTGTACCGTAACGGGCAACTGTGTAGTGCCCGGCAGGCAGAGACTTGCCCACGGCCACGAAATTGAATGGAATGTCTACCCGTATTGCATTCTGGCCCAAAGCCGGAAGGCAAACCGCCACGAGAAGAGCAAAAAACAAGATGACTTTGCAGAACTTCATAATCTTGGATTCTCCCCATCTTTCAAGTTTTCGCACCGCGACGCCGGCGCGAAGTCAGATACTACGGAAGCCAAATGTGGCGCACCAGATTACGTCCGAGCGCCAATTGGCGTCCCAAAGTAACTATGAAAACCATGATGCGTTACCTCATGCATTTGAGTCAGTTGACGAAAATCAGGCGAAAGCACGTTTTGACCACGGTGAGCGTAACCGCGATTTGTACGAAGCCGCTGGCGCGGCGGACGCTACCGCGTGTTCGAGGATTGGCAGTTTGTGAGGGATCGAAATAAGAAGTAAGTTGGGTCACGGAAAAAGAAGGTCCCTGTGACCCAACTACGCAACAAAATGCTGGAGGAACTCCAGCGCCGTAATTATTCTCATCGTACCGCGAAAACCTACGTTCGCATCGTCCGCGAGTTTTTCACCAGTCGCCCGACAAGCTTGGGCCCGAGCAAACCCGACAGTATCAGGTGTATCTGCTCCAGAGCAAGCTAGCTCCAGCCACGGTCTCGCAGTATGTGTCCGCCTTGCGCTTCTCGTTCATCAAGACACTGAATCGGCACTTTCTCGCCGAGTACATTCCGTTTCCAAAATCCCGCAAGCGATTGCCGATTGTGCTCCGCCCGGCTCGACTCATCAGCTCGGCCCGCAATCTCTATCACCGCACCCTGCATGACCTCATATTCCACCGCCATGCGCCGTGCCGAACTCTCGCGGATCTCTTGAAAATCTGGCGAATGGAGTGTGGTTACAGCCAGCCATCAGACTCCATATTCGCGTCAGCCGAAATGGACGGCAAGCAACCCTTGTGGCCAAACAGCATGATGGAGGACCACATCAGGCCTTGGGTTGGCATACGCTTCGCCATACGTTCGGTACTTTGCTGAAGGCAGCTGCAAGTCATTGAAAAGATGGTGGCGCTATAGGATTCGAACCTATGACTCCCACCGTGTAAAGACGCAACTAATTTAGTTTACAACAACTTACAGAGGCTCGCAGGGGGCTGCTAAGCTTCGCTAAGTTGCGGTAACAAAATCGCCCATCGGGTTGGTCATCGGGCTGAGATCATAGATAAATCTGAGCGAGCTTCAGGTACGCTTGTGTTCCGGGTCGCGCCTGCGATGATGCCGAGCGCAGCGAATGCTTCCCAGCCGCTATCGCCCGCGGGCACGCTGACGGGTTTGGGCGCAGGCGTCGGTAGGAGTCCGCAGCAGAAGATCGGCCCGGTAGACAACGGTCCTGCTGTCGGAGTGTTTGTGATTGCCGTCGGTGCGCTCGGGGTGAAACTCATACCGATGTTCGCGACTCAAGTGCGCTGCTTTTCGCCCGGCGACACTTTGCCCGAAGCTCTGGGGTTCATGAGAAAACAGGATTTCTCTCAGGTGATGGTCAGGCGCGGTGATGGACGATTAAGCATGGTCACTGTGGAAGGAATCACCAAGTGGCTCGCTGACGATGTTGGGTATTCCGGTGAAGGTGAACATCGATTCCGGAGGGAAGCCGAACGGCGTTCCGGAGCGAAGGTGAACAGCAGTCGGAGCGAAGCGACGCTGGCATGGTGATTTGGAGTAAGTCTTCGGAATCGTCAAGCGAAATTGTCCGGAGCGAAGCGGAGGTTTCGCCGCGTCGCCGCTGCTTGTGCTCAAAGACTGGCCAACTGGGAGTAAAATAGCGGTTTCGGTTGCGAGCACGATTCCGGCTTTGCTGTGTTCACTGGAAAACCGTGAAAGGGTGCATCATGTCTGCTTTAGGTTTTCGCCGTGTACACGTTGGCCTCTCTTACCTGTTCTCAAAGGCTGTCATCGGCGCGTTCTTGGTATCGTTATTGTCTTTTCTTTCACTCGCCCAGACCACGGTTAGCCAGGGCAGCATTCAGGGAACGGTCACCGACCAGACCAACGCAGTCGTGCCCGGAGCGACCATCACGATCAGGTCCCTCACTACCGGGCAGGTCGTCACGGTCAAGACATCCTCGACAGGTACGTATAACTCGGGCGGCCTTCCCATCGGCGATTACCAAGTTCGCGTGCAGGTCAAGGGTTTCAAGACGGAGCAACTGACCATTCCGGTCCAGATCACCGTAACGTCCTCTGGCAATGTGAAGCTGGAGGTCGGCCAGGAAACGACGACGGTTGAAGTGCAAGCCGCCGCCGTCACTGTCAACACGGAACAATCCGTAGTACAAGGCGTACTCAGCGGCGAGCAGATCGACAACATGCCGGTCAATGGACGCAGCTTCCTTGATCTCGCCCAGTTGGAACCCGGTGTCCAGATGCAGGATGGAGGAAATTTTGATCCCACCAAAGTCGGCTACAACTCTCTCTCCATCAACGGCGATTTCGGCCGCACCCCCCGCATCGAAGTCGACGGCCTCGACGTCAGCGACGAAACGGTGGGCACCACCACGCAAAACATTGCGTTGAGTTCGATTCAGGAATTCAACATTGGCCGTTCGTCGTTCGACATTTCGTCAGAGATCACGGGTACGGGCACCGTCAATGTCGCCACCCGATCCGGTACCAACAACCTCCACGGCCAGGGCTTCTACCAGTTCCGCGACTACAGTGCCGGTTTCGCGGATCTCCCCGGGGGCGTAAATTCGCAGTTTCAGCGCAACCAGTTCGGCGGACGCATAGGCGGCGCGATCATCAAGAACAAGCTTTTTTTCTTTATTGATGCAGAACGGCTTAAGCAGGACAGCGAGGATTCAATCGTGGTCGGGGCTCCCTTTCAAGCTCTAACGCAAGGTCTCGACTCACCTTTTAAAAGCTCACAGGGCAGCGGGCGGCTCGACTGGCAGGCCCTGAAGAATGTCCGCGTGTTTTACAAGTTCGCCTACGATTGGAACTATTCGACCTCGTCTGCGTCCACCGGCTTTTCTTATTATGCCAATCGCGACTACGCTCCCACGCATGCCGTGGGTATCGACATCAGTCAGGGCAATTGGTCCCACAGCATCCGGCTGGGGTACTTGAAATTTCACAACCAGATCATCGGCGATACCAACTCGCAACCATCTTCCATCAATCCATTTCCTTTCGCTGAGATCGGATTTAATGACACTAGCCTCTACACTGGACCGAACTACCTTGCGCCGCAGCAAACGTTTCAAAGCAACAAGCAGATTAAGTACGATGCCAGCCGGGTTTGGGGTGCACACATCATTCGCTTTGGAGCGACTGTCAACGGCATCGCCACCGGAGGCTTTGCTTCCTTCAACGGACTGGCCCCTTTCTTGAACACCTACGTCAACGGCGCTTTCTTGACCACTTCAACGGTCCAGACTACACCTTTTTATTCCTGCAATCTTCCCAATTTCATCGGCTGCGATTCCAACATCGGAGATTATCCCTTGACCGGAGCGTCCATCGGCAACGGGCAGGGCTTCAGCACGGAATTGCCCGCCTTCGGCTATCCCGCCGGAGGTTTGTTCGACACACGCTTTGAGGCCTACGTCGGTGATTCCTGGAAGATCAGGCCCAACCTCACTCTGAACTATGGACTGCGCTACATCCGCGACACCGGGCGCACCGATAGCGACCTAGCGCCTATCCCTTGTTCGGCCGTGACCCAGGCAACTTTGCAGGCTGGCTACCCGGGCTGTACGGGGAACCTTCTCGACCAATGGGGTCCCGGTCTGAGCAAACGCGTTCGCCAGCCCAACCTGAACTTTGCTCCTCAAATCGGATTCGCGTGGGATCCCTGGCACGATGGCAAAATGGCGATCCGCGGGGGCGGAGGACTCTACTACGAGAACAACATCTTCAACAATGTCTCGTATGATCGCAGCAACAAGCTCGCCACGGGATTATTCAACCAGGTCGTGCCGCTTTTCTGCAGTGTAGGCAACGGCTACGGGCAAACATCGTTTCCGCTGCCGACCGGAGCCTCGGTCACATCGATCGATGGCTACGACTTGGCCACGCAAGTTTGCTATCAACCTCTGGGCCCCAGCGCAGCGAACGCGGAAGGCGCAGCAAAAGCGGTCGCCGATTTGCAAGCTGAGTACGTCGCCGCAACCACAGCGGTTGGTGCCGCCGGACCAAACCCCAACTTCGTGGGCAACACTTTAAGCCTCGGCTACCCGTACTATCCCAATTTCCGCACCGCTCGTTCTTATCAAATGAACATCGGCGTCCAGCGACAACTTGCCAAGAACGGCGTGCTGACGGTGGACTATCTTCGCAACATCGGACTGCACTTCCAGGTTGGACTTGATGTAAACCACGTCGGCGACTCGCGGTACCTGAATGTAGCCGCCGCAAACAATGCTATTGCAAACACCTTATCGGCCTGCGGCGTGGCCACCATCGACCAGGCCATCGCGGCTTGCCCGGGACTGTACGGCCCAGGTGGCGGCGGGGCCAGCATCAACGATTTTGCCAACAACGGGCTCGACTCCGGCAATGTCTATAATTCCGGTTATTCTGTTTACTATGATTGGGCGGGCTACGGGCTCACTCCCAGCACCGGTGCTGCCTTTGCGGGCGTTAATCCCGCTCTCGGCAACCTGAACATGAACTATCCCATAGGACGTTCGGTTTATAACGGCTTGCAAACCGAGTATCGGCAGCGAGTTAGCAATCCCTTTCGCGGCGTAAATGCAATTGATCTCCAGGTCAATTACACACTCTCCCGGTTCGTTAGCGATGCCGGCAGCGACCAGCATTTCACCGTAAACGGATGGGATTACCGCAATCCTACTGGCTTTATGGGACCCACGGCAGAAGACCGTACGCATCAGTTTAAGTTTGGCGGTACTTTCGACTTCGGTCACCACGGCCCGCGCCTCAGCTTGATTGGCGGCTTTGCTTCGCCCCAGCCGTCTGATCTTCGCCTACCGGTGTACACAAGCACGGGTGAAATCTTCCGTTCAGACCTGACGGGCGACGGGACGGTTGGCGACTTCCTGAATTCTGCCGGAGGAAACGTCGGCCATCCTGGGACGTTCATGCGCTCGGTTTCACCCCATAACCTGAACGCCTACCTCCAGAACTTCAACAATACCTACGGCAGTGGGAGTACGCTCACGCCGGCGGGCCAGGCCCTGGTCACGGCTGGTCTATTCACGCAATCGGAATTGGTCCAATTGGGCGCGGTGATTCCCGCGGTCCCGCTTGCGCCCGCCAACAATGCCGGGAACGGCTACTATAAGGACGTCGATACGGTGCTGAGCTGGCCCTTCAAACTGCGAGAACGCTTAACGATCTTGCCCAGCATTTCGTTCTTCAATGTCTTCAACTTCTCGAACTTCGGACCTCTGGGCGGCGATTCTTTCGCCAGTTCGAACTCCACTGGACTGGCTCCCGGTCCCGGCAGCATCAACGGCACAGTCGCTGGCGTTAATCCCAGCTCGAACACCGTCCGAATCGGACGCGGTAGCGGCGTGTTCGCGGTCGGCGCCCCGCGCGAAGCTGAATTCGGTTTGCGCTTTGACTTCTAGGGCACCCGCTCGGAAAAGGGGTTCGCCAACCAAAACCCCGCTTCCAGGCTTGCACAATAAAATCCGCGCTTCCGCGGCTTGGAGAAACGTACGCCCGAGGCAACAACGCAACGGCTCGCTGGGATCCGCGGCCACCGGAACCCCACATAGTCCTGATCCGCGAGTTAGAGAAGTGAGAGACCCTCGCACCCTACGCTTCACTTTCCTGCGCTTATGCGCCTCCGGGTGGTTGACAGGCAAAGCGCGAGTTTTTATTCCGAGGCCCGAAGTCCTAGTGTTGTATCAGAAGCGACGCAGGAAGAGAAGCTAGTAGCCTCGTCAGAATCTGCGGCGGTCGCTTTTGATACAACGACTTGAAGCAAGCCGCTAGCGGTGGCGGCGGACGCGGGATTCCCTAATGGAATTTGAATCGATTTTCGCTTGGAACTCGACAAGGCGTTAATTCTATGGTACATCAATGCATTGATTAATCGATTGATTGGAGGTTCTTATGGAACGCCGCGTCGATGCCCATGTCGCCCGCACGCAGTTCGGGCAGATTATGACCCGCGCCATCGAGAACAATGAGCGCTTTATCGTAGACCGGCGCGGAGAACCCGCCGTGGTCATCATGAGCGTCAAGGATTTCATCAAAACCATTGCGCCGCCGCCAAAATGGCTGGAGAAATCCTGGGCAAGCGCAAAGCGACGTGGCCTGGACAAGCTCACTCCCCAGGAGATCGACGGCGAGATTAAGGCGTACAGGCGCGAGAAGAAAAAATGATTCGGGCGATCATTGATACGAATGTCCTCGTATCGGCCCTGATCTCGCCCTCGGGCAATGAAGCCCTACTGCTTCTCGCCGTCAAGCAAGGGCTCGTGCGGCCTTGCTTTTCTCCCGCTATGCTCGAGGAATATTCCGAGGTTCTTGCGCGGCCCAAGTTTGCTTTTTCCCCGGATGAAATTACGGCACTCATCGACCTGCTGCAGCATCAGGGTGATCTTCGCGCCCTGCCCCGCTGTCTGGCATGTCTCCCGACCCCAAAGATGACAGGTTCCTGGCGTGCGCCCTGGCGGCACGAGCGGATTTCGTGGTCACCGGCAACAAGAAGGATTTCCCGAACGACGAACTTGGAGCCACCCAGGTCGTAAGTGCCGGGGAACTCCTGAATCTGATCACCCTCGAACTATAGCGATGTAGCCTGATGGCAAGCCAAATTGCTGATCATCCTCACGTCGCTTGTTGCATCTGTGCGTCCCTCTCCACCCTGTCCTCGCCTGTCAACTGATGGAATGGCATGCGCAAACGCCTTACGCCAAAGCGACGGACTTCATTTTTCCGTCGCTGAAGGCAGAAGGCGCGTGCCGCTATCTCCTGCAGTCTTTTTTGCAGATCATCTCCGGCCTGCAGCCCTGAAGGCGGGCGTCCAAATTCCTGACGGACATCGCTTCGGCCTTCATAACCTGCGGCACAGCCTTAGCCACTGGCTGGTGAACAAGGCCAAGGTGGATCCGAAGGTTGTGCAGACCATCCTGCGTCATTCACGCATTCAAACGGCTGGATATCTACACCCAGGGCGACGGCGATGAAACACGGGCGGCACAAGGCGCATTCCTGAAGGAACTGGGAATGGTCTCGGAGATGATCCAGTGAATTGTGGGTTGAGTTGTGGGTTGGCTCGCGGGGCCGATCTCCCCGCAAGCCCAAGGAAACAAATGGTGGGCGCTATAGGATTCGAACCTATGACTTCCACCGTGTGAATCTGAGCGTACTAGGTTTTTCAATGACTTACACAACCGCGGGGACTGCCAAAGTTCGCGGAAGTCATATAAGGCATACATTTCTGTGGGTTGGATTGTGGGTTGGGATCCCGACCGCAAGTCGCGTTGCTATTGAAAAAAGGTGTTGTACTCTCTCACGCTTCCCGCCGACGCTTTTTGCCCTCCGCCAACGCCGCACAATCAAGCGCAAACAAGGCTGAACCACTTTAGAATATAGATTGCGGCGCATAGGTCCAGCATAGGTCCTTTACCCCTTTACAGCGATGGAGTATTCTGCTAGCACCTAGAAAGGTGCTTAACAGGAGCAGGCCATGCTGGACATCACCAAGGACATCCAATCACTGACCACCTTCCGCCGCCGTTCCGGGGATTTCATGAAACAGCTCAAGAAGAGCAAGCGCCCCGTGGTGCTTACGGTGAAGGGGAAGGCTGCGGCTATTGTGCAGGACGCGGGAGCCTATCAGCGCCTGCTCGACGTTGCGGCCAGTGCCGATGCAGAGGAGGGCATCCGTCAAGGTCGGGAAGATGTGAAAAAAGGAAGGACACGGCCCGCGCGGGAGTTCTTCGACGAGTTCGAAGCCAAGCATGGCATACCTCGTTAATATCACTCCGCGTGCTGAGCGTGATCTCGCCCACCTGTATGAGCAAGTCAATGCCGAGTTTTCCGCCGCAGCCCTAAGATGGTACGAAGGGCTGAAAGAAGCCATTCTCAGCCTGGAAGAAAACCCGAATCGGTGTCCTCTGACGCGCAAGAGTGACAAGCTCAGACACTTGCTTTATGGCACCAAACCTCATATCTATCGTGTGATATACCGTGTCCTGGAGAGACAGAAACATGTCGACGTGCTCCACATCCGCCACGGCGCAAGGCGGAAGATTAAGTCTTCCGACCTCGAATAAGAGCGAGCAAGAGCATACGGTTTGTCGGTATTGTTGGGTTTTGTATCCTCTTGTTATCTGTCTGAAAAGGGCTTCACTCTCTGTCGAACCGCTACTGTGATGCATTTCTGCGATCCGATCTGACCTCCTCCTGGCAGATGCGATGCAGAGGAGCGCGAACGGCGGCGGTGCTGACTATCCCGTGCGCCCTTGGATCAACCCTCTTTGACTAATGACAACGAGGAATGCTCCGCGCCCGTGGAACTCGCACGGATTCAGGACGGCTCATCTCGGAGTGGGCTCTTCAGTCGCTCAACATTGTGGGAAGCGATTTTGTACTATTCGTGGGCGCCGTGCTGGCGCAGCCATTCCGCCATGTCCGTTCGACCCCTCACTCCCGCGTCATGTAAAGGCGTCGCGCTCACGTTGTCCTTGGCATTGACATCTGCCTTGTGGGCCAGCAGCAATTCCGCCACGTCCTTGTGGCCATTACTCGCCGCTTCGTGCAAAGGCGTCCTGCCGTCGTTGGCCTTGGCATTGACATCCGCCTTGTGGGCCAGCAGTAATTCCGCCACGTCCTTGTGGCCATTACTCGCCGCTTCGTGCAAAGGCGTCCTGCCGTCGTTGGCCTTAGCATTGACATCTGCCTTGTGGGCCAGCAGTAATTCCGCTCCGTCCTTGTGGCCATTACTCGCCGTTTCGTGCAAAGGCGTCCTGCCGTCGTTGGCCTTAGCATTGACATCTGCCTTGTGGGCCAGCAGTAATTCCGCCACGTCCTTGTG
>Ga0302325_10016027_pt1 | contig 15905 bp, 13 predicted proteins | sample Palsa_T0_2_FD_201948 | JGI IMG/M metagenome (GOLD analysis project Ga0302325, IMG submission 201948) | Peat permafrost microbial communities from Stordalen Mire near Abisko, Sweden - Palsa_T0_2 | ecosystem: Environmental > Terrestrial > Soil > Palsa > Peat permafrost | place: Sweden: Abisko... | reverse complement strand
GCGCGGAAAGAGCGCGGAAAACAATGGCCGACTGACTTCCCCGTGCAAACGGCTGACGCCGTTAATGTAACCGCTACCACGAATGGCGAGGTACGCCATGTTGAAAGGGTCGCCGGACGATGCGCCGGGCTCTCGCCCCAGCGCCAGCAACTCATCGATGCCGACGCGCAAGTCGGAAAGATAGCGACCGAGGTAGCGCGTGACGAGCGCCGGATCGTAGCGGTCGAAGGCCGCGGCGACGGGTGTGTGCGTCGTGAAGATCGTTCCGGCGCGCGCTACGAGCAACGCGACCGGGAACGGAACGCCGTGCTCTTCGATAATGCCGCGCGCGCGCTCGAGCACTGCCAGCGCAGCGTGTCCCTCGTTGAGGTGCAGCACGTCCGGATCGAGATGCAGCGTGCGAATCAAGCGCCAACCGCCGACGCCGAGGATGTACTCTTGTTCCCAGCGCACTTCCGGATCGCCGTTGTAAAGCTGCGCGGTAATTCCGCGATCGAGCGCGCTGTTCGCCGGATCGTTGCTGTCGAGGAGATAGAGCGAGACGCGCCCGATCCGCGCGATCCAGGCCCGTAAGTATACGGTTCGTCCGGGAAACTCGAGGGGGATGCGCAACAAACCGCCGGCGAGGTCGCGCGCGCGTTCGATCGGCATGTCGCTCGGATCGTTGGCCGGATACAGTTCGTGCTGCGTCCCGGCGGCATCGAGCGCTTGTCGAAAGTAACCCTCTTGATACAGCAATCCAACGCCGGCGATCGGAACGCCGAGATCGCTCGAGGCTTTGAGCAGATCGCCGGCCAGAACGCCGAGTCCGCCCGAATAAATTGGAAGCCCCTCGCTCAGGCCGAACTCCATGCTGAAGTACGCGGCCAGCCGCAGCGGCGTCTCGGCGCGCTCGTTCTGAAACCACATCGGATCGTCCAGACGCCGGCTCCGGTACGCGAGCGAATCCTGAACCAGCGCTACGAATTCCCCGTCGTTCGCGAGGCGCTCGAATTCGAGATCGCTACAGGAGTTGAGAACCACCCAGGGATTTCGCGAGGCCGACCAGAGGTCGGGATCGATACGCTTCCAGATGCGGACAGCGCGGTGCGCTGAGGACCAGCGCAAATCGAGGGCGAGTTCGTCGAGGCCGGCGAGCGCCCGCGGCAGGCGCGACTCGTCGGAGCCACGGTTCGGCATGCTACTCCTGTGGGGCGTCCGGCGTGGGGCCGGTGAAAGAGCTCTAGGTACGCCCTACGGGCTGTCGCAGGGCGGATGCCCGCAATTGCACGTCGAGTCGCCTTCTTCCGTTACCTCGGCGTCCTGGCAGTAGTCGCTGCAGAAGGTCTGGACGGGATCCGAGCTCTCCAAAGCGGCCGTCACCATGCACTCGCACAGGTCGTGACCACACTGCATCTTTTCCGAGTTCACGATTCCCAGACTCCCCTAAAGCGACATATGTATCATGGCGCCATGAGACAACTCATCGCCCTCCTTTCTCTCGGCCTACTCCTATCCCCGGCCGTCGCCTTGGCCCAGGACGCGGGAGCGCCGCCCCCGACTCGAGCTACCCCAACCGCTCAGCAGCGCGCGCTCATGGAGCAAGCGCGCACGCAGATGCAGCAGATCCACGCGCAGGCGCGTACGCAAATGCTCGCCTCACTCAGCCCCGCACATCGCACCGCGGTCGCCAACCTGATCGGTCAGCTGGCGATCTCCCCGAATCCGAATCCGGCCTTAGCGGCGCACCAGATCGACGCGATTCTCACGCAATCTGAGGGTCAGTCCATTCTGCGCACGCACCAAGCCGCGAAGGCCCAGATGCAAACTCTTCACTCGCAGATGCGCGCTCAGTTCGAGAGCACGCTGACGCCCGACCAGCGCGCTCAAATGGAGGCACATCGCGCGCAGTTCGCTCAAGGACATCCCGGCGGCATGGCCGCGCGGCCCTCGAGCACCGATCCAGGCTCGATCCTTCTCCGCGCGCTCGGACCGGCTCGCGAAGGTCACATGCGCGGCGGACCCGGCGGAATGGGCGGCCCACCTCGCGCCTAACGCCACCCGTTTCGTTCGATCGAACGTTGAAAACATCGCCTTCGCTGGGTACGTCCACAAGGCGATGTTTTTTCGTTTGAAGCTGCCGGCCGTACTTGCCGTCGTGTTCTGCGCCTCGTGCTCTCTCGATGCGGGGGCTCAGCCCGCCGGGCCCGAGGTGGCCTCCGGATTTCGGGTCGAGACAATCGCGCACGTCCCTGATGCGCGCGAGCTCGCGGCCGCGCCGAACGGCGATTTGATCGTCGGCACCAGCGGCAGCGAAGTCTTCGTTATCCGCGACGCCGAAAGCACGCCGCAAGCTCCCGAAGTGCTCGTCGACGTCGGCGATTCGCCTGCTGCGGGCGTTGCGCTCGCACCCGGTTCGCTCTTCGTCGGAAGTGAGTTTGCGGTGTGGCGCGTCCCTTACGAACCAGGCGCGCGCGGGCCGTTGAAGGCCGTCAAGATCGAAAGCGTGCGGCCGCGCGGAACGGGCGGCCACAGCACGACCTCGCTTGCGGTCGCAGGGAACCATCTCTACTACAGCGTCGGCTCGTCGTGTAACGCCTGCGTCGAGACGGATCCGACGCGGGCGAGCATTTTTGAAGCGCAATTCGACGGAAGCGATTCACGCCTCGTCGCAAAGCGCATTCGCAACGCGATCGCCCTCGCCGTCCAACCCGAAACGCAAGTACTCTGGGCCGGCGTTGCGGGTCAGGACGAACTCGAGCACGGGCATCCATACGAAATCTTCGATGCGGTGACGGCTCACGCCGGAACGGCCGACTACGGCTGGCCCGTGTGCTACGAAAACCGGCGCCCCGTGCATCCCGGCGACGACTGCTCGCAGATCGCGGTATCGCGCGCCGTATTCCCGGCGTACGACACGCCGATCGGCGCGGTGTTCTATCCGCTGCACGAGAGCGGGAAGTATGCCTTTCCCGCCGAGTACGCGGGTGGCGCGTTCGTAGCGCTCCATGGCTCGTGGCACATGCCGCCGGTCGCGCCCCGGGTCGCGTTCGTTCCCTTTCGTGACGGCCAACCGGCCAAGGCGGTAGACTGGGACGATCCCGACGTTCAGTGGCGCGAATTCTTGGGAGGCTTCCAATCCGGCATCCTGCGCATCGGCCGTCCCACCGGCGTCGCGGTCGGCTCGCAAGGCAGTTTATTCGTCGCCGACGACAAAGCCGGGGTCGTCTATCGGATTCGCCCGGTTCGCTGACGAAGGGTCGCTCGTGAGCGACAAGCTGACCTACGGCTCGTACCTGAAAATCGACGAGCTCCTCTCGATCCAGCGCCCCCTGAGCGACCCGCCCCATCACGACGAGATGCTGTTCATCGTGATCCATCAAGTCTACGAGCTTTGGTTCAAACAGCTGCTCCACGAGATCGAAGCCGCGATGCGTTTTCTCGCGGCGGACGATCTCCTCAAGGTTCAGAAAAACTTCCGGCGCATCCACGCCATCCAGCGCGTGCTCGAACATCAAGTCGATATCCTCGAGACGATGACGCCGCAAGAGTTTAATGCCTTTCGCGACGGACTCGACCCGGCGAGCGGTTTTCAGTCGGCTCAGTTTCGCGAGATCGAGTTTCTGTGCGGCGCTCAAAAGACGGGCTACTTGCGTTTCCTCGAACCGACCGGGCGCGAACGCGAAGCCCTCGACCGCCGGCTGGCGTCGCCCACGCTACACGACGCGCTTCTCACGCTGCTTGCGAAACGCGGCTATCGCGTCGAGCCGCACGAGGCGCTCATCGCGAGCCTCAAGACGATCTACGACGATGCGGAGCGGCACTACGATCTCTATCTTCTGCTCGAAGATTTCATCGAATTCGACGAACGCTTCTTGCTCTGGCGCGGACGGCACGTGCGCATGGTCGAGCGCATGATCGGCCTCAAACCCGGTACGGGCGGTTCGCTCGGTGTCGCCTATCTCGAAAAGACGCTCTCGAAAAAGTTCTTTCCGGAGCTGTGGGAAGTTCGCACGCACTTGGGCGCTTCTCGTCCCTACGGCGTACTCTCCGAAGACGCCGCTACGGGCCCAGACTTCGACCCAGCCAAAAGTTGAGTTCGCTTGGCGCTACCCTCAGAGCAAACGAACTCAGGTTCTCTTTATCGGCCAAGCTAAGGACAGCAATATAAGGACAGAGGCTAATAGGTAGTAGTTTTGGGTCACTCTGTTGGGAGAAAAAGCCGCAAGCAACCCGCACGCCATCCACGCGCAAAGCCCAAGCACGCTATACACTCTTATCGAGCCGCGCGACCGAGACCAAACTGCCGCCAGGAAGACCGCAAAAATAGCAAGAGCTGGGAGAGCTCCCCAGATTGAGCCGTTCACATTCCGATCTCCGTCGGCCGTCTATGGTGTGCGTCTAAGACCGAAGATCCCCATCCAGAAAAGCCCCAAACTCAACACTATGAAGAATACGCCATTCATACGTTGAAAGCGAGCGCGAGCGACCCTTGAGTCCGCGCCGTACATCAAGTACCTGTCGAAAGCTTTGAACCAAGTCGGAAATTCCTGAATCTTACTTTCTCTCCAATCTGCAATACTCGCGCTGCAGCGGATCTGGTAAACGCCCAAAGCACAAGTCACGAGACCAAAGATCAAGAGTGGCGGGCTCAACACCAAAACGGCCTCCTCCCCCTCATCAGGCTACCGGCCCAGACTTCGACCCAGCGAAAACGTAAGTTCGCCGGGACCTCCGTACAAGTACGATGCCGAGGGAGGCGGTACGTTACCGAACAGATTTCGCACGCCGAACTGTGCGTTGAAGAGCGAGCCGACCGGCACGCCTACGCCGACGTCCGTCAGCGTGGTTGCGTTTGGCCCTAAGCCGTTGTTGGCTCCATAGTACGACGTGCCGAGGACGAACCCGAGTCCGCCCTGCCGCTGGTAAGCAACTTGGATCCTACCGCTCGAATAAGGCATTCCCGCGAACTGCGCTCCCTCTGAATTGAAGTCGGCAGTCGAGGCATAGCGCCAAGCCGGTTGCGCGCTTCCGTAGGCGTACGAGCGCAAGAGATTTGCGGAGGCTGCGAAGCTGAGGCCCGTCGTGCCGGCCGTATGAGAGAATCCGAGATTCATGCCGGTACTGCGCGCCTGGCTCAGGCTTGCAAATCTGTTCGATTGGTCGATCCGGAATGCGTTGAGCGTGACGGCGTCGACCGACGTGAGCTGGGCGCCGGCGGAAAGGTGATATGCGAACGCCGTCTCAGGCTCGCTCGAAGCAGGCGGCCGCGCGGGATTCACCGCAACGAGCGGTTGCATCGCGTAGGTACTTCCGGCGGACGCTTGGAGCGTGAAGGCGCCCGCGGGACGATAGGCAAGCCCAAATTGTGGATCGCTGCGCACCGACAGCCCGGTGCCGCTCGAGAGAACGTCCGCCACGCTGAAGCGTAGCGCTTTCGTGAGCGGCGCTTCGCCGCGCATCAGGAAACTCGAGGTCGTTTGCGCGAGTGAAGACGCACCCTGCGCGAGCGTGTCGGTACTGCGATCGTATCCGATCGAAATGAGTTCGCCCGCGACCGGCACGTCGTAGGCGAACTGGTCGCCGCGAATGCGCTCACCCCCAAGCGAGCTGCCGTAGGTGCGGAGCCGGAACGTCCCGGTATCGACTGAACTGCTGACGCCCAGCGCATAGGCCGGCGCATTGATTGCCGGCAGACCGATGCTCGCCGCGCTCGTCTGCGAGCCGTAGACAGCCAGATCGACCGTCGTCGCCGACGATGCGTTGTACGCCGCCTTGAGCACTTGCGTCCGGTTGTCGCCGCTTCCCGTGATCGCGTTGAACGAGTATCCGAGAGGCCCCGCCGAGTGACCGTAACTCAACTGTTGGTAACTTCCGAAGTTCGAATCGTAGCCGGCAGCGAGCGTCAGGTCTTGTGTCGAACCGATCGGAGCGGTCTGATAATTCACGGTTCCGCCGATCGCGCTCCGTAGCGACAGACCGTCGGCGCCGAAGCCGCCGGGCGCGACCGCGACCGCAGCCAGTGCGAGCGCGTTGCGCGTGCGCAGCGCGGCTTGACTGCCGCCGCCTGCGAGCGGAATGCCGTCGAGCGCGAAGCGCGCATCCTGCGGATCCGTGCCGTCGAGCGATACTCCGCCGAAGAGCGGGGACACGCTTGGGACGAGCGTCACTCCGGGCACCGTTCCCAATTGATGTGCGACGTTCGGATCGTTGTTGACAACCGATTGCGTCAGGATCGTCGAGCCAGGCGGCGCGCGCAGCGTTGAAAAACTCAGCGGGACCAATTTGAGGGCGAGAACTTTCCAGCCGGCGGTCACCGAAGAGCTGACGACGACGGTGCGTTCGAGTGGATCGTAGCCGCCGCGCTCGACGCGCAGCGTGTAGGTTCCCAGCGGCAGCGCCTGCAGCGCAACGTACCCCGTCGGTCCGGTGTCGGCTTCGCGCGTGGCGGGCCCGCTAGCTGCGACGTGCGCGCCCGCGAGCGGTTTCCCTTTGGCGTCCCGAACGATTGCCGCGATGGCGCCGGGGCCGAGGCCGGCTTGCTGCGCGCGCGCCGGGGCGATGGCGCCTCCGAGCGACGCGGCCACGAGCAGCAACGCAAAAACAATGGCGCGAGAACTCAACCTCGTCCGTTACGGCGTCGTCCCGGAGCGTTCATTTTCTGAGAGCTCAGCGCGCGTTGAATTCAGCGCGAAACAGGTACGTTCCGGGCACGGGCAAGCAACTGCGCAGGCCCGGCTCGTAGGTCGAATTCCGTGCCGAGGTCAGCGCTGCTTCGTCGAGTGAGCCCACTCCGCTGGTTTTGTACACAGCCACACCTTGCACGACACCCCGTTGGTCCAAGGAGACAGCGACCTGCGCGACCCCCGACTGGTGCAGCGTCCCTGCGAACTCGGGATACTTGAGCGGAGCCACGGCGAGCGCCCGAGCGTTCCTGTTCGGGTTGGCGCACGCGACGGTCGCGAGCGTGTCCGGTACCGTTATTCGCAACACGTTCGACTCAAGATCGAGGGTCGCTTCGCGGGCGCGCACGACAAGCGTGAATTGGTGGCCGGCCTTGATCCCATAACACGCTAGGTCGAAGACGCTCGGGTCGATCATTAACGAACCTGGCGCGACGGCGAATGCAAGTATTGGAAAGCTCATGAGAGGTTCGACGCAGGTCGAGTTTTTCGTTCGTTTGCTTCCCGATTCGTCGAGCACATGAAGCCGGATGTCGCTCAGCGAGGAAACTTCGAGGGACTTGCTGCCCTCGTTCTTAAGGGCGAGGTCCACGATGACGTGAATGCCGTCGCTCAGCGCAATACCCCGCGCGCCAATTCCTAGCGAGAGGTCCCCCTGTGGATTGCCGAACGTGATGGCGGTCGATGCCGGCGTCGCGCCGGAGGCTATGGACGACCCCACCGTGACCGCGATCAGAAGAAGTGCGGACAAAGGAAACGGCAGCAGCCGGTTCCTCATTGATTCGGAGTTCCGCCGCTGCTGATCGAGATGAGATTGAACTCGCCGACCAGCGCCCAGCCGATCGCGATCCCGATTCCAAGCGACAGCACGATTGCCCAGGGTAAGACTTTCCGCCAGCCGTGCTCCTTCGCGAACGAGTTCGCCATCACGCCGCCCATGATTCCGGCAAGAACGATACCGGTCGCGTAGCAGAGTTCGGGACTCATCGCTTAGTGCAGCGACCTTCCGCAAGCGGTGGCGCGCGGAGCGGCCGCTTGGCCGAGCGGAACGGCCACCCCGAGTTGGATCGTGCGCGGCGGCCCGAACCGGTCGATTGTCGAGAGGTACTGCTGATGGGTGAGATTGTCGCTCGTGAGTACGAGTGCCGGACCCGACAGCAGCGCGACGCGCAGCGTCGCTCCGAACAGCAGCGCCGCACCAAGCGGCTCCTGTTCCTGGCTGTCGGCGTAGGTTTGACCGACGTACGAACCTTGCAACGAGAACGAGAACGGTCCATTGCCGGCGCCGTCCACGGTCACGCCCGCAGAACTATTCGGAACGTACGAGAGCTGCTTCCCCGGCGTTTCGCCTGGGCCGGTGACGATCCGCGGATTCTGCGCGTTGCCCCAGACGCTGAGACGCGTACACGAGCCGAGCCGCTCCGTGTAGGTCAGCGTCTCGCCGTTGCTCTGCGTTTGTTCGATGTTCTCTCGCTTCATCAGCGTCGGACTGATCGTGATGAAGTCGATCGCATCGTTCACCTTCGTTTGGAAAACGTCGAATGCGAGCCGGCCGCGTAAGCCGATCAGGTAGTCAAGACCGGCGTCATCCGTCGTGCTGCGTTCCGGTACCAAGAAGGGGTTGGGCTCATAGGCGACCTTGCCAATATTGTAGCCGCGCACCAGCTCGTTGAGATACGGCGTTCGAAAGCCTCCGCCACTCGAGAGGCGCACCGAAAGGACCGGTGTCAGGTCGTAGCGCAGCGCGCCACGCGGCGAGACGGCGCCTTCCTGGTAGCCCGGCACCGAGGTGGTCGTCGTAATTCCCGACGAGACGTTGATCAGCGTGAGGTCGTTGTAGGTGGAGAGGTCGGCCCGGGCGCCCGCAATCAACTCGAAACGCGGTATCTTAAACGTTGCTTGGAGTCCGGCGGCTTGGGCTATTTGCGTGCCGAATCCGTCGGCTTGCAATGCGCCGGTCGGTCCTTGCTGTTCGCTGTAACCGCCGATGTAGCGCTGTTCGAAGAGCACGTCGAGCGAAGTCGTCGACGAAAGCGGAGCGTCGAGCGAGGCGGCATAGCCCTCTTCGTGGGTTGGGACGTTTTGCGTGTAGCGCAAGGCGCCCGGGTCCGTTGGAAAGAGATCGTCGATGTTGACGATGTTGACGCTGCGATCGTAGAACCAAAACTTCACGAGGTCGGCGCCGACGACCCGACTTGCGACGACGGCGTCTTGATTGAGGTTGCGGTTGAACGTGTAGTTCGTGCGCCCTTCGTCCTGATGGTCCCAAGAGAACAGCGTGCTTGCTTCGATGCTGGTGAGCCCGTCGTCGTAGCGAAGCTTGACATTCGAGGACGAACTGGTGCCGATCGAGATGTGGTCGCTGGGCGCAGCATAGCCTGGCGGCAGAGCGTAATAGCTCATGCCCGTTCCAACCGTGGAAAACGAAGCAGCGAGCTTCGTGCCGATCGGAACACTGACTTGCGCGCCGTCATCGTAGCTCGAGTTCGTGCCGGCCGCCAGCGCGGCGCGGCCTTCGACGCCGAGTCCCGAGCCGATTGTCGGAGCGAACGTCTTCACGTCGAGAACGCCACCCACGGCTCCCGAGCCGTACAATGCCGAGCCCGCACCCCGCAAGAGTTCGGCGCTTTGAAGCGTTTGCACGGGATACGCCAGCCAGTCGACTTGGCCGCCGAACCCGTCTTGCGCGGGCAAGCTGTCGACGAAGACCGCACCGAGATCGGTACCCGCGCCCAAGAACGATACGCGCAATTGACCGTAATTGGTAAACGCGCTATTGCTGCGATCGCGATCGAAACCGGGGAGCTGGCGCAAAAGACCGTCGCTGGTGAGCGAGGGCGACAACGCGATCGCACTGCGGTCAAGCAGCGATGCCGCCAAGGGCAACTCGTGCAGGTTGCTCAGCGATCCGGTCGCTACGGAGACGCTGCCGACGACGGGTAGCGAGCGCACCAAAACGACCGTTCCGCGTACGTTACGCAGATCGATGTGCTGTGCGACGAACCCCTCGGCCGTGACTTCCGCCTCGAGTGGCTCGAAGCTCGCCCGGGCGAACACCTTGCCGGCCGCGTCGCTCTTTTCGACGTCGTGACGTCCTTCAGTGTCGATGAAATCGACGCTCGCAGCGACGATCGCCTTCCCCGACTCATCGACGATGGTGAGTGGGTTCGAGGTGGTCCCAAAAAGAACCGCGACGGCGAACAAAAGTGCCGGCATGTGACGAGGCTCTTTGGCGTCACTGGAATTTCACCCCTAGCTGGAACGTCCGGGGCGGCGCATAGTGGTTGCCCTGTGCGTTCAAAAGGGTCACGAAATAGCGGTCGTTCAGGACGTTTTGGATGCCGAGCGTCAGCGCGGTCTTGGGGGCGAGCGCGATTCCCTCTTCGACGTTGAAGGTGGTGTGCGGCGTTTTCTTGCAGTTGCCGGGCGTTTGCGGCGGGCACGCCTCGGATGAAAGGCCGCTCCCGTATTCTCCATCGGCTGAGAACCAGCCGCCGCGCCGATTGTTGAGCAACACTCCACCGGCCATCGTCCAGTTCTGCTCGTGATCGGCCGGCGTGTATCCAACCGGTTGTCCGAAACATGGCGCAAGCAGTTGCGTTTCGCAGCCGCTGTTCAGCGAGACGACGTGGGCGACCGAGAAATACGCCCTTCCATTTTCCGGGAGCGGTTGAACGTAGTTGAGCGCTTCCTGGGAGAGCCGCCCGAGCTCGTAGTTCACATCCTGATGGAGCAAGGTGACGCCGACTTGGGTATCGTCGATCAGATCGTTCGCATTCTTCTGCCAGACCCGAAAACCAAGATCGCCGGAGCCGATCGGAATGTGTCCGCCCAGTTCGAGTTGCGTGTCGCGCTCGGGTTTCAAATCGAACTGCGCTTCGACCGGCTGCAACGGTAGATTCAAGAGGTACGCGGCCGACGGGCTGACGTTCTCGAGCGAGAACGGCTCGAAGAAGCGTCCGACGTAGGCATACACACTCGCGCGTGGGCCGAAGAAACGCGTGAGTTTGAGACGCGGACTGAAAGCCCCGAACCCTTGCGAAAACTCGCTCGATTTGAGCGTAAAGAAATCGTAGCGGAGGCCGTAGTCGGCTTCCCAGAGATCGCTCATGCGCCAACTGTCTTGAATGTAGGACTGATAGGTATTCCCGACGTTCGGGAGATCGTCGACGACGGTCGTGGCGGCGCCGGGCGTCGCCGGCGTCTGCAGCGGCGCGAGGAAGTTGCCCGGCTGGAGCGTGATGGCGTAGTACTTCAGGATCCGGGCGAGGTCGTACGACCCGCCGGCAGCGAGCGTGTGCCGTCCGAAACTCTGGGTGTAGTCCGCCTGCAAGAGGTAGTCGAGCGCGGTGCGCGTGTCGGCCAGCGAGTAGCCGCACATCGTGGGAAAGGCCACGGGGTTTTGCGGCGCCACGCTAAACGCGTTCGCGCAGTCGCTCGAGGTCCCGCCATTGCCGTACGGCGGCGGCTCGACGTTGAGCGCTTCCCCGTAGGTGAAGTCGTTTTGCGGATCGCCGAAGTCGGCGATGCGCGAGGCCTTGTACGCTGGTCCGAAGGTGACGACGCCCGTATCGCCGATCGCGTGATGAAATTGCACGGCTAAGAACGTATCGGCCTGCGTTTCGTTGTCGTCGGTCGTGGCCGGCTGGCCGTGGTCGACGTCGTTCGGAATCTGAAACGAACTCGAGCTGTTGATGAAGGTGATGTTCGTGAAGCTACCGCCCGCGCCGGGCAACGTGAAGCGCGCAAACTGGCCGACCGAACTCGCGTTGTTGTGCGGCGAACCAAAATTCGGCGGATCGAGCCCGCGCGTGGTCTGCTCGCCCGTGAGCGCGAGATCGAAACCTCCACCGTCCGGCAGCGGCGCGTGGTACCCCAGCGACGATTGCAGCGCCGTGTACGAACCGGCGTCGACATATCCGTCGAATCCCGGCGGACCCGTTCCGGCTTTGGTCGACATATTAAACACCGACCCGAAGCGCATCCCGTATTGAGCCGGATACGCACCCTCAACCAAATCGACGAACGACAGGTCGCTGAGGTTGATCTCGCTGCCGATGTCCCGGTTGAGTTCTTGCGGCAACGGAACGCCGTCGATCATGTAGTTGATGACGCCGTGATCGCCGTTAATGTGCACGACACCGTTCGCTCCGCGCACGGCGCCCGGCATCTGAATCTCCATCTCCGAGAAGTTGTTGTTGAACGGCAGCTGCGTCAACGCGACGCTATTGAGAACGACGTCCGTACCGCTTCCGTGAACGATCTCGGATTGGGCCTGGCTGACCGCCGCGTGGCCGATCTCGGAGGGCGGAGCTAAAAGCAAGGACACGACGGCGCCCCCGTTCCCTAAATCGACGCGAACGCGACCGCGCAAGTCGCCGCTGACGGCGCTAACGTCGTAGCTTCCCAAGGCGAGGGGTGGAAACGAAAAGTTTCCCTTCGCATCCGTGCGCGTGGTGACGGTCCGGCTATTTCCGGTCGCCGTCACTTGGACGTTTGCCGCGGGAACGCCGGCGTCGGTCACCGTTCCGCTTAAGAAAGCGCCGGCGTTGACCGCCTCCGCACGCGCGGAGCAGATGAGGAGGAACGAAAATATGATGCATGCAGCGTGCACGAAACGCAGCGACGGGGTGCGCATGGAAGTCCTCTCAGGGATAGCAGCAGAGCGCGACGCGAATCTCGCGGCGCGAGCGAACGTCGACGGCGTTCCGTCGACGTGAGGCTAAGCTGCAACCGGCGGAGGACGATACCGAAACGCGAACGACGAACGGCGGGCCGCCGTTGCGGGCGCAACCCGATGTGCGCGAACGTTTGAGGGAATGTCCGGAGCGGACGGAATCCGGACGAACTCGCACATGACCTGCAGCGCGAGTTCCAAGATGCGACGCTTGCCGAACGTCACCGCGAGCGCTCCGAGGAGCGCGGCAATCCCGGCCGCGACGACGCCCGTAACGATGTCGCCGCCGCATAGCGGGCAGCCCTCTCCGATCTGCGTGAGCGCGAAAAAGCCGAACTGTGCGACGAAGGCCAGCAGCATGAAGCCGGGTCCCGACCCGCGCCGGGGCAGCGCGTCGACAAGGGTCGCGACGCGCTCGCGCCGCTCGCCGCGCGGCAGCGCCAAGAGCGCGGCGCTCAGGCTCGCGAGCGCGGCGACGGCGATGAGCGCCAGATAGGCGTGGCGAGCCGAGAAGATGACGTCGGCGTCGTCGTGCCAGCCGAGGCCGAAGAGCTCGGAGAGCAGGTGGGCCGCGATCCCAAAGGGCGCCGTCAACGCAAAAAATGCGAGGAGGGCCGCCGGGGATCGCCGCCTCCCTTTCACTTAATGCTCTTGACTATGCATTCTCATTAAGGGGAAAGTTAGCGCCCTGACGAAGGTTCCCTGCATGCCCGCCTCTCGCAAAATCGCACCGAACCCCACCGACCCGGCCGCGCCTTTCGAGCGCAGCACGCGCCAACGCCGCAACATCCGCGCGGTGTTCGAAAGCGCCGATCGCCCGCTCTCGATCGATGAGGTCCTCAGTGCGGCCAAGCGCGGCCGCCACAAGGTCAGCCTCTCAACGGTCTACCGTTTCGTCCGCTCGCTGGTCGACGAAGGTTCGCTCGAGGTCATCGAGATGCCGGGACTCGGGGCGTTCTACGAAGTGGCCGGCAAAGCGCACCACCACCACTTCTCGTGCCTCGCGTGCGGACGCGTCTACGAGCTCAACGATTGCGTCAGCATTCGCGAGTTAGCGCTGCCGAAGGGGTTCAAGGCGGTGTCGCACGATATCACGGTCGCCGGTGCGTGCGCCGCCTGCAGCGCGTCCGCGTCGCCTTAGGGCGCGGCCACCTTGCTCGAAGCGTAGATCTCGGCAACTTGCGCACCGCTGAGCGCGTAGTTCCAGAGCGCTACTTCATCGATTCCGCCCGGGAACCAGCGACCGGTAAAAACGGGACTTTCAGCAATCGTAAACACGTTGGTTTTGCCGGCTTTGCCGCATGACTTATCTGATGCGGCGAGCTTGCCGTCCCAATAGATCGCGCGACTGCCCGCGCCGCAATTCATGGTCGCGACGATCATGTGCCACTTGCCCACCAAGTTCGCGGGAGGCGGTACGTAGGTCGTATGATCGCCCGCCGCGGTGTAGAATTTCAGCGTGTTGTCTGCTTCGAATTGAAGGTCCAGGTCATTGCCCTCTTTGGACTCCCCCGCGACGTAGACGATGCGCCCGGTCTTCGAGGGTAAGGCGGAGAGCTTGACCCATGCCATGATGCTGGCGGCGCTGCCGATGCCGCCGGACTGCGTCGTCGTAATCATTCCGTCGACGCCGTTGAACTGCACGTAGCCGTTCCCGGCGACGCCGATCGGGGCGCCCGGTGTCGCGCTCGTCGCGCCTCCCGCTGAGGTGAAGGTTGTCGAACCAACGGCGCTCAATCCGCTGGTAGCGTCTAGTCGATAGTACGCGATCGGCTTGAGCGACTCCACCGTCGCGACGAAACCCTTACTTTGGGCAACGGCCGCGAGCGGCACTCCGAGCAAGACGAAGCCAAGCGCTGCATAACTGAGAGCTTTACGAGTCAACATTCATACCTCCGGGGTTGCGTTTCGGCTCGATCGTCCGGGCCTCATTTTCGACTCGCATCACACCCGAATGGAGGCGGCTCCAGGCGGGTAGAAAGACCCTCATGGCATCAAAACGTCGCAAATGGTCGGAGCGCGTCAACGAGACGAGCAACGCGATGGACATCGCGGACGGCACGTTCAAACAAGCCGATCCGGCAAAGATTGCTCGCGCCGTCGAAGGCGACGCGGAGCGCTCGACTCGTCGCAAATCGACGCCCTATCGCTCGGCGATGTCGATGCTCACGTTTTACATAAATCGCGCCGGATCCAACCTCAGCGCGAAGCAGCGCAAAGTTCTCGAAGAAGCGAAGCTCGTGCTTCGGCAAGAGTTCGGTCCGGATTCCGCCAAGAAAGATCCCTCGCCCGCGCGCAAGGCGGCAACGAAGAAAGCGTCTCGTCGCAAACCCGCAGCGAAGAAAACTACGGCGAAACGGCGGGTTCGCAAACAGTCGTAACGACGTTCACAAGCCGGCCGCCTGCAGATAACCTTGGCACATTACGCTCTCGCGAATGTGCCTCTTTACCGATCCGGCCTCGCTGCTCGTTGCCGCGGGCCCGGAGGAGACGCTCGGCGCCATCGCACGAGCTCTCGCTCACTTCGGCGAGCCCGCGTTGCGCTATGCGGCACGACGCAACGTCCGGATCGTTCCGCTCGAATCGACGCAGCGCTACTGCGAGGCGTCGGCGGCGCTGCGGCGGCTTGCCGTCGACGTCGACGCCTGGCCGGTTCCACCAGCTGGCCTCTTCGTGGTTGAAGAGCGGACCGTGTATTTGCGTTCGCCGAGTCCGATGACCGTCGCTCACGAGTTCGGTCACGCCTTGGATTGCGCGCTCGGCGGCGGCGTGTATCGCTCCGGGTACGATCTCGAGATCCGGCGCTCGTTCGCAATGGCCAAGGCGTTCGTGACGCCCTACGCCGCCACGGGACTCGACGAGTACTTCGCCGAGTCTCTGCGCGGCTACGTCGGCGTGAACGACGCGAAATCGCCGTGGCCCAAGGCCACACGCGCACGCTTACGCGCCATCGACCCGAGGATGGCAGCCTTCATGGACCGGCTCTTTGAGAAAGAGCTTATCGCGAGCTAAGCTTCCGGTTACGGTACCATATGGTAGTCCGAGGCATCTTGCGGCGGAGTTTTCACCGCGTAGATGTGAAACGGGCCGCCGGTGAATCCGCCGTGCGCGGTGTTCGGAGGAATCACGATGAAGGTTCCGGGGCCGATCGGAATCTGCTTATCGCCGAGCCATTCGGTTCCGGTGCCCGAGAGGATGAGCTGAACTTCTGTCGTTCCCGCGTGCGTGTGTTTCGGAGCCGTGCCGACCGAATACGAAAAGGCTGTCGTATCGACCAGGGCGAGGCTCTTGGTGCGAAGGTTCGGCAGCAACGGATTGGGCGGCGGAAAATCCGCCGGGGTCAGAGCGGTAAGATCAACGTACGTCGCGACGACGGGCGCCGCCGCTCGAGCGGTCTCGGGAACGCGCGAGACGAGGGCGCCGGCTGCGAAGGCCAGCGCGAGCATGAGGAGCGTGCGAATGCTTTTCATGCCCCTTGCTTCCGAACCTCGGCGCAAAGCCTCCTCTAATGAGGGCTCGCCAGGACACGATGCCCGGTTTAGGGCGAGACGGTTTTCGCCGCGTCG
>Ga0302325_10016026_pt1 | contig 15906 bp, 12 predicted proteins | sample Palsa_T0_2_FD_201948 | JGI IMG/M metagenome (GOLD analysis project Ga0302325, IMG submission 201948) | Peat permafrost microbial communities from Stordalen Mire near Abisko, Sweden - Palsa_T0_2 | ecosystem: Environmental > Terrestrial > Soil > Palsa > Peat permafrost | place: Sweden: Abisko... | reverse complement strand
GCGGTTGCGGGAACCGGGGCGGGTGTGCCCACCGTCACCTCGGGCGACTCGGGAATCTTCGCCCTGAATACCGTCGGATTCGATTTGGTGAATAGCGTCGACCCCAGCCGAGGCTACTTCGCCCTCGAGCTGATCGACACCTCCGGCACCGATTATAGTCTGGACGTCTATTACTCGGCTCCGGAGCCCGGCAGCGCTCTGCTGGTGTCCGCCGGATTTGCCGGCATGCTACTGGGCCGCCGCCGCCGCAGGAGGATGGGCCGCGGGATGGGCCGCGGCCTGGAGCTCGATTGAGCCATCGGCCAGACCATCGGCTTTGGCCGTCAGGCGGATGGTTCCGGTTTCGGAAGTGGCTCGGAGGATCACGGTGCAAACGCCTTGATATGCGTGCCGCTGCATCGCCTGGAACGGCTCATGCCCGTCCACGTCGCCGTTTTCCACCGCGATCACCTTCCCGGGACCGTCCACCGCGAAAGAAATCAGGTTGTCCGCCAGGGGCACGGCGACGTCGGCGGCGTCGGTCACTTTCGCGGTGACAAACGAAACGTCATCCCACACTGGCGCCAGCGACGCGTGGTCCGTGGTCAAAACGATTTTCGCGGGCTGGCCTGCGGTGTGAAGTTCCTCGGTGGCGACGACGTTTTCGCCGTTGCGGGCAACGGCCTTTAATGTCCCGGGCGCGAAGGGAACTTTCCATTGACTTGACGCCGTTTGCCGGGAGACGCGCTGCGAGCCCAGCGACGTGCCGTTCAAGATCAGTTCCACCTCTTCGGCATTGCTATAGACCAAAACCTTCTGCTGACCCTCGGCTCGGCCGGTGGGGGACCAGTCGGCAAATTGGCGCGGACGGTCCTGCGGCTCGCCGGCCATGTTGCCGGTGGAGACCGACCCGGCATCGCGAACGATCGCCACAACCGGGGCCGTGGTCCACCAGCTTCGCCGCTGGGCGGTCTCCGGGTAAGGCTGATCGGTCAGATCGAGCAGCCCGGTCTCCCGCGAGATGGCCGGCCAGCGGCGAGCTTCGCCAAGATAGTCCGTGCCCGACCAGAGAAATTGCCCGGCGTACGGCGCGTTGTCGCGAACGAACCCCCAGGACTTGGCATCCTTCCCGCTTTCGCTGCCGAAGATTTTCCGCGACGGATTGGCCCGGTGGGCGGCGATCGCCTCGGCGTCGCGATAATTCACGCCGATGACATCCAGCAGATCCGCCAGGCCATCGTCAAAATCGTGGCTCACGTTGGGCCGAAACAGCGCCTGCGTGACCGGCCGGGTCGGGTCGTTCTCGTGCATGACCGCAACCAGCGACTTGAGAATGGGGATCGCGATCTTGGGCTTGGGAGTATCGTGAATCTCATTGCCGGCGCTGTAGAGCACGATGCAGGGATGGTTCCGGTCGCGCCGCACGGTGTCGCCGGTGTCGATGACCGACCATTGCCTGAAGTAGAGGTGATAATCATAGGGGTTTTTGGCGACGGTCCAGCAGTCGAACATCTCGTCCATGACCAGAAATCCCATGCGGTCGCACAGATCGAGAAACTCCGGAGCCACGGGGTTGTGACTGGTTCGGATGGCATTGCAGCCGAGGAGCTTGAGCGCGGCCAGGCGATGCTCCCAGGCAGCGAGGGGGACCGCGGTGCCCAGGCCGTCCATGTCGCTGTGCAGGCAGACCCCTTTGAGCTTGAGGTTCTGCCCGTTGAGCCAGAAGCCGGTGTCGGCTTTGAACTCCGCGCTGCGGATGCCGAAAGAGACAATCTGGTCATCCACCGCCCGTCCGCCTTCGAGAACGCGGACCACCGCCTGATACATATTCGGATGGTCCAGGTCCCAGAGCCGCGGCTTGATCGTCAAATCCTCATCGACGTCCAGCGGCTTGCCGGGTTCGGCACTCATCCCGCTGGAGGCGAGCTTCGCGGCCGATTGACCGTCGGGATCGATCAGCGTCGTTTCGACGGTGATGTTCTCCGCGCTACCCGAGGCGTTGAGAACTCTGCTCTTCACGTGCACGGTCGCTTCGTCGGCGGTGACGTGCGGGGTCGTGACGAACGTTCCCCACTCGTCCAGATGAACCGGGTCGGTCAGAATCAGGTGGGTGTGCCGGTAAATTCCCGCGCCCGCGTACCACCGCGAGGCGGGCTGCGGGCCGTTGTCGGCGCGCACGGCCAATACGTTGGAGTTGCCCGGTCCGTACTGCAGATGGCCGCTTAACTCGTAGCAAAAACTCGCGTAGCCAGACGGGCGCTTGCCCAGGTGAAAGCCGTTGATCCAGACGTCGCTGTTGGCCATCACGCCGTCAAATTCGATAAACGCCAGCCGCTTGCTTTGGTCGTCGGGAAGCGTGAAATGCTTCCGATACCATCCCACGCCCGCGGGGAAAAACGCTCCCGCGCCGCCGGCGGGATTGGACTGGGCGGGGACACTCTCAATGCTCCAGTCGTGCGGCACATCCAGCAGACGCCAACTGCCGTCGTCGAAGTCCGCGGCCTGCGCCCCGGCCGGGTCGCCCTGGATGAATCGCCAGCTGGCATCAAACGATTGCGTGGTGCGAGGAAGATCACCGGCCGCCGCCGCATCCTCCACACCGGCCGCCGCCCCGACGGCCGCGGTCGCCAGCACAATCGCCACGATCTTCCCGGCAAAATGGATCATTGAAAACCCTCTTTCATTGTGGCATGGGCGTCCCGCCCATGCGAGCTGCGTGGAGTCCAAGCAGACAGGTCGATATCAAAATTCACCTACGCTCCATGCGGCTATCCGTTGCATGCGCGTCCCGCCGATGTGGGTCGTGTAGACTCGAAGAAGACAGGTCGATGTCAAATGCCGCCTACGCTCCCCGCAGCTGACACGGGCGGGACCCCCGTGCCACTCACAGCGGATTTCCCGACGGCGAGGGCGTCGGGTAGTCCATTTTCAATCCGGAGATTTTCAGGCAATAGGCGTAATCGCAGGGCGCGGCGGCCGGCAGGGAGACCGTGAGGCCCTCGCTCCCCTGAGAGAAACGCAACTGGCCGGGGGCGCCGAGCAACTGCACCGAGGTGGCCTGCCCGCCGTCGGAGGCGCCGGTGGCCAGCGATTTGATGACCACATCCCTGCCGGGCCATTTGCCGACGATGATCGCAAACAGATCGTCGCCCTTGACGGTGAATCGAATGTTGCTGCCGCGCTCGTCGCCGTCGGCGAATTTGATCCAGTTGTGCGTGCCGTAGATGGCGTCGCCGTTGATGCTCAGCCACTTTCCGACTGCCAGCAGCGTTTGCTGCTGTGCCGCGGGGAAGGTTCCGTCGGCCATGGGGGAAAGATTCAGCAGCAGATTCCCGTTCTTGCTGACGGTGTCGACGAGCTTGGGGATGATCGCGCCGGCGCCGGAGACTCGCATGCCGGTGGTGTATCCCCAGGTCGAGCCGATCGGCTCATCCACCTGCCAGGCCCCGGGCCGGATGCCGGCCGGCGAGCGGCCGCCGATTTTTTCAAAATCGATGATCGACCCGATGGTCTTGGTGTTGTCGCCGCCGGGGGCGTAGGCGGCCTTCTTGGTGCTGATGGAAACTTCCTTGCCCCAGGTTGCAGCGCGATTGTAGTAATACGCGGCAATCCAGAGCTTCAGCGGGTCGAGGTAGCGGATGTCGACGCCGTTATCGAACCAGAGCATGTCCGGCTGATACTTGTCGATCAGTTCCTCGTTGCGCTGAACCCAGTTGACCAGGAACTTCTGGCAAGCCGCGTCGCTGCGGTCGGCGACGAGATAAAAGTCGGCCCATTTGGGGTCGTACAGGTCGGCGTGCTTGGCCTTCAAATCGGCGGCCAGCCTGGCGTTGAGATGGATGAACTGAAACGCCTCGATGCCGTGGTTGGAGACGCCGAACTTCAGCCCTTGGGCGCGAACCGCCTTGGACAGCTCGGCGATCACGTCGCGGTGGGGGCCCATCGCCACGGAGTTGTATGGGTTGTACTGGCTGTCCCACAGGGAGAAATTGTCGTGATGCTGGGCGGTGGGGATGACGTACTGCGCCCCGGATTTTTTGAACAGCTCGGCCCAGGCGTTGGGATCGAAATGCTCGAGGGTGAATTTGGGGATGAAGTCCTTGTAGCCGAAGACCTCCGGCGGGCCGAAGTTTTGGGTGTGCCAGCTGAGCCCGGCGCCGTACATGAATTGCTTGTACCACTCATTGTGATGGGCCGGCACCGCGTAGAGGCCAAAGTGCATGAAGAGCCCGAACTTCGCCTGCCGGAACCAATCGGGCACTTTGTAATGTGCGGCGAGGGAATCCCACGTCGGCTCAAAAGGCCCGGGCGGGATTTTGTCGGGGATCTGAGCCATTGCCGCGGCCACAACTTCCGGCCGCGTTTCGGGCGCCATGTCGTAGCCGGAGGCCGCGTTGCCCCCGGACCCAAGTGTGTTCGGCTGGGCATCACGGCTCTGAGCGAGCGCGACGGTGGGGATCGCCGCCAGCAGGAGCAGGACGCGGGGCAGCGCGCGAATCAGCGACCCGCAAGAACTCATTCCCGCCGCGTGCGGTATCGGAGGTAGCGCCAACCGGCTGAGACGACTCATGCCCATTGGCGAACAGTCTACTCGCCGCCTCGGTGAAAATCGAGCAGACAAAAGAAGTGCCACAAGGCCAGACCGCTATTTCCAAGTCACCTGCGGATGATCGGTGTTATTTCCCACACTCGAGCTGGAACCCTTCTGCAGGCGGTAGATGTATGGAACGGTTGAGCTGTACCCATACAGCTTGTCGCTCGGGTCGGCCACGGAAGTGAAAAGGTTGCGGCCCGCCACCTCGGACTCGAGGATGTCAAGGTTATCATCGATAATAAAAATGCCCCCGCTGGGCGCCGCGTTCGTCTGGCTGTTGAATGACCATCTTCCGATGCCGTTGAACAGGGTTGAATCGTTGACGGTGGATACATGCCCGTCGCTGTATGCGAGATTGAAAAAACCGGAGGTCTGGCTGTTGTTTACGTGGGGGGCAGTTGACTGCGAGAAGAGCACTTCAGCGACCAAGCAGTGGTAGGGAGAATACTGACTGATCCGGTTGTACTGGCTCACCTGGTCCCCACTGGTTACCGCACCAGCGCCGGTCGTGTCATCCGTCGGCAACCAGCTGCCGGCAGTTGGACTTGAATACGCCCAGTGTGGATTGAACATGTAATGGGTTTCCCATGCCCACGCTGTGGTGACGCCGGTGGGAGCCAGGGCCGCCGCAGCCGTCGCAGCTCCCTGCAAATTCTGAGGGTCCACGCCGGGGTCGAACCGCACGGGAAACATGCTGGTATTGTAAATATTCGGCTGACCCGTCGCGGTGTTGGTCGCGAATATCGTGTTCCCATTGACCGCCCCCAGGTAGCCCCCCAGGATGAGTGCGCCGATGTTGGATCCGACTTGGTTGGACGTGCTGTTCCACATCAGCATGTAATTGGTGAACAGCGTGTTGCCACCGGTTTGAACAGCGGCATTGATAGGCGCCCGACCGGCTTCATAACGCGGAGGCAAGTAGCCCTTGTTATCTCCGCAGTACATGATCGCGGCTGCGGCGATCTGGCGCATGTTCGACGCACATGCCACCAGCCTGGCTTGCTTGCGGGCAGAGCTTAGCGCCGGAAGAAGAATGGCGATCAGCACCGCGATGATGCCGATCACCACCAGCAATTCCACGAGTGTAAAAGCGCTACTCCGCCTGGCAATGCATTTTCGCCGCACCTTGACTCCAATCAGGCAATGCTCGTTTAATTCTCCGCCGCCGCCTCGACAGCGTGACAGCGCCAATCGCAGGGAACACGATACCGAATCATATTTCTGGTTACACGAGATGTCAGTAAACACATTCGTCACCTACTGTGGGACTTATGTCACAAAAGGCGCCTGCGCAATCGCCCCGGCTGCCGGCGGCTACCCGATGGGATCTCCGTTTGTCGCCGAATGTTTGGCTGAAAAGCGAGCGAACGGCTGCGCGTGTGCGCATCGCACCAAGATCATCGCCAGGGAACCACGGGATGATCCGTCAGGCCGTCGCCGCCCATGGATGCCGGCGCAGAGCTGGATTTTTTCTGCAGGCGGTAAATGAATGGATTAGCCGCGCTATACCCGTAGAGCGTGTCGTTCGGGTCGGCCACCGTGGTAAGGGGGTTCTTGCCGGCCGCCTCGGTCTCGAGAATGTCCAAGTCGTCGTCAAGCGTTATGAAGGGAGCACTGGAAGCGGTTGCGCCGTTTGCGGCTCCTGACCAACGGGGGAGGTTTCCTCCGTTATAGGTGGGCGCGTTCACAATCGCCCAAAGAAGATTGTCCTTGACCGTCGAGACGTGCCCGTCGATGAATGCCAGGTTCCAGCTGTAATAGGTTGATGACCGGTGCGCTATGATTCCGTCATTTTGAATCATATCAGAGACCAGCGCCCTGTATTGGCTGAACTGGCTTACCTTGTTGAACTGGCTTACGCTCGATTCGTACTCCGCCGTCCCCGCTACCGGCCAGGTACCAGTACTGCTGGTGAAAGCCCAGTGGGGATTAAAAAGGTAGCTGGAACTCCAGACATACCCCTCTTGTGGAGTAAGACTACCACTGTTCATGGCAAGTGCGAAGCTCTGCGGGTCGACCGCGGGGTCGAATCGCACGGGCACGACGTTCAAATCGGCATAGCGAGGCAACCCTGTTACGGGATTTGTTTGATTCAGCCAAATCGTGTCTAAAGCGTTTCCAAGATAACCATAGGCCATTAAAGTGCCAATGTTGGAAGCCAAGGCATTCGCCACTCCAGAAGCAGGCGAATAACTAATATAATTGTACGCGTATTCCTGATTACCGCTTGGCAGAACTGAGATCGGCGAAACGCCGGCGCTCCATCTTGGGGGAAGGTATCCCTTGCTGTCGGCGGCGTATGAGAGTGTCGCCATCACGATCTGCCGCATGTTTGAGGCACAAGCAACAAGCTTCGCCTGCTGCCGGGCTCGATTCAGCGCCGGCAAGAGGAGCGAGATGAGAATGGCGATGATGCCGATTACAACCAGCAGCTCCACAAGGGTAAATGCGCCGTGACGCTTCACAATGAGTTTTTGCCGCATACGGCCTCCAGGGTGGATGTGATCCTCGACCTTACCGGTCCGCCGCGGTGAAGTGCGTCTCCGCCGGGCGGACACCAGACCTAACCGCATCGATCCCTGAAATGTACCTTGCCTGTCGAATGAGCGGTAGGGAAAGTTGTCACCAACTGTTGGACTTATGTCACAACGAACGGCTTGTCCGATTCGCGATTCGGAGGCAGCGGCTGGGGCCGCAAGTGCTTCACGTTTCCTTTTGTCTCAGACGATTCGGCATTGAAGACAAGCGGCGGGGGGGGAAACAGGGTTCGGGGTTCAGTGGCCGCCAAGCCGATCCCTGCTACTTCCAAGGCACCAGCGGATGATCATTGGTTGGGCCCGGCGCAGTAGTACTCGAAAATTGAAGACGACGGATGAGCACGTTCGATCCGTCTCCGAGCTGCAGCTTGTCATTCGGGTCGGCGGTTTGCGTGTTGATGTTGCTGCCTGCCGCCTCGGTCTCGAGAACATCCAGGTCATCGTCAAACGAGGTGAGTCCGCCCTGGCTCGCATACGCGCCATTGTTATAGTACGGCCACCTGGCGCCGCCGGCCGTGGTGCCAGTAAACAGATTCGAGTCACTGGCGGTCACGACATGGCCGTCGCTATACGCCAGGTTGAACTTTCCGCTCAACCCATCAGCCGAAAGGTGCGGACTGGTCGCGGGTGCAAAGATCAAGTCGGCAACCAGCGCACGATATTGTGAATACTGACTGATCCGATTGTACTGGCTGACTTGGTCGTCCGCGCCGATGGTAGCGCCGCTTCCCCATTTTTGTCCAACCAGCGAGGTGGCGACGAAAGCCCAGTGGGGGTTAAAGGCATAGTCGCTGGCATACCCCATCGTCCAACCTGTGGCAGTGACGTTCTGTATAACACTAGCGGTAGATCCAGGATCCAGCGCGGGATCGAAACGGATCGGAGCAATGGTGGTGTTGTAGTAATAGGGCTGGCCGGTGCCGGAATTGGTCCCGTAGAACTGCGCCGGGGCGATCCTTGTTCCCAGATAGCCCAGCACGATGAGCTCACCAATGTTGGAGCCGTTGCTAATGGCGACCGTGCCGGTCGTGGTATCGTTCAACGTCCCCAGGTAGTAGGGTTGCTCATTGCCAAGGGTGCCAATTGGCGAATACCCGGCGTCGAAGCGCGGAGGCAAGTATCCATGATTATCACCGCAGTACATGATCGCTGCTTCAGCGATCTGGCGCATGTTGGATGCACAGGCGATGAGTCTGCTCTGCCGCCGCGCGGCGTTGAGCGCCGGAAGAAGAATGGCGATCAGCACCGCGATGATGCCAATCACAACCAGCAGTTCCACAAGGGTAAATGCGCAGTTTCGCTTGGTAAACGATTCTTCCCGCATGCTCACTCCCGCTGAGATGTGATCGCGTGCGCGTCGACCGAGTGCCCACCCGGACCAACCGCATCGATGTACGAAATGTACCTTGCTTGCGGAACGATCGAGAGGTAAATTTGTCACCATCTATTGGACTTATGTCACAGACGGAGATTTGTTCGATTCGCGATTCTGAGGCGTTAACGGGGGACTGTGGGAGTCCACGTTACTGTTTGTCTCTGTATGGTGTCCGCCTCGAAGTCATTCGGACAGCTCGGGGCGCAGGGCAACATCGTTTGGATGGTTCCAGCGTAGCATAGGGTTCAGGGTTCAGCGTTCAGGAGGGGAAGGGATTGCCGCGAAATCTGCATTTACTGAACCCTGAACCCTCCCAGCGGATATGCCGGATCAGCTGGCCTCAAAAAGACGTTGACCGATGAACTCGCGCTTGATCGCTCCTGCCGGGCACACGAAGAGCCGGCCGCCGGTGTGCGTGGCGAACTGGTTGAGCATGTCCAGCTTCGAGAGGTTGTCGAAGATTTTGATGAAGCCGGTCCGCGGATCGCGCGGTCCGAAATCACGAGGCGACGAAATCGCAGTAATCGTAAACGATATTTCGGCCCGGGTGGGCGGGGTCGAAGAGGATGATGACCAGGTCCTTGACGCCGGCCGAGTCATATCGCTGCGGACTGATGGAAATTCTCCGGGCCCGCAGCGTGCCCATGGCCTTGAATTGGTACGTCAGGGTGAAGTAGAGGTGCCGGCGTCCGCGATGGAGGATGGATTTCTCGACGACGGCGCCAAACGTGGCCTTGCCGTATCGCGTCAGCCAGCGGGCCCGCCACGGCACCAGCCACATGGCGTAAAAGAAGACCCCGCTGGTCGCCAAAGCGAAGGCGACGCTAAACCACAGGATCTTCCGATTCTGGGCGTAAGCGCCCGCCGAGCGACCCAGCGCCGAATAGCCCAGCGGCCCCAGGTGGATCAGATGCGCCTTGACGGCCTGCCCGACCGGAAATGCCGCGTACTCCTCCGGCATCACCTCGTCGCGGCCGACAAATCCGGATCGATCGAATTGGTACTCGATGTACTCGGTGATCCCCCGGTGTTTTTCGGGCCTGCGCAACTGCCGGGTGACCCGTGCCGGCTGGGCGGGAAGCAGAAAGACAACGATCGGATCGAGGATGACGAAGCCGAGCAACCCCGCGCAAGCCGCCAGCACCGGCGCCGTCAGAATCCGTCCCAGCAGCAACGGACCGAGCGTGCCCGGCTTGCGGCGCACGATCCGCGGCGAACGCAAAAGCGCCCGCGGTATCGGTGAATCCGTCTCTTGCCGCTGATCCATGCGACGATTCTAGGCCGGGAAATTCAGGACTCACCACCGAGGCACAGAGAGCACGGAAAAATCAGCAGATTTAGAGAAACCCCAGCTGCAGCATCGCCGCTTCGGACATGCGCTCGCGAGTCCAGGGGGGATCCCAGACCAATTCGACCTTCGCCTCGCTCACCTCGGGAATGGCGTTGATCTTGTTCTCGACATCGCCGGGCAAGGTGCCGGCAACCGGACACGCTGGGGCGGTCAGCGTCATCTTCACCAGCACCCGATTGTCCGGCTCCACCTTGATCTCATAGATCAGGCCCAGCTCGTAAATGTTGACGGGAATTTCCGGATCGAAGACGCTGCGCAGGGCCTCGATGACCTTCCCTTCGATGAGCTTCTGCTCGACGAATCGGGTCGGGTCGGCCGGCGCTTCTGCTGGGGGAGATGCTTCGCTCATTTGACTTGCTCCGCTGGAGTTTTGGCGATCGCGTCGGCGGCTCCGCGGATGCGCTGAATCATCCCCGCCAAACCATTTCGCCGTTGCGAGCTGATAAACGAGTCGAGGCCAATGTGGCGGAAGAATGTTTCCACGTCAAACGCGAGAATCGACGAAGCGGATTGGCCGCTGTACAGGCCCTGCAACAGCGCGATCAACCCGCGAACGATCGGGGCGTCGGCGTCGGCGACGAATTCCAGCACATCTGGCGTCCCCGGCTTGCGCCGCGGCACCAGATACACCTCGGCCATGCACCCCGTCACCCGCGGCGTGACTTTCTTCAGCAGCGCAAACGTCTGCGGCAGCCGCCCGGCCATGTCCAGCAGATATTCGTTCTTTGCCTCGCGGTCCTCGAACATCTCGAAGTTCGCCGCCAGCGCATCGGCCGCGGCCCTGGGCGTCGGAGCCAGCGCCTGCGGATAGGCCAGTTCCACGGCGGGCGAGGGTGGAGATGCTTTACTCTTCTGGACCGCCGATTCGACGATCCGCAGCAGACTCGCGACGGCAATGTCGATTTCAGATTTGAGATTATAGAACGCCAGCGAGATTCGGCTGGTACCGGGAATCTCCATGCGGTCCATCAGCGGCTGGCAGCAGTGATGACCGGTGCGAATGGCGATGCCGTCGCGATCCAGTTGCATGCCGACCTCCAGAATCGGCACCGCGGGATGCTCCAGAACGAAGGAGATGACCGTCGCCTTCTCGGCGGCGGTGCCGATGATGCGAAGGCCCGGCACGCGCTGCACCTGCTCCGTGGCGTAGGCGAGCAAGGCGTTCTCGTGGGCGACGATCGCCTCGAAGCCGATCGAGTCGACATACCCAATGGCCGCCGCCAGCCCGATGGCTCCGGCGATGTTGGGCGTGCCCGCCTCGAAGCGGGCGGGAGGTTTGGCGTAGCACGTCTTTTTGAAACTAACGGACTCGATCATGTCGCCGCCGCCCTGGTAGGGGGGCATGCGCTCCAGCAGTTCGGCCTTGCCATACAGCGCGCCGATGCCGGTGGGGCCGAAGAGCTTGTGGCCGGAGAAAGCGTAAAAATCGCAGCCGATGTCACGCACATCCGTCGGATGGTGCGCCACCCACTGCGCCCCGTCGATCAGCACGATCGCCCCGACGGCGTGGGCCATCGCCGTGATCTTTTTGACATCGTTGATCGTCCCCAGCGAATTGGAAACGTGGGCGACGGTCACGATTTTCGTCCGATCGCTCAGGAGCCCCGCGTACTGGTCGAGCAACAACTCGCCGGCATCGTTGATCGGGATGACGCGGATGACCGCGCCGACCGACTCGGCGATGAGCTGCCAGGGGACGATGTTGGAATGGTGCTCCAGGGCCGTGAGAATGATCTCATCGCCCGGCTTGAGAAACGATCGCCCCCAGCAGGCGGCGACGAGATTGATCCCCTCGGTGGTGCCGCGGGTGAAGACGATCTCGTGCTCGTCGGCGTTGATGAACTTCGCCACCGTTCGCCGGGCCGACTCGTAGGCGTCGGTCGCCCGCTGGCTCAGGGCATAGACGCCGCGATGAATGTTGGCGTTCTGCTCGCGGTAGAAGCGTTCGACCGCGTCGATGACCGCCGTCGGCTTCTGGGTGGTCGCGCCGTTGTCGAGATAAACCAGCGGCTTGCCATGCACGCGCGTCGCCAGGATCGGAAAATCCGCACGATGCTGCGCCAAATCCCCGCGAATTTTTTCGGCTACCTGCGTCATGAGTCGTCGATTGTATTCCGAAAGAACCGCGAAGGCGCGATGGCGCGAAGGCAGACGCGAAGAAGACAAAATGCTTTGTATGGCGTCAGAATCGCTCTTTCCCTTCCCCCAAAGGAATTTCCTTCGCGGCTTTCTTCGCGCCATCGCGCCTTCGCGGTTCTTCAATTTCACGCGATGTGGGCGACGCGCAGATCCTGCGGGAGGCCGTGGCGGTCGGCCATGATGGCTTCCAAGCGCTGGCGGACAGGCAAAACGCGGATGCGGCCGGTGACTTCGGCGAGGAATGCGTAGGTCAGCAGGTGCCGGGCGGCTTCAAGGCTGATGCCGCGGGAGCGGAGATAGAAAATCTGCTGATCGTCCACCGGGCCGGTCGTCGAGCCGTGCGTGCATTTGACGTCGTCGGCGTAAATCTCCAGCGCGGGCTGGGAGTGCATCACGGCCTCATCGCGGAGAAGCAATGTTTTGCTGCTCTGCTTGGAGTCGGTCTTCTGGGCGCCGGGGCGGACGAGGATTTTGCCTTTGAAGACGCCGCTGGATTTGCCGTCGAGCACGGCCTTGTACAGTTCGTGGCTCGGACAGCGCGGCTCCTTGTGATCCAGGAGCGTGTGATTGTCCACGTGTTGATTGCCGTCAATGAGCGTCACGCCGTTAAGCATCGCTTCGCCGCCGGCGCCGTTGAGGACGACGTTGACATCGTTGCGGGCGAGCTGAGCGCCCAGGGAAGCTGAGTGCGAGAGAAAAAACGCGGCCCGTCCGAGGCGCACTTCCGTGGTGCTGATGTGGAACGCGCTCAGCGATTCCTGCTGCACCTTGCAATGCTCGACGCGGGCGCCGTTGCCGACAACCAGCTCGGTGACGGCGTTGGTGAAATAGACGCCGCCACTCGCGGCCGCGTACGTTTCGACGATCGACGCTTCGGAGGTGTCATCGGCGAGGATGAGCACGCGTGGATGAGCGACCGCCGGCTCGCCGGAAGCGGCGGAGAGGAACAGCAGATGAATCGGCCGGTCCAGCGCCACCCCGCGCGGCAGATGAATGAACGCGCCGTGCTGGAGAAACCCGGTGTTGAGCGCGACGAATGGATTGGCGGCGACATCGGCGTAGCGGGCCAGATGGTTTTCCAGCCGCTCGGCGTGCGTCTCCAGCGCCTCGGCCAGGGTCGAGACGCGAACGCTCTTGGCCAGGGGATTCAGCGTCGAGAGCTCGGGGGCGTAATGGCTGTTTACGAAAACCAACTCGATGGCCGCGTCATCGGCGAAACTAAATTCGGCCAGCGCGTTGCGGGGGACATCCGTGGGCCGGGCCGCGGGTCGGAAGGGGGTTCTGTCGATCGGGGCGACGTTGGTGTGCAGCCATTGCTCATCCTTCACGGAGGGGAACCCGACGGCGGCGAAGCGCTCGATGGCGTTTTTGCGGAGGCGCTCGAGCCAGGGATGCGAGCCGCCGCCGACTTCGTCCTGCAATTGGGCGAAGCTGCTGAGGTAGGTGTTCTTATGTTCCATCAGTTGGGTCATGGCGATGAGTGGCTGCCTCAGGCGTTTTGCGACTGCGCGACTTGCTGCTCGACCCAGTCGTAGCCTTGCTCTTCGAGCTTGAGAGCCAGGGTTCTGTCGCCGGACAGGACGATGCGCCCTTCGAGCATGACGTGCACGAAATCCGGCTCGATGTAATTGAGCAGGCGCTGATAATGCGTGACCAGCAGGATGGCGCGATCCGGGCCGCGCAGGGCGTTGACGCCGTGGGCGACGGTTTTGAGCGCATCGATGTCGAGGCCGGAATCGGTTTCGTCCAGCACCGCGAGGCGCGGCTCGAGGACCGCCATCTGAAAAATCTCGTTGCGCTTCTTCTCCCCCCCGGAGAATCCCTCGTTGACCGCCCGTCGCATCAGGGTCTGGTCCATCTGCAGGAGCTTCATCTTTTCCTTGACCATCGCCTGGAAGTCGACCGCGTCCAACTCGGGTTGATTGTGATGCTTGCGGATGGCGTTGACGGCGGCCTTGAGGAAGTAGCTGGTGCTCACGCCGGGGATTTCCACCGGATATTGGAACGCCAGGAAGACTCCCTCCCGCGCCCGCTCCTCGGCGGAGAGATCAAGAAGGTCTTTGCCGTCGTAGAGGATTTCGCCTTCGGTCACTTCATAGGTGTCGCGCCCGGCGATGACCTGCGCCAGCGTGCTCTTGCCCGAGCCGTTGCGGCCCATGATGGCGTGCACCTCGCCGGTGTTGATCGTCAGATCAATGCCTTTGAGAATCTCGCGATCAGCGACTTTGGCGTGCAGATTTTTGATTTCGAGCAGGGGCATAGTTTTCACATCACCATTGAAGCAGTTGCCTTCGCGGGCTCCGGAAGCGGCCGTCCATCGGCCTGATAGGTGTCGATGAGCAATTCGATCGCCTCTTGACCGTTTTTGACGGCGTCGCCATACGTCGCGCCGTGCGTTTTGCATCCGTCGCCGAATTCGGGCAATGAGACGACAAAGACCGAGTCCTCATCCGACCACTGGATAATCATGCTGTAATGATGCGTCATTCGTGCGTCTCGACTTTCGCCATCTCGCGGTCCACCGCTCGCTCCTGATATTTCTTGGCCTCCGCTCCGTCATTGCCGGAAAGGACAACCCTTCCAAAGCCATTCGGGTGCTCCCATACCTGATGGCTTCCCTTGCCTGACCGAGGAAAAAAACCCGCGCGACTCAACATCGCCTTCAGCTCGCGGATTTTCTTCGGCATCTATCTATCCGACGCTTCCTTCCAAACTGACTCCCAGCAGCTTCTGCGCTTCAACGGCAAATTCCATGGGCAATTCCTTGAAGACTTCCTTGCAGAAGCCGTTGACGATCATGCTGACGGCGTCTTCGAGCGAGATGCCGCGCTGCTTGCAGTAGAAGAGCTGGTCTTCGCCGATCTTCGACGTCGAGGCTTCATGCTCGGCCCGGGACGTGGTGTTGCGCACCTCGATATAGGGCGTCGTATGAGCGCCGCACTGGTCGCCCAGGAGCAGGGAGTCGCACTGCGTGTAGTTGCGGGCGTCGGTTGCGCCTTTGAGAATCTTCACCAGGCCGCGGTAGGTGTTTTGGCCGTGGCCGGCGGAGATCCCCTTGGAGACGATCGTGCTTTTCGTGTTCTTGCCGATGTGGATCATCTTGGTGCCGGTGTCGGCTTGCTGCAGGCCGTTGGTGAGGGCGACGCTGTAGAACTCGCCGATGCTGTTGTCGCCCTGGAGAATGCAACTGGGGTATTTCCAGGTGATCGCCGATCCGGTCTCGACCTGGGTCCAACTGATTTTGCTGTTTGCGCCGCGGCAGGCGCCGCGCTTGGTGACGAAGTTGTAGATGCCGCCCTTGCCGGTTTGCTTGTCGCCGGGGTACCAGTTCTGGACGGTGCTGTATTTGATCGAGGCGTTGTCCATGGCGACCAGCTCGACCACGGCGGCGTGCAGTTGGTTCTCATCGCGCTGAGGGGCGGTGCAGCCTTCGAGATAGCTAACGCTGGCGCCCTCTTCGGCGATGATCAGGGTGCGCTCGAACTGGCCGGTGTTTTTGGCGTTAATGCGGAAATAGGTGCTCAATTCCATCGGGCATTTCACGCCTTTGGGGATAAAGCAGAAGCTGCCATCGGTGAAGACAGCGCTGTTGAGCGTGGCGAAATAGTTGTCGGAATAGGGGACGACGGAACCCAGATATTTCCGCACTAATTCCGGGTGCTCTTTCACCGCGTCGGAGAAGCCGCAAAAGATGATGCCCTTTTCGGCGAGGGATTTTTTGAACGTGGTGGCGACGGAAACGGAATCGAAGACAGCGTCGACGGCGATGCCCTGGTATTGGTCACCGGGGGATTCGACGCCTGCAAGCGCGGCTTGCTCGCTCACAGGGACGCCGAGTTTCTTGTACATCGCCAGCAGTTCGGGATCGACTTCATCCAGCGATTTCAGCTTGGGCTTGGGGGCGGAGTAGTAGATCGTGCTCTGATAGTCG
>Ga0302325_10016024_pt1 | contig 15907 bp, 14 predicted proteins | sample Palsa_T0_2_FD_201948 | JGI IMG/M metagenome (GOLD analysis project Ga0302325, IMG submission 201948) | Peat permafrost microbial communities from Stordalen Mire near Abisko, Sweden - Palsa_T0_2 | ecosystem: Environmental > Terrestrial > Soil > Palsa > Peat permafrost | place: Sweden: Abisko... | reverse complement strand
CTGCAAGATCCGGCTAACATGGTTATAAATTCCCTGATCGGAAACTCCGGATGCATAGACAGCCGCGATCGCGGTCTCCGGAGATGCACTCGCGGCATTTTGCGATAAAGCGATGAGCGCCATCGTGCGTTCTCTGGGCGACGCTATGCTTTCCAACGTTTGCAGCGCGGCGACCGGATCCGATCCCCAGATCGCATTGCCGTAGGAGAAGAGGACCGGATCGGCCGTCTGAATCGGCGGCGGCAATGTCGCGTACAAAGTACGAATTTCCGTTCACCATTCGCAGCCGATCGCAGCTCATCAAAAACGCCTCCAATCGCGGCAGCGCGCATGGAATCGGTCGGCTGGCTCTTGGCAAAGGCCACCGCCCGGTCCAAATTCAGGTCGGCAAGCAGACCCGCGATCGCACTCGTTGCCGGACCAGCCGCATCGCCATGGATCGACGGCGTCAGATTCGCGAGGCCATTGACGACCGCCGGGCCAGCCCACTTTCCAACGCCATATAACGCTTCCCCTGGAGACTCGGCGCCTTTGGCGACATCCAGAAGTTCTGACGCGTCCGCCTTTTCTCCCACCGCCCGGCTCACACCCGGCAACCGGAGGTCTCTGAAGCGATCGATCGCCAGGAATCGCATCGCTCCCTTGCGATCGCTGGCAAGCCACTCCACGAGAATGGCTGCTCTCCGCGCATCTCCATTCTTCCCATTCGAGCCGGGCTCAGCCCGAAGCCGTTCTTCAAACGACAGGATTCGATCTGAGGCCGCCGTCCCGACTGGAGCTAGAGCGGCTGCTGCCGTGCTTCTCAACTTTGATTCATCGCCGCGGTTTCGCCAAATTCTCGACTCGAATCTAATTCCCACGAGAAGCGCACAAGCGAGTGCGCCAAAAGTGCTCCAGAGGACCAGCCGAGATTTACCCCCTACATGCATTGTCACAGGGCATTTAAGTCCTTATTATCCCATATTATTGTTTTTATTTAATTGTGGACTAATATGCCTAATATTACCTAATTTCCAATAAATTGAACCCCGAGCAAAATCCATTCTCACCGGGAGCCGGGGCCCCTCCCCCGGCTCTGGCCGGTCGGGCTGCGCTGCTCGCGCATAGCGCAATAGCCCTAGCACGCCTGAGAGGCGGACGTCATGATCGCAGTCAAATGATCGTCGGCCTCCGTGGGGTAGGCAAAACAGTTCTTTTGAATAAAATTGAGTCCCAGGCTTTGGATTTGGGTTACAAGGCACTCTCCATCGAGGTTCCCGAAGATAAGCCGTTGGCTGTTGTTTTGGTACCTGAACTTCGACGGCTCTTTCTTGAATTAGACCGCGGCGCAGTCGCCAGCGCCGCTGTTAAGTCCGCCCTCCGGGTCATGCGAAGCTTTATGACCGGGGTGAAGTTGAAGTATCACGACGTCGAGCTTTCGATGGACGGCGATGTCGACGCCGGCGCCGCGGACAGCGGCGACCTGGAAAGTGACTTGCCCGCAGTATTCCTCGCTTTGGGCCGGGCGGCAGCCGATCGCCAAACTCCCGTTGTCCTCATCATTGATGAACTGCAGTACTTGGCAGAAAAAGACCTCAGTGCTCTGCTCGTTGCGCTTCATAAGGTCTCCCAAAAGGGCCTTCCTTTGACAGTGGTAGGGGCTGGCTTGCCACAATTGGTGGGGAATGCAGGCCGGGCGAAGTCCTATGCCGAACGCCTGTTCCTTTTCCCTGAACTCGGCCCCCTGGATCCGCCGGATGCAAAAAAAGCGTTACAGGAGCCTATGCTTGCTCAAGACGTCTCGTTTTCTGATGAAGCGCTCGACGAAATAGTCCGGGTGACCAAGGGCTACGCCTACTTCATTCAGGAATGGGGCTATATCGCGTGGAATGCGGCGGATCGTTCTCCGGTTGATGTCAATCTCATCAAGAAGGTAAATGGCGAAACGGTCGCGCATTTGGACAAGAATTTCTTTCGCGTGCGCTTTGATCGGCTAACCCCAGCCGAAGAGGGCTATTTGCGGGCTTTAGCCGAGCTCGGGCCACTACCGCAACGATCCGGGGCTGTGGCCGCTGTACTCGGCAGGGGTTCCTACGAAGTCGGCGCCTTGCGCGAAGCGCTCATTGGAAAGGGAATGATCTACGGCCCAGCGCACGGATTCACCGCCTTTACTGTCCCGCTTTTCGATGAATACATGAAGCGCCGAATGCCGCTCCCCGCGGTCAAACGCCGCCGCAGACAGCGATGAATGGGTTGTCGCAGAAAAAATGCGAAGGAGTCTTAAGCGCACCAAGGAGTCCCGATCCGCATCCAACCGGGTGGCAAAGCGACTGGAAAAATTCTATCGCGGGCCGACCCTGGGACCTCTTTGCTAGTCCGATGCAATTTGAGGAAGGCCTGGCTGAAACTCTGCGCACGCTGCAGGGGCTTTCCGCAATCCGGCCGTCCATCGATGCGGCCGGGGCCCTGATCTTAGACACCTTGCGTTCCGGCGGCCGGCTGCTGGTGGCTGGAAACGGGGGGAGCGCCAATGAGGCCGCCCATTTGGCCACCGAACTCGTCGGCCGATTCGCCGCCACCCGCCGGTCGCTTCCAGCAATCGCCCTATCCTCTGACGGCTCGCTGGTGACCTGTATTGGCAATGATTTCGGCTTCGAGCAGATCTTTTCCAGGCAGATCGCAGGCCTGGCCTCGCCCGGCGACTTGGTGGTTGTCCTGACCTCGAGCGGAAACTCGCCCAACATTATCGCCGCCCTGAAGGAGTCCGCGCGCCTGGGGCTGCGCAGCCTCGCATTTCTGGGCCGCGGGGGCGGCGAGGCACGCGGCCTCGCCACTTGCGATCTGATCATTCCCGGCGAAAGTGGTGCCGCCGCGCAAGAATCCCATCTCTTTCTGATCCATCACTTCTGTCGCCAGATCGACGCCGCCTTTCCATGAGCACTCCCGAATCCTCAAACGAACAAGCTATCCTCAAGACCTCCTACGGCGAAATGACGATCGCCTTCTGGTCCGATGTCGCGCCTAAAACCGTCGAAAACTTCAAGAAGCTTGCCACCGAGAAATTTTACGACGGAACCGCGTTCCACAGGATCATCAAGGGATTCATGATCCAGGGCGGCTGTCCCAATACGAAGGAAGGCGAGTCGGGCATACCCGGCACGGGCGGCCCGGGCTACAAGATCAAGGCGGAATTCAACACCAAATCCCACGTCAAGGGCGTGATTTCCATGGCGCGCTCCGCCCATCCCGATTCAGCCGGGAGCCAATTCTTCATCTGCCACGGTGACGCTCGTTTCCTCGACAAGCAATACACCGCCTTTGGCGAGGTGGTGAAAGGCGAGGATGTCCTCGACAGGATCGCTCTGGTTCCTACCAAGTCATCCGGCGGCGGCGAGAAGAGCGCCCCGAGCGAAAGGATCGCTCTCGAGAGTGTCCGGATTGTGGCCGCGTAGGCCCGGTGTGAGAGTTGCGGCCGCTTACGCCCTGGCTGTCTGCGCCGCGCTCGGAATTCTGATCGCAAGGACGCGAGCGGACGAAGCCCCGGCGGACGGGCGCATCGTCAAGATGCCCCCGTTCCCCGTGTTCGAGAATGGCACTTGGCATTACGTCCTGACCGAGGAGGTCGAAGTCATTTCGCGCGCCAGTGTGACGGAAACCGCGGACTTCCTCGGCCACTATCTCTTCCAGAAGAGGATGCTCGAAGAGCTCCTTCCCGCCCAGCTTCAGCCACCCCAGGAGACTCCTGTCGAGATGGTCCTCATAAACCCGGACATGGAAAGGAGGATGAACGATGCGCTGGCCGCCACCATGCGAACACAGTCCCTTCATCAGCTTCCGCTTGACGATACAGACGGGGCATCGACCAGCGTGTTGCTCACGCTGAAGAACGACGATTATAGCGGCTTGCAGACGCATCCCAACCGCGTGAAGACGTTGCTCAGCAAGCGCCACCCGGCCCTTCCTCAATGGTTTCAGGCATGGGTCACTGAAACCTTCCAACAGATCGATTGGCTCGATGAGCGCGAGATCACGATCCCTACGTCCCGATGGACCTCGGGAGACTCCCATTTTATTCCCTTCGAGGAGGTGTTCGCTGACACGATCCCGTCGTCCGAAAATCGGCGGCGCACGAAACTTCGCGACGCACAACGGTGGCTCTTCTTTCATTGGGCGATGGCGGAGCATCGCGTAGCTCTCTGGACATTCGTCGAACAAGCCTCGATGCGCCCCGTGACCGAAGAAATGTTTAGCGATTGCTTCGGCCTTTCCTATGCTGAACTGCAGAAGACTCTGATTGCTTACATTCCCCTGCTAAGACCGATCGTGATCGCACGGGTGAGCGACACCAGGGTCCCTGCCTTTACCTTTCGCGAAGCCACCGACCAAGAGGTCGCGAAGGTCGAGGGCGACCTGATCCGCAAGGAGATCCATTACGTCAAAAGTATCCGTTCGGATCGCGCGGCGACGGCGCGCTACATTGAGCATGCGAGCCGCGTGCTTCTGGCCTCCTTTGACATCGAAGAGAGCTACACTGGGTACGATCCCGGCTTCCTCGCCGTGGTCGGCCTCTACTACGCCGAACTGAACGACACCAGAAAAGCCATCCCCGCCCTAAGCAAGGCGGTGGAGGGGCATACGCCCCGGACACTTGCCTACATTGAGCTGGCCCGAATGCGTTACGAGCAGGCCGCCGAATTGCCCTTGGGCGGCGGAGGGGGATTCTCTCGCGCGCAGGTCGAGAGCATTCTCGCGTCCATCAAGAGCTGGCCGAAAGCGCTTACCAACCTGGCCGCTTACGACATCGCTTCCAGAACACTCTACCGCTTGGCGGATCCGCCCACGGACGAGGATCTCGCGATCTTCGACGAAGGCCTAAGAACCTTCCCCAAAAATCCCGCCATTATTTTGGCCGCCGCCAGCCTTTACGGCCGGGCTCATAACGATGTCCGGGCGCAGCAATTGGTCGATCTGGGGCTGGAGATCGTTTCCGACAAAGCCCTGCGTGAGAAATTTATCGCCTTGCGGATTCAGATCGCGGCAAGTTCCGTCGGGAGAAACTAGGCGGGACGGGGGTATCCCAATGCGGCGGCCACGGCGCCATAGGTGACCGCGCCAGCGCGCGTGTTGACGCCCTTCGCGAGCCCCGGATGTTCAGCAAGGGCCCGAGTGACCCCTTTTTGGACAAAAAGCGCGACGAAGGGCTCCGTCGCCTGGGTCAATCCGAGAGTGGACGTTCGGCCGACGAGGGCGGGCATGTTGGGGACCGCGTAATGGATTACCCCGCAATGCTCATAGACCGGCGCCTTATGGGAGGTGGGGCGTATGCTCTCAATGCAGCCGCCCTGGTCGATCGCGATGTCCACGATGACGCTGCCCGGCCGCATTTCGGCCACCAGCGCCGTCTTCACGACCGTGGGCGCCTTGGCCGCCGGTATGAGCACCGCACCCACTAGGAGGTCGGCGTCGGCCACGGAGCTTTCCAGGTTGGCGGGGTTCGACATGAGTGTGACGACCCTGCCGCGATATTCCGAATCGAGCGCCTCCAGCTTGCGCATATCCAGATCGAGCACCGTGACCCTCGCCCCCATGCCCACCGCCATCTGGACCGCGTGCGCACCCGAATTGCCGGCGCCGACCACCACCACATGGCCAGGGAGCGTGCCCGGAATGCCTCCCAGTAGGACGCCCGAGCCTCCGTGCTGCGACTGCAGAAAATAGGCGCCGATCTGAATCGCCAGCCGCCCGGCGATTTGGGACATGGGCTTCAAAAGCGGAAACGATCCGTCCGTCGCTTCGACGGTCTCGTAAGCGACTCCCAGAACCCGCCGCTTGAGCAGCACCTTTGTCAGATCCGGCCCCGCGGCCAGATGCAGATAGGTGAACAGGGCCTGGTCTTCCTGGAGCAATCCATATTCGGCCGGAAGCGGCTCCTTGACCTTCAAGATCAATTCCGAGGATTTCCACACCTTGCCCGAATCGGCCACCAAGGTCGCTCCCGCAGCGCGATATTCCGCGTCCGTAAATCCAGCGCTCAGACCCGCCGATTTTTCCACGAGGACCCTGGCCCCCAGCGACACACAGCGCCGGCACAAACTGGGCGTCATCGACACCCGCGTCTCGCCAATCTTGATCTCCTTAGGCACCCCAATCGTCATCCCCCCCCATCCTGCCCTCCCGGGCGCGCCGATACAAGCGCAAGCGGCCTAGCCGGCCGCCCCGAATAGGCGGAGGCAGCGGGCGCCGAGGAGAATTGCCGCCTTATCGACCGCCTCCGCGGGCGCCAATCCGGCCGGCGCAAGGAGCCGGCGGTTGTTGGCGCCCTGATCGGCGGTCGATCCGCGTCTTGGCGGCTCTCGACGAGGCGCCCGCTGCCTCCGCCTATTCGCGCAGCACCACAGCCCCCATTGCGCTTGGAATCCCACGCGCCTTCGGCCATTCCCTCGCCTCATGAATCCGCCGAAGCCACTCGAGATCATGGTCGCGTGCGCAGAGAACAGGGCGATGGGGCTCCAGGGCCGCCATCCCTGGCCGCGCATCCACGAGGACATGCGGATTTTCCACGAGCAGACCGCGGGGAAGCTCATCATTCTGGGCCGGATCTGCTTTGAAACCTGGCCTCGTGCAGCCCTCGATGGCCGGCGTCCCATCGTCGTCACTCGGCGAAAGGAACTGGAGCGCGGCGAGGTCCGGGTGACACCGTCCCTCGGCGAGGCCCTGGCTCTCGCCGATTCGCTGCCTGGACCGGCCTGCGTGACCGGCGGCGAGCGGATCTTCCGCGAAATTCTCGACTCCACCCGGCCCCTGACGCTGCACCTCACCCTGATTCATGCCGGGATCCCGGGAGACCGGTTCTTTCCCGAGTGGCGTGACCAACCTTGGACGGAAACCTACCGGCGCGAGAGCTCCGACGAGCACTTCCGGTTCACATTCTTTACGCTCGAACGAGCCGGGCGTGCGCCCGAGCCACCTCCACGTACTTCTCCGCCCAGGCCCTGATGCCATCCTGCTCGCCGGTTGTAAGGGGCCGGACAATCCGCGCCGGCGAGCCGAATACCAGTGAGCCCGGAGGGCATTCAAATCCTTGGGTGACGAGCGCATGGGCGCCGACAATGGTCCGCGAACCGATCTTTGAGCCGTCCAGGATCGTTGCTCCCATCCCAATCAAACATTCGTCGCCCACCTCGCACGCGTGAACGATTGCCGAATGGCCGACCGTGCACCAGGCGCCTATCTTCGCTCCGTAGGCGTCCGCCAGATGGACCACGGCGTTGTCCTGAATATTCGTCCCCTCGCCTATCCGGATCTCATGGATGTCGCCCCTGAGGACGGCTCCGTAGAAAACGCTGCTGAACGGTCCAAGGACAACGTCGCCCACAACCGTCGCGCTCGGCGCAATGAACAAAGCCCCCGAAATATCGGGCGCGCGCGCCAAATGCCGATTGAGGCGATCAGCCAGAGTCACCGAAATCCTCCTCCACCGGATGGACTGGGTCGCCGCATCACTTTTCCTTCGAATACGGGGTGCCGATAGCCCTCGGCGCGATCGCCTCGCCGACGAACCCCGCCAGCAGAAGAACGGTCAGCACATAGGGCAGCGCCTGAACGAATTGGACCGGCACGACTCCAACGCCCGGCAGAGCGACGCCCTGGAGGCGAGCCGCGAGGGCGTCGGTAAACGCGAAGAGCAGGCACGCCGCCAGGGTTGGGTACGGCCTCCATTTGCCAAAAATGAGCGCCGCCAAAGCGAGATAACCTTTGCCCGCGGTCATATCGCGGACGAAACCCGCGCTTGCCGCGATCGAGAGGTACGTGCCGGCGATGCCGCAGAAAACCCCCGAGATCAGGGAGGCTTCGTAGCGCAGGGCGGTGACGGAGATGCCGGCCGTATCCACAGCCTGGGGATTCTCGCCCACCGCGCGAAGCCGAAGCCCGAAGCGGGTGCGATAGACCACCCAGGAGACAACCGGAACAAGGAGGGCGGCGGCGTAGACGAGCACACTGTGGCCGCTCACGATTTGGGCGTAGGCGAATCCAAGGCCCCGGGTGTGTTCGGCAGCCTTGGCCCAGGGCCATTGGATCTCGGCAAATCGCTGGCCCGGACGCTCCAGTTGCGGGGTCTGACCGCCGAGATTGAACCAAGCAAGACCAAGGGAAGGCGCCAATCCCGAGACCATGATGTTGATCGCCATCGCTGCCACCACTTGATTTCCGCGGTACGTGACACAGGCAATCGCGATCAGAAGTGCGAGGAACACAGCAGTGCCGATGCCGGCAGCCAATCCCAGCCATGCCGATCCGGTGACAGCCGAAACCGAAGCGGCGGCAAAAGCCGCTCCAAGCATTTTACCCTCCAGTCCGAGGTCGACCACTCCGGCGCGCTCCGAAAAAAGGCCGCCGAGAGCCGCCAGTATCAACGGAGTCGCCACACGCACGGTGGCTGCGAGGAGAAGGACCAAGGCCGTGTACGTTTCCATGGTCCGGTTTACCGAGAAGGCGTCACCGCCGGGGAGCCGCCGGGAGCCGCCGCGGGAGGGCGGGCGCGGGCAAAGAGCGCGGCAATCGGGGCGCGGAACATGTTCTCAAGGGCTCCGCAGAAAACGATCACCAGCCCCTGAATGACGACCACCATGTCCCGATTGATCCGCGGCATGTCGAAAGAGATCTGGGAGCCGCCTTGGTACAGCGCGCCGAAAAGAAGCGCCGAAACGATGATGCCCGCCGGATGGTTGCGTCCCATCAGCGCGACCGCTATCCCGACAAAGCCTGCGCCCTCGGGAAAATCGAGAACGATTCGGTGCTGCGATCCCAGCAGTTCGTTGACACCGAGGCATCCGGCGAGCGCCCCCGAGACGAGCATGGCCTGGATCGTGGCCCTCGCTGGCGAGATGCCCGCATAGACAGCCGCGGACGGATTGCGTCCGGCGGTGCGCACCGCGAATCCCCAAGGGGTCTTCCAAATCAACACCCACACGAGGAAGCACGCGGCCAGCGCCAAGAGGGTCGAAACATTCAGCGGCGAGGGCGCATAGGTGATGCCCAGCCGCGCCAGCAAGTCGCTCACCGCCGGCATCGATGCGTGGGGGCCAAAGGCCCGGGTTTCCGGCGATTGCTGTCCCGGATTGATCAGGACGTTGACCAGAAGATAGGTCATCAAAGCCGATGCGATGAAGTTGAACATGATCGTGGTGATCACGATATGGCTGCCCCGGCGGGCTTGCAGCCAGGCCGGGACAAAAGCCCAGCCCGCTCCGAATGCCGCCGCCGCCGCAATGCCCAGAGGAAGCACGACCCAGGTGGGCCAGCCCCCACAAGCCAGGCCAACCAGGCCGGCGCCGAGGCCGCCCAGGTAGGCCTGTCCCTCGCCGCCGATGTTGAAGAGCCCGGCATGGTAGGCGACAGCGACCGCCAGGCCTGTGAAAATAAAATTCGTCGAATAGAAGAGCGTGTATCCGATCGAATCCTGCGCTCCAAAGGCCCCAGCCGCCATCAGCTTGAGGGCCGCCCAGGGGCTTTCCCCCATGATGCGGACGACCACGCCGGAGAGCAGGAGCGCAGCCAGCAAATTCAACACAGGGAGCAGTCCGTATTCGACCCACGCGGGCAGGCGTCCCGACATCCTCATCGCGCCCCCTCCGACCGGACACCGGCCATCATCAGTCCAATCCGCTCCTCGGTGGCATCCGCCCTGGACAATTCGCCGACGATTTCGCCGCCGGCCATGACCAGGATTCGATCGGCCAGCCCGAGGATTTCGTCGAGTTCCACCGATACCATCAGAATCGCTTTGCCCGCGTCACGGAGGGCCACCAGACGCCGATGACGACTCCGCGAGTCGGCTGGCCCACCAGAAGGACCGAGGGGTCGGCCTCGATTTCGCGCGCCAGCACCAGCTTTTGCTGGTTGCCGCCAGAGAATGCGGTGAAGCGGAGGTGCGGATTGGCAGGACGAACATCGAAAGCGGCGATCTTGGCTTCGCATCCGGAACGTATGGCCCGACGCCCGAGAAATCCCCAATGCCTGTAGGCCGGCCTGCGGTGGTAACCGAGAATAGCGTTGTCCTCCGCTGCAAACTCCCCGACGACGCCCAGGCGCAGCCGATCTTCGGGGACATGGGCCAGGCCAAGCGTGCGCCGGCCGGCCGCGCCATTGGTTTCACGCGCGACCTCGTGACCGTTGAGCACGATCGAACCCCGGGTTGGAATTCGGATTCCGGCGAGCGCTTCCATGAGTTCTGATTGTCCATTGCCCGCGACACCCGCCACGCCCACAATCTCGCCGGCCCTAAGCGTGAAGCCCGCTGATTTGACCCGGGCCACCCCGAACCGGTCGCGGACTTCCAGGTCCCGCACGGTGAGCAGAGCTTCTCCTGGCTTGGAAGGAGCCTTCTCGAACTGAAGCGCCACGGCGCGGCCCACCATGCGCTCCGCGAGTTCTCGAGGTGAGGTGTCCGAGGTGGCCGTCTCGTGCACCACAGCGCCCTGCCGAATAACGGTGACTCGGTCCGTCACCGCCATGATTTCCCTCAGCTTGTGGGTTACCAGGATCACCGACTTGCCCTGGCCCCGAAGGACCGCGAGCATCCGAAAGAGCTGGTCGGCTTCCGACGGGGTCAGCACAGCGGTCGGCTCATCGAGAATGAGTATCTCGGCCTGCAGATATAAAGCCTTCAATATTTCCGCGCGCTGCTGCACCCCAACCGACAGGTGCCGAACCTCGGCGTCGAGCGGCACCTCGAGTCCGTATTCCTTGGACAGCCGCCCCAGTTCGGCGCGGGCCGCCGCCAGTCCCCGCGCAAGGAGTGGGCCGCCCTCCGCGCCCAATATGACGTTCTCAAGCACCGTGAAATTTTCCACGAGCATGAAGTGCTGGTGCACCATTCCGATTCCCGCTGCGATCGCATCCCGGGGGCGGTTGAGAACCACGGGCGTTCCGCGCACCCGGATTTCGCCGGAGTCAGGCTGGTGAAAGCCAAAGACGATATTCATGAGCGTCGACTTCCCCGCCCCATTCTCACCGACAAGCCCGTGGATCGAGCCGGGCGCCACCGACAGGGATATGGAGCGGTTCGCGTGAACCGCGCCGAATCGCTTGTCGATCGCCCGCAGTTCGAGGGCTGGCGCCATCGCTAGGGCGTCTGTTCCCGGTATTCCGGAACGGTGATCTTGCCAGCGACGATATCCGCCTTCGCCTCGTTCAGCCGTTTTTCAATGGCCGGCGTCAGCACCTTCCGATTGTCGGCGTCCAGAGAGTAATCGACGCCGTTCTCCGCGAGTCCCAGAACATGCGGACCGCCCTTCCATGTGCCGTTCTTTGCGGCCATGAACGCCTCGTATACTGCCACGTCCACACGCTTCACAGCCGAGGTCAGGACATTGCCCGGGTGAAGGGCGTCTTGATTGCTGTCGCACCCAATTCCGAGCAGGCCGGCATCGGCGGCCGCCTGCAGCACACCGAGGCCCGTCGCACCGGCGGCATGGAAGACCACGTCAGCTCCCCGCCCGAATTGGCTCTTTGCGAGCTCGGCCCCCGCCGTGGGATTGCTCCAGGCTGCGGGGGTATTGCCGGTCATGTTGGCATACACTTCAATTTGCGGGTTTACGTACTTGGCGCCAGCGGTGTAGCCCACCTGAAATTTCCGAATGAGCGGGATGTCCATTCCCCCGACAAATCCGACCTTCCCCGTCTTGGACGCGAGGGCCGCCGCCATGCCGCAGAGGTAGGACGATTCCTGCTCGCGGAAGTTGATCGATTGGACATTCGGAAGATCGACGACCGCGTCCACGAGCGTGAACTTCACCGCCGGGTATTTCTGGGCCACCGCTTGAACCGCGGTAGCCTGATTAAAACCAATCGCCACAATAACGGTGGCGCCACGGCGGATGAACTGCTGCATCGCCTGCTCGCGCTGGGCCGCGCTGCTGATCTCGAACTCGCGAATGGGCACGCCCGTCTCCCGCTTCATTCGCTCGGCGCCCACGCTCGCCGACTGGTTGAATGAACCGTCGTTCTTGCCCCCGAAATCGTACAGGATAGCGGGTGAAAAATCCGCCGCGCTCAGCCGAACCAAGGCCAGAACGCCGGTCGCCGCGAGGACCCGGCCTTTCGAGGCGGCGGTGCGCAGCATGCAGGCCCGCAACGCGACGAATGGGTTCATCATGGTTGGACGGGTTATCAGGGCACCGGCACTGGCGCGAGCTTCCAAATGTCCTTCGCGTATTCTCGGATCGTGCGATCGCTGGAGAATTTTCCGACCCTTGCGGTATTGAGGATGGCCTTGCGCGCCCAGCCCGATCGATCCCGGTAGGCCAAGTCGACGCGCGCCTGGCAATCGCAGTAAGCGCGGAAATCAGCCAACACCAGAAACGGATCACCGCCGTCCAACAGGGTCTGGTGGACCGCGGAGAAGGCTCCATGCTCGCCGGGCACCCAGAAATCGCTCCCCAGCCAGTCGACGACCGCCCGCAGCTCTTCGTCCGCGCGGTAAAAGTCCCAGGGCTTGTAGCCGTGCGCATGGAGCGCTTCCACATCCTCGACCGTCAGGCCGAAGATGAAGATGTTGTCGTCACCGACTTCTTCGCGGATTTCGACATTGGCTCCGTCCAGCGTGCCGATCGTCAGGGCGCCGTTGAGGGCGAGCTTCATGTTGCCCGTGCCCGAGGCCTCCTTGCCGGCGGTGGATATCTGCTCGGAAAGGTCCGCCGCCGGAATGATCTTTTCGGCCAGCGAAACGCGGTAGTTCGGCAGGAAAGCGACCTTGAGTTTGCCGCCGATTCGCGGATCGGAGTTGATCCGCGCGCCGATCACGTTGGTCGCGCGTATGATGTTCTTGGCGACATCATAACCCGGGGCGGCCTTGGCGGCGAATATGAAGACGCGCGGGACGAGGTCTGGGGCCGGATTCTGCAGAAGCCGGCGGTAAAGCGCCAGCAGGTGCAGCAAATTGAGATGCTGGCGCTTGTACTCGTGGAGGCGCTTGATCTGGACGTCAAACAGGGCGTCCGGCGAGACCGCCAGGCCGCATTCCGCCTGAATCACCCGCGCCAGGTCGACCTTGTTGGCGCGCTTGATCGCCATGAATTCCTCCTGGAACGAGGGGTCATCCGCAAACTTCTCGAGTCCGCGCAGCAGGTCGAGGTCGCGGGCCCACTCGCCGCCTCCGAGGACGCGGGTCACGAGCGCGGAGAGGCGCGGATTGCACTGCAGCAGCCAGCGCCGGGGGGTGATCCCGTTGGTCTTGTTCTGGAATTTGCCCGGATAGAGCGCGTCGAATTCAGGAAACAGCTGCCGGCGAAGCAGCGCGGTGTGGAGCGCGGCGACACCGTTGACCGCGTGGGAGCCGGCGACGGCCAGATTTGCCATCCGCACCATCCGCGATCCGCCTTCCTCGATCAACGAGCAGACGCGCTTCTTCGCGTCGTCTCCCGGCCACTTGGCCTCGCAGGCCGCCATGACTTTGACATTGATCTCGAAGATAATCAGCAAATGGCGCGGAAGCACCCGCTCGAAGAGCGGGACACCCCACCGCTCGAGGGCCTCGGGAAGGAGGGTGTGGTTGGTGTACGCAAAGGTTCTGTTTACAATGCTCCAAGCGGCCTCCCAGCCCATCCCATACTCGTCGATCAGCAGGCGCATGAGCTCGATCACCGCGACCGTGGGGTGCGTGTCGTTGAGCTGAATGGCGACCTTGTCGGGAAAATTTGCCCAGGAATTGGCGGCGTTTCGGAAGTGGCGCCGGATGATGTCGCGCATGGAGCAGGCGACGAAGAAATACTGCTGCACCAGCCGCAGCTCCTTGCCGTTCTCCGTCTTGTCGTTTGGATAGAGAACCTTCGAGATGGTTTCTCCCACAGCCTTTTGGTGGACAGCCTCGACGTATCCGCCGGAATTAAACGCCTGGAGATCGAAGTCCTCGGTGGCGCGCGAGGCCCACAGACGCAGGATGTTCACCGTCTTGGTTCCGAAGCCGGCCGTTGGAATGTCGTGGGGAACTCCGAGCACCGTGCGGGTGTCGACCCAGCGGGGTTTTGAATTTCCCTGGTCATCGAATACGTGCTCGATGCGGCCGTAAAGGCGGACCTCCTGAGTGTATTCGGCGCGCACGACCGAAAGCGCGTCGCCGAACAGCATCCAGCGGTCTGGGTGTTCGACTTGGTTGCCGTTGACGAACTCCTGTTTGAAGAGCCCGAACTCATAGTGGATGCCGTATCCGAGCGCCGGGTAATCCAGGGTGGCCAGCGAATCGAGGAAACAAGCCGCCAGCCGGCCCAATCCGCCGTTGCCAAGACCCATATCGACCTCGGACTCCCGAACCCGGTCGAAATCCGCTCCCAGACTCGTTAGCGCGGCGCGGGCGGTTTCTGTGAGCCCAGTCGCCAGCAGATTGCTTTCGAACAGCCGGCCCATCAGGTACTCCATCGAAAAGTAATAGACCCGGCGGCAGTTTTCGGAATTGTGCACCCTTTGGGTGGCGATCATCCGCTCGTGGATATGATCGCGGACAGCGAGCGAGGTGGCCACCCACCAGTCCCGGGGCGTGGCCGACTCCGGATGCCTGGCCAGAGTCGAAGTCAGGTGCCTCAAGATCAGCGACCGCAGAACAAGTTCGGGCGGATCGCCGCGCAGGGGCACCTGCGACCCGATTTGGGTCCCGGGGCGGGACGGCGAAGCGGATGAAGAGGTCTCGGCGGTTATTTTCGGCATGCGTGGGAAACCCGGCAACGGGCTGTTATCTAGCAGTTATCTCGCCAAGAAGCGGCGGGCAAGTTCTCCGTGGTTAAGCTCGATGTAAGTCGGACGGCCGAAGGGCGAGGTAAGTGGCAGCGCTGTCGCGAAGAGAGCGGCAAGAAGCGCGTGGACTTCCGCTTCGCCGGCCTCCGCGCTCAGGCGGACGGCCTTCAGGGCGGCCATGCGCGCAATCTCATCGTGCGCGGTGCCGGGATTCGAGGGATGGATCCGCCCCTCCCGCAGGCCGGCGACAAGATCTCTGAGGAACGGTTCGGCCTTCGCGGGCTCCATCCAGGCCGGCACCGCCTCGATTCGGAAGAAGTGCCGCCCAAATTCGGCGATCTCAAATCCATGGGCCGTAAGAAATCCGGCGTGATCCAAAATGAGGGCCGAGGTGATGGGGTCGGCTTCCAAGGTCAGAGGAAGCAACAGGCGTTGAATCGCCACCGAACCCGATGCGAACTCGGCGCGCAAGCGCTCGAACCACACACGCTGGTGGGCGGCGCTTCGGTCCAGAAGAACGATCCCGCCCGGTGCCTCGAACAGAACATAGGTTCCCAACGCGGTCCCCACGAATCGCCAGGCGTGGGTCAGCGCCGCTGCGCTGGGCGGAGTGCTCACTGCCGCCGAGGGGGCGCCCGCCGAACCTTCCCGCGGCGGTGCCGGCGCGGGCATCGGGGAGGGCGCAAACGTAGGGGAGGCCGCGGAAGCCGCTCCCTCGAAGTAATCGGGAGCCGATGGCTCCCCGGCTACGGCCGGCCCCGGGCCCACAGCCGCACTCCCGGCAGTTCCGGCCCGCATCTCGGCAAGCGATCGCAGACGGCCCAGCACCGAGCGGATCACGAAGGAGCGAACAGCCGTCTCATTTCGGAAGCGCACCTCTCGCTTCGCGGGGTGCACATTCACATCCACCGCCGCCGGGTCGCATTCGAAAAAGACAAAAGCCGCCGGAAAGCGGCCTTCGGGAAGAGAGCCCCGGTAGCCTTCCACCAGCGCCTGATTGAGCGCACGGCTGTCCACCGGGCGTCCATTCACGAAGGCAACGATGTCTCGCCGCGTTGGACGGCCCGCACCGGGAAGGCCGACGAGACCGGACAGCTTCATGCCGCCCTCAGCAGCGTCCACGGAGGTCAATTGAGCGGCCGTGTCGGCGCCGAAGATCTCCGTCACCCGGTCCGCCAGCGAGGGACACTCCGGCGAGCGA
>Ga0302325_10016023_pt1 | contig 15908 bp, 9 predicted proteins | sample Palsa_T0_2_FD_201948 | JGI IMG/M metagenome (GOLD analysis project Ga0302325, IMG submission 201948) | Peat permafrost microbial communities from Stordalen Mire near Abisko, Sweden - Palsa_T0_2 | ecosystem: Environmental > Terrestrial > Soil > Palsa > Peat permafrost | place: Sweden: Abisko... | reverse complement strand
GTCGTGCAGGCAGCCCGAGGCGTCGGGGTCGCGGTCGCGGCGATGGCGGAACCTGCCGCTGTGGGTTCCGTGCGGCTCGTAGCGATCTGTCGTCACCGAGAAGACAGGCGAGAGCTCGCCAGGGTCTCCCCTCTCTATCAGCTGCAGGTGGACGACGACACGCGAGCGGTCGGGATGGTCGCGTATCAGGGTGCGAGAAACCATGGCTTCCTCCAGTGGGTTGGAGCGGATTCAGGTCAGTTGGGCCCTGCCCAACTGATTGCTCGCCGTTGCAGGTCGCGGAGGAGCCGTCAAGCAAGTTCACGAGTAACGGCAGTACCCCGCCGCAGGCGGGGATCACGAACTTGCTTTACGGCGGGGGAGCGAGCTGCTAGCCGCCATGCGCGGATGCGCGCCGGGCGCTCGGGGGGCTGACTTCGTGTTAGTCGGGTATCCGACAACTGCGGCTGGAGGTCGCTGTTTAGCTCTTCACCGCGCGCGTCGTGCCGTCTGTGCGTCTGTGCTCACCTCGTTGGCTCCGCCAACGCGGCCGTGTACCCGGGCGACCGAGCGCCCCACGGCTTCATGTGTCTCCGTGGGGCGCCAGCGCTCGATTCGCTTATCCGGTCGCCACGAGCTGGATCCGTCCGGGCTCGCAGATCGCTACGGCTTCGTTTCGTAGGCGTTCGTGGTCTGCAGTTCTTTGCCGCCAAAGATGGCGGAGTACAGGCCAGCTGCGGTGTTTTTGTAGCCCCCGCCGATCCAACCGCTTTCTTCTGCCGCGTTGAAACTGCCACCGCTGACGACGCTGCCGTCGCCGTCGGCGGTGTTGTAGTAGCCGCCGCCAACAGTCGCCTCGGTAGCCGTGGCCCTGTTGCGGGCGCCACCGCTGATGGTTGCCTCATACCAGCTGGCGGTGTTGTCAACTCCGCCGAGGATCGCGGATTCGATCCCACTTGCGGTGTTTTCGCCACCGTCGAGAACCGAGGCGAAGGGAGCCCTGATGTTGTTCAGCTCGCCCGCGACGATTCCCCCGTAGCTCGTAAATTCCTGTTCTTCGCCGAGAATAAGGTTGTTCGAGCCGCCCTGGTCGCCAGGGTGTCCGCGTTCCGTTCCCGAGTCCTCGTCGTAGCCGATCACAAGGTTGCCCTCGCCGTTGACTGCGGCATTCGTTTTTCCGGCACCGGAATTCACCTCGACGTTGATCCCCGAAAACGTCAGCGTTGGCTTGCCGTCGACACCGCTTTCGGTGTAAGCCATGTGCGGCAGTATCTTGGCGAGTGCTTCCAGCCCTCCCGCTGCTGGCAGCTTCACAGTGTCGTATGTGGTGCTTCGAGTGCTCTTGCAGGTGCCTTGCTCTGTCCCTGCAACGACGGGCGTTTCGGCCTTGTTGGGAATGCAGATCGTGGTGGATGTTCCAGCCATCGCTGGAGTCGCTGGATATGCCACAGCGGCCAGTACCGCAAGGACTCCGAGTGCTGCACGGGTCTTTGTGTGACGCCTGGAACTAACTGATGTATCGATGCTCTTGTTTGTGGGCCTCATGATTGGAGCTCCTTTCCTCGCTTGTCCGACATCGTGTCGATGGTCCCGCAAGGCGGCTATGCACCCAAGGTGGCGAATGTCCCCACCTCGGCTGAGGGCGGCCCCGCCGAAAGTGGCGACAAGCTGAGTCAAGCGTCGTCATGAGCAAGAGTGCGGCGCCCACGGTCCAATCGCAGACGCAAGGGTGTGATGCGACTACACCTTGGGGTGCTTCTGCATCTCGGGCCCATCATCGAGAGTGGTCCTGCACAGGAGATCACGATCTAGGAGGACACGAGATGCTCAAGCCGCAAACCACCCGTAATGATCACTCCATAACAAGCCATCTGATACGACCCGTACATATCCGGCGCGCCTGGCTCGCGCTGACGATCGCGACGATGGCGTTAGCTTTCCCCACTGGAGCGAGCGCTTCCTCCGGCATCGTGGAGGGCTCAATTAGCTGGGCCCGCTCGCACCTCGGGCAGGACTACGATGACGGCTGGTGTCTGCTATTCGTACATGACGCGTACCTTCGCGGTGGCCGTGTGAACATCGGCGGAGCATACGACGCCGTCGACTACTGGCACGCTCACCCCGACGCCCAACATCGGGGAGACGACAACCCGCCGCGGGGTGCGCTGGTGTTCTGGGGCGCGACCTCTACCAACGCCTACGGTCACGTTGGGATCTCGCTGGGCGGCGGTTTGATCATCTCGACCGCTTCCTACCCGAAGACAACAGCGAACCCGGACGACGTGCACATCTTTTCGCTCGCTGCACGGGGCGCCCGCGCCTATCTGGGCTGGATGGCCCCGCCCGGCGTGAGCCTCGCTGCGCCTCCGGCAAGCAGTCCTCCTGGACCGACCAGCCCAGGGGCCCCCGTCTCGAGCCCGCAGCCTGTATCGGAAGTCGCCCCTGGCCCCGGGCCAACTCCATCAGAACCCGTTACCCCCGCCCCTCCCCAGACGTTTGCGGAGACAACGGGCGGTGGCGTTCACACGTGGACCAACTACTCAAATGCAGGTGGTTCTGAAGGACCGGAGATCTCCTCAAATGCGACCGTCCAGATCCAGTGCAAGGTGACGGGGTTCGCGGTCGCAGACGGCAACACCTGGTGGTATCGCATTGCGTCGAGCCCGTGGAACGGCAGCTACTACGGGTCCGCAGACGCTTTCTACAACAACGGGGAGACGTCGGGGAGCCTATTGGGGACTCCCTTTGTCGATCCAGCCGTCCCGAACTGCTAGGGACGTCGCCGCCGCCGTGACGAACCGCTCCTCGGGCCGATCGCGACCTGGGGAGCGGTCGTCAGCGCTGTGACGACTGGGAGCCGCCCGCCTCGCGCTCTGGCTCGGGCCTGCCGGCCCACCACGGAAGCTTGCGCCGGGCGCGCACGGTCCAGCTTTCGGGCACTCGGAACTGTCCGACCCACTTGGCCCGCAGCGCCGCCTGAGACGCCCACGTGTCATCCTCCGGGGCGACGAATTCTTGGGGAGAGATGTCGGGGGCCGTTTGCGCCTCGGGATGTGATGGCAATTCAACTTGACGAGGGCGGCGATCCGCTCGCTCAGCACTCGCTGTCGGCGAGGGAGCTCAAGCAGCTGTTGGCGGCCGAGCGAACCGGCAGTCCCCTTCTCGCGTTCAGGGAGCCACAGGCGTCCCTCGGGCTCTTTGTGCTGGGCCCCGGGGAGCAGCCCCGGACGGTGGGTCGTCGATCCGAGATGGACGTGTCTATCCCCTGGGACAGTGAGGTTTCCGGCCTGCATGCCGAGCTGCAGGTCCATGGCGAAGAATGGACGATCGTCGACGACGGCCTCTCGAGAAACGGAACCTACGTCAACGGTCAACGCGTCAGCGGCCGCCAGCGCCTGCGCGACGGGGACCAGATTCGCGTCGGGCGCACAATTCTCGCCTATAGACACCCACACTCAGCGCCCGTGGAGGAGACGACGCCCGCCGGCGATGCGTCCGGGCTCCAGCAGTTGACCGATACGCAACGTCAGGTTCTCGTTGCGCTCTGCCGGCCCTATCGCGACGCTGGCAGCTACGCCACGCCCGCCAGCAACCCCCAGATCGCGTCCGAGGTCTTTCTGAGCGTCGACACCGTCAAGGCGCAGCTGCGCACCTTGTTCAACCGCTTCGGGCTGGCCGACCTGCCGCAGAATCAGAAACGGGCGAGGCTGGCCGAGATGGCGCTCGAGTTCGGTGTCATCTCACAGCGTGATCTCGCCTGACAGCGCGTCAATCCGGCAGCGCAGTGCGAGTGGACTCGCTGGGTAGCGGCGCGGTCGGCCGAGCGCTGTGCGGGAGAACGGGCACCGGATCCTCGGTCACCGCGATCCCCAGAGCGCGCGCACAGGCATGCGCGAGGTCCCCGGCGGTCGCGAAGCGTTCCGACGGGTCCTTCGCCATGCCGCGGGCGATTATCTCGTTCAGCACGTCGGGGAGGTCTGGGAGCGTGTGGCTGGGTGCCGGGGAGCTGACATGCGCCCACATGACCGCGGCGTCGCTTTCGCCCGCAAAGGGTGGCTCACCCGTTAGGCACCGAAAGAGAAGCCCCGTCAATGCGTATACGTCGGCGCGGGCGTCGAGCGACTCCCCGCGGATCTGCTCCGGCGCGAGGTAGTCGAGCGAGCCGACCCATTGACCCGCCCGCGTGATGCGCGAATGTGCCCCAGCCTGAACGGCGACCCCGAAGTCCGTCAGGTAGGCGTGCTCGGGCTCTTCGACCGTGAGCAGCACGTTGGCAGGCTTCACATCCCTGTGCACCAACCCGAGAGCGTGAGCGGCGTCAAGCGCTCCCGCGATCTGGGCGATCAGGCGTACCGCCCGTTCGGGCGTGAGCGAGCCCACGCGCGCGAGCAGCTGCCCGAGATCGCACCCTTCCACGAGGCGCATAGCGATGAACAGCAGGCCGTCGTCCTCACCTGCCTCGTACACGGGGATGACGTTGGCGTGCTCGATCGAGGCAGCGATGCGCGACTCGGACTTAAAGCGCTCGCGGAACACGGGATCCTCAGAGCGCTCGGCTGCGATCAGCTTGACTGCAACTGGACGCCCGAGCGTGAGCTGCGTGGCGCGGTAGACGACACCCATGCCTCCGCGCCCGATGACCTCCTGCATCCTGTAGCCGGCGATGATTGCCGTGGGCTCGAGTGGGCGCTTCTCGGGCGTGCCTAGGACCTGCTCGACAACTCCGCCGTCATTGGCGGCGAACAGGCCTCGCAGGCGTTGGCGCTCGCGGCCGTCGGCCCATATGCCCAGCATCACTGTCCCCCCGGTGCCGAGCAACAGCGAGACGAGCGGGTCGCTGTAGTCGAGCACGGCTCCCGAGTTGAAGGCGAGCTGCGTCGCCACTGACCATAGGCAGAACATGCTCAGACCGGCCAGGCAGGTGCCGAGCGTCCCGAGACGTAGGCCAGCAAGCGGGACCATCAAGGCGAGGATCACGATCAGCAGAGCGGTGATGGCACCGGAAGGACTCCGCAGCGGAAAGTCGGACAGCACTGTCGAGATGGCGTTCGCCTGTACTTCCGGTCCAGACATCGGGCTTCCCACCGCCGTGCTGTGCAGATCCTGCAGAACGGGCGCCGTGGCCCCCACCACGACAACCTTGCCCCGAACGGCCGTATGGTCGAAGTCGTTTCGCAGCACCTCTACGAATGGCAGCTGATGGATCGTGCCCGGCGGTCCGCGGAAGTCGATCCAACCACCCTGGAGCTGTTTCAAGTTCGCGACATGTGCGTTCAGCCTGTGTGCGACGGCCGCTGCAACGGTGGGGAGCCCACTGACCTGGCCGAGCATGTGACGCAGCACGCCGTCCGGGTCCGGGACAAGGTCGGCGGCAGCAGCTTCGTCCCCGATGCTCGCCAGGTTCGAGTTGCCGCCGAGCACCTGGGTGCCGCCCGACGGTGAGATCAGGGAGGTCGTGAACACGACCGGAGCGGCTTGGCGGGCAGCTTCAAACAGCGCCACATCAGCACCTGGCGTCGTGGGGCGGTCGAACGAAATGTCGTAGACGATCAGACGAGCGCCGGCCGCATGCAGGTTTTCAAGGACGTGGGCATGCAGTAGCCGCGAAAATGGATACCGGGGAAGCTGGCCCAAGCTGTTGTTGTCGAGGCCGACCACGACAACATCGGACGGCGGGCCTTGGTCGCCTCGCAACGAGAAGCGCGCATCAACCGAGTCGCGCTCGAGCCAGCCGAGAACGCCTGTGCTGCGACCGGCCAGCCCAACGCCTGCGGCGAGGAGCCCAACCACGAGCAAGCACAGAGCCCTTCGTCTCCCAGCATCCCCCAACACAATTGACAAAGCGTACCGGCGCCGCGATCATGCGCGCGCCCGGCGTTTCGTCGGCTTGGTCGCGCGGATTCAGCCGCAAGGTGGCCTCATCCCACACCTTGGTGTCTGGGGCATGGCTCGGCGGAGGGGGGAGGATGCGCGAAAGCACGACGAGGAGGATGAAGACCGTGGACACCAAGACCGATCCGGGGCTCAGCTGGGCGAGAGAGTGGGTCCCAGCGACCAATGAGTGGGGCTGGATGTCCGCGTGGCACCTCACGCATATCGCGAAGGGGGCCCTGATTCTTCTTGCGACGCCATCAGTCGCGATCTTGAACATGGGTAACTGGAAGCCGAGCCGGCTCGTGCTCGGCCTCGTCGCGGTGCTTGCGAGCATCCTGCTCGTGGGGGTGAGTTCGGCATCGGCGATGCCGGAATGGAGCGGAGGGACGGCAATCGACCAACCCTTCCTTGCCAAGTCGCTCTCCTGTCCGTCATCGTCGTTCTGTGTCGCAGCGGCTGAAGGGGTCTCGCCCGCGATATACAACAGCGGCGCGTGGACATTCCGTCCCGGCAGCTCAGAACACGTGTCCTGCACCTCCTCGAGCTTCTGCATCGGCGTCGCCGGTAACGACGCCAGCGTCTTCAACGGCACAACATGGTCGGCCCCCGTCCAAGTCACGGCGAGCACCGGGCTCCCTCGCCTCGACGCCGTTTCGTGCGCGTCTGAAAGCTTCTGCATCGCCATCGACGAACATGCCAACGCCTACAAGTTCAACGGAGCGACATGGACCGCTGCGGCAAACGTTGCTGGTGGCGAATTCGAGTTTCAATATGCCGTTTCGTGCGTTTCCGAAACGTTCTGCGCCGCGACGGATTATGGAGCAACCTCCGTCTACAACGGCACGACGTGGACGCAGCACAACATCCTCTCCAGCGGCGAACTCGACGCCATCACCTGCCTCAGCGAAAGCTTCTGCGTTGCCGCGGGAACGGCAGAAGTCCGCTTCAACGGCGCGACTTGGAGCGTGCCCGCCGAAATCGATGGTGCTGAAAACATCACGGGCATCGCCTGTGAGTCCGTCACCACCTGCGTCGCCGTTGACCGCCGAGGCGACGCACTGACATCGAGCGGTGCAACGTGGAGCGCGCCGACGAATGTCGATCCTTTCAAGTCCAGAGTCGATTTCTCGGGGTACGAAGAACCGCGCTTCACCGCCGCGTCCTGCACGAGTGCAGAATGCCGAGCCGTCGACAACCAGGGCCGAGTGTTCACGTTCTCCGGCGGCACGTGGACCGGTCCCGCCGTTCTCGGCGGCCAGCTACTCAGCGTCTCCTGCCCCACGGGCCTCTTCTGTGCGGCCACGGACAACACCGGCCGTGTCCTCACATTCGACGGCTCAAGTTGGACGGCGCCCACGCAGATAGACAGCGCGGCTCAGATCAACGGCATCACGTGCTTGTCGGCGAGCTTCTGCGTGGCCCTAGACGGCTCGGGCAACTACACGACGTACAATGGGGCGTCGTGGAGCGTGCCGAGCTCGAGCGGCCTCGGGGGCGCCGGGCGAGCCATCTCCTGTGTCTCCGACACGTTCTGCATGGGCGCGGGCTTGAACGGAGTCGCAAAGTACAACGGGTCGTCGTGGACCGCTCCGACGCCAGTCCCTGCCGACGGGGTTTCGTGTGCGTCCGAATCCTTCTGTGTATCCGTCGGGGCCAACGAAGCAGCTGTCTTCAACGGCACGACGTGGAGCTCGCCTACGCAGCTCGTGAAAAACCCAACGGGTCCCGTGGAATTCGAATCTGTGTCCTGTCCCTCCACGCACCTCTGCGTCGCCGTCGATTACGACGGCCGCGCCATGACTTTCAACGGCAGCTCTTGGAGCGAACCAACACCGGTAGAGACCAGCCTGGAATCTGTTTCATGCCCCTCAACGACGTTCTGTGAGGCGGCTAGCGAAGGCGGCGTCGTCGTTTCCTACAACGGCAGCTCTTGGACGACACAGCTCCAACTCATGATCGGCGGAGTTACGCACGTTTCCTGCGCCAGTTTCGAATTCTGCATGGCGGTTATGGAGGGGTCGGCCTTCATCTACGGCACCCCGGGCTCACATGGCGAAGAAGCCCGGAAAATAGAAGAAGAAGCGGCTGCAAAAAAACGCGCCGAAGAAGAAGCTGCGGCCCACACCGGGGGAGACGGTGAAGCGATCATCACGGCCACGACCTCGCACGTCGTGACGCCAGCGGAACCGGTGCCCGTGCTGGGGCAGCGTCAGACGGTCAAGCCGGTGTCCGGGACGGTGTTGGCGCGGTTGAGGGGCTCGAGCGGGTTCGTGCCGCTATCAGCGGTCAAGTCGCTCCCTGACGGAAGCGAAGTTGACGCCACCAGCGGCCGCGTCATCATCACGGTGGCGACGTCCACGGGCACCGTGAGCGCCGAAGCCTACGGCGGACGGTTCGTGATCGAGCAGGAACACACTGGGAGCGATGAGACCCGCTTCGTGCTCTCTCTGCCGCTGACCGGTTGCCCCCGGGTGGCGTTGCCGCACGGTTCCGCGGCGGCGGTGGCGAGCTCCAAGCACCGCCCCAAGTCCCGCCACCTCTGGGTCTCAGAGAAAGGCGGTAGCTGGGGCACCAACGGTCGCTACGTGAGCACGAGCGTTGAGGGCACCCACTGGTTGACGCTGGATGAATGCGACAAATCCGAGGTCAAGGTCGTCTCCGGCAAGGTGAAGGTACACGACCTCGTCCACAACAAGATCAGAACCCTGACTGCTGGAGAGAGCTATGTCGCGACTCGACGATGATCGTGCCGCGAGCAAAGACGGGCGCGACGTGCTCTCGAACATGCATCTTCTCGCACACAGGCGCGGTCGCTGCCCGATTGCCGCACTGATTGTGCGAAGCCGTCGAACGGAGCACGCGTTCTCACACATGCGAACCGGCACTCAACACAAGCAGCGCCCGAGCACAGAGGTACGGACGACAATGCACCAGGCAGAGGCAGGCACGCGGCACGCGACGGGATGGGCATACGCAGGTCGGGTCGCCGTTTTGGTGTTCGTTCTGTGCTGCTCGGTTGGGCCGCGGACGGCCTCCGCCGCAGGCCCGCTTTCGTGGTCAGCCCCGATGCTCATCGATCATCAAGGACCGTACAGCGGCAACAACGTCACCGATGTCTCGTGCCCATCGGCGTCGCTGTGCGTAGCAGTCGACGACGTTGGGCACGTGTTGACGTCGACGAATCCTAACGGAGGCTCGGCTGCATGGTCCGTCGCGAGCGTTTACGCGAGCAACCGTGGAAACGGGCTCGATGGTGTGTCGTGTCCGACTGCCTCTTTGTGTGTCGCGGTCGGTGTCGGCGGTGAGGTGCTGACGTCAACGAATCCTACCGGCGGTGCTGGCGCTTGGGCCATCACAACGGTCGATGAAAGCGAAGGCTCCATTCTGAATGGTGTCTCGTGTCCGTCGGTGTCGCTGTGCGTGGCAGTTAACGAAGCAGGGAACGTCCTGACCTCAACGAATCCCACCGGCGGCGCGAGCGCCTGGACCATGACAAAGGTTGACGCGAGCGAATCGCTCCGCGGCGTGTCGTGTCCGTCGGCGTCGCTGTGCGTAGCGGTTGATGCCTCGGGGAATGTGGTTACGTCGACGAATCCAAGTGGTGGCGCGGCTACGTGGACAACCACAAGTGTCGATCACAGCCTTCTTCCTGCCTTACAGGCGGTGTCGTGTGCGTCGGCACTGTTGTGCGCCGCCGTGGATTCGGGCGGAAATGTTGTGACAACGACAAACCCGACTGGTGGTGCGAGCGAATGGACCACGACCACCGTCGACGGTGGTCGTGAAATGACGGGCGTGTCCTGTGCACTCTCGTCTTCGTTCTGCGTTGCTGATGACGCCTCCGGGGACACGGTGGCCTCTAGCAATCCGACAGGTGGCGCTGGCGCTTGGGTGAGTACCGATGTCGACGGCACCACTGCACTCCTCGGCATAAGGTGCCCGTCGACGTCATTGTGCGTTGCGGGTGACCGGTCTGGCGATTTAGAGGCCTCGAGCAATCCGACGGGCGGCGCCGGTGCTTGGACCACCACGACCGTCGACGGCTCTGATGCCTTGGCTGCCGTCTCCTGCACCTTAACGGCACTCTGCGTGGCAGTTGACACCACCGGACACATCATAAGCTCCACCAACCCTGGGGGCGGTGCCGGCGCCTGGATGAGTACGAGCAGCGTCGACCCGACCGGACACATGCATGACGTCGTGTGCCCGTCGACGTCATTGTGCGTGGCGGACGACGAAGCTGGCAACATGGTGACCTCAACCAATCCCACGGGAGGGGCCGGCGCGTGGACCACTACCCCTGTTGATGCCCATGCCAGTTTGGAGAGCCTCTCGTGCCCGTCCGCGTCATTGTGCGTCGCACTTGATGACGCGGGACAGGTAGTGACATCTACAGATCCTACTGGTGACGCAAGCGCGTGGTCATTTGCCTCGATCGATCGCGGTAACGGTTTTGATTTCAAATCCGACCTCTCGTGTCCATCGGCGACCCTGTGCGTCGGAGCTGACGCGAACGGCAACCTACTCACGTCAACGAATCCGGCGGGTGGAGCCGGTGCTTGGACTAAGACCGGCGACATAGACGGTGGCAATAGCTTTTCGGAGATCTCGTGTCCTTCAACGACGTTATGCGTCGCTGTCGACACCCAGGGCAACATCGTGACCTCGACAAACCCAACCGGCGGTGCGAGTGCATGGCTTACCACAGGCAACGTAGACATCGAGGGAGGTCCGCTATGGAGTCTGTCGTGCCTGTCTGCATCCCTGTGCATCGGTGGCGACCAGTTTGGGAACGTCGCCGCGTCGACCAATCCAACGGGGGGCGCGAGCGCTTGGACGGTCACCAACGTGGAGGGCAACAATTTCATGAGCGGCGCAGGGTGCGCGTCGCCCACCCTATGCGTAGTGGTCGACGAAGTGGGACATGTAGTGGTGGGTCAGATGTCAAGCGCCTCGCCGGTTCCCTCGAGCCTGTCGTCCGCGCCCGGCGGTGGCACCGGAGCAGAGATCGGCACGGGTACCAGCGCGAGGCCCGTCCCCGGCCTTGCTCAGCGCCACACCGTAAAAGTCATCTCCGGGAGGGTGACTGTCCGCGTGAAGGGTACAACCAGGTTCGTGCCCCTCTCGGGCACAAGCACCATCCCCGATGGAAGCGAAGTGGAAGCCACCAACGGCCGCGTCCTCATAACGGTGGCGACGCTTACGCCTGGACAGACCCAGAGCGCCGAAGTTTACGGTGGGAGATTCCTGATCCACCAGGAACACACGCCCCCCGGGGAGACCCATCTGACGCTCACCCTGCCGCTGACGGGCTGCCGGCGCGTGACGCTCCCACGCGGCTCGGCAGCAGCGTTGGCGGCCAGCGCGAAGCGTCGCTCTGGCCCCAAGGCCCGCCACCTCTGGGTCTCAGAGAAAGGCGGCAGCTGGGGCACCAACGGTCGTTATGTGAGCACGAGCGTCGAGGGCACCCACTGGTTGACGCTGGATGAATGCAACAAATCCGAGGTGAAGGTCGTCTCCGGCAAGGTGAAGGTACGCGACCTCGTTCGAAACAGGACGAAGACGCTGACGGCGGGGAAGAGCTACGTGGCGGTGCGGGGCTAGCGGGGTGACATGGCGGTCGCCTATGTCTTGGCACCGCGTCCTGCATGCGACGGCGCGACTGCGCGGGACCTTGGCAGCCTTAGTCGTCGCGATCGCAGTCGTGCTAATCGGCACAGACGCGGCGAGTGCTGCGACCGTGTCGTTTGTGCCGGCGTTCGGGACCGGCTACCTTGGCTCAAGCGGAAGTGTAAACGCCGCGTTTTCCATAACAGGCACCGAATACGCCGGCGCACCGCAGCCGATCAATGAAGTCGTCGTCGATGTGCCTGCGGGGGTGAGCGGTAGCCACGCGGGCCTTCCCACTTGTAGTCCTGCGACGCTTACGAATATCGGGCCGGCGGGATGCCCCGCGGGTTCGCTCGCCGGAGCAGCCGGGCGGCTCAAGATGGTGGTCTCGTTCGGTAACGAACGCGTGCCAGAGACTGCATCACTGCAGGCCTTCTTTGCCCCCGAAGAAGGCCTCGACTTCTATTTCCAGGGGACTTCGCCTGTAGCTCTCGAAGCCACTGCGACTGCAACATACACGGATGCCAACCCTCCGTATAGCCGTGCGCTCAAATTGGCGATTCCGACGATCGAAACCGTGCCCGCAGCGCCGTTAGTGAGCATCACCAGCATCGAATTAGCGCTGGGCGCTTCACATGAAGAGGGTGGCGTGTCCAGCAAGGGCGTCGTTCTTCCCCCGGTTTGCCCCGAAAGTGGGGCGTTCAGATGGGCTGGTCGTATCGGGTTCTACCAATCGGGCGCCCAGGAAGTGACTGCGCAAAGTGCCTGTCCGGCCGCAGCGCCGCCTCCGATCATCGCTCAGCGCCAGACCGTCGACGTCATCGCGGGGACGTTGACGGTACGCCCCAGGGGCACGAGCGCGTTCGTGCCTCTGGTAGGAGCAAACTCCATCCCCGATGGAAGCGAAGTGGATGCCACCAACGGCAGCGCCCTCATGACAGCGGCGACGCCCACGCCGGGGCAGACCGAGACCGCCGAAGTCCATGGCGGAAGATTTCAGATCGACCAGGAACGCGCGGGATCTGGGGAGACACACCTGACGCTGTCTCTGCCCCTGACCGGTTGCCCACGCGCGAGACTACCGCACGGCTCGGTGTCGGCCCTGGCGACCGGCGCGAAGCATCGCTCGCGGCCCAGGGCGCGCCAACTTTGGGTCTCGGAGAAGGGCGGCAGCTGGGGCACCAACGGTCGCTACGTGAGCACGAGCGTCGAGGGCACACACTGGCTCACGCTGGATGAATGCGACAAATCCGAGGTGAAGGTCGTCTCGGGCAAGGTGCGAGTACACGACCTCGTTCGGAACAAGACGAAGACCTTGACTGCGGGGAAGAGCTACGTAGCCATAAATCGGCGGTTCGGATAGGCAATGGGGCGCTCGAGGCGCCTCTTCGGACGCTGGCTCTTGCCTGAGGGTGTCGCAGCGCGCCACCAAGGGTGTATCGAGGCTCTTCTGATGCGCTGACACGATTCTTGGCAGGGCCGGTCGGCCCTCAGACACAGCCAAGAGGAGGTCGAGCGACGTGATTGGGACCTGTGAGCAGTGCGTAGTGTCTGCTGCGACGATCGTGACCAGAGTCCTTCGCAAGGCAACGCGACTCGGGGGGTGCATTGCAGCCGCCGGGTTGCTTCTACTCGGTGCAGCATCCCCGGCGGCAGCAGCGCCGACGATCGGGCTGACCGTAGCTGCGAACCCGGTTGAGTCGATTACGACCCAGCTTGGTGCAACCGGCACTGCCGAAGACGCTAACGACGCGCTCGATGTGACAGTGAAGCCTGCCGGGGGCCAGGGTTGCGCCGCAAACTTCGCGGCCGATGCTAGCGGCGGAAGCTCGATCGTCGTAGACGAAAAGCTCCTCGGCACCGGTCCCTACAGCGAAGCGGTCAACTGGACGTTTGACACCGCTGGCTCCTACCTGTTGTGCGGCTGGCTAAACGACGGCTCACAGTCAGGCGATCCCGTGGTTGCCAGCGAGTCTCTAACAGTAGTGGTGCGCCAGCCACATTTGGCCCTTTCGATCAGTGCTCCCGGCGCGGTAACGCCGAGGCAGACCTTCGAGCTCGTCACGACGGCGCAGGCCGAGGCGAAGCGGGACGTCGAAGAGTACATCGAGCCTAGTACGGGAAGAGGCTGCCCGGCCAATGCTCAGGCCGCCGACTCGTTTTCCGGCGAGCTCCGGACGGCTTGGCCAGACCGAGGAACTGAATGGTTCGTGGATGGAGGCCCGTTCACTGAAACCGCGAACGAGGAGCTGAGCGACGTCGGTAACTATCTCGTGTGCGCGTACGCCGAGTATCCGACCAACGCGAGCCCCCCGGAGGCGAGTGCGAGCGCCCCGATATCGGTTCTCGCGCCGCCGGCCCCCTGTGTCGTGCCGAGATTGGGCTCCCGCACGAGACTGAATGCCGCGGAGCAGAAGGTGCGGGCGGGGAGCTGCACCGTGGGACGCATTCGTGACACGGCAAGCCGGACGGTACCGCTCGGAGACGTTGTGAGCCTGAGCCCGGCATCCGGCACGGAGCGTAGCGCGGGTACACCGGTGATCATCACCGTCTCCACCGGGCCTCCCTGCGTCGTGCCACAGGTCGGCTTTGACGTGACGCTGAAGACGACTGAGCATCGCGTCACGGCCGCACACTGCTTGGTGGGGAAGGTCAGTTACTCTCCAAGCACCACCCGCAGGCGGGGTACGGTTATCCGGCTGAGCACAAGGTCCGGGACGCAGTTGCCGTCGCACGCCGCGGTAAATGTATTCGTATCCGCTGGCAGGCCAAAGGCTCAGCACCGATGAAGCGGCTGCTACTCGGCGTGCCGCCCAAGGGCGCTGCATCAGCCGCCGCAGCGCCACGCGGTGCACGTTGCGCGGACGAGGGGCCGTTCGTCGGGTGGGCTGCGCAGGCCTCCGCTTCATCCCGGTTCGACGAGGTGTTGGCCCCTCACACCTTGGGGGTCTACCCTCAGGCGCCCGGCGGCCCGAGGATGGGGATGAAAGGCTACTTCTACCGAGGGGGGATCATGATCCACACAAGCTCTGCCATCCTGCCAGGTCGGTCTCGGACTCAACAGCGCTTCCGCCCGGCCCTGCGAGGGACGACCGCTCTCGTCGTGCTCCTCGCGGCAGCACTGCTCGCAGGTGCCTTACCACCAGCGCCTGCTCAGGCGGCCACGAGCACCGCGCTTGGGTGGCCGGAATCCCAGAAAGGGATCCCGGACGGTAGCGAAGTGGTGTTGGGCGAGTTCTTCGGCGAAAGCCCGACCAAAGTCCCTTGCCAGGCCTACGTCCGGGCCACAGTCGTCTCCAACGGCTTGGGCACGGACAGCGTGTCAGCGACCGAGCCGACGGCTTGGGACGAATGCGGCTCGCTCACCGTCACCAACGGTTTCACCGCGGTCGCGTTGAACGAGCAGGAATTGCGGGCGACCGCGGAACCCGAAATGACCCTCGACGAGCCGGGCGGCTGTGTCTACACACTCGCGCAGGTCGCGGGCCACGGCGCTTACCTAGGGCGGTTTGCGCTCTACGAAGTCGCCGCATCGGCGACGTTGAAGAGCGGGACCTCATGTGCGGCCACGTTAGAAGTCAAGGGCTCGGTCGGCTTGTACGGCCCGCAGGCCGGAGGGTTCGGCGTAGTGCCGTGGGTCGAAGTCCGCGGGCAGGAAGAAGCGCTCGAAAGAGAGCTACACGAACGCGAGGAAAGGGAAGCCGCTGAAAAGCAGCAGCGCGAACGCGAAGCAAGACAGCAGCTCGAAACACGGGAGATACTCGCTTCGCTCGGCAAGTGCTTCCCTGCCGGCAAATCGGCGACGCTCTCCAGGCTGCAGAAGACGGGCACATGGAGCTTCGCCTTTAACGCCCCCGTCGCGGGGCAGCTTGTCGTGTCCTGGTATGAGACTCCCAAGGGTGCCCACCTTTCCGCCAATGCTGAGCCGGTTCTTGTCGCTGCCGGCAACGAGGCCTTCAACGCAGGCGGGACCAAAAGCGTAACCGTCCGCGTCACACGTAGAGGCAAGCCGTTGTTCAGGCATGCTAGACATTTGAAACTGACGGCGAATGCCATCTTCACCCCGACTGGGATGTCGGCTGTCGTGTCATTGCACACGTTTGCGTTGAAGAGCGGGCGTTGATGGGCGACCAAGGCGAGGACTTCCGGCTCGGCGCGGTGTTGCGTCGTCCGAGCTGCGTGGCAGGCTTGCTCGCGTGAAGGAGGACGTTCTCGAGCAGATCGTCGATGACTACCTGCAGTTCGATGGCTACTTCACGATTCACAACGTGCGCTTCCGTCCTCGGCCCGATCATCCTGACTACGTCCGGGCAGACGATTCGGTGCCGTCGGACGTGGACGTGGTCGGCTACAACCCGCGCAGGCGAGGCCGGGCGCGGGTGGTGGTCGTGAGTTGCAAGTCATGGCAGGGAGGCTTCGATGCGACAGCGAAACTAGCTGAGCTG
>Ga0302325_10016022_pt1 | contig 15908 bp, 10 predicted proteins | sample Palsa_T0_2_FD_201948 | JGI IMG/M metagenome (GOLD analysis project Ga0302325, IMG submission 201948) | Peat permafrost microbial communities from Stordalen Mire near Abisko, Sweden - Palsa_T0_2 | ecosystem: Environmental > Terrestrial > Soil > Palsa > Peat permafrost | place: Sweden: Abisko... | reverse complement strand
CTGGAATCAGAGTCGCTCGGCCATTGCGCAGAAATATAAATACTACGACGATCACCAGCGCAATGGAGATAATGAGTGTCCGTTCAACATCGTTGACCGACGCTCTGATCGTGACGGTTCGATCCTGCACGACTGTTACATCAACGCCTTGATAAATGGATGCCTTGATCGCCGGTAGCTGGGAGTAGATGAGATCGACAGTATCGATAATATTGGCGCCGGGCTGCCGGAAAACGATCACGGGAATGGCGCGTTTTCCATTTAAATATCCGGCAACTCGAACGTTCTGTACGGAGTCGATTACATCTGCGATATCCGATAGGTGAATGGCAGCGCCATGATTGTAGCCAACGATGATAGGCTTATAATCCGCCGCGTGTGATATCTGGTCGTTAGCCACAATATCGGCAGTCATCGAGCCGTTTGAGATCTGCCCCTTCGCCAGATCGGAATTCTGTTGGCTCAGGACGGATCGGACATTCGACATGGCAAGGCCATTACTGGCCAGCTTTGTAGGATTTACCTCGACTCGAACCGAGGGCAAGGCTCCGCCGCCGACTATTACCTGACCGACACCTTGAATCTGCGATAATTTTTGCTCAATAACTGTAGACGCTTCGTCATATAGCTTATCGGGACCATATTTATCCGACGTTAGACCGAGGATCATGATCGGAGAATCCGCAGGATTCACTTTGCGATAGGTCGGATTCGCAGGAAGATTGGAAGGAAGATAAGTTCGCGCTGAATTAATTGCAGCCTCAACGTCACGAGCGGCGCCGTTGATGTCGCGGCTGAGGTCGAACTGGATGGTAATAGAGGTCGTACCCAGAGTGCTGGAGGAAGTCATCTCGGTAACGCCAGCGATATGTCCAAACTGGCGCTCGAGTGGAGTCGCGACCGATGACGCCATGATTTCAGCGCTGCCTCCAGGAAGGCTGGCGCCCACGGAGATCGTAGGGAAATCGACCTGTGGCAATGGAGATACCGGAAGCACCTTGAACGCAATTGCACCGGCGATAGCAATTGCAATCGTAAGCAGCGTGGTGGCTACCGGTCGATGAATAAAAGGCGCAGAGATATTCATATCTGCTCCGCCGCTTGTGGCTCGCCGCCATGATAGGCTTGCTTTGAATTGCGAGAGAACCGGTGACCAAGATTGTCAAAGAAAATATAGATCACGGGCGTTGTATAGAGTGTTAGAACCTGGCTTACCAGCAGGCCGCCGACCATGGCAATGCCTAGAGGTCTGCGCAATTCAGAACCCATGCCGCTCCCAAATGCGAGGGGCAAACCACCCAGCAGCGCAGCCATGGTTGTCATCATGATGGGGCGAAATCGCAGCAGGCAAGCTTGATAAATAGCGTCTGTAGCATTCAATCCATGGTTGCGCTCCGCGTCCAGTGCGAAGTCGACCATCATAATGCCGTTCTTCTTGACGATGCCGATGAGCAAGACGAGGCCAATGATGGCCACCACGCTCAAATCCTGATGAAAAATGATGAGATACAGGAATGCGCCAACGCCGGCAGAAGGAAGCGTAGAGAGAATCGTAATGGGGTGAATAAAGCTCTCATACAGAACACCGAGAACGATATAAACAGTCACGAGCGCCGCCAGAATAAGCAGCGGCATATTCGAGAGCGAATCCCTAAACGACGCTGCGGTCCCCTGAAAATCGGCCTGGACGCTCTCGGGCATGTGCATGTCTTGCTGCACTTTACTGATAGCCGAGATAGCTCCTCCCAACGCAGCGTTGGGTGCAAGATTGAAGGAGATGGTTATGGCCGGAAACTGACCCTGGTGAGTGATCGCCAGTGGCTCCGTCGACATCTCAAAGTGGGAGAATGCGCTGAAAGGAACAGCGCTGCTGAAAGTCGAGGATGTAGTGGCGGCCGCGGTCGTGCCTGTAGTTGACGATGAGCTGCCCGGTGTCAGGGCGGTAACTGGGGGGGTGAGCGTATTTGCTGAAGGCGTCAACAGCGGGGAGGAAGTAAGCGCGTTCGAGCCCGCCGATGTGGATCCTGTCGAACTTGTAGAAGCAGCTGCTCCGGTGCTCGACGTGGATGAGCCACTCTGAATGTAAAGATGGTCCAGGATGTGTGGGTCCTGCTGGAACTGAGGCTCGCTTTCAAGCACCACGTGATACTGATTTAACTGCGTATACATAGTGTTGACCTGACGTTGACCGAACGCATCATAAAGCGTGTTGTCGATGCTGGTAGGATCTACGCCCAGCCTGGATGCAGTAACGCGGTCAATAACCAAAGAAACCGCGAGCCCTCCCAGCTGTTGATCGGTAGCAACATCTTCAAGTTCGGGCAACTGCTTCAGGCGGTTGACGAAGCGCGCTGACCACTGGTTCAGCTCATTTTGATCGGCATCTTCGAGTGTGTACTGATATTGAGTGCGGCTGACACGATCATCGATGGTGATGTTCTGCACCGGCTGCATAAAGAGCTGAATGTCTCTTACATCCCTCAACTTGGTTTGAAGCCTGCGAATGACATCTGAAGCGCTTATGTCGCGCTGGTCAAGAGGCTTGAGGTTAATCGACAGTCTGCCACTATTCATGGTGGTGTTCGTGCCATCAGCGCCGATGAATGAGGACAAGCTCTCGACTGCAGGATCCTGGAGAATAACCTTCGCAATCTCCTTCTGTTCCTCGGCCATGCTCTTTGAGCCAATCACTTGGGAGGCTTGCGAAATGCCCTGAATTACGCCGGTATCCTGCACCGGGAAAAAGCCTTTGGGAATGATGATGTACAGAAAGATCGTGAGCAGCAGGGTCGCGAGCGCCACCAGGAGCGTGATGGTCTGAAAGCGCAGAACATACTTCAATGTGCGCCCATAGAATGCAATCATGCTCTCGAATACACGCTCCGACGCTCGATAGAAGCGCCCTTGCTGATCTTCCGGATTGTGCTTAAGAATGCGAGATGCCATCATCGGCGTCAACGTCAGTGACACCACTGCAGAGACAATGATCGTCACCGCGAGGGTTACGGCAAACTCACGGAACAATCTGCCGACAACGCCGCCCATGAACAGCAGCGGTATCAGCACCGCGATCAGAGAGACGGTCAAAGACACGATCGTGAAACCGATCTGCTCGGCGCCCTTTAAAGCAGCCTGCAACGGAGGCTCGCCCTCCTCGAGATATCTCGAGATGTTCTCGACCATCACGATTGCGTCGTCGACGACAAAGCCGGTCGAGATGGTCAAAGCCATCAATGACAGGTTATCCAGGCTGTAGCCGAGGGCATACATGGCGCCCAAAGTGCCTATGAGCGACAACGGTACCGCCACGCTTGGAATGATGGTGGCATAAATGTTGCGAAGAAAAAGGAATATCACCAATACAACGAGGCCGACCGTCAGCATGAGTTCGAATTCCACATCCTGAACAGAAGCCTGAATCGGAGTCGTAAGGTCCGTGAGCGTGGTAACTTCTATGCCCTTGGGGAGATTAGCTTCGAGTTGCGGCAGCAATTTCTTGATGCTCTTCACAACGGTGATCGTGTTACCGCCGGGCTGCCTCTGAACATTAAGGATTACCGCTGGAGTCTCATTCATCCATGCGGCCTGGTTGTTGTTCTCCACTCCATCCACGATGCGTGCTACTTGCGGCAGCATCACCGGAGCGCCATTTCGGTACGCCACCACTACATTCTTGTAGTCGTTACTTGTTACCAGCTGATCATTCGCATCGATCTGATAGTCCTGCCGTGGCCCATCGAAATTGCCCTTGGCCGCATTTACGCTGGAATCGGTGATAGCGGTACGCAAGTCTTCAAGATTGATGCCGTACGATGATAGCTGGCTTGGGTTAGCTTGAATTCGAACCGCGGGCTTCTGTCCACCGCTTATGCTGACCAGGCCCACGCCGCTGAGTTGCGATATCTTTGGGGCCAGCTTGGTATCCACTGCATCCTCAACTAGAGGAAGCGGCATTGAACTGGATGTGACCGCAAGCGTGAGGACAGGAGCGTCAGCAGGATTTGTCTTGCTGTAAATTGGCGGGGCGGGAAGATTGGCGGGTAAATAAGTTTGCGCCGCATTGATGGCCGACTGCACTTCTTCTTCGGCAACATCGATGTTCAGGTTGAGGTTGAACTGCATCACGATGACCGAGCTTCCGCCTGAGCTCGTTGAGGTCATCTGGCTCAAACCCTGAAGTTCGCCGAACTGGCGCTCCAGCGGAGCAGTGACGGTAGTTGCCATCACAAAAGGGCTGGCTCCCGGATAAAACGTGAGCACCTGAATCGTCGGATAATCGACCTCAGGCAAGGCGGAAACGGGGAGCTGAGTATAGCTCACGATGCCCACCAACAAAATTGCAGCCATGAGCAGAGAAGTTGCGACTGGGCGCAGAATGAAGGGGCGTGAGGGACTCAAGGAGCGCTACTCCCACTGGCATTTGCAGGAATCGGCTTGGTGGAAATCACCACGGGGGACTTGTCCTGCAGCTTATCGAAGCTGCTATTGGCGAGCACATCTCCAGGGTTGACACCGGTGACCGAGGTGGTTTCACCATCCGTGACGCCTACCTTGACGCTGCGCATGTGAGCGAATTTGTCCTGGATCACATAGACGAATGCGGCTGTGCCGTTGTACTGTATCGTCGACGTGGGGACCAAGGTCGCATTTTGTAGTGTATTAACCAACAGCCTTGTATTCACGAATTGATTCGGATACAGCGCGTTGTCCTTGTTAGCGAAGGTGGCGCGCGCCTTGACAGTGCCGGTCGTTGTGTCGATCTCGTTGTCTAGCGTAAGCAGCTTTCCAGTGGCTAGCTGCTTGTCGCCTGTGCGATCAAATGCAGTCACGGCCAGAGGAGATTTTTGACGAATATGAGGTGCTACCTGACCGATATTGTCCTCGGGCACAGTAAAGATGACGGTCATAGGTTGCAACTGGGTGATAACCGCGAGCGTAGTTGTCCCAGTTGATTGCACGACGTTGCCTGGATCGACGAGACGCAGACCCACTCTACCCGTGATAGGCGCGGTTATATGACAAAATGCAACTTGCACCTGATCATATTGCACGGTACCCTGATCCAGCTTGACCGTGCCCTCATCCTGCAAAACCACCTTTTCCTGGTCATCCAAAGTCTGTTTCGGGATAGCATTTCGCGCCCAGGCATCGCGATAGCGGGCGAGATCCATTTTTGCTTCCGCAAGGATGTTTTCGTCGCGCTGAAGCGTACCCTCAGCCTCGGTCAAGGTTGCAACGTAGGGGCGAGAATCAATCTCTACAAGTGAATCACCTTTGCGAACAATTTGACCCTCGCGGAAGTTGACTGCAGTGACGATCCCGGTCACCTCACTGGTAATGGAGGCCGTATACACAGGAGTAACAGTTCCTATGGCATTGATATAGACCCCGATGTCGCCCTTCTTGGCGGTGGCGTCGGTTAGAGTGACGGTTCCGCCTGCCGCTCGACGCCCTGCCGGCGCAGATTTCGTTGGATCGCTCTGGTGATGCCAAACCAGATAAAAACCAAGCGCGAAGATGAGCAAAATGACCACCCACACGATGACTCGGGTGGCCTTATGCCCACGAGTTGGCGGAGCCGGTGGTGGAAGCTGATGGTCTGGTCCTATGGGTTGACTATTCATGGGTTGGACTGGCGACAATTCTCCCTGGCAGAATTATAGTTGGGCAATTGAGCAGATCGTCGTGACGTATTGTTGACGTTTGACGACCCAGATAAGGTTGCATCTCATCTTCAATTGACTCGACATCATTGGTGTGGCACGGCAAGAGTCTTTCGACGGACGACTTTCGCGGATCATTTTGAGAGCTGCAATCTGATTGCGTCGATTGCAGATTTTTCATCTTGCTACCCGAGGAACAGGCAATGCCGGGTGCGCGAGCTTCACAATATCGTAGAATTGCCTCCTTCGACAGATCAATTCGGACCGGACGCTGAAGAACCGAAGCAACTAAAGCTAAATATCCTGTAATCAGAATTTTGTGGTCAATCGAGCGTTCTTGCGGAGCAGATTTCTAAAACTGCAAATGGCCGTCAACAACCGCAGCTCCATACGCTATTGCACGGGGTCGTAGTTCAGATTTGGGCCGAGCCATCGCTCTACATCTGCAACCCTCATCTGCTTGCGTGTTGCATAGTCGGCAACCTGATCGCGATCGATCTTGCCGAGGCTGAAATAGCGAGATTCCGGGTGAGCGAAGTAAAGCCCACTCACGCTCGAGCCGGGCCACATGGCAAACGACTCGGTAATCAGCATGCCGGTGCGTGCCTGCACGTCAAGCAAGCGCCAGAGAGGACCTTTTTCCGTGTGATCCGGACACGCAGGGTAGCCTGCGGCGGGCCTGATCCCGCGATACTTCTCCTGAATGAGCTCCGCGTTACTCAATCCCTCTTCACGACCGTAACCCCATTCGTCTCGCACCCGCTTGTGCAGGCATTCTGCGAATGCTTCAGCCAGCCGATCGGCGAGGGCCTCAGCCATGATCGCGTTGTAATCGTCGTTCTCGGCCCGGAAGCAGTCACACAACTCCTTCAGGCCAATTCCGCTGGTGACTGCAAAAGCTCCGATGGTATCGGGCAGCCCAGTTTCCCTGGGGGCGATAAAGTCCGCGAGCGACCTGCATGGCTCGCTGCCTTCCTTGTTTGCTTGCTGACGCAGGAAGTGAAATTTCTCGAACACCCGTTCCCGTGTGCCATCCGTATAGAGCTCGACATCGTCACCCACGGCGTTCGCCGGAAAGAACCCGTACACACCATTCGCGGTAATCAGATTCTTCTCAATGATTATGTCCAGAAGCGCATTGCCTTCCATGAAAATTTGGCGCGCTTGCTCACCTTGCTCCTCGTTCTCCAAAATGCGGGGATAGACGCCTTTCAGCCCCCAGGTATGGAAGAATGGCGTCCAGTCAATGAACTCGCGCAGAGTCGCCAGCGGAAAACTCTCAAGCACACGTATGCCGGTGAACTCGGGCGCCGGTAGGTCTTCGGCGCGCCACTCGATCGGAGTCCGCCTGGTACGAGCAGTTCCAATAGATACGAGCTTCGGGCGTGGCGAGGAGTGGGACTTGCGGATCGCCTCGTAGTCGGCGCGATGCTGCACCACGAAATCTGCCTTGCCATCGTCGCTGAGCAGACTGGTCGTAACAGGCACGGCACGGCTGGCATCCAAGACATGCACCACCGGCTCGCTGTAGTGCGGCGCAATTTTTACGGCCGTGTGCGCGCGGCTCGTGGTTGCTCCGCCGATGAGCAGGGGCAACTTGAAGCCCTGGCGCTCCATCTCTTTAGCCACATGCACCATCTCGTCGAGAGACGGCGTGATGAGCCCGCTGAGGCCTATCAGGTCGGCTTTCTCGACCTTGGCTCGTTCCAGAATCTTTTCGCAGGAGACCATCACCCCCATGTCGATGACCTCGTAATTGTTGCAGGCCAGGACGACGCCGACGATGTTCTTGCCAATGTCGTGAACATCGCCCTTGACCGTGGCGAGCACGATCTTTCCCTGCGCCTTGACCACCTGGCCGGCCGCCTCCATCGCGATCTTCTCGGCCTCCATGTAAGGCGTAAGATGCGCCACTGCTTTCTTCATTACGCGCGCCGACTTGACCACCTGTGGCAAAAACATCTTGCCGGCTCCGAACAGATCACCTACGACGCTCATGCCGGCCATCAGCGGGCCTTCGATAACGAGCAAAGGACGGCCCAGCTTAACGCGGGCCTCTTCGGTATCAATCTCGATGTAGGCGTCGATTCCCTTCACCAGCGCGTGCGAAAGACGCTCCTCGACTGTTCCGTTACGCCATTCTTCGGCCTTCTTTTCGCTTACAACTGCGCCTACGTGCTTGAGCGCTTCACCAAACTCCACCAAGCGTTCCGTCGCGTCAGGACGGCGGTTGAGCAGCACGTCCTCAACCAGCACTTTGAGCTCGGTCTCAATCTCCTCGTACACCTCGAGCATTCCGGCGTTGACGATGCCCATATCCATGCCCGCCGCGATGGCGTGATATAGAAACGCGGAGTGCATGGCCTCGCGAACCTTGTTGTTCCCTCTAAAGCTGAACGAGATGTTCGAGACGCCGCCACTGACCTTCGCATGAGGAAGATTAGCCTTGATCCAGCGCGTGGCATTGATGAAGTCAACCGCGTAGTTGTTGTGCTCCTCCATGCCGGTAGCAACGGTGAGGATGTTGGGGTCGAATATGATGTCTTCGGGCGGAAAATTTACCTCATCTACCAGAATCCGGTACGCGCGCGCGCAGATACGGATCTTCTCTTCATACGTCGCGGCCTGGCCCTGTTCGTCAAAGGCCATTACTACCACTGCGGCGCCATATTTCATTACCTTAGCGGCGTTCTGGCGAAACTTCTCTTCGCCCTCCTTAAGCGAAATCGAGTTCACAATGCCTTTGCCTTGCAAGCACTTGAGCCCAGCCTCGATGACCTCCCATTTCGAGGAGTCCACCATGAAGGGAACCTTCGCGACCTCAGGCTCACTCGCCAGCAGTTGCAGAAAGCGAGTCATCGCAGCAACGCCGTCGATCATGCCCTCGTCCATGCAAATGTCGAGAACATTGGCCCCATTCTCAACCTGCTGCCGGGCCACGCTGACAGCCTCTTCGTACTTGCCTTCCTTGACCAACCTGGCGAACTTGGGAGAGCCGGCCACGTTGGTCCGCTCACCGATCATGATGTAAACGCCGGGCTGTTGGGTGAATGGCTGTGATCCGGACAGGCGGAGCGGCTTCGGCTCCCGAACTACGCTTTCGGCACCGTTCAAGCTGCAACCTCATCCTGGCCCGGTTTGTCGCCCAGCTTCCGCGGCGCCTTGCCTTCGAGCGCCTTGGCGATAGCCGCGATATGCTCGGGTGTGTTGCCGCAGCAGCCGCCCGCGATATTGATCAGCCCTCCCCGGGCAAAGTCGCCCAGATAGCGTGCCATATCCTGCGGCCCAAGATCGAAGCCGGTTTCTGATAAGGGATTCGGCAAGCCGGCGTTCGGGTAGCACGAGATCGCCACGTCCGCCTTCTCCGAGAGCTCCTCAAGGAATGGATACATCAGATCGGGCCCGAGAGAGCAGTTGAGGCCAACCGATAGAGGCTTCACGTGCTGCACCGCGTTCCAGAACGCCTCGGTGGTCTGTGCGGAGATCAGCGTCTCGCCTCCACGTCCCACCGCGGCCGAGATCATCACCGGCAGTTCCCTGTTGTTCGCAGTCAAGCCGTCCTCATCGAAAACCTCACGGATGGCGACGAGTGCCGCCTTGGCGTTCAGCGAGTCGAAGATCGTCTCGACCAGCAGCAGGTCAGAACCGCCAGCGATGAGCGCGCGCACCTGTTGAGCGTAGGCGGTTTTCACCTGATCGAAGGTGACCACCCGGAAACCTGCATCATCTGCATCGGGCGAGTTCGAAAGAGATACGGTCAGGGGACCGATCGCGCCAGCTACGAAGCGTTGACGTCCGGTCGCACTCCCGACACGATCGGCCCACTCACGGCATTGCCGCGCCGATTGCTCGTTGATCTCCCAAGCCAGGCCTCCGAGGAACGAGTCTTCGATAACCTTTTGGTAGAACTCGGGATCCTTCCGGCCACCATGCTCCCTCGGATCTTCCACAAAGAATTCGCTCTGGGTGATGCTGGTCGCACCGAAAGTATTGGTCTCGATGATATCCGCGCCAGCCTCCAGGAACCGCCGATGGATGTCACAGATCATCGCCGGTTGAGTCAGTGAGAAAAGATCGCCATTGTTTAACAGGTCCTTCGTCGAGTTCTTGAAGCGCTCCCCCCGGATGTCCGTTTCCGTCATGCCGTAGGTGCGAATCGTTGTGCCCATCGCTCCGTCGATGATGGCAATGCGACTCTCGAGAATCTCTTGAAGAGGATGTTGATGGTCTTTTTTCATGTCTGTCGGATGGCCTCAAGTGTGGCTGGGTGATCAGCAACTGGACGGGTCCCAAGGGGCCGGGCCAGAACTTACCATTGAGTTCTACGGTACCGTTTTGCCTTAGACTTGCCTCATTCGCCACCTTAGCACCACTTTGTATTATAGCGATTCAGCAAGAATCCCATCTATAAGGCAGTCGGACATTGAAAGCTGAAAGTCACTGCCATTAACCGAATCGTAGACAAATTGTTCCATGAATTGTTTCCTGGATGTTCGGAATAAAAATCGACTCCCTCAGTTCTGTGCTTTGTAGGCAATCACAAACAGATGGAGCTCAGTATGAATCGGTTTAACGAAGACGAAGTAGTGCGGAATGATCAGGCAGCCGTCCAAGCCGCAGGCGATGGCATCGACCGGCGCAATTTTCTCGGGTGCATGGCGTGGGCCGGCACAGGCCTATTGTGGTCGATGGTTGGGGGCGTACCGGCCTCCAAGCTCCTCGCACAAACGATGAAGAGCGGTTCTTCAGCGGTTGGGAAGTCAGCAGATTTCACTTTTGTGCAGATAAGCGACAGCCACATAGGCTTCAACAAAGGCGCAAACCCGGATGTGACCGGCACACTCACCAAGGCAATCGACAAGATCAACCTGACGCCAGCAGGCGTGAAGACGCCGGATTTCATGATCCATACCGGCGACATCACGCAGAACTCCAAGGCGGCGGAGTTCGACACGGCCGCACAGGTGATCAAGAGCGCGAAAGTCGGCGAGGTGTTCTACGTTCCCGGCGAGCACGATTTTATCGACGATGGCGAGCAATACAGGCAGCGTTTTGGCAAGGGAACCCAGGGCAATGGCTGGTACAGCTACAACCACAAAGGCGTTCACTTTGTGGGCCTAAACAACTGTGTGCAGGTCGATGCCATGGGCAACATGGGCGGCGATCAACTGGCGTGGCTCAAGTCTGACCTGGCTGGGCTCAGCCATTCCACACCGGTTGTAGTCTTCGCGCATATTCCGCTGTGGATGGTGTATGAAAAGTGGGGTTGGGGCACGAAAGATGGTGAGCAGGCGCTAGCCATGCTCAAACCCTTTGGCTCGGTCACCGTCCTGAATGGCCACATTCACCAGGTTGTCCAGAAGGTGGAAGGCAACGTTGCCTTTCACACCGCAATGGCGACTGCATTTCCGCAACCGGCCCCAGGAGCCGCGCCGAATCCTGGACCGATGATGGTTCCCGCAGGCAAACTCGAAAGCGTGCTGGGAGTAACAAAGGTTCAGGTCGTTCGCGGACACGCCCCTCTCGCAGTGGTTGATTCAGCCCTGGCGGAGAATGCTTGATGCGTTCGTGGGCTATACCGGCGATCACTGCGGCCATCATTACCGGTCTCGGTTTTATACATCCTTTTGGCAATCCGCGTGTCGAGCCTCAAAAGGGGCTCGACACGCTGTTGCTGGGCGCAAACATGCCCGCAAATGCACGCGCGGTGCTGGTAGCGAAGTGCGCGGATTGTCATTCGAATGAGACAAAGTGGCCCTTGTACGCGCAAATTGCCCCTGGATCCTGGCTCATTGAACGGGACATCGTCAAAGCACGCCAGGAAATGGACCTGTCGCGCTGGGATGAAATCTCCGTAGACAAGCAAGAGGCCTTGAAGGCAAAGATCATTCAGGAGACAAAAGCCGGGCACATGCCTCCTCTGCAATATTTGGCGCTGCACTGGACTGCAAGGCTCTCCACGGACGACGTCCAGGCTCTCTCGACTTTGAGCAGGAACGGGGCTCGAAGCGAGGAGTCTCTGACAGGCCTTGGAGATGCTAAGCGCGGCAAGGCCGTCTTCGAAAAGCGTTGCACCGGCTGCCACGCGCTCGAAGCAGATCGCGAGGGCCCCAGACTGGCTGGAGTCTATGGCCGCAAGGCAGGCAGCGTCGCTGGATTTACGTATTCGGCAGGATTGAAGAAGTCAGGTTTAACATGGAATGAGGCAAATCTGGAAAAGTGGCTCAGCGATCCGGATCATATTGTTCCAGACAACAATATGAGCTTCAGTGTTCCCAAAGCAGCGGAACGGCGCGATCTAATCGCGTTTCTAAAATCAAGATGATGCCGATGTTCATGCGAAAGGCCTGGTCGCAAAGCCACGCAGCGTCCGCCTTCGACGATCGTTCTCGTTAATGAATCAAAGATTGTTTTGAAGGCCAATCTTATTGCTACTTATCTTTTTGGGGCCTTGCTGTTCAGCGAGGCCCCGATTCTTAAGATTTGCAATTGGAGGCAATTGGTTACCGATGGGCTGCGTCCGCCTCTACAGCCATGCGCTGCAGCGTCGCAAGGAACTTCTTGCTTTGGCCAACGAACAGCCCATCAGCCGTAAAGCTGGCGATGGTTGCCACTGCGCCGCCAAACCGATCGGTGAGCGGACGAATGATGGAAACGTGAGGCAGATTTGGGCTGATGAATTCACATGGCACAGGGAAGATCAGGCTGGGTTGAACAAGGCTGGCTGGCTTAAGCGGTGGGTTGGCAAAGAAATCTGGGAACGTCAGACCGGAATCCGACACTGGCGCTACCGGCGCCTGGACGCCATTGCCTGCAAAGTCGACCCATTCAAGAAAATGCGCGATCTCATCTCCGCCGATGCCGAGCGTGATCTGCAGCACCTCCGGATGCTTCACCTTTTGGCTCATGACCGCGTAAAGACTCGATCCCCCTTGCTCGATGTATCCGAAGTGAAACGCCGCCGTATTCGCGATCACCTGAATGCGATTGGGGTTGTTGAAGTCTGCGTTGGTGATGGGGATGGCAGTCCGATCGCTGATCTTGACCGCCTGCGGAAACGTAGCGCCGAAGTCCGGATTCGTTGCGCTGCGATAACGAACAAACCAGCTGGTGTCGACATTGAGGTGCATGAGGTTCGTCAGACGTCCGATGTTCTCCGCTCCGGTTGCCTGGCTTCCCTGAAGTGTGCGGAACTCGTCGAAGTCGACCGGATCGGCGCCTTTCGATTCGAGGTAGGCATTGAGGAAGGTCGCGTGGCTCACTTCATCGATTGTGTTGCTGGTGATGTATTGGGGGCCATCGGAATCGAGGGCGGAGAGAGCAGTCTGATAGGCGTTCAACGTTGCCATTTCGCCGGGGTCAACTTCAACGGGTGGATTGTCGCCGATACCGCCCAGTTCCGCGTACTGTATCCAAAGATCCGATTCAATGATTTCTGCTGCGGCCAGAAACCGGAGAATGGCGACATCGCCTGCATCGAGGCCGCCGTCGTCTTTCCAGTCTTGCGCACGGGCAGAAGTTGCATTTGCTAACAAACCAGCGCCAATCGTAGCTGCGCCACCTGCCAGAAGACCGCTCTTCATAAACGAACGACGGTCGACTGAACGCCTTGTGTTGCTTATTGGATTTTCCATACTCGTTCTACCTGTCCTGACTCGTGTGACGGTAGGCCTCTCTTAATAAGCGACCCGAACATCAAAGTAGAACGCCAACCCAAGACTGCTTGTCAGAGAACTGTCATATGAATGTAGTTTTCTAATTGATCTTTTGAATGCGAGGTTACAATCAGTGGATTCCGAAGCATCCGCATACGACGACATGTCTATGAGCGGGCAGTAAGAAATATAGCGGTATGAACAGCAAACCCCTGCCGTGACTGAGCCTGCCTTATGATTTCAGCCAGGATGAAAATACCCTGAATCACTAATTTTTGGAGTGGTGGGCAGTGAGGGACTCGAACCCCCGACATCCTGCTTGTAAGGCAGGCGCTCTAACCAACTGAGCTAACCGCCCGCACCGGCGATTGCAGGGCTATGGCTAGCCCTCTCGCAATCATACCAGTCTTCCCCAGTTTGGCCCACTGCTCTCGCAGGCCGACGCTGTGGGCGAACGTTGATACACTCAATCGAGTGAAACGACTCATAGTCAACGCCGACGATTTCGGCCTGACCCACGGCGTCAACCAGGCGATCATCGAACTCCACGGCCGCGGATCGCTCACAAGCGCCTCCCTCATGGCGCATGCCTCCGATACCCAGCAGGCCATCCAACTCGCCTTGGCCCGGCCAACTCTCGGCGTCGGCTGCCATGTCGTTCTCGTGGACGGCGAACCGGTGCTCTCAGCCCGTCACGACATACCTCGGCTCGCAGATCCCGCCAGCGGTCGCTTTCGCCGCACGCCGGGAAACCTCCTGGCAGATCTATACCAGTCGCGCCTTCGCGCACCCTTCACAAGGCAACCCATTCTCGAAGAAATAGAGGCCGAAACCTCCGCCCAGATCGCTCTGCTCCAAAAGCGCGGTCTCCGTCTCACCCACGTGGACACGCACAAGCACACTCACATGTTTCCCGCGGTTCTGCGGCCCGTCCTGCGGGCCGCTCGCGCCGCCGGCATCTGTGTCGTGCGAAATCCCTTTGAGCCTACCTGGAGCCTCCGAACTACTCCCGGCGCCCCCTGGCTTCGCCGCACCCAGGTGCGCCTCTTGCGGGCGTTTGAGCCCTCTTTTCGGCGGATCGTCGCCGAAGAAGGCTTTACCACGACCGACGGAGCCATAGGCGTCCTCGCCACCGGCACGTTAAACGCAGCAACCATCAATTCTCTGCTCCGGGCGCTTCCTGAGGGCACTTGGGAGCTCGTCACCCATCCCGGATATAACGACGTCCAACTATCCCAGGCCGGCACACGCCTGTTAGCCTCGCGAGAGACAGAGCTCGTGGCGCTCAGCTCCATCCAACTCCCACCCGGAGTCGAACGCATCCACTTCGGCAACCTCGCATCTTAACTCCTGAAGGCCTATGCGCATTGGAATCACGTGTTATCCCACCTACGGCGGCAGTGGCGTGGTCGCAACCGAACTTGGCATCGAGCTGGCGGCCCTCGGTCACGAGGTCCACTTCATCAGCTATTCGCAGCCGTTCCGGCTAACAGGTCGCGAAACCGGCATCTTCTATCACGAAGTTCCCGTTTCCAACTACCCGCTCTTCGAATTCCCTCCCTATGACCTCGCCCTCGCCTCGCGTATGGCCGAGGTAGCCGAGTACTATCACCTTGATCTGCTCCACGTTCACTACGCCATCCCTCACTCGGTCAGCGCTCTGCTGGCCCGCCAGATGCTCGCTGAGCGTGGCAAGCACTTGCCCTTCGTAACCACTCTCCATGGCACCGATATAACTCTTGTCGGAATGGACCGCTCCTATCTCCCAATCACCCGGTACTCCATCCAGCAAAGCGACGGCGTAACCAGCATTTCCTCTTATTTGAAAGATGTGACCGAAGCTAACTTCGGCATAACTCGGCCCATCGAGGTTGTTCATAACTTCGTCAACTGCGACGTGTACAAGCCCTTCGCGGAAAGTGAGGCAGAAACTCGCGCCCAGGCGCGTGCAAAACTCGCCAACCCCGGAGAGTTCCTCCTGACGCATCTATCCAACTTCCGCCCGGTAAAGCGTATTGCAGATGTAATCCAGATCTTCGCCCGCATAGCGAAACAGCTTCCCGCCAGGCTCGCGCTCATCGGAGACGGCCCCGACCGCTCCACCGCCGAGTGGCTCGCCCACTCCCTCGGCATCCACGAACGCATTCACTTCCTCGGCAAGCAGGAACGCGTCAGCGAACTGCTCCCACTCGCCGACCTGATGCTCATGCCCAGCGAAATGGAGTCCTTTGGCCTCGCCGCTCTCGAAGGCATGGCCTGCGAGACTCCAGCCATAGCCACCCGCGTCGGCGGCGTCCCCGAGCTCATCACAGATGGCGTAGACGGCCTGCTCTTCCCCATCGGCGATGTGGACGCAATGGCCCAGGCCGCCATCGCCCTGCTAAGCGATCCGGAGCGGTTCGAAGCAATGCGCCAAGCCGCCCGCAAAACCGCCCAGGATCGCTTCTGCTCCACGCGAATCCTGCCCCGCTACATCCAGTTCTACGAGTCGCTGCTCACGCGCACCGGGGCCTGATCGCCCATCTCCGCCATCTCTGCCGGAATCTCGATCGAAACCAGCGTCCCGCGCCCCGGCCGCGAAACCACGGTA
>Ga0302325_10016021_pt1 | contig 15908 bp, 9 predicted proteins | sample Palsa_T0_2_FD_201948 | JGI IMG/M metagenome (GOLD analysis project Ga0302325, IMG submission 201948) | Peat permafrost microbial communities from Stordalen Mire near Abisko, Sweden - Palsa_T0_2 | ecosystem: Environmental > Terrestrial > Soil > Palsa > Peat permafrost | place: Sweden: Abisko... | reverse complement strand
TGGGCGCCCTTCTCCGTGAGGCCGATGCTCGCGACCTGAGGCTGGCAGTAGGTGCAGCCGGGGAAGTTCCTCACGCGCCTCGCCTTGCCGTGGCCGAAGATCCCGTTCACCGCGCTGACGGCCTCGAATGTGGCCACGTGGGCGAGCCATGGGGGGCCGATGATGTCCCCGGCCCCGTAGATCCCCGGGACGCTGGTCGAATAGTCCTCCCCCACCTTGAGGTAGCTCTTCTCGAGTTCCGGCTTGAGGGCGGGCGCAAGCACGCCTTCAAGGTTCGCGACGACCCCGATCGCCGAGAGGACCACGTCGGCCTCGACGGTGGTCCTCGTCTCCCCGGCGACAAGGTCCACCTTCACCGCGTTCTTGCCGACCCTGAAGTTCTCGCACCGGGCGCCGACGTGCTGGGTGATTCCCTGCTTCTCGAAAGACCTGTAGAGGGTCCTCGAGACCTCCTCGTCCTCCACCGGCAGTATCTGCGGCAGCATCTCGACCAGGGTGACCTTCGAGCCGAAGGCATTGTAGAAATAGGCGAACTCAACCCCGATCGCGCCGGCCCCGACGATGAGGACGGACTTCGGGAGCACCTTCGAGGCCAGGGCCTCGCGCGAGGTCATGACCTTTTCGCCGTCAAAGTCCAGGCCCGGGATCCGCCTCATCTTGCAGCCGGTGGCAATCAGGATGTTCTTGGCCTTGAAGAACTTCCCCTTGTGCTCGCCCTGTGTTATGGACACCATCCCGGGCGCGTTGACCTGGCCCGAGCCCACGAAGTAGTCGACCTTGTTCTTCCTGAAGAGGAACTCGACGCCCTTGGCCATCTGGCCGGCGACGACCCGCGAGCGCTCCATCACCTTTGCGAAGTCGAAGCCGACGTTCGCGGCGGAGAGGCCGTAGGCCTCCGCCTTCTTCATCTTCTGGAAGAGTTCCGCGCTCTTCAGGAGCGCCTTCGTCGGGATGCAGCCCCAGTTGAGGCACGTGCCGCCGGCGCGCTCGAGCTCGATGCAGGCGACCCTCTTGCCGAGCTGGCCGGCGCGGATCGCCCCCGCATAGCCCGCCGGGCCGCCCCCTATCACAATGAGATCGTATTCCGTCGTTTCAGCCATTCCCACAACGTGCTGCGGACGGAAAAGCCCGCAACTTTAAATGTCGATCACGTCGCCGCCGCCCGGGGGCCCCTTCGGGGGCCGCGGCCCCGGCGAGCGGATGAAGCCGTTCATCACGATGCTCGTGAGGCTCAGCACTAGCGAGCCGCCGACGGCCGACCAGAAACCGTCGACCGTGAACCCCTGCACGATGCGGCCGACAAACAAAAACAGGATCGCATTGATAACCACGATACCTAGGCCCATCGTCAGTATGATGAACGGCAATGTGAACAGGAGCAGCAGCGGCTTAAGGATGGCGTTGAAGAAACTCAGGAGCACGACGGCGATGGCCAGGGCCATGGGATCGCTGCAATGAATCCCCGGGACGACATGGGTCGCGATGACGACCCCCACGGCAAGGACCATCCATCGCACGAGGAGCTGGCCGAACGGTGATTTCATCGGATACGCCACTTTTCCCCGGCCGGGGGCGCGGGCAATGAAAATCATCGTCCTTCAGGACCACCTGCGGAGCGGGGGGACCGAGCGGCATTCCATCCTGCTCACCCGGGAATTCGCGGGGCTGGGGCATGCCTCGGAGCTGGTCACGTTCCGCCCGGGCGGGATCCTGGCCCCCACCGTGCGCGGCGCGCACAGGGCCCTCCAGCCTTTCGACACGGGGATCGACTGGTTCGGCCCGGGACTGCTGCGCGCGGTGCTTGACGGCTCCGATATAGTCCTGTGCATGGGGAAAACCGCGAATTGCTTTGCCGGCCGGATACAGGGACGGGCGGCCTCGCGCGGCATGCGAACGAGGGTCGTCGCCACCCTGCGGGCGGGCGGCAGGCTCCCCTCCTACTACTACTCGTCGGTGCGGCGCGCCTCGCATCTCGTCACCAACAGCCTCGAGGCGGCCGACGAGCTCGTCTCCCGGCACGGCCTCGAGCGGCGCGGGATATCGGTCATCCACAATTCGCTCGTCTTCCCGGAGTCCTACGTCGGCCGCGACATCGTGCTGCGCGCGAAGCTGGGCGCCGGCCCCGGGACGACCGCGCTCCTCTCGGTCGGCATGTTCAGGCCCGAGAAGAACCAGCGGGCCCTCCTCGAGATCGTGTCCGGGCTTCCCAAGGATTGGGACTGGCGCCTCTGGCTTGCCGGCGACGGCCCGGAGCGGGCGGCCTGCGAGCGGCTCGCCGCGCGCCTCGGCCTGGGCGACCGCGTGCGCTTCCTCGGCTTCCAGCAGGACCCGGACCCGTATTACCGCGCCGCCGATGTCGCCGTCCACGCCTCCACGGAGGAGGCGCTCTCGAATTTCCTCATCGAGGCGCAGTCCCACGGCCTGCCCGCCGTCGCGTGCCGCGCGCTCGGGATCCGCGAATGCTTCATCCAGGGCCGCACGGGATGGATGGTGGCCCAGGGAGACCACGAGGGCTTCAGGGCGGCCCTGGCCCTGCTCGCCTCGGACACGGGCGCGCTGCGGGCCGCGCGGGCTGCCGAGGCCCGGGAGTACGCGCGCCGGTCCTTCGATCCCCAGCGCCAGGTGGCCGCCTACACCGGCCTGTTTGAGTCCCTGCTGGGGGACCCGAGTCCCCACTCCGCCCCGTGACGCGCCCGCCACGGGGCAACTCCGGCGCCTCCCCGTCGAAGCCGGAATGCATACGCCTGCGCGGCGTCCGCCAGAACAACCTGAAGGGGTTCGACCTGGACGTGCCGCTCGGACGCTACGTCGTCGTCACGGGCCTGAGCGGCGCCGGCAAGAGCTCGCTCGTCTTCGAGACGCTCCATGCCGAGGGGCAGCGCCGCTATGTCGAGACCTTCAGCGCCTACACGCGCCAGTTCCTCGAACTCCTCGACAAGCCGCGCGTCGACTCGATCGAGAACATCCGGCCGTCGATCGCCATCGAGCAGACCAACACGGTCAAGTCGTCCCGGTCCACCGTCGGGACGATGACGGAGCTGACGGACTTCTTCAAGGTCTGGTTCAGCCACGCCGCGGAGTGCTTTGACCCGGACACGGGCGAGAAGGTCGAGGACGACAATCCGCAGACGGTCTGGAGGAAGACGCTCGCGGCAAGTCCCGGGACCCAGGTCCTGGTGACCTTCGAGGTCGTCCGCCCCGAGAACCTAGCGTGGACAGAGATCCTCTCGAGCCTGAAGAACCAGACGTACGTCCGCGTGCTGGCGGCGCAGTCGATCGAGGCCGACCTGGCCCTGCGCCGCGTCGACGACCTGCTTGCGGACCCGGGAACGCTGTCGGGAACGAGCCGGCTGCACGTGGTGCAGGACCGGATCCTGGTCGAGCCCGCCGCGAGGGCGCGCTTCCTGGAGGCCGCGGAAACGGCCATGCACTTCGGCCGCGGCGAGGTCCGCATCTTCGGCGGCGAAGGCCACGCCGAGCTGGGCCATTACTCGCGCGGGCTCCACTCCCCGAAGACCGGCCGGAAATTCCGGCCCGCGACGCCGCCGCTTTTCTCGTTCAACTCCCCCCTCGGCGCCTGCCCCGTGTGCCGGGGATTCGGCAGGGTCATCGAGATCGACTACCGGCTCGCGATTCCCGATCCGTCGCTCTCGATCGACGGGGGCGCGATACGCTGCTGGGAGGGCGCCGTCTACAGCTCGTCCAAGGACGACCTGGGCGTGTTCGCGCGGCGCCGGAAGATCCCGACGGACATCCCGTTCGAAAGGCTGACCGCCGAGCAGCGCGCCTTCGTGGTTGACGGGGAGCCAGGGTACGGCTCCGAGAACGGCAAGGAGTGGCCGAAGTACTGGTACGGCGTGAAGGGATTCTTCCGGTGGCTGGAGAAGACCACCTACAGGATGCACGTGCGCGTCTTCCTTTCGCGCTACCGCGCGTACAACACCTGCCCCGCGTGCCGCGGGGCCAGGCTCCAGCCCGAGGCCCTGTGCTGGAAGTGGCGGGGGTCGTCGCTGCCAGAGCTCTACGCGATGCCGGTCGACACGCTCTTCGGGCTCATTTCCGGGTCGAGGCCGGCCGCGGGCGACCGGCATGCGGAGCTCGCCTACGACTCCATCCTCACCCGCCTGCGCTACCTGCGCGAGGTGGGCCTCGGCTACCTGACACCCGACCGCCCGTCGCGGACCCTGTCCGGCGGCGAGGTGGAGCGGGTGAACCTGACCGGCTGCCTGGGCACGTCGCTCGTGGACACGCTCTTCGTCATGGACGAGCCGAGCGTCGGCCTGCACCCGAGGGACATCGACCGCCTCGTGAGGATCATCCGGACGCTGGTCGCGGCCGGCAACAGCGTCGTGGTCGTCGAGCACGACGAGTCCATGATCCGCGCCGCCGACCATGTGATCGAGATCGGACCCGAGCCGGGCGCGCGCGGGGGCCATGTCGTATTCGAGGGCGGCGTCGCGCGGATGCTCGGGGACCCGCACAGCATCACCGGGGCGTATTTCTCGGGACGGCTGCGCATCGCCCCACCGCCCCAGCGCAGGCCTGTCGGCAAGGGCCACCCGGCCCTGGAGCTCCTCGGGGCGACGAAGCACAACATCCGCTCGATGGACGCGAGGATACCGCTCCGGCGATTCGTGTGCCTGAGCGGCGTCTCGGGTTCGGGCAAGTCGACGCTCCTGGACAACGTCATCCACCAGGGCCTCCTCGCGCTGCGGGGAAAGCCCTGCGAGGATCCCGCGTCCTTCGCGTCCATCAGGGGGGCGGAGGCCGTCTCGGAGGCGGTCCTGGTGGACCAGGGGCCGGTGTCGCGGACGCCGCGGTCGAACCCGGCCCTCTATGTGGAGGCATGGGACCTCATCCGGGAGCTCTTTGCCTCCACGCCCGGGGCGCAGGAGGCCGGGATGGGGCCGTCGAGCTTCTCGTTCAACAGCGGCGACGGCCGGTGCGACCACTGCCAGGGACTCGGCTATGAGCGCGTGGAGATGCAGTTCCTCTCGGACGTCTTCGTGCCCTGCCCGGTCTGCGAAGGGAAGCGGTTCAAGCCGGAAGTCCTGGCAATCGAGTGGAGCGGCGCCACGGTCGCCCAAGTCCTTGAGGCCAGCGTGACGGAGGCCCTTGTCCTTTTCAGGGATCAGGCGCAGATCCGGCACCGCCTGGCCTCGCTCGACTCCGTCGGGCTGGGCTACCTCTGCCTCGGGCAGCCGCTGAACACGCTGAGCGGCGGCGAGTCGCAGAGGCTGAAGCTCGTCCGCTACCTGGGCGCGCTCACCGGCGACGCGGGCGCGCTGCTCCTGCTGGACGAGCCGACAACGGGACTGCACCGGCACGATGTCGGCAAGCTGCTCGGGGTCCTTCATGCGCTGGTCGAGCGGGGGCACAGCCTGGTCGTCATCGAGCACAACACCGATGTGCTCAAGTCGGCCGACTGGATCATCGAAATCGGGCCGGAGGCGGGCGCGGCAGGCGGGCGCATCGTCGCCGAGGGACCCCCCGAGGCCGTCGCCGCGGCCGGGGTCGCGACCTCGCCGTATCTCCTGGCCGCGCTGGATGACGGCCGTCTCGGGCCGCCGGAGGCGCTCCGGGCGGCCGAGGCCCCGCCGGCGGACGGGGACTCCGCCCCGCCGACAGCGTCGATCGAGCTCGTCGGGGCCCGGGAGAACAACCTGAAGAACCTTTCCGTCTCCATCCCGCACCGGGAGCTCACGGTCGTCACCGGCGTCTCGGGCTCCGGGAAATCGACGCTGGCATTCGACATCATCTTTGCCGAGGGCCAGCGCCGCTTCATGGAGTCGATGTCGCCGTATGCGCGGCAGTTCGTGGAGCAGATGCCGAGGCCCGCTATCGACCGGCTGACGGGAATACCTCCCGCGGTCGCGATCGAGCAGCGGGTCACGCGCGGGTCGCTCAAGTCGACCGTGGCGACGATCACCGAGGTGGCCCAGTACCTGCGCCTCCTCTATGCGCGCATCGGCACGCAGCACCATCCCGACACGGACCGCGCCGTCACGCCGCTCTCGCCGGGCGCCCTGAAGAAGCTCCTGCAGAAGGTGCTCTCGAACCCCCGCGCCCGGCGCGCCCGGCACCTCCACCTCTGCGCCCCGCTGATCCGCGGGCGCAAGGGCCATCACCAGCCGATCGCCGACTGGATCGGCCGGCAGGGCTATGACCTCATGAGGGTCGACGGCAAGCTCATCCGCGTCGACGCGTTCCAGAAGCTCGACCGCTACAAGGAGCATGACGTCGAGGTGGTGGTGGCCGACCTGAGGGGGTCGGCCAAGCCGGGACCCGCGCTCGATAGGGCGCTGCTTGTCGGCAAGGGCTCCTGCTTCCTCGCGACGCCCGCGGGCGACGTCCTCTCGTGGTTCTCGACGACGCGCACCGACGCCGAGACCGGCGAATCGTTCCCGGAGCTGGACCCGAAGGATTTCTCCTTCAACTCGGCGCGGGGCTGGTGCCCGACGTGCCGGGGCTACGGGAGGATCTACCCGTGGATGGTGAAGCCCGAGGAGGACGACGAGGACGAGAACGCGGCGCGCCTGCGCCAGCTCGGCCTCGCGGGGGACGAGGACGGCGACGGCGTGCCGTGCGCGGACTGCGGCGGCGAGCGCCTGAACCGGGTCTCGCGCGCCGTCAAACTCCACATGAGGGGCCGGCGCCCCGCCCTGTCGCTTCCCGCGCTCCTCGCCTGCCCGCCCTCCCAGCTTCTCGCGCACCTCGAGAACCTGGAGCTCGACGGGCGGGGGCGCCTCGTCACGAGGGACATCGTTCCGCAGATCCGGGAAAGGCTCCGGTTCATGGACCACGTCGGTCTCGGCTATCTCTCGCTGGACCGCCCCACGAAGACCCTCTCGGGCGGGGAGGCCCAGCGCATCCGCCTCGCCGCGCAGCTGGGGACGAACCTCGCCGGCGTGCTGTACGTTCTCGATGAGCCGAGCATCGGTCTGCACGCGCGCGACAACCAGCGGCTGATCGCGACCCTCCTCAGCCTGCGCGACAAAGGAAACACGCTCGTCGTGGTCGAGCACGACGACGAGCTCATGGCGCGCGCGGACCTCATCATCGACCTGGGGCCCGGAGCGGGCGTCCACGGCGGCGAGCTCCTCGCGCGGGGAACGCCGGCGCAGATCAGGGAAAACGACTCGTCGCTCACCGGGGTGTTCCTGGCGAGGGGCATCAGGCACCCGCTGCGGGGCGCGTACCGGGACGTGCAGGCGCCCGGCGAGCCGTGGATCGAGCTCAAGGGCGCGCGCCACCGCAACCTGAGGGGCGTCGACCTGCGCGTCCCGCAGGGCCGCCTCACGATGGTCGCCGGGCCGAGCGGGGCCGGAAAATCCACGCTCTTCCGGGACGTGCTCGGCCCCGCGGTCGCGTGCGCGGTCAAGACCGGCAGGTCGAGGCTCACCGGGCGCGACTTCGCCCGGTACTCGGGCGACGGCGCCGCGCATTTCACGGAGCTGCGCAACGCCAGCGCGTTCCGCTCCGTGATCGAGGTCGACCAGTCGCCCATCGGCAAGACCCCGCGGTCCACGCCGGCCACGTACCTGGGGATATTCGACACCATCAGGAAATTCTTCGCGTCGATTCCCGAGTCCAAGATCCGGGGCTACACGGCGTCCCGGTTCTCCTTCAACACCGAGGGCGGCAGGTGCCCGGCGTGCAAGGGTGCGGGCCGGATCCGGCTCGAGATGGCGTTCATGCCGGACACCTACCTGCCCTGCGACGACTGCCAGGGCCTGCGCTACGGGCCCGAGCTTTCGGATGTCACTTGGAAGGGCCGGTCCATCGGCGACGTCCTGCGGCTGACTTTCGAGGAGGCCGCGGAATTCTTCAGCTTCCACACCGAGCTCGCGGCCGTGTGCCGGCTCATGGCGGACTGCGGCCTCGGCTACCTGAACCTGGGGCAGAGCTCGTCGACCCTTTCCGGCGGCGAGGCCCAGCGCCTGAAGCTCGTGACCGAGCTCTCCAGGGGGCTCGCGACCTACCGCGAGCGCAGCCGCGGCTCCATTCCCCGAAACCTCTACATACTCGAGGAGCCCACGATCGGCCTGCACCTGAGCGACTGCGAGCGCCTGATCGGCGTCCTCCACGCGCTGGTGGACCAGGGCCATACCGTGGCCGTGATCGAGCACAACCTGGACCTCATCTGCGAGGCCGACTACGTCGTCGAGCTGGGGCCGGGCGGCGGACCCGACGGCGGCGAGATCATCTACCAGGGAGCGCTCGCCGGCCTGCTGCGCGCAAGCCGGAGCCCGACGGCGCCCTTCCTGCGGTCCAGGATCCGGCGCATGGCGGGCGGCGCAGCCAAGGGGCGACCCCGGCCCTGAGGCCCGGCGCGCCCCGCCGGGCTCCCTCGGTCCCTGCGGGTCACGCGGCGCTTATGCGCGCCGCGTCCTGGACGACCTTGATCAGCTCGGAAAGGGTCACGGGCTTCAGGAGGTAGCGAAAAAGCGCCGCCTCATTGACGCTCCGGATCAGCATCTCGGGCTTCATGTAGCCGGTTACGAGGATTCTCTGCATCTGGGGATATTCCTCCCTGGCGCGGACGAGGAAGCTCATCCCGTTGCCGCCCGGCATGAGATGGTCGGTGATGACCACCTTGAACTCCTTTTTCCGAAGGATGAAATCCGCCTCCCGGGCCGAGGAAGCCGTGACGACTTCAAAATAGGGAGAAAGGGCCGTCGAGAAAGCCTCTAGGATCGGAGTCTCATCGTCGACGACCAGCACGGCCTCCTTGGCCGCCGCGTTCGAATCAGCTGGATACATACGCCACCACGCTGGTTGCCCGGCAATGGGTTGGCAAATCCAATCCCTTGCGTCTCGGCCGGCCGCGCAGGTCTTTTAATTTGCGTCGGCGGCTGCAAAGGATTACCCATGGCAGTGTAATCGATGGCAGATTCAGCACTCAGTTCCGCCGCACCACTCGGGGCGCGCAATTCAGCGGGCCACACGAGGATACACACGGCCGCGAAGTACGGCGAACTGCGCAGCCTTCCGCCCGAGGCCCTCACGGCCAAGTATCTCACGCTGAAGAACGACGCCGGCTACACGCCCCTGCATCACGCCGCGATCGGCGGCCACCTGGACCAGATCCCGGCGGGGGTGATGACGATGGAGAACCTGTCGATCCGCAGCAACGCGGGCTACAGCGTCTTCCACACGGCGGCGGCATACGGGAACCTCGGGCAGATACCCCCCGGCATCCTCACTCCCGACATCCTCCTGAGCGCAAATGACACCGGCAACACGATCCTCCACGAGGCCGCGGAGAACGGCACCATGGACCGGATCCCCCCGGAATACCTGACGGCCGAGATCCTGGGGCGCCGGAACGTCAGCGGCGAGACCGTGCTCCACGTGGCGGCCTTCAACGGGCATCTGGACCAGATCCCGGCCGCCTTCCTCACGCAGGAGGCGATGCGCGAGGACACGCTCGCCGGCGACACGGTCTTTCACGCGGCGGCCATTTCCGGTCACCTCGAGCAGGTGCCTTCGGAACTGCTTGTCTTCGACAACCTTTCGATCCGCAGCAAGACCGGGTTCACCTCGACCCATGCCGCCGCCGAGACGGGCCAGCTGGGCAAGATCCCGAAGGCCCAGCTGACGGACGCCCTCCTCTCCACCCGCAATGACAACGGCGACACCCCCCTGCACGCCGCGGCTTATGAGGGGCACCTGGACCAGGTGCCGGCTTCGATTCTGACCCCCGAGCGCGTGGCGACGCGCAACTACGACGGCGTATCGGTGGCGTCGCTCGCGGCCGAGCGCGGCTTCATCTCCCAGATCCCTGAAGGCTCCCGGCCCAGGACTCCCGGGATCGTTTCGCGCATGCTGCGCAAGATCAGCCGGACGCGCTCGCCGTTTTAAGTCCCCCGCGGGACCACTTTGGACTTTCCCCGGCGACGTGTCTCGCCTCTGATCGGGGTTCCATGAACACCTCCATCGCTTCAGTCACGGCCCGCGAGATCATCGATTCACGCGGCAATCCGACCATCGAGGTCGACGTACGGCTCGCCTCCGGCGCCTTCGGCCGCGCGGCCGTCCCCTCCGGCGCCTCCACCGGGGAGCACGAGGCCATCGAGCTCCGCGACGGCGACAAGAAGCGGTATTCGGGAAAGGGCGCCCAGAAGGCGGTGGCCAACGTGAAGTCCAAGATCGCTCCCGCCCTCGTGGGGTTCGACGCGTGCGACCAGGTCGCCGTGGACCGGACGATGATCGCCCTGGACGGGACCAAGACCAAGTCCTCGCTGGGCGCAAACGCGATACTCGGGGTCTCGCTCGCCGCAGCGAAGGCCGCGGCGGCGGCCACGGGCCTGCCCCTCTACAAGTACATCGGCGGCCCGAACGCCAAGGTGATCCCGGTGCCCATGATGAACATCATGAACGGGGGCGCCCATTCCGACGCGCCCATCGACTTCCAGGAGTTCATGATCATGCCCATCGGCGCGGCCACGTTCGCCGAGGGGCTGCGCATGGGATGCGAGGTGTTTCACGCGCTGAAGAAGGTCCTCAAGGAAAAGGGACTGACGACCACCGTCGGCGACGAGGGCGGCTTTGCGCCGAAGCTCGAGTCGACCGAGGCCGCGCTCGACGCGATCGCGCTGGCCGTCAAGCAGTCGGGATACAAGCTCGGCAAGGAAATCGCCCTCGCGCTCGACGTGGCGGCCTCGGAATTCTACGTGAAGGAGAAGAAGAGCTACGTCTTCAAGAAATCGAGCGGGCGCTCGATGACGGGCCCCCAGATCGTGGACTTCTACAAGGAGCTCGTCGCCAAGTACCCGATCATCTCCATCGAGGACGGCTGCTCGGAGAACGACTGGGACACCTGGAAGAAGCTGACCGACGCGCTTGGGGACGAGGTGCAGCTGGTGGGAGACGACCTCTTCGTCACGAACACCGAGTTCCTGAAGAGGGGCATCGACACCGGCACGGCCAATTCGATCCTGGTCAAGGTGAACCAGATCGGCACGCTCACCGAGACGCTCGACGCGGTGGAGATGGCCAAGGAGGCCGGCTACACGGCGGTCATCTCGCACAGGTCCGGCGAGACTGAGGACGTGACGATCGCGGACATCGCCGTCGCCACGAATGCCGGCCAGATCAAGACAGGCTCGCTCTGCCGCACCGACCGGGTCGCGAAATACAACCAGCTTCTCAGGATCGAGGAGGAGCTCGGCGCCTCCGCGATCTACGGCGGAAAGCTCTGAGCGCGGCCGGCGCTCAGGGGGCGGGATCGGGCTTGGCGCCGCCGGGCGCCGCGCCCGCCTCGTCGCCTGACGCCGCGGCGATGTTGTCGAACGCGTCGGAAAGCATCTGGAGCACCTCGGATTTCGGTGCGTGCTTCAGCACGTAGGCCTCGGCACCCAGCTCCCTTGTCTGGATGACCGTCTTCATCGTGCTCTGGGAGGAGACGATGATGACGGGAATCGCGGGATAAGCGGCCTTGAGCTTCGAGAGGACCTCGAGCCCGCCGACCTGGGGAAGGTTGATGTCCAGGAGGATGACGTCGGGCTTGTGGGCTGCCGCCTGCTCGAGCGCCTCGGACCCGTCGGCGGCGTCCCACACGGTCTCAATTCCAAGCTGCTTGAGCAGCACGCGGATCAGCACGCGCACGTGAGCTTCGTCGTCGACGATCAGAGCATTGGTCGGCCGCGGCATTCCCCTAGTGTCCCAAGGCCGGACGGTCTTGCAAGCCTGCGGAGCCCTCCGGGCTCCCCCCCTCGGGCGCCTGCGCCCTGCGCGCCCGGTATAAGCCGCAGACGGTCTCGAAGACCTGGTCCACCGTGATCCTCTGCATGCACACGTTGTCCCTGCAGGCGGTTTGCCGGTTGTTGAAGGCGTTGATGCAAGGGCTGCAGGCGATGCCGGCCCAGAGGGGGTGGCTCCTTCGGCCGAGCGCCGAGAAGAGGAGGGGGGTCTCCGGCCCGAAAAGCGCCACGACATCAATGTCCGTGAGCGCTGCAAAATGCGCCGGGCCGCTGTCATTCGTGACCAGGACCTCCGCCATGCTGAAAACGACAAGAAGCTGGCGCAGCGTCGTGCGCCCCGCCAGGCAGATGCTCCGCGCCGAACCGACGGCCCGGGAGATCTCCCCGATCCTCGGGGCCTCCTCGGCGGAGCCCGTGAATCCCACCCAGACCTCGGGGAATTCGGCGATGACTCGGGCGGCCAGGATCTCGTAGTTCCTCGCCTCCCACCTGCGCAGCGGCATGAGGTCGCTTGCGTTGGCGTTCAGAACCAAGAGGCGCCCTGTGGCGGGCAGCCCCAGTCCGCGGAGCATCCCGGAGACCTCCGCCTTTTCGTCAGGCTGCGGCTCAAAGCGGGGAGGCGCGGGGCTTTCCGGAGGGATGACATCAAACGTGGGAAAGCGGCTTGGCTCCGCGTCGAGCGACATGACGAGGCTGGTGAACGTCCTGCTCGTGTGCATGTGGGGGTTGTAGAGCACCCTGTGGGTCATCAGGTCGCCCCGGTAGGGTCCTTCGCCAAAATAAACGTGAAATCCCGCACGGCTCCTTGCGCCGGTAAGGTACGAGATCGCGGCCGAGAACCGCGCGAAGAACTCCATGTCGACGCAAGCGTCGAACCGCCTGCGGCGGATTTCCAGGAGCACGCGGATTCCGCTCGCCGCCATGGCCCAGCACGAACGGGTCCGCACGGTGAACACGTTCTCCGACGGCACCAGGCCCATCAGGTCGACGATAAAGCGGTTTTCCTCGAAGACGAGGAAATGGACATTCTCGCGGCCGACGCGGTCAATCGCGCGGCAGACCGCCCCGTGGGCCAGCACCGTCGAACCCTGCTCCGCCAGCTTGAGGAAAAGGATGCTCTTGACGGGGCCGGGCCCGCGGCGGGCGCCCAGCAGGGCGCCCGAGCGCCGGAAAAGAGTCAGCGCCAGACATACGGGCGCACCGACCCTGCGGTCGATCCACTGAAGGGTGCTCGCTTTGCTGCTGAATCGTTTCAAGGAATTGACCGGTTTCGGGCCGACTTCCTACCGCGGCCCAAGGCGGAGAGGCGGATGAAGGGGCACGTTGCCGGCGCGGTCCAAAGCCTCTCGCGTTCGAATGCGGTACCCTCTAGGCGCCCTGGGCTCTCGGGCCATGGGAGGCGAGCATTTCCGGCGAGCTCGGATTTCGGAAGCGCGCCTTGTTGATCTCGAGGCGCATGGATTCCGCCGCCGCGCGGGCCGCGGAAGCAAAATCCGGCCCGGACGAGGCATATATTATCGCCCTTGAGGAACTGACCAGCAGTCCGCACCCATCGGAGCTCTGTCCCGACGTCACGACGTCCCGGACGTTGGCTCCCTGCGCCCCGACGCCCAGCACGAGAAAAAGGATATCGTCGCCGCATTCCGCCCTCAATGAACGCAGGTCCTCAGGATAGGTGCCCCCGACGACCAGCGAGATGTTCTTGTGGGGGTTCCATACCGTGGTCGCGAGGCCGGCAACGATCTCGAATACCGCCCGATTGCCGACCCGAAGATCCTGGATCTCGCGGGCGGACGGATTGGAGGTTCTGCAGACGACAAAGACACCGCGGTCGGCCCACGCGGCGAAAGGCCGCACGCTGTCGGAGCCGAAATACGGATTGACCGTCACGGCATCCGCGCCGAAACGCTCAAAGCATTCCAGGGCATACCGTTCGGCAGTCGAACCTATGTCGCCCCTCTTTGCATCGAGGAGAACGGGAATGTTCGGGTGGGTTTGGCGGAGATATTCGATCGACCTCTCGAGTTCGTGCTCCCGTCCTTCGGCCGCGTAATGCGCGATCTGAAACTTGAAGCAGCAGGCGAGATCGGCCGTCGCATCGATGATTTCCCGGCCGAACGCATAGAATGGGTCCCTGCCCGAAGCTATCGCGTGGGGCAGGCGGGAGAGCTCGGGATCCAATCCGACGCACAGGAGCGAGTCGGGTTCGGCAAACGCTGCGGCGATTTTTTGCTTAAAGCTGGTGGCCATGTGCGGACATGTTCCAGATACGGCGCCGTCCAGTGAAGGCAAGTCTCCTGGAGAACATCTTTACCATGATCTCAATAGCCCATGGCGTCCCTCCAGATCCGCGGAGGGACCCGCAGTTTCCGTCCGGCTCCCATGACCCGGCGGATGGCGGGCATTGCACCCTCATGGCCGTGTCGCTATCCCGGGAGGATGCGATGCCCTTTGATCCCGTGATCCGCAGGTTGCACCCCGACGCCCATGGCGACGACGATTCGGCTATCGCCGCTCCCATGAGACCCGCGCCATTCGCAATATGAATCCCGGCGGGTGGATGGGATCGCATTCGCTTCAGAAGGACGCGGAGGTTCTGAAGCACAAGGTCGCACCCGGGACCATTCCGCGGATATTCCAGTTTGGGCGGCCCTACGTCGGCATTCTCACATTTTTCCTGGGCCTCGTCGTCCTCGATGCGGCGGCCGGAGTCGTGAATCCCCTGATATACCGCCAGCTGATCAATCGCGGGATTCTGGCCGGCAACGAGGGCCTGATTGTCAAACTGGCCTTCCTTGCCGCCGGGGTGTCCGTCGTGGATTCCGGCCTCACGTTCTGGCAGCGGCAGATAGCCGCAAAGATCGGCCTGGAGATCGTCTTCGACCTGCGGACAAGGGTCTTCTGCCACATCCAGGAAATGTCGCTGGCCTTTTTCACCCGAGCCCGCACGGGCGCCCTCGTGAGCCGGCTCAACAGCGATGTCTCGGGAGTGCGCGACGCGTTCACCAACATCCTGTCCACGACCATCGGCAATATTGTGACGGTGACGCTCGTGCTGACGGCGATGTTCACGCTATCGTGGCGCCTCACCCTGGCCACGTTGATCCTGGTCCCGGTCTTCCTGTTGCCCGCGCGGTATGTCGGCCGGCGGCTGAGGGCGCTCACGCGCGAAAGCTACGACCGGGCGGCTGACATGAACAACCTCATGGTGGAGCGCTTCAACGTCGCAGGGGCCATGGTGTCAAAGATCTTTGGCCGGCCCGACGACGAGAGGGTCCTCTTCGCCCAGCAGGCAGGCCGGGTTCGCGATATCAGCCTGACGGTGGGCATCTATTCGCGCCTGCTCTTCATTGGTCTCGGCCTGGTGGCCTCGCTCGCCGTGTCGGTGGTCTATGGCTGGGGCGGCATCCAGGCTGCCCGGCACGTCCTGGACGTGGGCACTGTGGTTGCGCTGATTTCCTACCTGCTCCGCCTCTACGGGCCCCTCACGGCGCTCTCCAACCTGCAGGTGGATGTCATGACCACCCTGGTCTCATTTGAAAGGGTGTTCGAGGTCCTGGATCTCAAGCCCATGGTCACGGAGAAGCGGGAGGCGAGACCCGTTCCGCCCGGTCCGGTCCGCGTCGAGTTTGAGGGCGTCGGCTTCCGGTATCCGACGGCCGGTGAAGTGTCTCTCGCGTCCCTCGAGTCCGTCGCGGTCCTGACGAGGCATCTGGAAAGGGAAGTCCTCGCGGAGGTCAGCTTTGTGGCCGAACCGGGCCAGATGGTCGCATTGGTCGGCCCCTCGGGCGCGGGCAAGACGACCCTCGCCCAGTTAGCCGCACGCCTCCACGACGTGAGGTCCGGGTCGATCCGTTTCAATGGCGTCGACCTGAGGGATACGACGCTCGACTCAGTCCGGCGCAGCGTCGGCATGGTGATGCAGGATGCCCATCTGTTTCATGACACGATTCGGGCCAATCTCCTCTATGCGAGGCCTGGGGCCAGCGAAGCCGAATTGGCCTCGGCGATGCGCGACGCCCAGATCGAATCCGTCATCGCATCGCTTCCCCAGGGACTCGACACCGTGATTGGCGACCGCGGGCACCGCCTCTCCGGGGGCGAGAAGCAACGGGTGGCCATCGCCCGCCTGCTGCTCAAGGCGCCGCCCGTCGTCATTCTGGACGAGGCGACCGCCCACCTGGACTCGGAGTCCGAACGGGC
>Ga0302325_10016020_pt1 | contig 15908 bp, 14 predicted proteins | sample Palsa_T0_2_FD_201948 | JGI IMG/M metagenome (GOLD analysis project Ga0302325, IMG submission 201948) | Peat permafrost microbial communities from Stordalen Mire near Abisko, Sweden - Palsa_T0_2 | ecosystem: Environmental > Terrestrial > Soil > Palsa > Peat permafrost | place: Sweden: Abisko... | reverse complement strand
CGGCTTCGAACCCATGGCAGCGTATCCGCAGTACTCGGCCGACTTCTTCGACGGGGAGCACTTTGTCATCAAGGGGGCCTCACCCGTCACGAACCGCAACCACGTGCGGCGCAGTTTCCGCAATTGGTACCGGGCCGAATATCCCTACGTGTACGCGACGTTCCGAACGGTCAATTCCTAAAGAGAAGCGTCGAGCGTGTGAACGCGGCGGGCCCGAACGGGAGCGATAGCGTCCGTCGGGACGGGGGCGAGATGAGCAAACTGCCGCCGCGAAACGCCGTAACACTCGCAGGCGGTCGCTTCGAGGCCCGCGCGATTGAGCACCGTGATCTTCCCGTGGGTGTAGCGAATGTATCCGGCGCCTTGCAAGGTCGAAGCCGCGACCGTGACGCCGGAGTGCCGGCTGCCGAGCATCGCCGCGAGGAACTCGTGCGTCATCGAAAAGTCCGGCCGTCCGACGCGATCTTGCGTCATCAAGAGCCAGCGCGCGCAACGTTCGAGCACGCTGTGCATGCCGTTACAGCCGGCGAATTGTCCGAGCACGTTCACGTATGCTTGCAAATACCCGAACATGGCCCGGTGAAAGACGCGACTGCTCGCTAGCAGCGCGAGAAACGACTCGGCCGGTATTTTCCACGCGTGGCCCTCGACCTGGCAAAAGCTTTCCGTCGGGGTCGCGGTCGCACCCATGATCAGCGGCACGGCGGTCGTTCCTTCGCGCCCGATGGTTCCGACCTCGATCAGGCTCCCGTCGACCATCTGCGTAACGACCGACAGCACGCAGTCGATTGGGAAATACGCCGCCTCAATCGGGATGCCGGGCTGGTAGACGGGCTGGCGGAGCTCGAAGCGGACGAGTTCTCCCACCGCGACGAGTTCTGCAAGCTCGGCTTCTCCGAGCGAGGCCAGCAGCGCGTTCGCCTCCAGCAAGTTTTTGCTACTGCCGCCGGCGCGTCTGCGGTTCCCCTTTTTCGACAAGCTCTCGGATCTCCCGTCGGCAAACGCGCTCCATCGCGGCGTCGCTTTTTTGAGGGGCATTGTAAACCGCCCGCAGAGCGTCGCGCGATTTGTAAAGACAATTTATCTGCATAGCGCAGTCTTTCGCAGGCTTCACGGTCTTTTCACGCAACGCGGCGCGAAGATGCGTTGTTGGAGGGCCCTCATGCAGAGGACTGTTTTGTTCGTCGTGCTTGCAACGTTCGTCGCGGTGTCGTTCGCGACGATGCCGGGTACTGCAGCGTCGGCACCGGTCGTCGTAGGCGCCGGTGCGCACGGGTACGACTGGTTGCTCGGAAGTTGGTCGTGCGTCAATCCCAATCCGGGACCACTGTCGGGACCGGCCGCGACGTCGTATACGGCTTCGCGCGCGAACGATGGTGTGGGCGTCATCGTGCGCACGAAGGGCAAAGGGTTCGACCTGACCACGTACATCGCATACGATTCCAAGACGAAGACTTGGTGGGGACCGGAGGCGTATGCCGACGGCAGCTACGAGAGCGAATCGTCGACGGGCACCGGCAGCAAAGTCACGTGGACCGGCAACTATTACAGCCCGTCGGGCGCCGCCACGAAGGTGCGCGACATGTACACGCTTCTTGGCCCGAACAAACAACTCGACGTCGGCCAGTCGCAAAACGGCGGCACGTGGAAGACCACCTACAGCATCACCTGCACGCGATCCTAAGGCGCATCCCCGGGTAGGGCGATGGGCAGATCTAAGAGCATCTGCGCGAAGCCCTTCCCGAGCGGGTCGATCCGCTGCGAAGCCATGCCGCCGCCGCCGAGTGCGCGGTCGAGTGTGAAGTTGAAGGCCCCGATGCCGGGCAGTTCGTAGCGGCGCACCGGCCCCTCGACCAGGTGCGCGAAGTAGTCCGCGACGCGTTGCGGCGTGACTTGGTCGCGAATGCTTGCGACGAATCGGGGATCGCGGGCGATCACGCCGATGTTGGCACTGTCGCCCTTGTCGCCACTGCGTGCGTAGGCGATGTCGACGAGTCGTCCGTTCGCGTTCGCTTCGTCCGTCGGCGAACGGCGTGCGATCGCTTCTTCCGCCGGCGGTACCTCGTAGGCCGAACTCGCGACGCCGGTCGTCTCGATGCCGACCGTTTCGGGTTCGCCGTCGACGTCTGTGCTAACGGCGACGTTCTCTTTCGGTACCAGGAACGAAACGAACTTGACGACCGGAACCGGCTTCGGGCGACCGGATCCGGCACCCGTCGTCCCCGGCGACCACGACGTCCCCGCGGGCGCGATCTCGCGCGCAAAGATTTCGAGCGCGCGGCGGTCGGTGTGGTCGACGGCCAACCGCATCATCACCTCGCGCGCCGCCGGCGTGCGCGCGTGCGGCCCGTAGACCTGCTCCGCTCCGATGATCTCGACCGACGTCGCGCGATAGTCGCCAAGCCCCCGGTTCGCAAGGATCGCGCGCGTTCGCGCGAGGATCGCCTCCGCCGTGCGACGGGCCTTCCTCGCCGCATCGATGCCGATGATGACGAGCGTTCCGACACAGCGGAATCCGTCGACGTAGGTGGCCGCGACCTTGTAGGATTCGGTCCGCGGCCGGCCGCGCGCGCCCGAAACGCGAACGCGCTGGTCGCCGTCGGAGGTCATCGTCACGCGCGTGAAATCGCACACGACATCGGGCAAGACGTACGCCGCGGGGTCACCGATTTCGTAGAGCATTTGTTCGGCAACGGTCGCCGGTTCGATCAGTCCGCCGGTGCCCGCAGCTTTGGTGACGACGAACGCTCCGTCGGGTTCGCACTCTGCGATCGGGTACCCAATATCGTCCCAGCGTTCGACGCGCTCCCAGTCGGTGAACAAGCCGCCCGAGCCTTGCGCGCCGCATTCGAGGATGTGACCGGTCAGGCTGCCGGCAGAGAGCTCGTCGTAATCTTCGGGCGACCAGCCGAATTCGTAGATCAGCGCACCGAGCGCGAGCGCGCTGTCGACGCATCGACCCGTGATGACGACGTGTGCGTCCCGAGCGAGCGCTGCTGCAATCGGGAACGCGCCGAGGTAGGCGTTGGCGGTCAGGAGACCAGGCGGAAGCTTCGCCCGAACGTCGTCACCCTCGACGACCGCGATCCGCAGCGTAACGCCCGCGGCCTTCGCGGCTTCGGCAAGCGCAGCGGCGCAAGCTCGCGGGTTGAGGCCGCCGGCGTTCGTGAGCAGCCGGATGCCGCGCTCGGCGATCTCCGGCAGCATGCCGGCGAGTGAGGTGTGCACGAAATCGGTCGCCCAGCCCGCGTCCGGATCCTTCGCGCGCGCCGCGGCGAGGATCGACATCGTCAATTCCGCGAGGTAGTCGAAGGTAATGTAGTCGACCTGCGCGCGGCGCACCAGTTGCGGCACCGCGACCGAGCTATCGCCCCAAAACCCGCTCGCCCCCGCGATGCGAATCACCCGCCGCGACCCCGGGCGGCTGACGCTCACCGTCCGGTCCACTCCGGCACGCGGCGCTCGACGAACGCGCGCGGGCCTTCCTTCGCATCTTCGGTGAGCGCCAACGTCGCGAGCTGCGTCTCGAGGTACGGGAGGGCTTGGCTCCAGGTCATGCCCTCGATCGCGCGCATGGCATATTTGCCGCGCCGCTGCGCCGTCGGCGATTTATCGACGAGACGCGCCAGCAGCCACCCGGTTTTCGTGTCGAGATCCTCGGGCGCAACGACGTAGTTCACGAGGCCGGCGGCGTGCGCTTCGTGTGCCGTTAGCGGCTCGCCGCTCAGGCACATCTCTGCCAGCAAACGCGCGGGAACGAGGCGGCGGAGCACGCCCAGGACTTGCATCGGGAACAAGCCGACCTTGACCTCGGGCAGCCCGAAGGTCGCGCGGTCTGACGCAACGGCCAGGTCGCAGGCCGCGAGCAGTCCCATGCCGCCCGCAAGGCAGTGGCCGTTGACGCGGGCGACCAGCGGCAGCGTGCAGGCCATCAACGCGCGTAGCAGTTCTGCGTACTCGGTCGTCGTTTTCGCGGGATCGGGGTTCAGGTTTGCGGCCGCGAGCTTGAGATCGGCGCCGGCGCAAAACGCGCGCTCGCCCGCACCGGTCAGCACGATCGCGCGGACGTCGAGATCCAGCGTGGCACGCTCGAGACCGGCGTGCAGGCCGCGCAACACTTCGAAGGTCAGCGCGTTGCTGCTGGCAGGCCGATCGATCGTCAGCCACACGACCGAACCGCGGCGCTCGTAACGCACGACCTCCGAAGGCGTCTGTGCGGCGCGCCGGTCCCGCTTGGGTTCACTCACGTTGTACCTCCGTCGATTTCGACCAGCACGGCGCGCATGCCGACCTGTTGGCCGGGTGCGACCAAAACGTTCGAGACGCGGCCTGCGGCACCGGCGACGATTTCGTGCAGCATCTTCATCGCCTCGAGCGTCACGAGCGTCTGCCCCTTCGCGACGGCGTCGCCGACCGCGACGCTGACGGTTGCGACGATCCCGGGCATCGGCGACGTCGCCGAACCGCGCGAAGCATCGGCGCGCTCTGCATTCGCTATGAAGCTCACGTCGGTAACGGAGCGCTCGGTGCGGCCGCATTGGAGGTAGAGCAGTGAACCCGCGAACCCGAAGCGGGCGCTCCGTTCGATTCCGTCTTGGCTGAAGCGAACGCTCCCGTCGTCCCGATCCACGATGTGCAGGAGCCGGCGCTCGCCCGCAATTGAGACGGTGAACTCGTTCTTTGCCGAAGTAGAAAGCGCTACGGTCACGACGTTCTCGCCCGAGCGCAGCTTGAGCAGCGCCGTCGCCGTGCCGCTGCTGCGAAAGCCTGCGGCCCCGTGCGTGTCGCGCAGATACAACAGCACGGACGCTAGCGGTATGAGATCGAGTTCGAAGGCGGCCTCTTCTGCGCGCGCGAGTTCGCCAAAATAACGAGGAACGAAATCGGTTTGCACGTCGCCCGCGACGAAGGCGGGATGCAAGAGACACGCGATCAGAAATTGCCGGTTATTCGTGATCCCGAACAACGTGAGGTCTTCGAGGGCGCGCACGAGACGGCGCCGCGCTTCATCGCGATCGGCGCCCGAGGCCACGACCTTCGCGAGCATCGGATCGTAGTAGGGCGAAATCACGAGCCCCGGCGCGAGCGCGTGGTCGACGCGAATACCCTCGCCGGACGGCGCTATCCACTGGACGATCTCGCCCGCTTGCGGCAAGAACCCATGCGCCGGATCCTCCGCGTACAGCCGGGCTTCGATCGCGTGCGCCGCACGCGGACCGCGCGGCTCGTCCAGCGGCAGCGCTTCACCCATTGCGACCCGAAACTGCCAGGCAACCAGATCGATGCCCTCGATCGCTTCGGTGACGGCATGCTCGACTTGCAGACGCGTGTTCATTTCGAGGAAGTAGAACGCGCCCGAACGGTCGAGCAAAAACTCGACCGTTCCCGCGCCCGCGTAGCCGACCGCGCGCGCCGCTTCGACCGCGGCCAAGCCCATGCGCTCGCGCAGATCCGCTCCCGCCGCAGGCGAGGGCGCCTCCTCGACGATCTTCTGATGCCTGCGCTGAATCGAGCAGTCGCGTTCGCCGAGATGGATCGTCGTGCCGAAGGTGTCGGCGAAGACTTGTACTTCGACGTGACGCGGCGCTTCCAGCGCCTTCTCCAGGAGCAGTTCGCCCGAACCGAACGCACGCATCGCTTCGGAACGCGTGGCTTCGAGCGCCGCAGGAAACTCTCGCGGCGACTCCACGCGGCGCATGCCCTTGCCGCCGCCGCCCGCGGCTGCCTTGATCATGACCGGAAAACCGATGTCGCGCGCGGCGTCGATCAAGGTCGCGTCGTCTTGCGCGCCTTCGAATCCCGGAACGCATGGAACGCCGCTCGCCCGCATGTGTGCCTTGGCGCCCGCTTTGTTCCCCATCTGGCGGATCGCGCTCGCGGGCGGCCCGATGAAGACGAGGCCGGCGGCTGCGCAAGCATCCGCGAAATCCGCGTTTTCCGCGAGGAAGCCGTACCCCGGATGCACGCCGTCCGCCCCGCTGCGGCGCGCGGCCGCGAGCATGCGTTCGATCGAGAGGTACGACTCGGCCGCGGTCGCTCCCACAAGCGCGACCGCTTCATCGCACGCCTCGACGTGCGGGCTTGCGCGATCGGGATCGGAATACACGGCGACCGTCGCAAGCCCGAGCGCCCGCGCGGTGCGCGCGATCCGCACGGCAATTTCACCGCGGTTCGCGATCAGGATCTTCGAGAGCCGGGGCACGCGCGCTACGAAGTCGCCCGAGCCTGTCCTGAGCTCGTCGAAGGATTTGGTTTAGCGCGTCGTTGCGGTAAAATCCCCATCTCCTTCGAGATGATGCCCAGCATGATTTCGTCGGCGCCGCCGCCGATCGAGAGCAGGCGCGTATCGCGCCAGAAGCGCGTGATCGGCGTTTCGTTCATGTAGCCCATCCCGCCGTAGTACTGCAGGCAGGCGTCCGCAATCTCGCGCGTGAGTCGCCCCGACTTTAGCTTTGCCATCGACGCGAGCATGACGATGTTCTTGCCCTCGCCATACTCGGCGACCGCGCGATGCACGAGCGAACGCAGCGCCTCGACCTCGGTTTGCATCTCGGCGAGCCGGAAGTGGACGACCTGATTGTGCAGGATCGGGCGTCCGAATGCGACGCGTTGCCCCGTGTATGCGATAGTGTTCGCGATCGCGCGATCCATACCGTGCAGACACGAAAGCGCTCCGTACAACCGCTCTTCTTGAAACTGCTCCATCTGATAAGCGAAGCCGGCGTCTTCGGCACCGATGCGATAGCGCTGCGGAACGCGGACGTTATCGAAAAAGACCTGCACGGTGTCGGACGAGCGCATCCCGAGCTTGTCGAACTTTTGCGACGTGCTCACGCCTTTGGTCTTCATCGGTAAGCAGATCAGCGACTTGTTGAAATGGACGGGGCCTTCGCCCGTGTTCGCGAGCAGGCACATCCAGTCGGCTTGGTAGCCGTTGGTCGTCCACATTTTGTTACCGTTGATAACGTAGTCGCCGCCGTCCTTACGCGCCGTCGTCGCGATCGTGGCGACGTCGGATCCCGCACCGGCCTCGGAGACGCCGAGGCACGCGACGAGTTCGCCCTCGATCGAAGGCTTCAGGAATTCGTCGCGCAGCTCGTTCGAGCCGTGCTTCGCGAGCGCCGGCGTCGCCATATCGGTTTGCACGCCGATCGCCATCGGTACGGCCCCGCACCCGATCTCGCCCAGACCTTCGACGAAGGCCGCTTGGTAGCTGTACGGCAACCCGAGCCCGCCATATTCGACGGGCTTGTTGATGCCCAGCAGCGAGAGGGCGCCGAGCTTACGGAAGATCTCGTGCGCGGGAAAGCCGCCGTCGCGCTCCCATTCATCGACGTGCGGGTTGATCTCGCTTGCGATGAACTTGGAGAGCGTCGCTTGGAGGGAGAGGTGTTCTTCGGTGTAGAGCATCGTGTGTGTCCTTACATGCGGGCGACGCCGAACGTCGTCGGGGCGAGAGTGCGTCGCCGCGATTCGCGGCAGATCGAGAGCAGCAGCGCGAGCAGCTTGCGCGAATCGCGCGGATCGACGAGACCGTCGTCCCACAGTCGCGCCGTCGCGAACAGAGCGGTCGACTCGCGGTCGAATTGCGCGACGATTGCCTTGCGCGCGAATTCGAGCTTCTCGCTTTCGGGCGGCGTGCCGTCGCGCGCGGCACGATCTTCGGCGATGATCGTCATCACGCGTGCCGCCTGCTCGCCGCCCATGACCGCGATCCGGTTGTTGGGCCATGCGAAGATGAAATCGGGGTCGAAGCCCCGCCCGCACATCCCGTAGTTGCCCGCGCCGAAGCTCGCGCCGATGTGCAGCGTGATCTGCGGCACCGTGGCGTTCGATACGGCTTGAATCATCTTCGATCCGTGCTTGATGATGCCGCGGCGCTCGGCGTCGACCCCGACCATGTAACCCGTCGTATTCTGCAGGTAGATCAGCGGCGTCTGGGCCTGGCACATCAGCTGGATGAACTGGGCGGCCTTGGCCGCACCGTCGGCGTCGATCGGCCCGTTGTTCGCGACGATGCCGCACGGTAGTCCGGCGATCGACGCCTGGCCGCACACGGTGGCGCTGCCGTAGTTGGCTTTGAAATCCGTAAAGTCGGAGCCGTCGACGATGCGCGCGATAACTTCGTGCACGTCGTAGGCGATGCGGAAATCGGAGGGCACGACGCCCGCGAGCTCCTCCGGGTCGTAGCGCGGCTCGTCGAACGTACGAACCGGCTCGTACTGCAAGCGCTCGTTCCAGTGCAGGTTCGCGACGACGTCGCGCGCTTGGCGAATCGCGTCCGCGTCGTCATCGGCGATGTAGTCGGCGACGCCGGAAACGCTCGCGTGCATCTCCGCGCCGCCGAGCTCCTCGTCGCTTGCGATCTCGCCGGTTGCGGCGCGCAGCAGGGGCGGCCCGGCGAGAAAGACCTTGGCCTTCCCGCGCACCATGATGACGTAATCCGAGAGCCCGGGAAGATACGCGCCGCCCGCGGTCGAGGAACCGTGGACGACGTTGATTTGCGGAATCCCCGCGGCCGAAAGCCGGGCTTGGTTGCAAAAGCTCGCGCCGCCGCGGACGAACATCTGCGATTGAAAGAGCAGATTCGCGCCGCCCGACTCGACGAGTGAGACGATCGGCAGCTTTTGTTCGCGGGCGATCGCCTGCGCGCGCATCGTTTTCTCGACGCCCATCGGCGTCACGGTGCCGCCTTTGATCGCGCTGTTCGAGGCGCTGATCATACAGCGAATGCCCGCAACCTCACCGATGCCGCAGATCCCGCCGCCGTAGACTTTGGTCTTTCCGTCGTCTTCGTGCATTCCCAAGCCCGCGAGCGTCGAGAGTTCGAGGAACGGACCGCCGCGATCGATCAGCAGCGCGACGCGTTCGTGCGGCATCAGTTGGCCGCGCTTCTGAAAGGTCGCGCGCTTGGTTTCGGCATTGGCTTGCACGCGTTCTTCGAGCCCGCGGAACTCGGCCACGAGGGCGAGCATCGCTTCGCGATTGCGCGCGAACGTCGCACTTGCCGGGTCGATGTTCGACTCGATAAGCGACACGTCAGCCGTTCAAGAACTCCGGCGCCGATTCGAGATCGAAGCCGGCGTAGCGCGGAGCGCGATCGTGATCGGGCATCGGCCACTGCGGCCGCGCGTTCGGCGCCGCTCCGTCCACCCGCAAACAGGAACCCGAGACGAACGACGCCGCTTCCGACAGCAAGAACACGATCGCGGCCGAGACTTCGGATTCGGTCCCGTGGCGCTTGAGCGGGACGTACGTCGCAAGGGCCCGCAGCATCGGACGCATCGCTTCGGGGTAGTGCTCGAGGCCGGACGATGCGATCCACCCGGGCGCGACGGCGTTGACGCGGACGCCGGCCGCCGCCCACTCCAGCGCCGCCGTCATCGTAAAGTTGAGCATGCCGGCGCGAGCCGCGCCGGAGTGTCCCATTCCCGGCATCGAGGTCCACATGTCGGCGATGATATTGACGATCGAGCCGCCCGTGCTCGCCATCGACTGGTTGAAGCACTCGCGCGCGACCAGAAACCCGCCGGTCAGATTCGTGCGCACCACCGCCTCCCAGCCTTTGAGGCTAATGTCTTTCAGCGGCGCCGAGAACTGGCCGCCCGCGTTGTTGACCAGACCGTCGATCGTTCCGTGCGCGGCCAGGACCGCGGCAACCATCTCGCGCACCGCGTCCTCCTCGCGGATATCGCAAACGTGAAGCGTCGGCACGAGGTATCCGGCGCGCTCCATTTCTTGCGCGACGCTTTCGAGCTTGTCGCGCTTGCGTCCGACGATCGCGGTCGCCGCGCCGAGGGACGCCAGCTCGTGCGCCGTGCAGCGGCCGATGCCGCTTCCGCCGCCCGTGACGACGACGTGTTTGCCCGCGAAGAGGCCCGGCCGGAAGACCGAGTTATAGGCCATCGCGCACCATTACCATCCGAGCTGCCGTGCGGCGAGGTCGCGCATGATCTCTTCCGACCCGCCGCCGATCGCGAGCACGCGGACCTCGCGATAGATGCGTTCGACCTTCGTGCCGAGCGCGTAGCTCGCGCCGCCGAGAATCTGCGCGGCTTCGCGCGCGACGAAATCGAGCGTCGTGGTGGCCTGCACTTTGAGCATGCAGACCTCCGCAATCGGGGACTCTCCGCGCGCGATCCGCCACGCGATCAGGTCGCGGTAGGCGCGCGTCGCATTGATCTGGCGCGTCATCTCGACCAGCTTGTGACGGATGACCTGATGCTTGAGCAACGGCTTGCCGAAGGTCTCGCGCCCGTGAGCGTACGCGAGCGCCTCGTCGAGGGCCGCTTGCGCCGTCGCGATCGCCATCGTCGCGAGCCCCATCCGTTCGCCGTTAAAATTGCGCACGATGGCGGCGAAGCCGGCATTCTCTTCGCCGATGACGTTGGCCGCGGGAACGCGCACGTCGTCGAAGTAGAGCGTCGCCGTATCGGATGCGTGCCAGCCCATCTTCTCGATCGGCGTGCGCGAGAAGCCGGGCGTGTCGCGCTCGATCACCATCAGCGAGATGCCGCCCAGTCCTTCGCTTCCGGTGCGAACGGCGACGGTGTAGTAGTCGGCGCGCATGCCGGATGTGATGAACGTTTTCGATCCGTTGACGACGTAGTGGTCGCCGTCGCGCCGCGCGATCGTGCGCAAACGCGCGACGTCGGAGCCCCCGGAGGGCTCGGTGATCGCAAGCGCCGAGATCTTCTTTCCGGCGAGCACCGCGGGGACCACGCGGGCTTTGAGTTCTGCAGACCCGAGAACCGCGATCGGAGGCAACCCGATCGCATGGCTCATCAAGCTCGCATACACGCCGCCTGCGGCCGGGCGGCACAGTTCCTCGACCGATACGGTCTGCATGAAGATGTCGGCCGGAACGCCTCCGTACTCTTCCGGGAAGCCGAGCTGGAGCAAGCCGATGTCCGCGGCTTTCTCGTACAGCTCGCGCGGAAAGGTCCGCTCCCGTTCCCATTCGTCGACGTGCGGTTCGATTTCATGCGCAACCCAGCGCCGCAGGGTGGCGCGCCAGCCCTCGTGCTCGGGACCGTAGAACGGACTCCTGTCATCCTGAGCTTGTCGAAGGACGGCTGCCATGTAGACAAATGTTACCCGATGGTAGATAGTATAGTCAATCCGGTAACATGCAGACGAAACGCACGCGCAAGCCTTCTCTAAAATCGGGGCGGCGAAGCCCCCCGATCCCCCCCAGCGCCGGCCGGCGCCCCCGCTGGAACGGCGCGGTCGAGGACCGCGCCGAGCAGCACGAGCGCAAACGCATCGCGATCCTCCAGCAAGCGGCAAAGTTCTTCGACGAGCGCGGCTACTACGAAACCTCGCTCGCCGACATCGCCGAAAGCCTGCACGTCACCAAGCCCACGCTCTACTACTACGTCGAGAACAAGGAAGACATCGTGCGCCAGATCATCGCGCGCGCGATCGAGACCGTGGAGGCGCATGCCGCACTCGTCCGCGCGAGCGGCCCCAACGCCGCCGAGCGGCTACGCCTCTTCGTCCGAGGCTACGTCGAACTGATGAATTCCGAGTTCGGGCGCTGCCTGCTCACGCTGCGCCGCATCCCGACGTCGCGCGCGACCCGCGCCAAGACCGCCGCCGCGTATCGCCGTATCGACGCCGTCGCGCGCGAGCTGCTCGCCGAAGGGATCGCCGACGGCTCGATCCGCGACTGCGACGTACGCGTCGCGGCGTTCGCATTGTTCGGCGCCATGAATTGGACCCCGAACTGGTTCCACGCGAGCGAAGCCCTCACGGCCGCCGAGGCCGGCGAAGCAATCTTCGAAGTCTTCGCCCGCGGCCTAACGACAATGTCATCCTGAGCGGAGGCGCGCAGCGCCGCAGTCGAAGGACGCGGCGAGGGGGCGCTTCGCTCAGGGTGGCAGTGGGCTAGGGCAGGGCGGCGAAAGGGAAGGCAGTAGTGACGATCGTCTTCAGCAGCATTTCGACATTGCCGTCGGCCGCGTGCTGGTCAAAGAGCGCGTCGATCTCGCGGTGGAGCGTCTCCGACGCGGGGCCTTCGTGCGGAACGTACGACGTGCTGCGGGCGCGGGCGTGCAGGCGCTCGCGATCGAGGATCTGCACGTTACGAATTTCGGCGATCCGTACGTCCTTCCACTCGGGAAACGACTCGAACTCCGTGCGGCCGTCGCTGCGCCGCTTTTCGGTGTCGTCCGTGGCGTAGCGGCGCACGAGCGCGCCGTACGCGGCGGTGAACGAGTTAGTCTCGTCACGCTCGTTATAGACGATCGCGGCGCGTCCGCCCGGCCGCAGTATCCGGACCATCTCGAGCAGGGCCATCTGATAGTTGAACCAGTGGAACGCTTGGAACGCGCACACGATATCGCACGAAGCGCTGTCGAGCCCGGTCTCTTCCGCCGTTCCGGAGCTCCAGCGCAAGTTCGCCATCGGCTCGGCTTGCTCGCGCATCGCGGCGTTCGGCTCGACCGCGATGACGAGCGCCACCCGTGCGGCGAGCAGCCGCGACGAAATCCCGGTGCCCGCGCCGAGGTCGACGGCGGTAAGGAGCGCTGGATCGGTACCTTCGAAGAGAGCGTCGAACGCGGCGTCCGGATACGAAGGCCGTCCGGCGGCATAGTCGCATGCGCGGTCGCTGAAGCGTTCGACGGGCTTCATTCGTGCGGCCTCAGCCGACCGCCGCGGCGAAGGTCCACTCCATGCGGTGCTGCAGCTCTTCGTCGAGCGCCGCGAGGAACTGCTCCGTCGTCAGCCAGGGCTGATCCGGCCCGACGAGGATCGCGAGATCCTTCGTCATTTGGCCCCCTTCGACGGTATCGACGCAGACTTTCTCGAGGGTTTCGGCAAACCGCGTCACGTCGGGCGTGCCGTCGAGCTTGCCGCGATGCGCGAGCCCGCGCGTCCAGGCGAAGATCGAGGCAATCGGGTTGGTCGACGTCGGTTTGCCCTGCTGGTGCAAACGATAGTGGCGCGTCACGGTGCCGTGCGCCGCTTCGGCTTCGATCGTCTCGCCGTCGGGCGTCATGAGCACCGAGGTCATGAGGCCGAGCGACCCGTAGCCTTGCGCCACGGTATCGGACTGCACGTCGCCGTCGTAATTTTTGCACGCCCAGACATACTTGCCCGACCACTTCAAACAGCTGGCGACCATGTCGTCGATCAGCCGGTGCTCGTACGTTCCCCCGAAAGCCTCGAAGCGGGCGCGGAACTCTTCGTCGAAGACGAGTTGGAAGAGCTGCATGAAGCGCCCGTCGTACGTCTTGAGAATCGTGTTCTTGGTCGAGAGATAAACGGGCCACTTGCGCTGCAGCCCGTAGTTGAAGCAGGCGCGCGCAAAGCCGCGAATCGACTCGTCGAGATTGTACATCGCAAGCGCGACGCCGGGCTTTTCAAACACGAAGACTTCGCGCTCGATCGGATCGCCGCCGCCGGCCGGGGCGAAGCGCAGGGTCAACGTTCCCGCGCCCGGCACGGCGAGCTCCGTCGCGCGGTATTGGTCGGCGAAGGCGTGTCGGCCGATGACGATCGGATCGGTCCAGCCCGGGACCAAACGCGGGACGTTGCGGCAGATGATCGGCTCGCGAAAGACGGTGCCGTCGAGCTCGTTGCGGATCGTGCCGTTGGGGGAGCGCCACATCTTCTTGAGCCCGAACTCCTCGACGCGCGCTTCGTCGGGCGTGATCGTCGCGCACTTCACGCCGACGCCGTACTGCTTGATCGCGCGTGCGGCTTCGAGCGTCACCGCATCGTCGGTTCGATCGCGGTATTCTATGCCGAGGTCGTAATACTTCAGGTCGATATCGAGATACGGCAGGATGAGCTTTTCGCGGATCATGTGCCAAATCACGCGAGTCATCTCGTCGCCGTCTAATTCGACCACAGGTTTCGCGACTTTGATCTTCTCCACGGTCGCAAAGTACGCCGTAGGAAGGCCAAATCATTGGACGGTATATTGGACTGGTCGTGACCGATACATGGACCGCACCCGCACAACGCATCGTCAGCTTGCTCCCGAGCGCAACGGAGATCGTGTACGCGCTCGGGTTGGCGGACCGGCTCGTCGGCGTAACGCACGAATGCGATTTTCCCGAGGCGGCACGCGCGAAGCCGCGGCTCACCGCCAGCGCTTTGCCGCCGGCGGCCAATGCCGCAGAAATCGACCGGCACGTGCGAACGAGCATCCATGCCGGATCGAGCCTGTATGCCCTCGATTCGGCGTTGCTCGACTCGCTCGCCCCGGATTTGATCGTCACCCAAGAACTGTGCGTCGTGTGCGCGGTGTCGTACGAAATCGTGGCACGCGCGGCCAAACGCGTGCGCTCGGATCCCCGCGTCGTCTCGCTCGAACCGTCCTCGCTCGAAGACGTCTTTGCCAATATCGAAACCGTCGGTGCGCTGACCGGTACGGAACGCGCGGCGGGCACCGTGGTTGCGGGACTGCGGGCACGCCTGGCGGCGCTCGCGACGCACGTCGCCGGCCGGCCGCGCCCGCGAACGCTCGTCCTCGAGTGGACGGATCCGCCGATGAGCGGCGGCCACTGGACGCCCGGCCTCGTCGAGCTCGCGGGCGGCGAACCGGTCCTCGCGAACCCCGGCGCGAACTCGCAAGTCATCGAATGGGACGCGATCGTGACGGCGGCGCCTGAAGCGATCGTCGTTGCGCCGTGCGGCTTCGACATGGAAGCGACGTTACGCGCGATCGCCGAGCTCGAGCCCAATCCCGTGTGGCGCGCGCTGCGATCGAACCAGACGACTCGCATCTTCGCGCTCGACGGCAACGCCTACGTGAACCGGCCGGGACCGCGTCTGGTCGATACCGCGGAGTTGTTCGCGAGCGCGCTGCACGGCGAACCGTTCGGCGCGGGGCTTACGGCTGGTTGGGCGCTGCGCCGGCTTCCGGACTTCCCTCTTTAAAGCGTGCGATCGATTCGACGATCGCGCGCCGCGCCGAAGCCGCGTCGGCCCAGCCTTGGGTGCTCGTCTCTTTGCCTTCGAGCGTCTTGTAGGTCTCGAAGAAATGCGAGATCGTGCGCAGCGTGTGCGGGAAGACCTGCGATTGCGTGTAGACGTCGTGGTAGGCGGGCTCGCCGACCGGAACGGCCAGAACTTTGTCGTCCGGTACGCCGCCGTCGAGCATCTTGAGCATGCCGATCGGGCGCGCGACGACGAGACAGCCGGGGAACGTCGGTTGGATGACGAGGATTAGGACGTCGAGCGGGTCGCCGTCTTCGGCGAGCGTGCGCGGTACGAAACCGTAGTCGCCGGGATAGTAGATCGGCGAATGCAGCGCGCGGTCGAGCCGGAAGACGTTGAGCTTCTTGTCGTACTCGTACTTGTTCCGCGAGCCTTGCGGAATTTCGACGACGACGTTGATCTCTTCGGGAGCGCCGTCTCCGGGCGGCAAGTAGAGGTAGTTCGTGACGTCTTGGGACACGAGCGCGGCTTTACCCGCCGCCGGAGCCGCCGCCTGCCGCGAGCGTTGCGAGCGCGGCGGCGACGAGCACGTCGATCAGCACGATCGCAAACCCGTACGCATCGCCCGGGAAAGCGCCCTCGAGGCGGCTCGTCACCCAGCGCCCCAGCAGCAGCGAGGCCGCGAGCGCGGCCGGCACGCAGAAGCTCGCGAGCGGCTCGACCCAAAAAGCGGCCGCCGCAAGCACGACCGCGATCGACACGAACGGTGCGAGCGGCGGGTGGATTCGGCGCGGATCCGGGAAGCGAAATGCGTTGGCGAGCGCAGCCGTGCGCGCCAGAGCGCCCGAGAACGCGAGCGCGGCCGGATACGCCGTCACCGGCAACACCAGAAGCGCTGCAAACCACGTCGTGCCCGCGCACAGAAGCCCGGCGAGCGCGAAGCTCCCGTGGTGCGGATCTTTGAGGATTTCGCGCCGTCGCGCAGGCGACACCGGCGCGAACAACGCGTCACAACA
>Ga0302325_10016019_pt1 | contig 15908 bp, 15 predicted proteins | sample Palsa_T0_2_FD_201948 | JGI IMG/M metagenome (GOLD analysis project Ga0302325, IMG submission 201948) | Peat permafrost microbial communities from Stordalen Mire near Abisko, Sweden - Palsa_T0_2 | ecosystem: Environmental > Terrestrial > Soil > Palsa > Peat permafrost | place: Sweden: Abisko... | reverse complement strand
TCGCGCCCTACACGCACGATGCGTCGCTGTCCACGCTGACGAAGCTGGTTTCGATCGCCTACCCGCTCGGCGACATCCTGTTCCTCGGAGTGGCTGTGAGGATGGCGGTCGGTGCGGGCCGGCGCAGTCCGGCCTACTTCCTGATGATCTGCGCTATCGCCGGCGTGCTGTCAACCGACTCGATCTATGGCTGGATCGTGCTCCACGGCACCTACCACCCGGGCGATCCGCTCGACGGCGGATGGATCGCCTACTACATCCTCTGGGGCGCCGCGGCGCTGCACCCCTCGATGAAAACCGTGTCCCAGCCGGCGACGCCCCGCTCAACGCTCACACCGCTGCGAATCGCCACGATCGCCGCCGCGGCGCTGATCGCACCGATCATCGAGGTCGTGAAGGCGTCGAGCGGCGGGAGCGGCTCGGACGAGATCGTGATCGCCTGTGGCGCGATCGTTCTGTTCTCACTCGTCGTGGCACGCATGACGATCCTTTCCCGGGAGAGCGTCGTGCTCACTACGCGTGCGGCGCGCAGCGCGAGCGAGGCGCGCCTCGGCGCCCTCGTACAACACTCGACCGACGTGATCCTCGTCCTCGGGCGGGACACGAGCGTCGAATACGTCAGCCCATCGGTCACGCGGATCTTGGGCTACGACCCGGTGAAACTCGTCGGCGGACGCCTCCTCGACTACGTCACTGACGAGGACCGTGTGTCTCTCGACTGGGCGATCAGCCGGCTGCTCGAGCGCGAGCCGGAGGCCTCCGAGACGCTCGACCTACGGATCCGCCACCGCGACGGCCGCCTGCTCCACGCCGAGTGTCTCGTTGCGAACCTGGTTTCGAACCCGGCCGTCCGCGGAATCGTCGTCAACCTCCGCGACACCACCGAGCGCAACCGCGCGGCCGCGGAGGTGGCGATTGCGCGCGACGAGGCGGTGGAGGCGTCGAACGTGAAGTCGGCCTTCCTCGCCAACGTGAGCCATGAGGTACGCACGCCGATGAACGGCGTGATCGGCATGAGTGAGGCGCTCCTCGACACGGAGCTGACCGGAGAGCAGCGCGGCTACGCCCGCCAGATCGTCAGCTCGAGCGAACAGACGCTCGCGATCATCAACGACATCCTCGATGTTTCGAAGATCGAGGCCGGCCACCTCGAGCTCGACGTCACAGACTTCGACCTGCACCAGACGATCCGCGACGCGTGCCTTGGGGCGGGGCCGCACTCGCCCTCGAACGACCCGCGACTCGATCTGCAGATCTCCGGCGCAGTCCCGCGCGCCGCGCGTGGCGACGGCCGGCGGCTCACACAGGTGCTTGTCAACCTGATCGCCAACGCCGTCAAGTTCACCCCTTCCGGCACGATCACCGTGCGCGTCGACGCAACGCCGGCCTCGGCCGGCGGGTGCATGCTCCATGTGGACGTTGCCGACACCGGCATCGGTATCGCTCCGGACGCCCTGCAGCGGATGTTCGAACCGTTCACACAGGCCGACACGTCGACGACGCGGCTGTACGGAGGAAGCGGCCTCGGCCTCGCGATCGTCCGCGAACTCGTCGTGCTGATGGATGGAACGATCAGCGCCGAAAGCGAGCTGGGACGCGGCAGCACGTTCTCGTTCGAGGTTGAGCTCAAGGAGGCGCGGGCCAGCGGACCGCAGGCAGCTCGTGGCAGTGGAGGCGTCACGCAGTCCGCCCCGTGGGCGATTCCGCCGCTGGTGCTTGTGGTCGAGGACACCCCGATCAACCAGATCGTCGCCAGCCGCGGCCTCGAACGCTGCGGCTGCCGCAGCGACATTGTCGGCGACGGACAGGAAGCCCTCGAAGCGCTCGCGACCGGCAAGTACGCCGCCGTCCTGATGGACTGCCAGATGCCGGTCCTCGACGGCTACCAGGCGACCATCGAGCTGCGCCGGCGTGAAGCGTCCGGTGAGCACACCCCGGTGATCGCGATGACCGCGCACGCGATGGACGGAGACCGCCAACGCTGCCTTGACGCTGGCATGGACGACTACATCACCAAGCCGATGCGCCACGACGAACTGGCCGCGGTGCTGGCGCGGTGGATCCCCAGCAACACCGATACGCCCGCCGCACCGAGCATTCCCGCGAGCGCTGCCTAGATCAGCGGCGGAGCAGTTTGGTCCGCAGCTCGCCGTATGTTGCAGCTGTGGCCCACACGCGCCTCTACCGGGCGGGCGAGCTCGTCCTCGAGGACTTCCCGGTGGCTGACATCTCGGAATATCTGCGCGACGAGCGCGCGTGCGTGTGGCTCGATTACTGCGCGCCGAACGCGGCCGAGCTCGCCACGATCGTCGAGGAGTTCAGCCTGCACCCGCTCGCCGTTGAGGACGCGGTCGCCGAGCACCAGCGGCCGAAGCTCGACCGCTACGACTCCCACCTTTTCATGAGCGCCTACGTCGTCAAGTTGGACACCAAGAGCGGCGAGCTGCGCACGCGGGAGATTGGCGCGTTCATCACGCCGCACGCGCTGATCACCGTGCGCAAAGACGAGGAGGTGCCGATCGAGCCGGTGCTCGCGCGCTGGGACGCTTCGGCCGAACTGGCGACAAGCGGTGTGGCCTTCCTGCTCTGGGGGCTGCTCGACGTGGTCGTCGACGGTCATTTCGCGGCGGTCCAGTCGCTCGACACTGAGATCGAGGCGCTGGAGGATCTGCTGTTCGACGGGCAGCGGCACGACACGGATGTGCAGCGGCGCTCGTTCGAGCTACGCAAGAGCCTCGTGCTGCTGCGCCGCATCGTGCTGCCGATGCGCGAGGTCGTGAACTCGATGCTGCGCCGCGACCTGCACGTGCTCGACGACGCGATGACGCCCTACTACCACGACGTCTACGACCATGTTCTGCGAGCGACCGAGTGGACAGAGTCACTCCGCGACCTCGTCACGACGATCCTCGAAACGAATCTGACGATCCAGGGAAACCGGATGAACCTCGTGATGAAAAAGGTCACGAGCTGGGCCGCGATCATCGCCGTTCCAACCGCAATCACCGGCTTCTACGGCCAGAACGTTCCCTATCCCGGCTTCGCCACTCACTGGGGCTTCTGGTTCTCGAGCGCGCTGATCGTCGTCGCGTCGACGCTGCTGTACTGGCTCTTCCGCCGCAGCGACTGGCTCTGACTGCGCGCCGTCGAGCGAGCGTACGCGGAAGCGTGAGCTTCCGGACGGCGAGGCCCGGCGGCTGGCTAGCGAGCAGCCGGCGATGGCCCGCCGCCCGCGAGCGGCAGACCTGAGGCCTTCGGGATCGTCGCCGCCTGGGGTCGCGTGTAGCGCCTGTACACGGCCACGCCGATGACGGTGACCGCGGTGTAGAGCCAGCCGACGACGATGTCGAACACGTAGTGCTCGCCTGAGTACACGAGCGTAAACGCCATCGCAAGTACGTACACGACCAGCACGACCCGCACGCACGGCCGTGCGCCGCGCCAGAAGAAGCAGGCGATGAACAGCGAGATCGCGGCGTGCATCGACGGCACGGCTGCCAGTCTGTTCCCGAGATCAGTGCCCGTGATCGCGCCGTCGGCGATCGATCCGGCGGATTTGAGGCCGAGCTTCCCCCAGGTCTCAAAGACGGTCCGATAGATCGTCGACACGACGTGGAGGTGGTCACCCATGTACCAGGGCGGGGCGGCGGGATAGAGCACATAGGTGGCGAAGCCGAGCGTGCTGAGAATGACGATCTGTGGGCGGAACTCGCGAAAGCGCTGGTAGGAGAAGCGCCAAAGAATGCCGGCTACGACGAGCGCGACGAAGAAGTGGGTCATGTAGAGCCCGAACATCGGGTACTCCCACCAGCGCACCGCCTTCGTCTGATCGAACAGGTGCTGTAGCTGGATCGTCAGCAGTGGCTTGCCGAAGAGCAACTCGTCGAAGTGGATCTGCAGCGCTGTATGGAGCGGGCGGTGCAGCAGCTTTGCGAGCGGCGCCGACTGGTCATAGAAGACGAGCAGTGCGCCGAGTGGCAGCCAGTCCCAGAACAAGCGCAGGCCCCAACGGCGAAGGTCCGTGAGCGTCAGCGTGAACAGGCCGGCAAGCACCCACAGGACGACCGTGTCGGTATGTACGAAGAGACCCTTCTGCCAGATCCAGATCGCGGAGCCGAGGACGAAGGCGACGATCCCGGCCACGGCAACGACCTTGTCGATCCGCCGAGCGCGAAGGCTCCCCCGTTCATCTCCCTCCGGCGATGACCGGGCGAGCGTGAGACGCGGCAGCGCCATTCACAAAGCCTATACACGACCAAGAGGATGCGCTTGGGTACCAACTCCGCGCGCGCGGTCTGGACGTAGCTAGTCGGCTACCGCCTGACCGCTCACGGCGTCGAAGAAGTGGAGCCGCTCCGGGTCGAGCTCGAAACGGACTCGGGTTCCTCCGACGAGCGTCGCGCGCGCGTCGACGCGGGCCACGCCTTCGCCGCCAATTGCGACAAGAGTCCCCTCGCTGAGCCCGGCGGCAGTGTCACCCGTTGCCTCGCCGAGGTCAACCTGGCGGGCGTCGGTCGTGAAGTGCACGAGCTGCTCGGAGCCGAGCGCCTCGACGAGATCGATCTCGCCTTCGAAAACGCTCGAGCCTGTCGAGGGCTCCGCGGTCCCGAGCAGCGCCAGGTCCTCGGGGCGGATCCCCAACGTCACGGGACGGCCGGCGTGCGCGCGCAGCGCGGGTTTCGCGGAGTGAAACGCCTCGGGCAGCTGGATCGTCTGGCTCCCGATCAGGACAGAGTTTGCCCCCTCGCCGATCGTGCCCTCGAAGAAGTTCATCGCCGGTGAGCCCATGAAGCCGGCCACGAACAGGTTCTTCGGCTTGTCGTAGAGCACCTGCGGGCTGTCGCACTGCTGGAGCACACCGGCCCGCATCACGGCGACACGGTCGCCCATCGTCATGGCCTCGACCTGATCGTGGGTGACGTAGAGCGTCGCCACGCCCAAGCGGCGCTGGATACGGGCGACCTCGGCGCGCATCTGCACGCGGAGCTTCGCGTCGAGGTTGGACAACGGTTCATCCATCAAGAACGCGCTCGGCTCGCGCACGATTGCCCGACCCATCGCGACCCGCTGACGCTGGCCGCCCGAAAGCTGCCCCGGCTTGCGGTCGATCCATGCGGTGAGGCCGAGCAGCTCGACGGCCTCGACGACCTTTGCCTTGATCTCCGCCTTCGGCACCTTCCTGAGCTTGAGCGCAAAGCCGATGTTCTCCCTCACGGTCATGTGCGGATACAGCGCGTAGTTCTGGAAGACCATCGCGATGTCGCGATCCTTCGGCGCCACATCGTTGACGACTCGGTCGCCGATGCACACGCTCCCGCCGGTGATGTCCTCGATTCCCGCGACCATCCGCAGGGCTGTCGTCTTGCCGCATCCAGACGGTCCGACGAGGACCATGAACTCTCCGTCGGCGACTTCCAGCTCGAGTTCGTGAACCGCTTCGAAGCCGTTCGGGTACACCTTGGTCACCTTGTCAAGAGTGATCGACGCCACCGTTCTCCTTTCGTGGGGGCTGCCGGCCCGGACCCATGACGGCACGCGCGCAGCACGCTGACCCGCTCACTTGAGCGCACCAAGCGACAGGCCGCGAACGAGCTGCTTCTGCGCGATCCATCCGGCCAATATCACCGGCAGGCAGCAGAGAGTTGCCGCCGCCGACAGCTCGGCCCAGTATTGGCCCTCGTTCAATTGGAAGCCGCTGAGGAATACCGGCACGGTTCCGTTGGTGGTGGTCAGGAATAGTGCGAAGAAGAACTCGTTCCAGGTGAAGATCACGCAGATCAGCGCGGTTGCAGCGATGCCCGGAAGGAGGATCGGCAGGATTACGCGCGTCAGTTCGGTGAAAACACCGGCGCCGTCGATGCGCGCCGCTTCGAGCATCTCCTTCGGAATCTCCAGCAGGAACGAGCGGATCATCCACACGGCGAGCGGCAGATTGAAGCCCGTGTAGAGGATGACCAGCGCCCAGTCGTTGTTGAGCAGGCCCAGGTGCGTGGCGATGATGTAGATCGGCACGATCGCCGCGACATACGGGAGCATCTTCGTCGCGAGGAAGAAGAACAGGACATCGCGCCAGCGTTTCACGGGCCGGACCGAAAGGGCGTACGCGGCAGGGATCCCCATTGCGAGCACCAAAACCAGCGTTGCGAAGGTCACGAACAGTGAATCCTCGAACGGCTTGACGAACCCGCCGGTGAAGGACGTGCTGTTGATGACCGAAGAGAACTCGCTGAGCGTCGGGTGGAAGTTGAGCGTTGGAGGATCCGTGTACGCGCTGCCCTCGTGCTTGAACGCCGTGATGACCATCCAGAGCACGGGAAAGAACAGGATGAACGCCATGATCCAGGTGGCGGTCGTCCAGAAGTGCCCCAGCGCCCACTGACGCGTGCCGCGCTTGTGCCGCCAACGTTGGTCGACCCCCTTGGCCATGTCAGCTCATCGACTCCGCGGCCTGGAACAGGCCGGACAGCAGGCGCAGGGTGAAGGCTGCGACGATCTCCGTAGCGATGACCACGATCACTCCGGCCGCGGAGCCCTGCGAATAATTGAACGCGTTGTAGACCTGTTTGTATATGTAATACGCAAAGTTTGTCGTTGCCGCGCCATTCGACCCTCCTGCTCCCTGGGTGAGGATGAAGATCTCCCCGAAGGTCTGGACGATGTAGATCGAGCCGAGCAGCAGCCCCAGCTCGATGTAGCGGCGAAGATGCGGGAAGGTGATCGAGACGAAGGTTTGGAAGGCGTTGGCGCCATCCACGCGCGCGGCTTCGAGCGCTTCGAGGGACTCGCTCTGCAAGCCGGCGAGCACGATCAGCATCATGAACGGCGTCCACTCCCAGACGAGCACCGCAACGACCGACGGGAGGGCGAACGTGCTGACCCAGGTCACCTGACTGATTCCGAACCACCCCACGATCCAATCCAGAATGCCGAAGTAATTGCCGTAGATCGTCGTTTGGAACAGCAGGCCGGTCGCCACCGGGATCACGAGGAACGGCGTGATCAGCATCGTGCGGACGATCCCACGACCCCTGAACTTACGATTGATCAGGATCGCGAGCGACGTCCCCAGAAGCATCGAAAGGATCACCGCTGACGCCGTCATTTCGACGGTGACGACCGCCGCCGAGCGGAACATCGGGTCCGACAGGACCGCGCTGTAGGACTTGAAGCCGACGAACTTGTTCGACCCCGGTACCTGAGAGTTCCAGCCGCGGAAGCTGTACCACACCGTCACGAGGAACGGCACCTGCGTGACCACGATCATGTAGATCAGCGCAGGCAGCAGCGGAAGCCGCCGAATCCATGCCGTGCGGCGCGCGGAGGGGCGCGAACCCTGCCGGCGGCTCACGGGAGAGTGGTGAGCCGCCGGCAGATTCTGCACCGGGGGGAGAGCGTCACTCATACTCATGGGTAGACGCTCTCCGCCACCGACACAGTCGCGCAGCCAGCTACTTCAGGAGCCCGGCTGACGTGACGGCCGCCTTGGCATCCGCCTGGCTCGCCGCAAGTGCCTGGCTCACGGTCTCGGTGCCGGCGATCGCCGACTCGAGCTCGTTCGACACATCGTTGCCGAGGTTGATGAACCACGGTTCATCGACGAACTGCACGCCCGCGTAAGGGATCGCTACGTTCGGATCCGTCGCGTGGGAGGGAGTCGCCGTGTTGATCGAGTTCAACGTGACCTTGTAGAAGGCTGCCGCCGCCTTCTGGTAGTTGGGGTTTGAGTAGGTCGAATACCGCGTACCGGGGTTGATGTTGGCCCAACCCAGCTTCGTAGCGCTGTAGTCGAGGTACTGCTTGCTGGTGGCCCACTCGAGGAACTTGAGTGTTTGAGCCTGGTCGCCAACGCCCTTCGGGATGCTCAGCGACCAGGTGTACAGCCACCCGGAGTGGACACCAGGGGCGCCCGTCGTCGCGTTCCCCGTCGGCGCGTACGCGTAACCAGTGTCGGCACCGACTTTCGGGTATGTCGTCGTGATCAGCCCTGCGGCAACGGTTGCGTCGTACCACATCGCCGCCTTGCCCTCACCGTAAAGCGTCTCGCACTGAGGGAAGTTGTCCTGCGACGCACCCGACTCGCCATCTGCCTTGATCAGCTTGACGTAGAAGTTCCACGCCTGCTCGTCAGGTGTCGAGGTGAGCTGCGGCTGCCACTTGTCGTTGAACCACGAACCGCCGAATGTGTTGACGATGGTGTCCATCACCGCGAGGTTGTCGCCCCACCCGTTGATGCCGCGCAGGCAGATGCCCGCAACCGACGGCGTGTTGATCTTCGCCGCGATCGCTGCGACCTGCTTCCAGGTTGGGTGCAGCGGCATCGTGACGCCCGCCGCCTTGAGAATGCTCTTGCGGTAATACAGCATCGAGGACTCGCCGTAGAACGGCACCGAGTAGAGGCCGCCGTTGTAGGTGAGCGCGTCCTTGATCGGCGTGAGCAGATCGTTGACGTCATAGCTCGTGTCGGCCGTCAGCGCCGGCGTGAGGTTGACAAGCCAGCCGTTCTTCGCCCAGATCGGCGTCTCATAGTTCGAGATCATCACCGCGTTGAACTCGTTGGCGTGGGTGCTGACGTCGGTCTCTACAAGCGCCCGCTCGTTGTTCTCGTTCAGCGTGTCGAAGTCGACCCTGATTCCGGGATACAGCTTGTAGAACTCGCTGATCTCGTTCTCAATGTTGAGCATGTTCGTGTTCGACTCGATGGCGATCTTGATCGTCACCACGTTAGTGCTCTTCGTGCTGCTCTTCGCTTGCGCAAACCCCGCGTAGATCCCGCCAACACCGGCGATCGCTGCGACCGCACCTCCGAGGAGCACGAGCCTCGCCCTGCGGCGCGAGATCGCCGAGCTCCGGCCAGTTTTGTGGCTCGCGTCGGACGCGAGCCCGCGACTCAATTTGTGCATCCCTTCCCCTCTCTCAATAGTGACCCGGGTGCTGTCAGCCATCGGGTTGGGATCCCCGAACGCGCCCGACGATCGCGATACTTCCGCTTCCCTCTTCAGCGACCGCTTCATGCGGTCGACCTCCTGAAATGCACGCGCCCTACCTCGTCCTCTGGACCGACCTCCATGTGTGTTTGTGGTATCGCTAACGCAACAAATGGTAGGTCTACCACAGCTTGGCTGAGCATGTCAAGCCACTGCCAGCGGCGCCGCCGCCGCGCCTCAAATACCCCGCAAAACCGCCCGAGTGGCGCAGATACTTGGGCGCGTGAGAAGCGGCATCTGTCCGACCTGGCGGCTAGCTTGACTGACTCCGCGCGACCACATAGAGTCGCCGCGATGGTATCGATACCGCGTATACGCGTCATACTCTTTGGACTCTTATGCGCGTGACGATCCGGGACGTGGCGGATAGGGTGGGCGTGTCTCCGATGACTGTTTCTCGTGTCATCAATGACAGCCCGCGCGTCAGCGACGACACGCGCCGTCGCGTGCAGGGCGCGATCGCCGAACTCGGCTACGTCCCGAACCGGCTCGCGAGCGGCCTTGTCAGACGCGCCACACGCGCCTTCGGAGTAATCGTTCCCGACGTCGCCAACCCGTTCTTCACGCTCGTCGTTCGCGGCGCCGAAGAGGCCGCTTGGCGCGCGGGGTACCACGTGATCCTGTGCAATACGCAGGCTGACCTCGAACGCGAGCGAGGCTACATCGAGGACATGCTCGCGTTCCAGGTAGACGGGCTGCTCGTCGCCGCTGTCAGTGACCTATCTCGGCCCCACCTCAAGCTCCTGACGCGCAATGGCGTGCCGTTCGTCCTGATCGACCGTTCAGTCGCCGGCTTCAAGACCGACCTGGTGCAGGGCGACAGCGTCGCCGGCGCCCGCAAGCTCGTCGAACATCTCATCGGCCTCGGGCACCACAGGATCGCGATGGTCACCGAGACAAACGACGTGTCGACCGCGCGGGATCGCCTGCGTGGGTATCGCGAAGCGCTCGAGGCCGCTGCGATCCCGTTTGCCCCGGAGCTGATCAGCGAGACCAGTACGGTCGATCCGCGACTCGCGCGTCAGACGACGCTTGACCTGCTGGACCTCTCCGAGCCGCCGACGGCCTTCTTCGCGGTCAACAACATCGCCGTCATCGGTGTCGCGGAGGCCGCGCGTGCTCGCTCGCTCGAGATCCCTCGCGATATCGCCGTCGTTTGCTTCGACGACATCGATTACGCATCGCGCTTCAAACCGTTTCTCACCGTGATGGCTCAGCCGGCGGAGACCTTCGGGACGATCGCGACTCAGCTGCTGCTCGATCGGCTGGCCGGACGAGTCGATGAGCGACGCAGGGTCGTCGTGCTGCCCGCGGACCTGATCATTCGCGAGTCCTGCGGCGCCCAGGTCCCGGTCTCGTGACTCAGGTGCCGGTCTCGTGATCTACGGGGGCATCGAAGCAGGAGGCACCAAATGGGTGTGCGGCATCGGCGACGGTCACGGCGAGTTGCTCGAGACGGAGACGTTCCCCACAACCACGCCAGAAGAAACGATTGCGCTGGCTGCGCAGTTCTTCCGCAACGGCAGAGACCTCGGCGGCGTCGGCGTGGGCTCGTTCGGCCCGATTGACGTCCACCGCGCGTCGCCAACCTGGGGACAGATCACGACCACGCCGAAGCCAGGCTGGGCGGGAACCAACCTCGTAGCAACACTGCGCAGCGCACTTGGCGTCCCCGTGGCGTTCGATACCGATGTCAACGCCACCGCCCTTGCTGAACTGCGGTGGGGGGCAGCGGTCGGCCTCAAGACTTTCTGCTACATCACGGTCGGCACCGGCATCGGCGGCGGAGCGGTCGTCAACGGCGAGGTGCTCCACGGACTGCTACACCCCGAAATCGGGCATATGCGCATCCCACACGACCGTGCCCGAGATCCCTTCGATGGAGCGTGTCCCTATCACGGAGACTGCTTGGAAGGTCTCGCGTCCGGTGAAGCAATACGCCAGCGCTGGGGTCGCCCCGGCCAAGACCTGGCCGACAGAGCCGAAGTCTGGGAACTCGAAAGCGAGTACCTCGCCATCGGTCTGATGAACGTGATCTGCACCCTGTCGCCGCAGCGAATCGTGATCGGCGGCGGCGTCCCGAAACAACCCTCACTACTTCCGCTCGTCAGGCGGCGGCTGCCCGAGGCGCTCGCCGGCTACTTCGACGCGCCGGAACTGAACGAGCCGGGCGCGATCGACCGCTACGTTGTGCCCCCGACCTTGGGCGACCGAGCCGGGGTCCTCGGCGCGATCGAACTCGCTCGTAGCGCCGCGCAACACCGTGAACCGTAGGCATCGACCGGACGATGTCGTGCGACCGCGGCGCTCCTCGGCTGTGGCGCTGACGGCGACGAGCCTGCCGGCGATCGCACGGGTAGCAGCCACGCCGAACTACGACCGCAGCCAGTTGAGCGTGGGGATCGTGCATTTCGGAGTCGGCGGATTTCACCGCGCCCACCAGGCCATGTATCTCGACCGGCTGATGAACGCCGGCGAAGCCCACGAGTGGGCAATCTGCGGCGTGGGCGTGATGGAGGTCGACCGCCACATGCGCGACGCGCTCAAGGCGCAGGACTGCCTCTACACGCTCGTCGAGAAGGCCAATGACGGTGCCCACACGGCGCGTGTGATCGGCTCGATCATCGACTACCTGTACGCGCCGGACAACCCCCAGGCGGTCATCGACAGGCTCACCGACGAGACCACGCGCATCGTGTCCCTGACCGTCACCGAGGGCGGCTACAGCATCGACGACACGACCGGCGAGTTCAACGCCGCCACCCCCGACGTCGCACATGACCTGCGGCCCGGAGCGGTCCCGCGCAGCGTGTTCGGCTTCGTCACCGAGGCGCTCGCGAGACGCCGAGCGAGCGGGCTGGCTCCGTTTACCGTCGTCTCCTGCGACAACCTCCAGGGCAACGGGAGGCTTGCGCGCACAGCTTTCACGACGTTCGCCCGGATGCGCGCACCGGATCTCGGAGACTGGATCGCGCAGACAGTGAAGTTCCCGAACTCGATGGTCGACCGGATCACGCCCGCGACGACGGACGCCGATCGCGAGGCGCTGCGCAGTCAATTCGCCATTGACGACCGCTGGCCGGTGGTCTGCGAGCCGTTCGTCCAATGGGTCCTGGAAGAGTCATTCTCGTGCGGACGCCCACCGTATGAGCATGCGGGCGTCGAGGTCGTGGACGACGTCGAACCGTATGAATTGGTGAAGCTGCGCTTACTCAACGCCAGCCACCAGGGCCTCGGCTACTTCGGCCGGTTATGCGGCTATGAGCTGGTGCACGAGGCAGCACAGGATCATCTGTTCCGTCGGTTTCTCCGCGGCTACATGGACGAGGAGGCGACACCGACGCTGCATCAGGAGCTCGTGTTTGACCTGAACGCGTACAAGAGCAACGTGATCGAGCGCTTCTCCAATCCCGAGATCCGCGACACCCTGGCAAGGGTCTGCGCCGACAGCTCCGATCGGATCCCCAAGTTCCTGGTACCGGTCGTGCGCATCCAACTCGCACGCGGAGGTGAGATTGCGCGTTCGGCCGCGATAATCGCGAGCTGGGCTCGCTACGCAGAAGGCGTCGACGAGCACGGGGCGGCGATCAACGTCGTCGATCGCCGACGCGACGCCCTCATGATTCTCGCCCGCCGCCAGCACGAGGACCCGCTGGCGTTCGTCGCAAACCGCGAACTGTTCGGCGACCTGGTCGACAACGAGCGCTTCGTGACGGCCTACCTCTCCGCTTTGCGTTCTCTACACGACCGTGGCGCTCGCGCGACCCTCGAGGCGATCGTGGAAACTCACGGATGAGCCCTGGGAAAGGGTGCGGGAGGAGCTATGCGCCTTCTAATCCTTGCTCCGGCCACGGCAGTGGGGTCCACCCGAGCGAGCCGAGCGCGTCCGCGACGGCATCGGACACGGTGCCCTCGTTGCCGGAGCAGTAGTAGGCCAGATAATCCTCGCCGATGCCACGCAAGTCAGCGACAGTGCCTCCAGCGGCCCGCCAGCTGAGGGACACCGGCTCTACAACCGAGGCATGGGTCCAGCGCATGTTGCAAAGTGCCGCGTAGAGCTCGAACGCGAATGTCTCGTCGTTCTGTACCCGCTCAGCGAGCGTCCACAGATCCGATTCGAAGCTCACGCCGCAACCGTACCGCGCGGCACCGCCGCAACTCGTCGGCCAGCCACACTGTGTCGGAAGCCGCCTCGCGGCGCCTTGTCGTTTCGCGCGACCGCAGGTGTCTGGCCGCGCCGCGACGTGGTTCACGGTGCCCGGAACACGCCGCGGGTACCGATCCGCCGCAGATCACATGTGCCTCGCCGGCGATCATCTGCTCGCCGTACAGAAATGTCGCGCGCCCGTCTGCGGCCCAGCTCATCTCCCAGACACCGGCGTGGCCCTGGATTCGCTTCACGCGTAGCCGCGGATCGAAGTGCTGGTCGTTCAGACCGCTGACGAACAGTCGAAGCGCCGCGAGAAACGCGGCCTTCTGTTCGGCGCGCATGCTCTGCCAGTCGCGAAGGAAGCGCGGCAGCTCGTCGTGTGTAGGCAATGCCTACTCGGATACTTGCGGCGCAACGCTCTCAAGGTGAGCGACGAACTCGTCGGTGCTCCCGAACGTCTTCGCCCCGCCGGCGGCCAGGTCCGCGTCGGCCTCACGCTCACCTTCCTGCCACTGCGGCGTCCAGAACCAAGCCTGGTCGGGATCGATCGGCCCGCTCACGATCCCGCGCAACAGCACGCCCGCGCCGTCCACCGCACCATCCGGCAGTTCGTCAACGAGCTTATGGAGCTCCGCCTTGGTCGCCTGCGCATTGTCTCACGCGTCTCCCCATACTTCTCGAGTGACCACGCGATCTTCCTCAACGAGGAGCTCCAGGCTGGCGGTTAGGCTCACTGCCGCTTCCAGTGCGAGAGCAGCCGCGCAACAGCGCCCACGCCCAAGCCGACGCCCGGATTCGAACCGGGGACCCCTTCATTACGAGATCTACATTTGAACGGCCGCTCAGCTCTGTCACGTGATCTCAAGCGCCGTCAGGTGCTTCCAGCTAGGCTCATATTTGCGGAGTTCGGGACATATTTCGGGACACGGTTTTGTCCGACGTGACGAGCAACCACTGCCCAGAGACAGTCCCGCAGGCGAGGAGTCATCGGAGGCGTTCGAGCGTAGCTTGGATGTCGCTCGTGAGTAGGTAGAGATCGAGGGAGCCCGCGGGCTCTAGTGGGTGGAAGCCAAGTCGCTCCCACCAGCGACGCGCTTCGGCGTGCAGGGCGCTGACGATGACGGCGCGGCACGCGGCCTTCTGATTGAGCTCGACGGCCGTCGCCAGGATGTGGGCTGCGAGCGCCGTGCCGATACCTTGGCCGGTGTGGCGGCGGTCGACTGCGAGGCGACCGATGAGCAGCGCAGGCACCGGATCGGGCGCCTGGTGGGCAACGATGGCGGGGGCAGTCGACCGATCGATTGCGGTCATCGCGACGGTCGCGTACGCCACGATCGTGTCCCCGCTATCGGCCACCACCCACGTCGCGGCTGTGTCACGACGTCGGTTTTGTCCGGCGTAGTGGCGCAACCAATTGTCAAGCGTCCCCTCTCCGGAGTCAAACGCTGTGCGGTCGTGCAGAGAGACGTCGAGCAGCGCGGGACGGCGAAGCTCAGTCAAGCCAACTGAACTTCCGCGGCCTGTGTAGTGCTTCGGTGAGTCGCTCGTTCACTTTCGCCGGACTCTCCAGCGCCTGCGTAAATGCTGCGGACGCCTCTGGTGTCAACCGGATGCTTTGGCGTTCGGCAAGCAGCTCCTCAGCCCGAAGCGCGGCCGACTGCAGCACGAAGGCAGAGACGTTCAGGTGCGCTGCTTCCGCCGCCCGTTCCAGCAGCACCTTCTCGCGAGGCTCGATCCGAATCTGCAGCCGCTGGCCCTTGACCGTTGACATGTACACACAATGGCAGTACATGTTCGCCTTTGTCAAGCCCTGCTTCGCGCCCGCGTCAGGGGCGTATGACAGGCTGTAAGCGTGAAGGTGGCCGCTCTGTTGGCATGCTGGATCGTGGCAGTCGCTGGCGTGGGGACCGGCGGCGCACGGGTCCTCGCGCCGGGTCGATCAACCTCGCCGCACGCTGATTTCTCGCCGCGCTCGCGGGCGAGCTGTCTGCCGCGCGACAGCCCTTCGGTAGCTCCTGCGGGTAGCGACCTTGCCAACGGCGCGAACCTCACCGTGGATAAGGGCCAGATTGTTTACGTCACGCTGGAAGAGCCGGCAGAGATCGAACCCGCCCCAAGCTCGTTTCCGTGGCCAACACCAAGGTCTTCAAACACCAGGGTCCTCGTAGGCGTGCCGATCTGCAAGTACCCCGAGCTCATCACCTCAGAGGCTCTCACCGTCACCGCATTCCGCCATTGGCAAGGGTACGGCCACTGTCACCGCGCCGCTGTCGCGCGCGTGGCAGAGATGGCAGGCCAACCCCCACCAGCTCCCACCCTCCTCACCCCAAGGGCCCTTCCAGTCCTTCCGCGCGAACGTAACCATCGCCCGCACCTAGCGACAGACTGCCGCTCCCAACACTCTGCCTTGCGCGAACTGCGAGCGCGTGGGTTTCTCTTCGTTTCGCCGGATATCCGCGTGTATACTCACGGTGTATGAGGGTCGTTAAGGTGCGTCGCGTCGGTAATAGCAACGTGGTGTCGATTCCGCGGGAGCTCGAGGCGCGCGGCTACTCGCCGGGAACTTCGGTGCTGCTCGAGGAGCTTGAGAGCGGCGAGCTGCGAATCATTCCGACCGACGTGGTTCGAGAACGGATCCGTGGCATCGGTCGGCGCGTCGTCGAGGACCATCCGGAGGCGCTTCGGATTCTCGCCGACCACGATCCCGACAGCGAGCCAGCCAAGTCCTGAGACGCTGTGCCCGAGGAGACCGGCGAGTCCGAAACCGTCTACCT
>Ga0302325_10016018_pt1 | contig 15909 bp, 16 predicted proteins | sample Palsa_T0_2_FD_201948 | JGI IMG/M metagenome (GOLD analysis project Ga0302325, IMG submission 201948) | Peat permafrost microbial communities from Stordalen Mire near Abisko, Sweden - Palsa_T0_2 | ecosystem: Environmental > Terrestrial > Soil > Palsa > Peat permafrost | place: Sweden: Abisko... | reverse complement strand
AGTGCTCCTCGCTGAACCGGTCGAAGATGGCCGGATCCTTCGCATTAGCCTGCTCAACGAACTTCGGGGGTGGTGGGATGTACTCCTCCTCGCGCCAGTGCACTGCGATCTGCGCCTCGGAGGTCTGTGCCCCAGAACCCTGTGGCTGCTTCATTTCTGTCATTGCCTTGTCCTCTCGCCGGAAGATAACTGTCAGGGAACAAAGGGCAGGCCTGCCTAAGCCTCATCGAGCAGGTCGGCGCACACGCCGAACTCCCGCAGCTGGTCGCAGACCGCCGCCTGGCAGGTGAACGCCGCCGTGTCGCCTCGGTTCAGCGAGTCCCAGCACAGGTCATCTGCTAATGCCAGTGCGCGTATGGTCACCCAGCCCAGTGCCGAGATCGGTTCCGTCTCGGCCGCATGCCGCAGGGACCACGCGTCATGCCAAGCCGCCTCGGTATTGGCCGCCGCCTGCAAGTGCGCGAGCAGCACCGACAACTCTCCCGCCAAGTACTGCCGCGTCATTTCCATCGCCAGCCCCGCTGACCCGTGCCGCCATACCCGCGGATGTGGCGTGCACCGGCCTATATCGCACCCGGCACCGCGCTGCTGCCCATTTCAGGCCGCTCCCAGGCTCCGGGAATTGAACTTGGGTCTTGCCTCGCAGGCACCAACCTCGGGGCACCAGAGCCGAAAGTCCCGCCGTTAAGCCCTGATCACGTGATCTCCGGCACGCATCACGGTACAAGTGCGGAATGGCATCATCACCCTGGCAGGCCAGCTCGGGTCCGCCGAGCAGCATGGCCTGATCCGGATAGCGGTCCGGCTGACCTGGAACATTGACGGCGCGGTGGATGTGGTGAACAAGGTCGGCGTATCGACCACGCCGTCCATCCCAGCGCCGGACCTGCCTTACAACGACACGCGGCTCAATCCCAAGGAGTTCGTGGCCAATGCCTGCGACTTACTGAGCGGCTGCTCACCTCCCAGCGGCGGCTCGCTGAGAAGATGGGTCGAGCTAACCAAGCCGCTGTTCGGCAGGGCGGGCGCTCAGGCCTGGCGTCGTGCCGCCATCAGCCGCAGGATGAGCGGAGTGAAGATCAGCTGCATGGCCAGCTCCATCTTCCCGCCCGGCACGACGATGATGTTCGGCCGTGACATGAACGAGTCGTGCAGCATCGACAGCAGGTAGGGAAAGTCGATGCCCTTCGGCTTGGCGAACCGGATGACGACGTAGCTCTCGTCGGCGCTCGGGATGTCGAGGGCAATGAACGGGTTTGACGTGTCCACGGTCGGCACCCGCTGGAAGTTCACGTGCGTGCGGGAGAACTGCGGGCAGATGTAGTTGACGTAGTCCGGCATGCGCCGCAGAACCGTGTCGACCACGTCTTCACTGGTGTAGCCGCGGGCTGACTTGTCCCGGTGCAGCTTCTGAATCCACTCCAGGTTGATGATCGGGACAACCCCGACCAGCAGGTCCGCGTGCTTGGCGACGTCCGCCTTGGCGGTGACAGCGGCACCGTGCAATCCCTCGTAAAAGAGCAGGTCGCTGTCAGGGGCGACGTCATCCCACGGCGTGAACGTCCCGGGCTGCTGCCCGTAGGGCTTGGCCTCCTGCGGGTCGTGCAGGTATTTGCGGACTTTGCCGCGGCCGTTTTCGCCGTACTCGCGAAATAGGGTCTGGAGCTCCTCGAGCAGGTTCGCCTCGGGCGAGAAATGGCAGAAGTGATGGTTGCCTTCCTTGTCGGCGTCCGCCGTTGCGACCTTCATCTCCTCCCGGTCGTACCGGTGAAACGAGTCGCCCTCCACGATCGCCGCGTTGATCTCCTCGCGCCGGAAGATGTGCTGGAAAGTCCTGGTCACCGAGGACGTGCCCGCGCCGGACGAGCCGGTGACGACGACGATCGGATGCTTAGCCGACATCTGTCCTCCGGTCACCCGGTCCGGAACAGGGACCGGATGTTGAACAGCGAGTCGTCGAAGGCCGACTCCTCTGCGCGGGCCTGGTCACGGTGGTAGAGCTCGATCCGCTCGACCTCGTTCCTGGACCCCAGGATCAGCGGCACGCGCTGGTGCAGGTCCGCTGGCTGAATTTCCATGACGCGCCCGCGTCCGGTGCTCGCGCCGCCGCCTGCCTGCTCGACGATGAACGAGACCGGATTGCACTCATACATCAGCCGCAGCCGCCCTGGCCTGGGTGGTTCCTTGCTGTCCTTGGGGTACAAGAAGACACCGCCGCGGGTGAGTATGCGGTAGGTCTCCGCCACCAGCGAGGCGATCCAGCGCATGTTAAAGTCCCGGCCTCGCGGCCCGGTCCCGCCCGCCAGGCACTCCTGGATGTAGCGGCGCACCGGTGGCTCCCAGAAGCGCTCGTTGGAGGCGTTGATCGCGAACTCCGCGCAGTCCTCGGGAATGCGCAGCTGCGGGTGAGTCAGGACGAACGCCCCGATGTCGCGATCGAGGGTGAATCCGTCGACGCCATCGCCGGTAGTGAGGATCAACATGGTGGATGGCCCGTACAAGGCGAAGCCCGCGCACACCTGAGCGGTGCCCGGCTGCAGGAAGTGCTCGGCCCGCGGCTCCGCTGCCGGGTCGGGGCTGCGCAGGATCGAGAAGATCGTGCCCACCGAGACGCTGGCGTCGATGCCGCCCGGGCCGTCCAGCGGGTCGAATACCAGCAGATACTTCCCGCGCCGCCCAGTTGCCGGGACGGGGTAGATGTCTTCCATCTCTTCTGACGCCATGGCGGCCAGGTACCCGGTCCATTCCGTCTCGCCGACCATCACCTCGTTGCTGATGAGGTCGAGCTGCTTCTGCGCGGCGCCATAGCCGCTCGCCACGCCGGCGCTACCGGCAGCGCCGGCAAGCGCGCCCCGGCTGACCTGGTTACTGATGATCTTCACGGCCGTCGCCACCGCGTTGAGCAGCCCCGAGAACTCACCAGTCGAGCCGAGATGGCGGTGTTCGGACTCGATGGTGCACCGGGTCAGTGTCTTGCGCTCATCACGCACGGCTGGCCTGCCTCTCGCCGGATACGGCACCACTGCGAGAACCCCGCCATCGTGGGCTCAGCCGATCGCGTGCGGCACGGGGCGAAGGTCCTGACCAGGTCCGCAACCGTCCCGGGTGGGCGAGCTCAGGCTCTGGCCGCAACGCACACCGGACCTTCCGGCGGCGCCTCGCCGTTCGGCCTGCCGCGCCAGCAGCTGGCCCGGCCGGAGGTCAGACCTTCATGACGATAGTCGTGACAGGTATGCCGAACCGGCGCTCGGCCTCACGAGGCAGGTCAGCCTCGAGCCAGCGCGAGACTCGCCGGGGCAGAGTAGCCACGATGATCTCGTCGAACTGATGATCGGCGGATATTTTTTCCATCGCCTCGAGCGGGTCGGAACTGCCGAGTTGCCCCTCGACGGGGAGGTCCAGCGCGGCGAGGTTGCCCAGCATCTGCTTGAGCCGTTGCCGAGCCTGCGCGGTCGCCTCCTCATCGGTGGCCGGGCCAGCGTAGTCCGTCGACCACCACCACGTGCCGGGATGGCTGAGCACAGTAGCGGCTGCATCAGCGTCATAGTCGGCGGCGCTGGTGTTCGGAACGAGCACGAAAAAGGAGCAGGGTCCCGACTTGATCCGGTTGCGGAGTTCCTCCCGCAGGTCGGCACCGTGCAGGGTCTGGTTCGCGACCACAAGGTACCTGTGCATGACGACCACCACTTCGAATCTGTCCGCCCGCGGACCGCTCTGGAAATTGAGCGGCGGCTCCGCCAGTTCCCGGTCCCTGCGTCACCTGGATATTCCGGCCTGTCAGGCTCGCCCAGACGATTTGGCGCCGGTTTGGGACAGAATGCAAGAGGCGCAGGCCCTAATCTGTGTCAGTTGGTCAGCGGTGCCGCGGACCCCAGGTCTGCGTCCCGGCTAACTACGAGCCGGAGACCGGCCGCTACTTCCTGCCACTCGAGCAGGCGATGGCCCTCACAGACGCAAGCAGCCCCGGCTACCTTCCCGGGTTCTTCCAGCTCGCGCTCGGTTCGGTGGTCGACTCGCCGCGGATCACAGAAGCGGCGCGCAGCGGGGCCGGGCTCGGCTGGCACGAGCACGGGACCGATGTCCTCGACGGCTGCGAGCAATTCTTCCGGCCCGGCTACAACGCCAACCTGAGCTCGCAGTGGCTGCCCGCGCTCGATGAGGTGGTCGGCAAGCTGGAGCGCGGGGCGCTCGTGGCCGACGTCGGGTGCGGCCACGGATCGTCCACGATCCTGATGGCCCAGGCCTTCCCGGACTCGACCTTTGTCGGCACCGACTATCACGACGGCTCGATCCGGACCGCACGGCAGCGGGGTCCGCGTCTGGTACGAGGCCTACGGGACCGGACAGCCCACCGTCCTGCTGTACCCGACCTGGGAGATCGTCCACTCGCGGGCGTGGAAGTGCCAGATCCCCTACCTGGCCCGCCACAGCCGGGTGGTGACGTTCGACCGGCGCGGCAACGGCCGCTCGGACCGGCCGCGCGACCCGGCGTCCTGCCACCCGCGGACCGCTGTCGGCGACGCTCTGGCCGTACTCGACGAAATAGGAGCCGAACGGGCGGTGCTCGTATCCTGGTGCGGCGACGGAGACGACCTGATGCTGGCCGCGCAGCACCCAGAGCGGATCGCGGGCCTGGTGCTGATCAGCTCGGACCTGCAGCTGACCGCTGAGCCCGCCGAGGAGGAGGGCCCTTACGATTTCGACGAGGAACCGGCCGCAGCCCCCGCCGGCTGGGCCAAGTGGAACCGCCGGCTACTGGCTTCGCGACTGGCCGGGATTCCTGGAATTCTTCTTCGCCCTGGTGTTCAGCGAACCGCATTCGACCAAGCAAATCGAGGACTCGATCGGCTGGGGCCTGCAGACCGACCCGCAGACGATCCTGCGCGCCATGGAGACGGAATGGCCCAACGAGCGGGACACCGCGCTGCGGCTCTGCGCACAGGTACGCTGCCCGACCTTGGTCATCCAGGGATCTCAGGACGCGGTGGTCGGCCCGGCACGAGGGGCCGCCGTGGCGGCGGCCATCCCGGGCGCGCGCTTGGTGACGCTCGAAGGTTCCGGCCACGGGCCGCACCTGCGCGGCAGCGGGAACACTCGTGCGCCCGACCGACCGTAAGCCCTGCACCGGCGTTGACTGGACGTGAAGGCACCTCTACCGTCGTTGTTGTATCGATCGATCGGTACCCGGGTTGCCCGGTGACCGGGTTGACGGCGGCCTACGCCGTCAATGCTGCCGCCCGGGCAAGCCAGAGCGAGGGATGCTGTCCATCTCGTCTCCAGATGACTGGATGAGGAGTCGGTCGGCGCCGGGTCGAGGTGCCGTCTGCCGGGATATCCAGGCGCCTGGCCGATCTGCGCCAGGCCGCACGGGCGGGTTACCACGCCCGGACCCTGGATTCCGCCTGCGGGTCGGCCCACATCCGGCCGCACTGGCCCGGAACGCTGACGGGCCACGGTCTTCGCACATCAGCATGAAAAGGGAAACGATGCCATTCGTCAACCGCCCTGACGCCCGGATCTGGTGGGACCAGAGCGGGACGGGCGATCCGATCCTGCTCATCATGGGCCATGCCTATGGGGCTGACATGTGGCACCGCACCGCCCCCGAACTCGCGGCGTCCTACCGCGTCATCCGGTTCGACAACCGGGGGATCGGCCGCAGCTCCGACCCGCCTGGGCCCTACCCGGTGCAGCTGATGGCGGACGATGCGCTGGCTGTGCTGGATGCCGTCGGCGCCGCGTCCGCCCACGTTTACGGCGTGTCGATGGGCGGATTCATTGCTCTTCAACTGGCCCTCGGCCACCCCGGCAGAGTCCGGTCGCTGACCCTCGGCTGCACCGCCGCCTCGGCGGAGGGCGCGTCGCGTGGCGCACTACTCGCACGAGTCCGGTCCCTGGTGCCCGCCGCTGCCCTCAACCGGATGGCATGGAAGCTGCTTTATGCACCGGGCACCCCGGCCAGCCGCCGAGCGGAAGATCAACAGATCGTCCGGCGCACCCGGGCCAGCGGGCGGGGACGCCGCGGCCAGCTCATCGGCGCCGCGAGCTTCGATGTCACCAGCCGGCTGGCGGAGATCCGTATTCCGGCGTTGGTCATTCACGGAGCACTGGACCGCATTGTCCCCGCTGTCAACGGTCAACGACTCGCCGGCGGCGTCGCCGGAGCCCGACTCGTGGTCTTCCCGGACGCCGGCCACGTTTACCTCACCGACGCCCCTGATGCCGCCAACCAGGAGGTCCTGCGCTTCCTCGGCGATATCTCCGGCTCAACCGGCAGCTCCAGCACCGGCCCGGCAGCCAACCCGGTCCCCGGAGCCGAGCCGCGCGGTTAAGCGACATGACGGGCGCGCTGCGGCCCGCTCGCGGCTGGTCTTCCGCAGGGAAGGTGGCCGCGGCGGAGCCCTAAGGACTCTGTGGGTGCCGACAATCTTGTCACAGCCGCTGACCTGGTGGCTTGTGTTGGATGAGGGGTAGTCAGGTGAGGCATCTGGCTGCGCGAGGGCGTCACCGTCAGGCACTGTCAGTACATATGTGACGTCTCCGCACCGTGCCGGCCTGACTTCCGTCATAGGTTCGCGACGGCTCTGGCCGGATCGGGCTCCGGCGTTCCACTGGGCTCCCATTCCCCGTCTGATCGCGCGTACGGATACCAGCGGAGATCACGGCCGAGCCGGAGCTGCAGCCGGCCCGCGGTGACCCGGTTGCCCTGGATGCTGTCCGCAGCCCCGGTCTTGGCATGGAGGGCCGCCCGAGCCGCCTTGAGCAGCTCAGCGGAATCTGTCTCCTCTGTGGCCGGGTCCCACTCGGTGCTCAGCAGCTCCAGGCCCTTCATGCCGCCGTGCCGCCAGGCGAGCGCCTTCCGGGCGAGTTCACGTCCGCCGACGCCGGAACGCGCCGCGAGCATAATGAAAGCGGGCGTGCCCAATGCCCGGGAGGCCCGGCGGGCCAGGTCGGTGTCCGGGTCGAGGGTCAGCCCGGCGTCGGTGCTGAGGCCCACCGCCATTTCCCATGCCCGCGTGGCCGCGTCGGCGGCTAGCTCCAGCAGGTCGTCGCGAAGGCTGCCCGCTGAGGGCGGCGGATCCACCGGCAGTGCCGCCGGAGCCCCAGGGCGCCCAGGTGGCAGCGGCGGAGCAGGGATCGGTACCGACGACGACCGCGCGCTGAACGCTGTCCGGGCATCGACGCCCCCGTCGGTGGATGGCCGGCCGGCCTTCGTCGATGGCTGCGGGCCGGAGCCGACTTGACCGACTTCCGTAGCCCCCGGCTCGCCCGCCCGGCCGGAAGCCGCGCCGCGACGGCGTGTCCGGACTCCAGCCATTATCTGGTCGCGGGTTCGGCCGCGCAGTAGCAGAAGGACAAATGGGTCAGCGTCCAGGGCGTCAGTGATGAGGTAACAGGCCGCTGCCGCATGCTTGCACGGGTCCGCATCGTCCGGGCAGGTGCAGCGCGGCCCGATTTCGCCGCCGCCGGGTAGCAGGTCGAGTCCGGCGTGGGTCGCATCGTCGGCGATCTCGGGTGGCAGCTCGCCGTCCAGTAGCGCCGCAGCGTGACCAAGTTGGGCGGAGATGGCTGTGAGCACCCGGTCCCATTCGTCGTCGGTGAAGCGCCGCACCCTGATCCGGACCTCGTATGGATGTGTCTTGCGGCCCTGTACCTGAGCTCGCACCTCGCCCGGCGCCATGATGAGCTCGCCGACAGAGCCGCCGCGCGCGTAGTCCCGGCCGCGCGGCAGGCGGTTGGGGTCTAGCCGGGCTCGCTGCTCCAGCGCTTCCAGCCATGCCCGGCCCCACCAGGTCCGGCCGAATTCCGGTTGCTCCCGGTTCATCCCGGCCGGGTTGCCGGTCCTGTCGCTCATATGGCGGCTCGCAGGCTGACGAGTTCGGTGATCTGGTCATCGGAAAGCTCGGCGATCCAGCCCTCACCAGAGCCGATCACGGCCTCGGCGAGCTCGCGTTTCCTTCCCAGCAGTGCCGCTATGCGGTCTTCGAGCGTTCCCTCGGTGATGAGCCGGTGTACCTGCACCGGGCGGTCCTGGCCGATCCGGTACGCGCGGTCGGTTGCCTGATCCTCCACCGCGGGGTTCCACCACCGGTCGTAGTGCAGCACGTGGGTGGCGCGGGTCAGCGTCAGGCCGGTGCCGCCCGCCTTAAGCGACAGCAGAAACACCGGAACCTTACCGGTCTGGAACTCTGCCACCATTTCCTCTCTGCGCCGCACGGGAACCCCGCCGTGCAGGAAGAGCGAGCCGATTCCGCGGGCGTCAAGGTGCTGCTGCAGCAGCGTCGCCATCTGGGTGTATTGCGTGAACACGAGCACCGATTCACCGCTGGCCAGGATTACATCGGTCAGCTCGTCGAACGCGGCCAGCTTCCCGGACCGGCCAGCCAGTGGTCCCGGCTGCTTAAGGTACTGGGCCGGGTGGTTGCAGATCTGCTTCAGCCCGGTCAGAAGCTTGAAAACCAGCCCGGCGCGCTCGATGCCCTCCTTGGTGGCGATCGCTTCCATCGTCTCGCGGACCATCGCCTCGTAGAGCGTGACCTGCTCGGCGGTGAGCGGCACGAACTGGTCCGTCTCCGTCTTACGCGGCAGCTCGGGCGCGATCCCGGGATCTGTCTTCCGGCGCCGGAGCAGGAATGGCCGGATCAGGGCCGCGAACCGGGCGGTCGCCCCAGCGTCACGGTAACGCTCGACCGGTACCGCCACCCTGCGGGTGAATGGCTCCAGGTGCCCGAGCAGGCCAGGTGTTGTCCAATCGATGATCGCCCACAAATCCGACAGCCGGTTCTCCACCGGCGTTCCAGTCAGTGCGACCCTGGCAGGCGCGGGTACGGCCCGCAGCTCACGGGCGGTGCGCGACAGCGGGTTCTTCACATGCTGAGCCTCATCGGCGACGACGAGACCCCACCCGATCTGCGCGAGCCGCGCCGAGTCACGCAGGACCACGCCATAAGTGGCCAAGACGACCTCATCAACGGCCAGGTCCTGCAGGTGCCGGGCGCCCCCGTGGTAGCGGCGGACAGGGACGTCGGGAGCGAATCGGCGCACCTCGTGTTCCCAGGTGCCAAGCAGCGAAGCCGGGCATACAACAAGCGTCGGTCCCGCCTTCGAATCCCGCCGGTGCAGGTGCAGCGCGATCACCTGGATCGTCTTACCGAGCCCCATGTCGTCGGCGAGGCAGCCGCCGAGCCCAGCGCCGCACATCCCGGCCAGCCAGGCCAGGCCCCGCTGCTGGTACGGCCGCAGCGTCGCCATGAGACCTGGCGGAGGTTCGAGCGGTTCGGGGGCTGACGCGATGCTCGCGACCTGGCGGGCGAGGTCGGCGAGCGCGCCTTCGGCGACGACCGGCACGGTCTCGCCGTCGATCCCCGCCGAGCCCGCGAGTACCGCACCGAGTGCTTCGCAGGTGCGCATCCGTGTCCGCGGCGGGCGGCGCAGCCTGTCCAGCAGGGCCGGATCGAGGATCACCCAGCGGCCACGCAGCCTGATCAGCGGCCGCTTCGCCTCGGCGAGGGCGGTGATCTCATCGGCGTCAAGCAGCGCACCGCCGAGCGTGAGCTGCCAGCGGAAATCCAGCAGCGCGTCGAGCCCGAACCCAGCTTCCGTGAGCTTCTCCGGTGCTGGCGTGGCGACAGCCCGCAGCTTCAGGCCGCCGTCGAGCATGCTGGACGGCCACAGCACTTCAATGCCGGCGCCCGCTAGTTCTTCGGCGGCCGGGCCGAGCAGGCTGGTGAGCGCATCGTCGTCGAGGTCGATGACCGACGGGCTGGCCTGCCGCAGCACCTGAGCGAGCGGCGGCCACACTGATGCGCCGCGCCGCAGCGCGAGCAGCAGATCCGTCTCCGCCTGCGGGCCAAACCTGGCGAGCACCGTTTCCGGCTGATTCCACAGCGCGGCGGCGTCAACGATCAGGCTCGGGTCTGCGGTACTGCGTAGCTGCAGCACCAGCCGGAACGTCGGCGTGTCCGCGTCGGGACCCTCGTCTTCCTCGGCTGGCTCCTCGTCCGCCGTGTCCACGGGGGATGCCGCGACCGTCTCGATCCGCAGGCCCAGTCGCGCTCCGGCCGAAAGGCCTTCGCGCGTGTCGGCGAGCCACTCCGCGAGATCACTGACCTGGGTCGGCTCAGCAGCAGCGAACGCCGGTGACGCCGTGGTCCGGGGTGCAGCGGGCGACCGTGCGATGGTGTCGGCGATCGCGTCCCAAAGTTCGCGGACCAATGCTTCCGGAGAGCGGAGCCGCATCGGGCGCGAGCCGGGAACTCCCAGGGCATGCGCCGCCGGCGGGAAGACGGCAGCGAGTTCGTGCAGCCAGCTGAGGTCGGCCGGATCGAACGGTCCGGCACGCCAGACGTCCATGTCGTCTGCACCGACGGTCGGCAGAAGTCGGCCGCGCGCGACGAGGCCCACTCCTGCGGCCACAGCCGCGGCCCACACCCGGGCACTGCGCCGCATCGGCAGCCCAGCGTGGCTGGGATCGATGGCGAGCAGCGCCGGGAGAGCGTCGGCGAGCGGGATGATTTCCGCCGATACCAGGCGCTTGCGTATGCCGTATGTGCCGCCAGGGAAGACCAGCTCCAGCTTGGCGGATCCCGAGCCATTACCCCAGAGCGCGAACACGCCTCGCCGGGGAATCTCGCTCGGTATAAAGATCAGCTCGCCGTCCAGCACGGAACCGCACGATACCGGTTTTCTCGTCCGGTCGGCCGGGACTTACCCACCGTGTCGCATTTGATCATGCTTATCACGTCCCCCCAGCGCTTCCAGGTCGGCGTACGCTGGTGCTGCTTGGCTTGCGGCGACGGCGTCACCTCCCGCCGATCACCGGTCAGCTGCCCACCACCGGGGACGTCTCGAGGATCCGCAACAACGGCGACCGCAGGTTCTTCCTGCCGTACCCGGTCAGTACCCAGCCTGTCCGGAGCATACAGCTGAGCTACGACGGCGACCCGGGCTGGAACGGCCGCGCCGACCCGAGCCGGCTGGCCGACGGGACGGGTGTGGTGTGGTGGGAGTCGCTGGTGACCGCGCCGGCCTGCGGCGGCTCGAACCCGCTGGCGTGCCCGACGTCCCCGGTTCTAGGTGCTGAGGGCCTCCGCGAGCTCTTGGAGATAACGAGAGACTGGGCCGAGGGTGAAGAGTCCGGTGCCGGCACCGGCGATCTCGGCTTCGGCGGGGGTGAGCGCTGTGTACGCGCGTTGCATGCTGTCTCGGTCGCCGAGAGCGAGGGCTGCGTGTGCGCGACGAGGCACCACAGCGTCTCGAGGAGGTGGTCGTAAGGGGTCCGGGACTGTCCGGAGGATGGTGAGTGCTTCGTCGCGGCGGTTCTGAGCCGTCAGCACGAGGGGGCGGACCCAGGGCTCATGGCGTCCCCCAATCGGCCAGCGTGTCAGTGGGTGCAGGGCGATCGTGCTTGACTCGAGCTCCTGGCTCCCCGGCACGACGCGGCTGCCCCGGCCGCGCGCCGCACCCATCGTCCGATGGATGTTCGCCGAGCGGCTGGCCGGACACAGCGTCGCACGGATGACCCGGGCGCTGAACGACGCCGCGATCCCGTGCCCGTCCGCTGTTGACCCGAGGCGGAACCCGCACCGCACGGGGACCGCGTGGACGTTGAGTACGGCCGCAATCCTCGCCAACCCCCGGTATACCGGTCGGCAGGGATGGAACCGGCAGCGCGCCGGAAACGGCCGGTTATGGGGTATTAACGTGTCCGAGGACCGAGTGCACCAAAAAGCCAATGCGCTCTGACCGCTGAGTTCGTGTTGGGGAGTCACGATGAGCGCACAGGCGCGCCGGCGCGTCAGTCACAGTTCACTTGATGACCGTGGTCGTGACGCCGAATTGGGATTTCTGCGCGGCATGCAACCGGCAGGGCGTGGTGACCGTGCAAGCTACGGCGGACGATGCTATACATCGTCTTCGTCAGTAATGCCCCTCGGCACGCGCGATATCCTCGACGATTCGCGCAAGCGGTGCGTGCGGCCTGAGGCGCGCTTTGCGGGCTTGAGCCGCGGAGCGTGAGAGACCGAGCCCGTCGGTCCGGACGGGGACGCGGGCGGGGACCGAGCGAGGCGCGAGCATGCGCCGTTCTTGGTCAGCGTACGAAGGCCGAGCCCACCCGATCGTTGTCGGTCTTCGTGACGTCGATTCCCGCCCGGCGCAGGGACGCCTCCACTCGGTTAAGCGAGAGCACCTCCTCGGGGTACCAAGCGCCCGGTTGCGCGGAGACGCAACCGTCCCGGCCGAGGAGTGCCTCGGCGAACACGATGCCGCTTGAAGCTGCCATCCGGAAGTCGCCTTGACCGACCACGAGCCTGTCATCCAGGCGCAGCCCTTCGCGCAGTACTGCGACCGAGTGCGCCACTGGTTCACGGCTGGCCTCCTCCACGGCTGCACGCCGGCCCGACCCCAGCGCCGCCCGGGGCAGCTTCGAAATCAGCCGGACAACGTTCAGCGTGTGCATCATCGCGCCGAGAGAGCGCTCGGCCAGGCAGATGTAGGGGCTGACACTGATCCCGTCGGCCATCGGCCCGAGCCAGCCTCCGTCCGGCTCGGCGAAGCCCAGCACCCGACGCGAGCCGAACGGCTCCGGCAGAGCCACCTGCTTGACCCGGTGATGACCCCGCCCGGTGAAACCGCGATGGGCGAAGTCGGCGGAGGCAGCACCTCCGGTGCCCTCAGCGGTCACCGTGAACACTAGCTCGACCTCGTCGGCGCCTGGATTCTCCGCGAGAAGCTGGGCAGCCAGCAGGTTCGTGACTCCCGGCGCGATGCCGGCATTCATCACGACCGTGCCTTTCGCCTGCCCTGCCTCGCGACGCAGGGACCGGAGTGCCGTTGCGGGTCCGGCCGACATGTTCAACAGCACGCCCCCGCGCTTCAGGACGTGTCGTTCGGCGGCGAGCGTCGGGTCCGGGACCGTCGTGATGACCAGGTCCACTCCGTCGAGAGCGGGCGCCAGAGTCGCGGGATCCGTCAGGTCGACGTAGTGGAAGTCCGGGATAGGGTCGCGGCTGGACTCGCGGACCGCCCAGCTGCGCCGTCGGAAGGCATCGGCCACGAGCGCACCAAGGGCCCCCCGCGCGCCGATGACGAGCACCTGAGGCTGGGTGTCGGGGACGTTGTTCGAGATGGACATCGGATTGCTCATTGCTCCTCTGGTAGGGCGGTCGGGTGTTGGGCACGATGGTCGCGTCGAGCACGACCATCAGCCGCGCCGTCGCGATGACGGCCAGGGCCTCTGGTCTGGGGCTGCGGATGTACCTGGTCTTGTGGACTGCGGCCGTCTTGGGGCCGGTTCTGCGAAGACGGTACGAGCCGCCGTTGCCCTGGGGCGTCACCCGAAAGTGCCCATGCCAGTGGAATCTTTCGCGGCCGGACCGGGCACGAAAGTGCCGTTGGGATCAGTGCGGGCCGCCGTGCTCTCGGATCAGGCCCCTGGCCAGCCAAAGGCACCAGCGCAGGTGCCGAACTGCTCACCCGCTCGAAAGTCACTCTCGACGAGGTCGCCGCCGCCCAGGCCGCGGTCCGCCGCGTCGCTGGCGGCGAGGCAGGCACCGTGCGGCTGGGCATCACCCCGCCCGCTGCCCCGGTGCTCGCCCCTCACCTGATCAGCCTGTTCGGCGCCGAAGCACCACAGGTAACCGTCGAACTGCAGCGGATGTGGCTGCCTGCTGATCCCGTCCCTGGCGGCTGCCCGCGCCCAGACAGTGCTCCGCCCGGTGGTGCCCCGCCAGCTCGTGCCATTCACCTTGCAATGGAACCCCAGCCGAGCGCACACCATGGCCGTTGCCCGATTCGTCCACTGTGCGCTGGCTGGCGATCTCTCGCCCGGCTGGCATACCCAGCCCGATCACCTGCGCCACACCGAATCAGATGAGGACCCGGACGACCCCACCCCGAGCCAGCAACACGATTAGGCTGCGGAGCGTGACCGCCATGGCCTCGACCCCGTCCTGGCCTGGCCGTGAGTTCTGGCTGACGGCGCGTTGTTTGTGGGTGATGGCGGGTGGGGCGCACGGCTGCCCTTCGTCGCTGTGGGTCCCTGCCCTGAGGCTCAACGTTGGGGCGCCAGAAACTTGCCGGCCAGAGTGTCGTGGTAGTCGAGGTCGGTGTCGTCGTCTCGCCTGACCGCGGATCTGCCGGGCGTTCGGCTCCGGCTGGAGCCGGGTCTCATTACGATGCCTCGTTTCCGGCCTCGTCCGTGTCCAGCCGGCGCACGGAGATCAGGCAGAGCCCGAGGTCGCGGATCTTGGCCAGCAGCCCGTGCAGCGCGGGCTGGTCAGTAAGCAGGCCGGAGATGACGGTCTCCTCGCCGTCGTCGCTGACCTGGAGGCCGTCGAACCAGGCGGCCCACTGGCTGTCCAGGACGCCGTCGACACGGATCTCGTAATGGGCATGCCCTCCGGAGGCGCTCACGCCGGCTCCAGCCAGCGGCCGGCCTGGGCGGCCATCGCCTCTGCGGCTGCGGACGGCCGCGGTCGCGGGGTGCCGGTCATGGCCCGTCCTCGTCGCTGGTGTTGTCGGGGATGTGCAGGTGACTGCCGGTCAACCGGGGCCCGTCCAGGGAGGGGGTCCAGGCCAGCGGCCCGGCATGGTCGACGGGGACGCGGTTGGTGCTCCAGAAAAGTTCCCACATGAGAACCTGCTCGTCGTGGATGGCCCCTAGTGCCCCTGCGGCGCGGCGGGCGGTGCGCCACGCGGACGTGGCCTGGCGACGGATGGGCTGGCTAGCTGTCATCAAGATCACCTCGTGAGTCTGCTGGACTTGCCGCAGTGCGGGCCCAGTGGCGCGGGGGTGAGGCCGCTGGGCGGCCGGGGAGGTGCCGGTTAGGGTGGCCGTTACGACCGCCACGGACCAGGGCGAGTCCGGCCGGTTCTCGCGTTTGCTTCACCAGAGCACGCTATGAACGGTCGCCGGGCCTGGGCGTCACCCGAAGGTGCACATACCAGGTGGAATCTTCGGCGCTGGCCGGCTGGCACGAAGGTGTCATCTGGCCGGCCTGCCGCCGGGCCCAGCGGCGGCGGCAGCCAGTCTGGTACCGGCCGGAGGGGCTGGCGCGAGGGCTAGTCCTGGTCTGCGCCCCGGCTGGGTCCGCAAGACTGTCCTGCTGGCCGGCTGGGCCCGGCGCGGCGGGCGGCTGGTGGCCTGGCTGTCGCTGGACGCTGCCGACAACGATCCGGCGCGGTTTTGGCGCCACGCGGCTGTCGCTGCGGGGACAGCCGGACGCCGCCGGGTTCCTCGCACGAGAACTCGGCGACACCTAGCACAGCGCCCGTCTCCGAACCGGTGGCACCTTCGTGCCAGAGCCCCGCCGCAGAAGATTCCACCCAGCGGGTCCACCTTCGGGTGACGCCCTGAGCGACGCCTGCTCATATCGTCCTCGCAGAACAGTCGCCGAAGACGGCTGGGACTCCTCGTTAACGGACCCCAGACATGGCGACTGACCGAGGAGATGACAGTGAAGCGCATCCGCATCGACAGGCCGAGGATCCGGCGCGAGCGCCCCTGGCATGAGGTCCTTCCGCCCGACCCGCGGGACCCCGATGTGGTCCGGGCCAAGGCGCTTGCCCGCGCCGGTGATCGCGCCGGCAGAAGAACAGCCAGGCAGTCACATTCCCCCCGGCCTGCCGAGACGGCGTGCTGACAGTGCCCCCGCCTTCGCCGCGCTGCTGCTCACCTTCGGCAGCCTGTCCGACCGGTTTGGCCGCAAGCGGACGCTGCTGGCGGGACTGGCTGTGTTCGGGCTCGCCAGCGTGGCCGGCGGCTTCACGACCGGCCCGGGGCAGATCGCGGCCCTCGGTCACCCGGGCCTCGGGCAGGCACTGCAGCACACCGCCGCCAGCGCGTTCCTGCGCGGCCTGACCATCAGCTGCCTCGTCGCCGCGGGTGTGGCCGCCGCGGGAGCCGTC
>Ga0302325_10016015_pt1 | contig 15911 bp, 13 predicted proteins | sample Palsa_T0_2_FD_201948 | JGI IMG/M metagenome (GOLD analysis project Ga0302325, IMG submission 201948) | Peat permafrost microbial communities from Stordalen Mire near Abisko, Sweden - Palsa_T0_2 | ecosystem: Environmental > Terrestrial > Soil > Palsa > Peat permafrost | place: Sweden: Abisko... | reverse complement strand
TATTGGAGACGGCCGCGAAGACGCGGTGGGCCTCGCCTTGCGGATACGACACCTGCCAAAAGGCCAGCTTTCCAGCGCCGGCGCCCAGCCAGAGCCCGATGGATGCGCCGTCCGGAGCGAAGCGCAGATAGACGTCAGTGGCCGCAATATCGGAACCGAGCTTGCGCGGCTGCGAGCCGCCGACGGGCTGAACCCATATGGAAATGGCGTTGGCAACGCGGCGCACAAATGCCAGCGTCTTACCATCGGGCGATAGCGCCGCCGCGTCGATTCCGCGCAGCCGCTCTTCCGGCTCGCCTCCCGCGGCGCCAACCTCCCAAAGCGACTCCCCGGACATATAGAACAAGCGCGTATTATCCGGCGACCAGAATGGCTTATCGCAATCGCTCGCCGAGTGCGTGAGTTGCGCCGGGATTGGCTGGTCCGGGCCGCGCGTGAAGATCTGAAAGACGCTGTTCACCTGCGCCGCGTAGGCGATGGTCCGGCCGTCCGGCGACCATGCGGGAGAGCTCTTAATGCCCTGTTCCGTGGCCACGGCGGTGAAGCGGTATGCAGACAAGTCTTCGCCCTTCTGCCGGCCGAAGAAAGTACGCCCCGCAAACAAGCCCCCGATCAGCGCGGCGAGCGCCACGCCCGCGGCCAGCGCCCATCCGCGGCTCGCCGGGCGCGCTGCCGGAGGCGCCGGCTGAACGCCGCTCAAAACAGTTGGCTGCGCTGACAGCGATTCCAGCGCAAAGGCAAGGTCGCGCGCCGAATGAAACCGCTCTTCCGGATCTTTTTCCAGGCAGCGGCGGATAATCCGTTCCACGCCCGCCGGCAGATCCGGATTCAGCTTGGTCAGCTCGGCAGGCTCCTCTTTGAGGATCGCGCTCATCGTATCCATGGACGATTCGCCCTGAAAAGCGCGCCGGCCGGTAACCATCTCGAACATGACGGCGCCCAAGGCGAACAGGTCGGAGCGCGGGTCCACTTCGCGGCCGCGCACTTGTTCCGGAGACATATAGCCTGCCGTGCCCAACACCATCCCCGGCTCAGTTCCCATCGCCGCAGTGGGGGCGCTGGTGGCGTCGGCCGCAGCCGATTTGGCAGCCACCAACTTGGCCAGGCCGAAATCGAGGATCTTCAGCCGTCCATCGCGGGTCACGAAGAGATTCTCCGGTTTCAGATCGCGATGGACGATTCCCTTGGCGTGCGCGGCTGCGAGACCCCGCGCCGCCTGCACCGCGTAATCGAGCGCCTTGCGGACCGGCATCGGACCGTTCGCCAATTTCGCGCGCAGGGTTGCGCCTTCGAGAAGCTCTTGCACCAGGTAGAGCGCGCCATCGTGCACGCCAATGTCGAAGACGGCGACGATGTTGGGGTGGTTGAGCCCTCCGGCGGCCCGCGCTTCCAGTTCGAAACGGCTGCGCCGGTCCGCATCGAGCGTGAACGAACCCGGCAGCACCTTGATGGCGACGTCGCGCTCAAGGCGTGGATCGCGCCCACGGTACACCTCGCCCATGCCGCCCGCGCCGATCATCGAAACTATTTCGTAAGGGCCGAGATGGGCCCCCGGTTCTAGCGGCATTGGCACATTCTATATCAAATCGATTCGGCCCCGGCTCGGCGGTGGGTTTGACTGAAGGGAACGTCGATGGAACTCGACCTGCCCGCCGACAGAGAACCGCTGTTGCCGCGGCGGAATTATTCCGGCGTTGTCCATCGCATCCTCATCGATGTAGATCTTGATCTGGCTGACGGAGGTCAGCGGTGATGCTGCCGCTCGAGGACCTCTGTCTTCGCGGCTCACCGCGTGCCGCTCCGCGGCACTACGGCGAGGGCGAGCTAAAGCATACCCCACCAATAGCGGTTAGCCTTGCCCGTCTGCGACTGACGTTAGTATCCTTGAAGCGGGCCACTGCCGTCGGCCTCAGCCACAGGAGTCCCCATGAAGGCGCTTCTTTTCTTTATATTCGTCCTGGCGATCTGTCAGGCCGCACAGCCGGTTACCACCTTGGCGAATTTCCCCAACAGCGTGGTCTATGCGGTGCAGACCGATGCCTCCGGCAATATATATGTTGCGGGCCTTCAGGGAAATTACACGGCGGCGAATCCTTTCGTTGTCAAATTGAGCCCCACCGGGCAGACGCTTTATTCCACCACGCTCGCCGGCAGCAATTTCGGCATTGCGTGGGCCATCGCGGTCGATTCCAGCGGCGCGGCGTACGTGTTCGGTAATACCAATTCGCCGGATTTTCCCGTGACGGCCGGCGCTTTGCAAACCACGATGCAAGGCCAATTTCAAGGCTTTGTCACCAAGTTGGGCCCGACGGGAAAGATCGTCTACAGCACTTTCGTCGGGGGCGCAACGGACGTGACTCCGGGACTCACTTCCGCCCCCGGCCTCGACAGCATCCTGGTGGATTCGGCGGGCGACGCGATTATCACGGGCCAGGCTGGAACCAACTCTACGATCGGGCCGTTTCCGCCGGCGCCCGCGCCAACCGTCAGCAGCTCCGAATCCTTCGTGTTGAAACTCGACCCGGCTGGCGCCAAGATCCTCGGCGGCATCAGCGGCATCGGCGGCATGATTGCGATGGATGGCCAGGGCAACATCTACGTCACCGGTCTGGAATACAGCGACGAGCCAGCTCCGCTCACCGTCACTGCCAACGCATTCCAGAGGGAACCAACGAATGTGTGCAGCTCACTCGGCCCCTTCTTTACCTGCGGCTACCAATACGTTGCGAAACTGAACCCCGGCCTCAACCAGGTTCTATACGCGACTTATCTTAGCGGAGAATATGGGGCCACGCCCGCGGCCATCTCCGTCGACGCCCAGGGAGACGCCTTCGTGGCCGGCACGACTAATTCGCCGGACTATCCCACCACGCTCAATGCATACGAGCCGCAATATATTGCGAGCGCCGCGCCCAACCAGAGTTGCTTTTTCATGATTAACTGCGTCAATCTTCCGCCGGCCAGCGGATACGTAACGGAGGTGAACCCCACCGGAACGGGCCTGGTCTATTCCAGTTATTTCAGCGGAACGCAGACGGATAGCATCAACTTTGCCGCGTTCACGCCGAGCGTAATTTATTTGGGGGGAAGCGCTGGATCGGCCGATCTGCCGGGGTTCGCCGGCTTTCCCCAGCAGTGCCTCCCGCAGATGTACCAAACGCGCCTGAGCCCGGACGCGACCGAGATTGGGCCATCGCGCGTCGCGCCGGGTAGACTTCTCGCTTACGATGCTTTCGCCGGAACGCTGATCGCTACCAGCGGAACTAATGTCATCGCAGCCGACCCCAACGCGGCCCAGCCGCCCATCGCCTGCCTTCTCGATGCGGCCGATTTGGGGCCGGTCACTGCCATCGCGCCGGGCGAGTTGCTATCGCTGTTCGGCGAGTTCTCGTCCGGCAGCCCGGCTACGCCGCCGGCTGGACAGGTTTCCACTTCGCTCGACGGCGCCACGGTCGATGTCAATGGAATTCCGAGCCCGCTGCTATATGCCGGCGGGGAACAGATCAACTTCCAGGCGCCCTTTGGAATTGCCGGCGCGGCCCAGGCGAACATAGAGTTTGCTTCCGCCCTATCGAACATCTCAGATTCGCTCACGCTGCCGATTGTGGCGAGCAACCCGGCGGCATTTCTGAATATGGCGACGCCCTCCCCGGCGCTCGCAACCTGCACCAAGGAGAGCGCCGCTTCCGTCAACGGAGCGTTGCCGCTGGTCTTGAACTCGGATGGCTCGGTCAATACTTGTCTGAATCCCGCCGCTGCGGGCTCGACCGTGACGTTGTTTCTCAACGGCCTGGGAGTGACTTCAGCGCCACTTGTCACTGCCAACGGGATGGCAGCATCCGTCTCGGCGGGGCCAGGCGCGGTTTCCGGCATCTGGCAGGTGAGTATCCAGATTTCCGCCAATGCAGGTGCGGGCGGTAACCAGATATCGCTCACAGCCGGCGGCGTACCGGTGCGGGATGGCAGTCTGGTTATATGGGTCAAGTGAGAGACTTAGAAGGTGGCAGCCGCTACGCTTGGCTCGGCTTATGGCGTCTTGCGGCAGTTAGCGGCTTTACATGCAACTTGCGAGGAGCGTAACATGGGAGGAGTGAATCTTCCTCGCCGTGCCTTTCTGGTGGGATCTGGCGCCGCTCTGTTTGCTCAATCACAGCAGGATAGGTGGCAGTTCCTGGGTAAGGACAAGAACATTTCCGTTTATGCCGAACGGGCATGGTACGGGACGCGGGGGTACGGCCATTTTTTCATCCATGTGCGCATTTTCAATACAACGGACCGCGCGCTCTCTGTTGACTTGCGCAATCGCTTTGAGATGCCATACCCAAACCAATGGACCGTCTCTATGGTCCCTCTGAGGGGTATGATCGACGAAAATAGAGCCCGGCGCGTCGAATTGGACGTAGAGCGAACGGAGAGACTTCTGGCTGGTTTTCGCGATAGGCAGCTAACCGAAATTGCGGGACAAAAGTCACTTGAGTATTACAGCATGTTCAACGCCGAGGCTCCGAAAGCCGATGATATCGACAAGGCTCGCTACCTGATTGTCAGTATGGCCGGCCAGCTGTTTTATACGGATGGAACGGCGCCCGCCGCCCTGTACCTTCAGTTACAACATACGGAAACAGACCTGGTAATCGCGCTTCCGCCGGAATATGACCATATCCCAGACGATGCACGGTTGTTTTTCAACTAAGACTAAAGGGCGCCGTGTACTGAAATGATCAGCGGAGGGCTCCCGCTTTAGAACAAAATACTGCGTGCAACCGGCGTGCGAAACTCACCGCGTGCCGCTCCGCGGCACGACGGCGAGGGCAAGCTAAAGCATACCCCACCAATTGGTATAGTTCTCTACCAATGGCTGCGCGTCATCCGCTCCAAAGATGCAATAATGCGCCGAGGGCCTTCATTCATGCAAACCATGCGAGCGCTACGATTGGAAAAATTCGGATCCGTAGCCGATCTGCAGATTCGCGAGATTGAGAAACCGCAGGCGTCCGCCGGCCAGGTTTTGGTCGAGATCTGGTCGGCCGGGATCAATCCGAGCGACGTCAAGAACGTCACCGGCGCCATGAAACAGACCACGCTCCCGCGCACTCTGGGCCGCGACGTTGCCGGCATTGTCGTGGAAGGTCCCGCCAGTCTCAAAGGCGCCGCGGTGTGGGCCACCGGCGGCGGTCTGGGGTTCACCGTGGATGGCTGCCACGCCGAATTTGTTTTGCTGCCCGAAGCGGCGGTTCGCCGCAAACCGGACTCTCTATCGCTCGAACAAGCCGGTGCGATCGGCGTTCCGTTCCTGACTGCCTGGCTGGCGCTAGTTCATGCCGCAGCCGTCCGCGCCGGTGAGACCGTGGTGATTGTGGGGGCTTCCGGCGCCGTGGGCAACGCCGCAACGCAGATCGCAAGGTGGAAAGGCGCGCGCGTGATCGGCGCGGACCGGCGCAAGCCGGGTCGATCGCCGGCCGACGAGAGCATCGACACGACGGCGGAAGATCTCCGCGAAAGCGTGCTGCGCCTCACCGGCGGCAGGGGCGCCGACGTCACTTTCGATACCGTGGGGGGACCCATGTTCGAGCCGTGCCTCCAGTGTCTCGACCGGGGCGGGCGGCAGGTGAATATCAGCAGCGGCGGCGACCACCGCGTCAGTTTCAACCTGGTCGATTTCTATCACCGCGAACTGACCCTGCATGGCGTCGATTCGCTGCAACGGGATCTGGCATCGTCGGCGGGCATACTCGACCAGCTCAAACCCGGATTCGATTCCGGCGCGCTCGCTGCCCCGGTCACGAAAGCTTATCCGCTGACGCAAGCCAAAGAAGCCTATGAGACGCTGGCTGCGGGGAAAGCGGAGTCAAAGTTGGCGATCGCGCCCCGCTAGGGATGAGTTAAAAAGCAGCGTTTCGGATTCGACGCGGAGACGCTGAGGGCGCGGAGATAAGCGCGGAGAAGAAAAATCCTTTACGCTTTTAAGTTTTCTCCGCGTGACCTCCGTGTTCTCAGCGTCTCAGCGTCGAGAAAATGCGGCTACAGATGAATAATTCCCCGCTGAATCGCGGCGGTGGCGGCTTGTGTCCGGTCTTGCACGCCTAACTTGCTCAGGATGCTCTTTACATGATTCTTGACGGTGTGTTCGGCGATGCCTAACTCATAGGCGATCTGCTTATTCGCCTTACCGCTCACGATCAGCCCCAACACCTGGACCTCGCGCGCGCTCAGATCGGGCCGCGGCATCTGCGCGGCCAACGACGCAGCCACCGCCGCCGGAAGATACGTCTGGCCGGCGTTGACGGCCCGTATCGCCTTTAACAGCTCGTCGTGCAGCACGTCCTTGGTGAGATACGCCTGCACGCCGGCTGCGAGCGCCCGGCGGATGTCTTCATCGCCGCCGTAGGTGGTCAGCGCGATCATGCGCGCGCCGGGGAATTCGCCGCGGATCTTTTGCGCCGCCTCCACGCCGCCCATGCCCGGCATGCGGAGATCGAGCAGGGTCACATCGGGCAGGTGCTTGCGGTATAGCTCGATGGCCTGCTGTCCGTTCGAAGCTTCCGCCACCACGGTCATATCGGGCTGCATGTTCACTATGGTGGTCACGCCCACGCGCGCCACCAGGTGGTCTTCCGCTACCAGGATGCGAATCGGATTGCTCATAGATTATGGGGTAGAGCGATGTTCATGGCAGGGGCGCCGTCACTTCCACTTCCGTCCCTTCTCCGGGTTGGCTCGCCAGCTTCAGTTCGCCGCCCAGGCGCTCGGCCCGTTCGCGCATTCCAATCAGTCCGAAGTGGCCGTCTTGCGAGGAAAACGCCCCGCCCTGTTCGAAACCGCGGCCATTATCGAGCACGCGCAAATATAACCGCTTGGCTTCGGTGTGCAGCTTGATCCAAACGCTGGTGGCGCCGGCGTGCTTCACAATGTTGGTCACCGCCTCCTGCGCGATGCGCAACAGGTTCTGCTCCATTTCCTCCGGCAGCGGCTGCTGTGGCCCGCTCACTTCCACTTTGACATCGATGCCGGAGCCGGCGGTCCAGATTCGCATGCCCGATTCCAGCGCCGCCGCCAGATCCTGCCCTTCCAGCACCGAAGCTCTCAAATCCATCACCGACCGCCGCGCTTCAGTCAGGCTATGCCGCGCCATGCGGCGCGCCATATCGAGGTATTTGCGCGCCGGCGGAGAATCGTCGGGCATGCACATGGCTACCGCGTCCAGCTGCGACGAGATGCCGACGAATCCCTGCGCCAGCGTGTCGTGAATCTCGCGCGCCAGCCGCGCGCGCTCTTCGAGCACCGCCGCGAACCGCGCCCGGATCTGCCCCAGCCTCATCTGATACGCCGCCCAGCCGGAAGCCAGCAGCATTAGCCCGCAAGCCGCCAGGAACCAGGCTGTTTCATAGAAGTGCGGCAGAACCGCAAACGCGTACGATTGCTCGCTTCCCGGCCAGCCGGGCAGATTAGCGCGCACGTGGTATGTGTAGTGGCCGTGACCGAGGCTGTTATAGTCCTTGACGCGGCGTCCGCCCGCTTTGACCCAGTCCTGGTCGAGGCCGTCCAATTTATAGGAATACTCCACCAACTCAGGCGCGCTGAGATGGATGGCCACGTAGTGAAATTCGATGCGCAGGCTGCCCGGCGCCAATCGCGCGGGACTCGCGAGATCCACCGGCTGTCCGTCTACCGTCATCTCCGCCAGGTGCGCGGCCGGGGTATAGCGGGTGCGCTTGCGCGCCTGCGGGTCGAAGACCGCCAGGCCGCGGCTGGTGGTGAACCACAAGCGTCCGTCCGCCATGCGGCTGCCGCCCGCGGCCACCGGATACGCCGGCGAACATTGCGCGCTGCGCAGGCCGTCTTCCACGCCGTAAGTGAGAGGCTCGAGGATTTTGCGGCGGCCCTGGGCGAAATCCTTGAGCTGCTGTTTTGCAATGCGGCAAATGCCGCGCGTGGTGGCCAGCCAAAGCGATTCGCCATCGTCTTCGATCTTGGCGATGTTATCGCTCAGCAGGCCGTCCTTTTCGGTGAAGTGCGAAAAGCGGCCATCGCGGAATGAGTCGAGTCCGCCGCCGGCGGTGGCGATCCACAAGGTTCCATCGGAGTCCCGGTACAGCGAGCGGATCTGGTCGCTGGAGAGCCCATCGGCGGTGGTGTAGAGCTTGAGCGAATCGCCATCTACCCGCCACAGACCTTTGCCGTAAGTGCCGGCCCATAAAACGCCGCCTGCGCCTTCGGCCAGCGTCACTACCGATTCCTTGATTACCGGCGGCCCGGAAATCACGTTGTGCAATTGCTGCCCTTGCAGCCATCCCAGCCCGGCGCCCCCGGCCAGCCAGATTTTTCCGGCGGAGTCTTCCATGGCATCGAAGATCACGATGCGCGACAGCGGGTCTTTGGGAACGAAACTGCTGAAATGGCCGTTGTGCAGCCGCAGCAACCCGCCGCGAGTGCCCACCAGCAGGTCGCCCTCGCGCGTTTCGCGAATGGAAAATACTTCGTTGTTCGGCAAGCCGTCGCGCGTAGTGAAAAGCTTCCTGCTCTCGCCTGATATCATCAGCAGGCCGGCATCGTGGTAGCCCACCCAGATGCGTCCCGCGCGGTCCTGATAGACCACGTTGGGTTCATCGCTGGGAAAGCCTTCGCTTTTTCCATAAACCGTAAAGACATCGTCGCGAAGCTGCGTCAAACCGTTGTTGGAGCCCACCCATAAATCGCCTTCGCTATCTTCGAACAGGCAGCGCACCTGGTCTTGGCCGCGGTCCGGCCCCACCGGCGCCGATACGAACCGCTCGCCCTCGAGCCGGGCCAGGCCGCCATTGGTGCCGGCCCAGACGCTGCCGTCGCGGTCCACCCAGATCGCCCGGAGGAAAGGGTCCGGCAATCCGCTAGTCTCGGTGAATTTTCGTAATTGTCCGGCAGGGGAGCGCATCATGGCGCCCTTGCTTCCGCCAATCCAGAGGTTGCCCTGGGCGTCAACGGCTAGCCCGCTAATCACGCCGCCCGCCAAATCTTCCGCGTTCATAACGGTTTCGAATTTACCGCCAGCGAGTTTGCCCAACGCGCTGAATCCCGCAACCCAAAGGTTGTGTTCGCGGTCTTCGGCCACGGCGCGAAACGATGTTACCGGTATTTCGGGACCGGGCGCGAAATTAGTGAACTTGCCGTTTTCGAAGCGGCTCAAATCGATGCCCGCCACAATCCATAGCGCGCCGGTATGATCGATGAAAAGCGATCCTACGGCATCGTCGGGCAGGCCCTGCTGGCGGGTGTAGGTGCGGAACTTGCCGCCGCGCAGTTCGGTCAACCCGTCGGTGGTGCCGATCCACAGGGAGCCGCCGGGCGCGGCCGCCAAAGCGGTAATGGAATTGGATGGCAGATCGTCATTGGCCTTGTTGAATATCTTGAAATCGTAGCCGTCAAAGCGCGCCAGGCCCTCGTCGGTGCCCAGCCAGAGATAGCCGTCGGCGGTTTGGGCGATGGCGCGGATGGTGTCCTGGGGCAAGCCATGCTGTTGCGTCCAGACAGTGCGGGAATATTGCGTGAGGGTCTTATGTGGATCGAGAGCGAATGCGCCGGGCGCGCATGCGAAGACGAGAACGGCCGCGGTCCAGAATCGCCAATTCACTGGTTTTCTTCAGTATAGCGTGGGAGTGGCTGACTCCCACTCGGTCTTCCGATTCTCGCTTCAGCGCGTTGCCGGTGGTTCGCCGCCGATCATCGGCCGATTCCAAGCTTTTCCTCAATATGGGTCAGGTGGGCATCGAGTACTTCCTCAACCCGGCGGAGCTCGGCACGCCAGAGATCCTTTATGTCGTCGAGGCGTTTGTTGATCGACGTGCTCAAGAGCAGAATCATCGTTGCGTTCAGGACCACCGGAACGCCGATCGCGAGATAAAGCTGTGCATCCGTCACGGGTTGCTCTCCTTTGGTTCTGGCAACTGATTTGATTTTAGCTGAAGCCACCCGTTATCATTTCGCCGGTTTTCCTCTATGCCTTCAGATTTCAAACCAGCTCGATGCGCAGATCGGGGCCGATAGCGTGCGCCGCGCGCGATAGGGTTTGCAGCGTAACCGAGGTATTGCCCGGGTCTAGAAGTCGATCAAGGGCGGCGCGGCTTGCGTTCATGCGCCGCGTACTTGCGGGGCCAGCGTCTCCTTCAGCGTGATCGCGCGGGTCTCTTCGAGAATACCTTCCTCTTTCAGGAAATCCTCCAATGATGGGCCGATATGCTTATTGCGCCTTTTCATTTCGTAACCTCTCCATTCTCTGTTTCGCCAGGGCAAGGTCATCCGCAGGCATTTTCTGTGTTTTCTTGATAAGCCCGTGCAGCACGACGAGCATCCGGTCATGAAAACACAAGATGAGCCGGGCTATCCGCTGGCTCGGAAGCGACGAGTGGACTTCCCAAAGGCCATTTTTAAGGCTTCCCACCAGTGGCCTCCCAATCGGCCAGCCGAACTGTACTCGCATGAGGTCGAGTCGGATGGCGTGCCGGTCGTCTTTATCGAGACTGCGCAGCCAGTCGAGCATCTCCCCTGCCCGAAGAAGTATTGCTCGACAAGGGTATTTTCGCGGAGCACGTCTTCACCCAAGGTGATGAAGGTGGGCATTCGTGGGTCTCCCCGCTTTATCTCGAAAATAAAACCACTCTGATGGCGCTCGGTCATGACCCCGGACTGATAATCCACGCATCCGGTCACGATGGGATAAACTCTTTTCGTTTGGCTCGATTGATTCGGGGGCCACTCAATGATGTCAGAATGGACGGCGGCCCCATTCCAAAGTTGATCCGGAATTCTTTCGTGTCTCCGGGAAGGATGGTGAGAGCGTCCTCGTTAGTCAGTTCTCTGAGGGCGACACGGGAGTCTCGCGAGACATTGGGTGGCTGCAAAAATCACGTTGGCGCTCCATCGGCTCCGAGAAGATGTTGGTTCCCCATTTGGAGAAATACGACATATATCGGACTTTTACTCTATTGGCTGGCAGTCTTCCATTGTTTTTCATGGTCGTAGAGAAAGCAAAGGACAGGCCTCCGTCGTGGAAGGTGACGGGATTTAGGACAGAAGCGAAAGCTACACTGATCGACGCTCTCTGGGACTCGATCAGTCGTTGAGAAGCGCTAAACTGCCTTGCTGTGAGCTCAGCAAGAGCCGCGGCCTGAAGTTTCATTTGGTCAACCACGTCTTTTGTCCTGTCGGCTTCTTTCCCTGCAGCAACGGCCAGATCGTGAGTGTCCTGCGACCCGGAGCGCATCTCGCACCATTGCAGCGAAATGAAAAAACAGGTAACGAGCAGAATCCCAAAGGTCGCCTTGTCCCAAAGCAACGTAGAACGCTCGAAGGCATTCATCTCGCCCTGGTCCTTTGCGAACGGCTTCTCGGTCGCTTGTTGGGTCGGAAGAGCGCTGGTTGGCTCGGTTACTGGCTGGGCTGGAAGAGCGCTGACCGGCTCGATGACTGGCTGGGCTGCAACAGCACTGATTGGCTCGGTTACTTGGATCTCTGGCGCACTCTCGGCGGCTCTTGCACCTTCTTCAGGGGTTGGGTCCCTTCGCTCACACTTAATTAATGTAACACAAAAACTCTTGGCGCACACATTGATTTTTCGTATTACAGTAAAAGCGCAATCCTCTTTGAGCTCACAGACCATGGCGAAACCAACTAAGTCGAGAAAGATGGGACGGCCAAAATTGCCACCGGGTCAGGCGAAGGGGCGTATCGTTCCCGTGCGCTTTAGCGCGGAGGAGGCCGCGCGTATTTCGGGGCAGGCGAGCGCCAACAATCTGAACCTTTCGGAGTGGATTCGGAGGACGATCAATGCCGCCATCGCCTGAGACAGGCTGAGGCCGCGACTGCGCACTATCTTCGGTACAGAACGTGTCTCCCCAAAGGCTAGTTCGGTAAAGGGATCTTCTCGGCCCGGTCGGCCACTAAGACTTGCACCGGCGCCTTCCGCGCTTCCAGTTGGAGGCCCAGCTTTTGTACCGCCGCGAAGATCGAAACGCCGGATGGCTCGGCGGCGGCATCCGCAGGCATCGGTGTGCCCGCCTTGTTCATCGCCATATTTCGCATCTCGTCCGTCGAGAGGTCCAGTTGCACCGCATAGTTTTCTTTCAGGCCCGTCATGTCGACCACCGGGCGATCCACAAAGGCGGCGAGGAACTCGGCAAAGTGCGCCGGTGTCGTGCTCTCGATCTCCAGGTGCAGCATGCCATTCGCGCCCATCGACTGATGCATGGTCCCGCCGGGTCCGCTGCTGGTCATCGGTTTGCCGGAGCCCGGCGGCCCGGCTGCGGGAGGGGGAGGAATGGACCGCTCAAAGCCGCTATCTGCGCCATCGCCGCCAGGGGCAGCCGCTTCTGGGGCCTTTTTCAGCTTGGGCCCATTTTTGCCAACCACCAGCGTGTACACCGGGAGCTCGCGGCTGGCGCGGTGCACTGCCAACTTGAACCTCGACGCCAGCAGCGCTTGCAGCATCTCGGGCATCTGGTTGCGAGAGCCGCCCTCCGGGATCTTGGCCTGCACATCGAATTTGAGCGCGTCCATCCAATCCGGACACACGAGCTCATACTGCTTCAGGCGGTATGCGGTGCGGATCAAATCGCCCAACGACAGACCCGCTATGTCGACTCTGGCCGCATCCACCTTCACGCTGGGGCGCGCCTGGGCGAGGGCCGGTTTGATGGAGGCAACCTCGAAAGTCTGACTGGAGGCCGCCAGGGCCAGTGCCAACGGAAGCGTCCAGCGATATTTCGAGGTGGTCTTCATGGATTCCGAATCCCACGCGATTGGACTCCACGATGCAAGCGAAAGTTCCCGCGGCCAGGCGATATCCGGCCACTGAAGACGCGCAGCTCAGTGGCCTCGCCAAAGTTCGCTTGACCAGATCAGGACGGCTGCGGAAATACCCAACGCCGCGACCGGAGCGCACCAGATCGGCCAACGGGTAATGCGCCGATTCGCGAAATAGGCGATGAAGCCGCCAGCCGCCAAACCGCAGAGGCCGCCCAGGATCGGAGAAACTCCGGAATTTGCAAAAGCCCGTAGATCGGTTTGGCGGATGCCTTGCGCGAACAACCGCGCAATCTGCGAAGCTGCAATACCTGCGCCGGCGCACAAAATGAGGATGTTGCGCGCCGTGTTCTTCCCGCTTTGGCGCAACCTGGCATAGGCGGGCGCTACCACAAAGAGGACCATCAAAATGCCTAGGATCCCGGCGTCGAAAACCACCGCCAGCGCCGAAATCAGCGGGCCCAGATGGGGCCAGTTCATGGGGTGCGTGGGATCGTCCATCAGCCTGCCGAGAAAAAGTGGAGACGCGGGAATGCTTAAGAACGGGATTAGCGGAACTGTGGCAACCAGTGGCGCCAGCCAAAGGGCGGCCGCTTCGTTATGCCAATTGCGTTGCATGAGATTCAGCTTACAATATCCCGGCGCCGATGGCTCTCCCGCGGGCCCGCCGACAACATGTACCTGGCGGTCCGCGCCGGCTTCGCCTACTCTATAAGAATGTCCACGAACACTCGCGTAGCTGTAATCACCGGCGCGGCCCAGGGAATCGGCCGCCGTTCCGCCGAAGTTCTCGCCGCGCGCGGCTATGCCATTGCGCTTAACGATCTCAACTCCACCGCGGAGGCGCAGGCGTCGGTTCGCGCGGCCGGGGCGGAAGCCATCGAAGTCCTCGGCGACGTTTCGAGCGAAGCCGATGTGGCGCGCATGGCCGGCGCTGTCCTCGAGCGCTTTGGGCGTGTGGACGTGCTGGTCAACAACGCCGGCATGAGCTTCATCCGTCCCGCCGAGAAGGTGGAGGTGGCGGAATGGCGCCGGGTGCAGGAGGTCAACCTGATGGGCCCGTTCCTGATGTGCCGCGCGTTTGCGCCCACCATGCTGCAGCAGAAGGAAGGCGCGATCGTCAATATTGCGTCCATCGCCGGCCTGGGGGGCCTGGCCGAGCGCGCGGCTTACAACTCCAGCAAGCACGGTTTGATCGGGCTCACTATGACGCTGGCGGCGGAGTGGGGCGGGCGCGGCGTGCGCTCGAACGCGGTCTGTCCCGGCTGGGTCAAGACGGAAATGGATGCGGCCGATCAGATCAAGGCCGGCTATACGGACGAGGACATCACGCGGCGCGTTCCCATGGGCCGGTTCGCCTCGGTGGAGGATGTCGCCCAGGCCGTGGCGTTCCTGGCCGACCCGAAATTGAGCGGATTTGTGAACGGCGAAACGCTGCGCGTGGATGGCGGATGGATGGCCGATTTCGGTTGGGAAAGCATCCGGCTGCGCAGCCGGTAGGACGTGGCCGGTCTTGCGAGCGAGCTTCCCCACTCTTGGGGACGCATGGCTCGCGCCGGCGGAAGACGCGTTCACACGAGTGTGAACGCGGCACGCACGAGTGCGTACGCCACGACTACTTGAGTGAAAAACTGATATGCCCGCTGACGCGCGTATTGCCGCTTTCGATATCCTGCTGAAGGTCGAATCCGGCGGGTACGCATCGGATTTGCTCTTCGAGCGAACCGCTGCGCTCGAATCGCGCGATGCCGGGCTCGCTTCGGAAATCGTCTTTGGGGTGCTGCGGTACCGCGCGCAGCTCGACTACCTGATCGAGCACTATTCGGGCCGGAGCGGCAAGCTCGATGCTGAAGTGCGCATCGCTCTCCGTATGGCCATCTATCAGCTTCGCTATCTCGAACGCATCCCGCCGCACGCCGCCGTCGCGGATAGCGTCGATCTGGTGAAGCGCGCGCACAAGCGCTCGGCGATGGGCTTCGTCAACGCGATCTTGCGCAAGGTGACGCGCCAGCCGGTATCCTGGCCCAACCGCGAAATCGAGCTTTCCTGCCCGGAATGGCTGCTGGCCCGGTGGGAACGCCACTACGGCGCCGAAACGGCCGCGGGCATCGCACGCGCGGCGCTCGAAGAGCCGGAAAAATACATGCGCATTTCGGCCGCCGGGGAGCGCCGTCAGGATATCGGATCGCAATCCGTCGTCCCCTTGCTGCAACTCGAACGAGGCCAGACCTTTCTCGATTTGTGCGCCGCGCCGGGAAATAAAACTGCGCAAGCGCTCGAAGCGGGGGTGCGAACGGTGGCCGCCGACTTACATTTTCAGCGCCTGGTGCAGATGAAGAATCACGATGCCGCACTGGTGGTTCTCGACGGCATGCAACCGCTGCCCTTCAGCGCCGGTTTCGACCGCATTCTGGTGGATGCGCCGTGCTCGGGGACCGGGACGCTGGGCCGCAACCCCGAAATCAAATGGCGGCTCAAGCCGGCCGATCTCGACGATCTGCATCGCCGCCAGACGGCGCTGCTAGCGCATGCGCGCGCTGTCCTGAAGCCGGGCGGGCTGCTGGTTTACTCCACCTGTTCGCTGGAGCCGGAAGAGAACGAAATGGTGGCTGCGACGGTTCCGCGCGAATTGGTTGTCGAGACCATGCAGCGCATTCCGGGGAGGGATGCGGGCGATGGTTTCTTCGCGGCCGGATTCCAGCGTAGGTAGAAGGTAGGGCTGGTCCGCGCGGGCCGCTCCGGCTCCGCTCTTCGCCTGTCGGACCAGCCTCACGCGATCCCCGAGAGGCCGGCCGGGGTGGCGTCGCGGGGCTCTGGCTTTCCGGAGTTGATGCGGACAGCTTCCGCCAATAGCTTCCCTGGAGCGTGGTGCGGGCATATCGGCGAGATGGCGACGTTCAGCCAAGTCACAGAGCGCGGTGGATGAGCGGGTCTGTCGAGGGTTTACTCGGATGTCCGTTCAAGATCGAGGGCAAAAACCAGCGCGGCCTTGAGCCGCTCTGTTACCTCTACGGAAAGCTTGCCGATCCTGCGTTCGAGACGTACAGTCGGTAAAGATCCTAATCCTTGGACATTCGCTACGGATTCACGATCCAGAAATGGAAGCCGCGGTAGTGGCACTTCATATGGACTGTTTC
>Ga0302325_10016014_pt1 | contig 15911 bp, 13 predicted proteins | sample Palsa_T0_2_FD_201948 | JGI IMG/M metagenome (GOLD analysis project Ga0302325, IMG submission 201948) | Peat permafrost microbial communities from Stordalen Mire near Abisko, Sweden - Palsa_T0_2 | ecosystem: Environmental > Terrestrial > Soil > Palsa > Peat permafrost | place: Sweden: Abisko... | reverse complement strand
TGTTTCCCCGGTATCGTCGGTTCCTGTCATCTTGCAAGTAAGAATGCTGCCACCACGTCCCTTCTTTCGGGGATATAGATCTTGTGTAATGATCAGATCGTCGAAATTTCCCTGGCCTGTCATGCATCTTCGTTGTAAATATCTTCCCGGAAGGGTCGAGCATGATCACTGTTCAGGATAAAATAACCGACCAAAAAGCTGCCAAGCCTTCCCCTCTTCACCGAATATATAGTACATTCGTGTCGCCGCGAAGAATTGCAAAGCGGAAAAAGTCAATGTAAATCTTGTTCAGGATTAATGACCCCGGGTAATTTCAGGCAACCCACAGGGCCGAATATGTTCGTTGTATGAATCTCTCGATCTCAAGTCCCGGCCACGGCTGAACGTCCTACGCAAGATTGACGTATTAAGTTATTCATTATGAATATGTATTTTGCCTAGGTCTTATACTCAGGAGCGAATACAGTTCTTCTGCCAGTGCTCGAGGAATAGAGCTGTACGGTCCGAGACTTCAGATAAGTATCTCAAGGAACTCTTCTGATCCCTCCCACCTTGAACACAAGAATTTCAGGTATGCTTCGATCAAGCCAAATGAGCTCATGCTGTTGATGTTGTCTACTTACGACCCGATCCAAAGCAACTGACTGTACATACTAGGCAGGAGACGGGAGCATCGAGTGTGAAGACCATCATCTGACGAGGAATGACGAACTCTCTCGATCTCAAAAGTCTCTGAACATTTAGACCAGTGCAAAGGGGGACGTAGTAACGAAATGATTGGGGTACTTGTGCGCTCCGACAATTCACAGTAGCTCGCTGCCTCAAGAAATGTGTAGTACCCCAAAGCAATCCTCAAAGGTATACGTGTTGGGATCTCGGGAAAATATAATGGTTTGAGAAGGTCGCCACTTGTATGAATGAAGCCCATAAACGTCAACGTCAATGCGTCAGATGGTCACCAAAGCTCTCTTGTGTTGACATTTCTCAAATAACTTTGGGGTCTGACGTTCATCTGTATATTCGCAGGAAATTTATCGGGTGATATAATTGCGGTCAATGAGCTTGTATAAACTGGTCCGTCATAAGCGACTCCTGTGTGTTTTTGCTGACGGAAGATAAGAGAGGAAATCGATCAGCCTTTTCGTCATGGTCGAGTGAATATCGTTTGAGTGAATGTACCGCAATGAATATGTACTTTGCAGGACCGATAATTTGGTTGTTTCTTGGTCGTTTTTGTACCCCTCCTTCCTGAATACGGCCTGTATGGTACACTTCCCTTTCATTCACTGAGGAGGTTCACGTTGGGAAGAGATAAACACACCACAATGACATGCCGGGAACCCTCATGGCTTGAATGAATGATCTTTTTTATGGGATTGCGTTCATCTGACATCGTCCTGGGAATGCGCATACAATGGTTGGTTTTCAATACCGCTTCTAGCACTTCAGACCGGAAATCCATTGAATACTCTGAAAGTGCCGACCATCCGCTAGATGAAAACTTGTCCGCGGAGCGTTTCAGTAAAATGCGAGATGCAGGGTAGTCCTTATACAATGGACCTTTGGAATGGCCATGGAGTGTACCTACCGAATTTATCGAGAGCGTGTAGCGTCGTAATTGTGAAGACGATCATAACGATACCAAGTGAGATTGGATGGGTGTTAATAGTAGATGGAGTTTGGCTGGCGATAAAGTTTTGTAGAGGGAATATTCTGCCCCACGTCGCGGCATTTCGAATCGATCAGATGATCAAGCCTGAGCGAAAGACATCTTGAAGTGAAGCAGAGATGCGTGAATAACTCGTTCGAAACTGGTGTAAAGGGCTTTGTACGCCGCAATGCTTGAGGTTACTCTGAACGTGATGCTGTTGAAAGATGAATTTGGGGAAAATTAGCGCAACCATTTGAAGCGCACAGGCTCCTGCAATCTGACGCTGCAGATCATTCGATTCATGCCGAGTTGAGCGGTGGTATTCTCCTGAGTCAAGAAAATTCACCCGGCTCGGACCACGTCTACGAAACAACGAAACCAACAACACTTCAAACGTCTCAACCGATCCCGTGTGACCCTTATTCCATCTCACGGAGTGGACCAAACTCTGTGACTATCTCCGAGACAACCATCGTGAGATCGCCCCTTGTCTTTGTCAGCATGCATTGACATCCGCCCCATCCATCCCCTAACCCAGCCAGCCACCACGTAGCACAGCCAAGCCAACAGAAGCGACACCTCAAGTCTTGCCGCAACGAGGACAAGACAGAGACAGACACGCACTCACAAACGCGGATCCTCTCGCTCAACCCAGCTTGCAAACAACCAATCCCCTGATCCCAGACCGTCTCTCCATAACTCGCAAAGAGTATCCCCGCTTGGTAGAGGTGAGTTAATTGCAGTGACCATCGCCGATGAATTCCGATCGAGAAATTTCAGTATTTATGCCCAGTGGCTGGGCGTGTTGTCTATCCTCCGTAGGATCCCTATCCCCCCCCCCCCCCTACCCCGCCTACGCTGCTTGTTTCTCCACCCTCGCTGTGTCTTGATTTGCGGTGCGGCTTTGTTGGGTTGTATGATGCCGTTGCTGACGATAGTTTGTATCGCCCTGGGAATCGCAAATATCTTCCACGCCTCACTGCTCATCATCTTCTCCATCATCTGCTTGTATCCCTACCCATGGGAATTTAGTTAACAAGTAGAGTCACAGGGGTTATTTTGATCTTTGTGGAAGTCCCGTTGCTTATGCGCATTTGTCCTACTTCTGAGAAATTCGATTCTCTCGTCAGACGATTCAATGAGAATTGGCCTCGTGCAGGCATGTATGTTGGGTACGCAATGTCCCTGTTCTTCCGATCCTGCGTCGTCTCTTCTACGAGGATTTGGTCCCTTTGGTCCCTCTGCAAACTTGTGCTCTTTTGGGATGGGGTGTGGTGTATGGAGTGCTTATAATAGGTTATCTGCCGTGCAATTCTGCAGCATCATTTTCGGTTCGTCAAGTTTGATTGCTGCGGCCGTGGTCCTACTCCTCACCGGTGCATGTTACGGTACCTCCCTTCCCCTGTCCTACAACCCCTACACGTCACGTCCCCTGCTTCAATCGACATGTGGTCCATGTTTTGAAGATGTCTTTGTCCGCTCGGGGGTTCCGGAGACTAACTCGTGTTAGGCATCGCAGCACTCAAAGGCCAAGAATTCACCAGCTCATCCACCCTCGGCGGCCAAGGCGTAGCCCAAATGATCGTATAACCTCACAACCACAAAACTCGATACAGGGAAACACGGGGCTTTGCGGTGAATTCACACGTGGACAACAGTGTGCCGGTGGGAGTATATTTGTGTTGTATCGAGACGGGTCTTTGATTTCAATTGGGTGTGTGTCTTTTGGTTCGGTTCGGATGGATGGAAGCAGAATGGTCAAAGTCGAGGAATGGTATTTTACCTGCCCCCCCCGGTGAGCTGCTGGGTGGATCCTATCGTATCGTAGCGTATCTTTAGTGATGTTTTTTAGTTGGCTGGGGAAGAAGAATTGGTCGGGCGTCATCTACTATTTCATAGCAGCAGCAGCAGTAAAGTTTACACACGCGCGCGTCGTTAATAGCAAGTAAGGCAGCTTATTATTTGTGAGACTGGGTTGAATTCATGAGGTATCTTATGAACTATATGTATCTGAATATCTTGGCCAGGTCTGTGCACATGTGGTTTAATGAGGTGGGGTGACAGTGCTGTTACTTGGACCTCCCGTAATGGCCTCTTCCTCCTGCACTCAAAGGACTCCGTTTGTTATTCAACGGAGATTATTATAGGTCTTCAATTGAGAAAGGCGGCTTCTCTCTGAATCTTTGGTCGTCTTCCAATCCTGCCGAATGTCCGATCATGCATCCATTCTCGAAAACGTGAAAGATAAAATTATGCCCCCCAAGATACAATTGCAAAACCTCAGCCTCTCGATCCGACCACAGCGGCAAGACCGGCAATGTGAAGCTCGGGTATATCACATCCCCAATCCTTGCCTCCTTCAATTCCCCCCTAATCAAACATTCCGATACGGTGGACGCCGAATTCATGAGCGGTACCTGTATATATACTACATCTTTTCCTCAGAATAGCTCTGCAAAATTCGAGTTGAGAGAATATTGAGAAATGGTAGGATGTCGGTGAATAACGAATGATGCTAAATCAATATTGGCGATTAAGTCGAGTCGATCGAGTCTCGCGAATTAATTGTTTGATAGAGTTCGACGGGAATCGATGGTCTTTCGTTTCAGAGAATACGCAATTGCAAACGACGCGATTGCGTCCGAGAATTTTGTGACATCTTAATGCAATAAATGTCTTTCATACCAGAGGATTTTGTTCCCCCCTGTATCTGACGTGTGTGTTTTAGAATGGCATTTCCACCACGACTTTCGATGAATCCCATTTGGATCTCGTACATGTCAAACTCTTGTCCGATCATCTCATAAAGTTTGCGGTCTTCGCGAATATAATTGAGGAGGTTGGAAATAAGTAGGTTTCCATCGCGGTCCCATCTCTGTGCAGCGTGGTGCCCGGCAAACCGTTCCACAATAGCGAAGGCGTTGAAGGTAAACTCAGGTTTGATATTGGACGGGAAGCGGAATGGTTCCAAGAGCTCAGCGGGAGCTATCTCTCTTGCGGAGCGGGCGAACCAAGCATAGTTGGTGTTGCGGAACTGGTCAAGGGAAGCGCGGTGCTCAAAAGCAAGTCTGGCTCGTGAGATAATCTCTTCGGATGTGACGTTGTTCAAGAGACTAATAGAATGCTTGGCGAAATTTCTGAGATCGGAACGGCACATCCGATGGATTCCCATATTCATGCCCGCAACGAAGAGTTGGAACCGTTCAATATTATGGTTAGACTCGTTGAGTAATTGCTTGACCAAGTTCTTGAATTCCGGTGGACACTGACAGCGTTTGGACTTCGATGTTGGGGAATCTGGGGTGGTAATGGCGAGCGCAGAACCACGGGATCTGGAACGGTGTTGAGATGGGGCTGGGTCATAATCAGATGCCGCTGATAAAGTCTCTTGTTCGGGATCAGATTCAGATTCCACGGAAGGCTCTAGATAATTAATAAGATGATGTGGGAGATATGTACCGTAATAAGAAGTGGACGTGGATTGAGAAGTGATTGACGGAGGAACGCTTTGATTAGAAGTACGTGATGGGCCGACAATATCTTGCATTGGTTCAGGTTGAACTGGCGCAAGCTTGTGACGGGTTCGGTCAACGTCTTGCTTGGTGAGATAGGTTGCTTTCCGTTGACCAGGCCAAGTAGTATTGAGACGAGATTGGATAATACACAGTCGTCTAATTGGATGTAATGGTCAATCTTTCGAGTGCAGGGCATCCATAAGTATTAAATGTAAATATGTAGCCGAGCGAATGCTGTTCTTCGTATAGAATGAAATAGAATCTGGGTCGTTGCTCTTCTCGAGTAGAATACGCCAGCATATGCTTTTGCCATTCATCGTACTTGCAGTTGCTTCATCACCGACAATTGACTCTTCCGCTTTCAGAGATGGAGAATGATTGATTTAGGATTTGACCACTGGAATAGATGGTCCCCCGTCTGTATTCTTTGTAACCCTCCGTCCCAGTGATCTGAGCGCGAATGACGAATTCGTCCACTAGAAGGGCAACTGCAATCATAGTTTTTTGAATCGTTGACAAAGATTGTGTAACCCCGTATTTCCGAGGCGAATGATGAATGTCGTTGTGCTGGGAAGCCGAATCTGAGTCTCGGAAATCCATCGAAATCATGTAGCCAGGCAATATCTAGGGCTCAACTTCCAACCGCGATAAACAGGCGAGAAAGATCCGATGTGAATCGCCACTTGCCTGAACTCAAGACATACAATGGGTACCCAGACTTTGCAGATCAAAATAGTCAGAATCGATTGACATGCGCGGCGGAGATTCTTGGTGGGGAAGACGAGCAGGATTTCCCGTTACAGGACCATTTTCAGCGGTAAATTTTCAAGAATGACGCTGACAACTCGAATATTTCTGTCCAAAATGAGACAATTGGAATAGGTCCCCTTCTTCTCGAATCGGTAAATCGGTAAATCTGACTAGGATCAGGGAGCGCAATTTGTTTCTAGCCCCCGGCACCCTACAATTTGTCATGATGAGCATTTTCTGGAACTCATTCGATGAGATATCCATCTTTCGCAAAAGCGATAACTTGATCCAGTAGCGGCTATTGAGGTAGATGTATTCCTTGAATTGGCGCTATAGAAAAAGCGTACATACCTCCATCTTGGGTTCCTCACTTGGGGCGTAACATTGCCTTGTCGATGATCACACTCTTTGCATCCTCTGAGACAATAGCGTATTTGGGATCCTAGGTGTATTTACTCCCTGCCGCCGAGAACCAGTATACAATACTTTCTGGTATTCGCTTTCGCATATTGGTGTAGTGGGAGCGCAATTTGTTTCTATCCCCCCCCGCCCGGCACCTTGGTCCTCATTTCCGCGAATTAGGCGCCATGGACATTGAGATGCAAGGTAGCGGGGCCATCTGTCAATCCAGACAACATACGCGTACTCTCCTCCATCTGATGGAACCTCTCGAAGGCGGTAATATATATGCAACTCAATGCCCTGAGAATCTGCTGCCTGTATAATGTATCCGTCATGGACCATACACCCATGCCAGCGTGCGCTGTACGTGACAAATATCGAGACTCGAGTGGACGGGAAAGGCATCCAGCGCGCATGCACCGTCGCGGAATTCGAACCTGTGAAGTCATGACAAGTTGAATGAATCTTTCCGTACGCTCCATCGGGTAATTACAGAGTCTGAAATGAATTATTTGAATCGATTCGCGATGTGTGACAATTGAACAATTTTTTTGGTTTTCCGTTTTGAAGTTCTTTGTACATCAAGATATCCTGAAGCAGACTCCCCGGGATTGTTGATTTGCAGAGGAAATGGTTGAATAGACGCTCTCCAGCCGTGCCATCACAAGTCGCAGACTTGGAGCATTGTCAAGGATATGTGAGATGTGAACTCGACAGGCCGGACGCAATTTTCAGTCCCGTAATTTTCTCAAAGAATATATCTTGATGTCAGGAATTAGACAAGAAGGGGGATTACAAAGTTTTTCAGCCATGTAATGTGAGAACATCAAACCAATCGTCTTCCATTTATAAGATGAGACAGTATTCGAATGAAAATAAGTCAGATTTCGCAGCTGAATGTGTCAAAAACGGTTCCACCGTTCAGATCCCAGACTTATCCGCTTTGATATGTAATATCTTATTTGCATCTGGTGAGATATATCGAGAAATAAGCTAAGGCGAGATCTGAAGTGCCGAATGGTCGTTTTTTGAGCTCGTTAGGAATTAATTTCCGGCGCTCCCATCTTAGCTTTGCAACACAAGCTGGAATCAGAAAATAGTCAAACAAGGGAAGATACACAGCCAAGCCGTAACCAAACGCAACAAACACTGTCTACTAAATGCCTGGCTTTTCTGAAAATCGGAGTCCGTTGGATGTTGGGTGCCCACAGCCGCGGAGAACTCGCGCCCCAGAAAGGAACGTCAGATGAATTTACCCACTCTTTGGTCCCAGTTCGTCGAATACTGCATGGGGACTTTTTCCTTCATCTGAGAGAATAACTTCGGGATGAACCCCATGCCAAATAACAAATCCGTATACTTCATTGTCGAATGCCCAAGGACGTTATCTCTGATATACGTTCACTTGTTTGAGTAAGGTGAAGACTCTCGATCGAGCCAGAGACGCGACTTATCCGACTAGGCCAAAATACCAAGCACTTATCCCAGGGAATTATCTTGCGCCGCTGAGCCACGTACGCGGTATACTTCAAAAATGAATGAGGTAATCGCTTATGACACGACTTTGCGAAAATCGCATATATGATGATAATGATGGCGAAGTCTGATCTCCCACGTCGGGTCCTGTGTACCACGTCTTTTTGTGAGAGAATTGAATGTAACAGAACTCGAATATATGAATTTTGTAGATATGTTATCGAATCTTCTGTTTCAATATAAGTGAATTGTGTCTGCGGGTATAGATGTTGCTTGTGCACATGCAGCCAGATTCCAAGCCAGAGAATCGCAGTGAAGAGGTTCACGATATATAGGACATAGAGTGAATGAAAGAATATAATACATTCCCAGATACATTGGCGGGAGGAAGAGAGAGAGCCATCTGAACCGCTGCAGGGAAGTACTCCAAATGATAGATCCATCTCTATTGGAATGTATCGATTATCTATGTCGTACCAGTGACTTTGAAAACCCATCTGAGCAACACAAGAAATAGTCCTAAGAGACTGGAGTTGATGGGAATATACGCTGCTGTGAGTGATGACATTCTTGTAAATTGTCCGGGCAATTGACTGGCTATGGCCGTATATATGTCGTTTCAGTAATGTGACAGCTGGATTTTTTCGAATAGAAGAGAGGAGAGACAATGAAACGGTCGGATGTGCAGGTCGTATGAATGGAACAGTGAGTTGAGTGAACTGGAACAATAGTGTAACTTGATCCCGCTCGGCGAGGATTGAACTCCAGGCGTTGATTCATGGAATGAGCGTGACAGTGAAGGAGATCGATCTGTTGAGACTAACCAAGTAACTCCTATCAGCGAAATGCCTGAGATTCGATAATGATGCAGTATCGGGAAAAAGTGAATAGTGCGTTCTGGTATATTGAGTTATTTATGGGCGACGGCAAACGCGGATACTTGGTCGCGGAAATTTCTGTTTGCGCCCTAAAAATCAGGACCCGCTTATAACGCTTCACATTTCTCGTTTTCTGCAGACTTGGAAAGGAACATGGCAGTTGACAAGACGGATAAAGTTGTGCAGATTAAGCATCCTTCGGGGGCGACGGTCTGGGTAATGTACTATGGCGCTACGGTGATTACCTGGAAGAACGCCAATGGTCAGGAGAATTTGTTTTTGAGTGAGTATTGTCCCCTGTGATCAAGAGACAGTGGCTGATATGTAGTGCTGCGATGTTAGATGGCTCAAAAGCTGTTCGAGGCGGAATTCCCTTGGTACTCTCCTTCCATGAGTATTAGACTAACGATAGGTGTTTCCTGTATTCTATTCTTACGAGAGGAACTACTGACTCGAAGGTGTTTGGAAAATCGTCCCATCATCCTACGGCATCGTTACCGCAACACGGTTTTGCCCGTACAAATGTCTGGAGAATCACCGCTGAGGGAACCAATTCCGTGACGTTCTCATTGAACGACACCGATCTTCCACCCGACGTCAAGAAACTCTGGGACCACGAGTTCTGTATGGATTACACGGTCGAAGTAGGAGAAACTGAATTGAAGACGACTTTGCAGGTTCGGAATCTCGGGACCCAGCCATGGGAATGCAATACCCTGCTGCATACTTATCTACGTGTTCCGGTACCCCACTCCGTAGTTTTACTCTGATGTAGAATGTCTCTGAAGTCGGTATCGAGGGATTATCTGGTATCAGGTACCAGGACAAAGTCCTCAAACAGGTATCCCCACCTCTCACTTGAGATATTAACAATCAGACCCTCCACGAAGACTCCCAGCAAGTCAAAATCACGGGTGCAACAGACCGAGTCTACGAAATGACTCCCCCTGAAACCACTGTCTTCCAAGGCAATAGACCGCTATTCACCATGCAACGAGAGAATTTCAAAGATGTTGTGGTGTGGAATCCATATGTCGAAGGAGCTGCTGCGATGCCTGATTTTGAACCTAAAGATGCGTGGAAGAATATGGTATTGATCCTATGGAATGTAGTGAGAGGCTATGCTGACTTTTAGTTGTGTGTTGAGGCGGGGAATGTGAGTGATTGGATAAAGATGGATCCAGATGCTTCGTGGACGGGGACACAAATTATTAAGTCACATCTTTAAATGTTAGGATAACCAAATGATAAGCTCTTGATGTATTCAACTTGGGCAGATCGGTTCAACCTGCTCAGATGCTTTGTGATTTATTGTCCTTGCATGTTCCAAACTATCACACCCAGTTCGGCAATAGTTCTTCCGTGACTCGATTGACTATTTGCAGCGCCAATTGTGAATCTCTTAACCACTACATTCCCACAATGCATTCAGGTATCCCATCCCGTATCCTTAACTTCCAAAACACTCCAACCCGAATCTCAAACGCCATTAACCCACCCCATCCCTTCCACACCCCTAAATCCTCACAACTCCAACAACGCCTTCCCCCGAATCGTCTTCCCAGTAAACTTCCTCCCCGCCCTCTCCCCACTACGACTCAAAAACTGATCTCCCCAAATCCGCCACTCCGTCCCTCCGTCTCCCTTGACCCTAAACAGCGACTTCTCCTTCGGTAGTTTGACCAATTTATCCTCCTTGGTAACGACTTCGAACATGTTTTTGGTTTCTTTGATACAGATCCCTTGGAGACCGATTCGTTGTTTGCAACGGCAGTTTTCGACGGTGATAAAGGCGCCGTGGTAGTCTGCTTTGAGGAGGATGGGGCCGTAGGTCGAGGTGTTCGGCGATGTTGTGGGGGGAGGGGGGATTATTTCCGAGATGTATTTGTTCCATAAATGGTTGAGCGGTACGAAATTGTCATACCTGTTGTTAGCATCGAATTATGCAAAGTAAGCGGTCCGGGAAGAAGACCGTGGCTGTAAGGGAAAGGGGATGCCGTGAGGGAAGATACTTTACTTCAGACTTTGGAATATCATAAATCCGCAACTCCCTCTTCTCCCTCGCAGAAAGGCCCCTTGGCTTCCGTTTCCGATGTAGTTTCTCTGTCCTCCTTTGTCGACGCACTTCCCGTTGGTCCAGAGTCGTAGGATTCAGTGACAGAGGTTTATGTTCCAGTTTCTGGGAATAGATTTGTTGTGCCGCAGACGGGTCCGGGAAGGCTGACCGCAGGAGGGACAGGGTAGTGGCATTGTGTGATGTCTGGGTAGAGGGTTTGGGATGCAGGGGCTGTAGGAGAGGATCTGTAGGTTGTGTTGCAGACATGTTTACTGCGTGGTGATGGTTGACCGAAATTTGGAGCTTGGGTTGATCGGCTCCGTAACCCGATTTTTGAACGTCATCACCGCCCATCCGGAAAAAGTTCGAACCGCACACCTCACCATCGCCCTCTTCGTCCGCCTCCCCAAAACCCCCCAAAAATGTCAGCACGTCTCCCCCTCCGCACTCTCCGATGCATCCGTCCGGCCCTCCCTCGGCGTGCCTACACCACAACCCCCCCCACCGCAGCAACCGCCCAGCCAACCCGCTCGGTCCGCAATCCTCTGCTGTTCGGCGCGGTCGTCCTCGGCACGGGTCTGTATTACATGTCGCGGGCCACGCACGCAGAAGTACAGTCCACGAAAACACAGCCACAGCATGAGAATAGGGAATTGACTGCGAGTGCGGCAAGGAAGGATGCGCTTAGGGAGGGCAAGGCGGAGAAGACGGCGCATCAGGCGGGAGGGAGTAGTCAGGATGGGAAGCCGGAACGGGCGGTCGCAGAGAAGAAGCCTGTCAGTGGCGCGGATGAGGAGGCTAAGACGGGGAAGATTAGCGGTGGACGTGATGAGAGTGGACAGCCTAAGGATGAGAAGTTGCGTGCGAAGGGCGCCGCCAAAGCAGGGAAAGATGATGAGAAGAAGAGCGAGAAGCAGGAGGAGCAGGATGGGAAGGAGGGTTCACAGGATGATGATGAAGAAGAAGAAGGACAACAGGGACAACAGGCGTTTAGTATCCATCCCCAATTGTTGGTAGTACTGAGAAACTAGATCCCGAGACAGGCGAGATCAACTGGGACTGTCCGTGTCTAGGGGACATGCCCCACGGCCCGTGCGGTCCAGAATTCCGCAAAGCATTCTCATGTTTCGTGCATTCTGAAGCCGAACCAAAAGGCCAGGACTGCATTGACGCCTTTGGAGAAATGCAAGATTGTTTCCGGTAGCATTCCCGTGCATTGTCCCCTACTCCCCTGTGATTGCTATTATTCTTCCCAACATGTGGGTTCGAGGTTAATTATAGAGCACACCCGGAGGTGTATAAACCGATGGATGCACTGGACGATGACGAGCTGGACGATATGTCCGAAGAAGCCCTCGAAACTGCAACCACAAAAGGCGACGAGAAGCTCGATCACGATGCCGCAGAGACATCGGAGAACCCCAAGTCAGAGAACAAGGACCACAAGTCAAAGACCAAGAAGGACGAGGGAGAGGACAAGTCAGAAGATAAATCCCAAGGAAAACAAGAAGCCCAAAAACACGAAAAGATCGCTAAAAAGTCTTCTACAGCGGCTTCAGGAGAAGATCATCAAGCGGGCAAGAAACCGAAACAGGGTGATGAGAGGAAGAATGAGAGTGTTCTTGCCAGGAGTGGGTGAGCTACACGTTGTGGGTGTCTAGAGTGGAGGTCACGTTGTAGGTGTCTGGAGTAGAGGTGGTGCGTATAGATGAGCGGGTGTAGATGGTCTTGGACACATTAGATTGAGGGAATAGAAAAGCTCTGCTCAGGTAATGTATAAAATGAGATACAAAAGTTACTTGTTTGTATTTTTAGCGGAGATTGTGTGAGGTGTGGAGCATTAAATTTGTCGGACTGGTTTTTCGAGATGGGTTGTCGTCGAAGTGAGAGTGCACTCCATTGATGTACCATCGAAATCGTGATATGGATGGAAAAAGTCGCTTAGGACAATGTTTCAGGAAGAACTATGCAGCATTTGACTTGAGCTTCATATGTGAGATTTGTCTTGTTGAGCGCACATGTTGAGTTGTTGCGCATCGCGGCATCAGACACCACGCGCGCGACGATCGACAAAGCACTACGTCATGATCTGACGCACAACACCATCCTCACCACCCATCCCCTCTCCAAACCACCCCTCCAAAGCCCAAAAAAATGTCCTTCCTAAGACCTCTACGCACACCCTCAATCCTCCTCCGCACCCCCCGCACGCATCGCCTGCGTCCCCGCCCATCTACCATCGCGCCGACCACCGTGCGCTTCGCATCAGGCTACGGCGACCCCTCCGACAACGCCCATCCCGCCACCGCAGACCCCCAAGCCCAAGGCAACTCGACCCAAAAAGCCCAAGCAGAACACCCTGGGCCGCGTGAGAACGAGCCTGACTCCAAGGGCGGGTCGACCTTCGGCGACAAGGGACAGGAGAAGGGCTCCCCGACGGATACAAAGTCCGCTAGTCGGGCCAGCGAAACAAGTTGGGATAACGGCGGAAATGGGAGTGGTAAGAATGGGGGGAGTGCTAGTGATGCAGGGAGAGGAGGGTCAAAGGTCCATGGCAAGGATCGTACGGAGACTGCGTTAGGAGGGAATTTGAGTGGGAATAAGGATAAGATGACGGATGAGAATACGACGGCTGGGGTGAGTAGGGTGAAGGGGGATTTGAATGTTATGGGACAGGTTGATGGGAAGGATGCGAGAGATGTGGGTGGGAAAGATGACACGAGAAAACAATCTTGAACGCGGGAAAAAAAAAATCAAAAACAGAGACGGCTGGGAAGAGGTGGGGGAAAGGTAAGGTACATGTCGAGGTATGCACATCTTTTTAGATTCTATAGGTATAAAAGATCCGGAAGCTCCTTTAATGAGGATATCCTAACAAAGTCCGTCACAATCTCATTCTCCCGATCCACAATCACCGTCCTCACATCAACAAACCCATCCTTCCCAGGATCATCTCCCACATGATACCCCATCACATCCCGCATCCCCGCCTTCCTCAACACAGCCCGCCACAACTCCCGCGAAGGTTTACTATACCCCTCCACAAAACTCTGTACGACAAACTCGAAATACGGCGAAATCCCCAATCCCTCTAGAATCCCTTGTAAGCGGACGTCGAAATCCGATAACACGCCCATTATCACGCCCGCGGACGACAGCTTTTGCAGCGTGGGAAGGACGTCGGGGTATACTTTGTAGGGGTCAGCGGTCGAGAAGTGTTGATATAAGACATGACACAAGTCTTTTGGTACTTCCACCCTGACGTCCCTGAACGACATCTCGATGACCTGCTTTTAACACTCCCCCCAAGTTTTAATGACAAGATACCTCGGTCCACCAATCGCGACATAAATTGTCGTAATCACTTCTTGGTGATAGACTCGTTATTCCATAGCGAGGTTTCCGTTTCGTTTGTTCTGCGTACGCTGCGTATGAGAAGTCTTTCTACCAGGGGGGAGATAATACCCTTGCGGAACGCGGGTTTGAGCGCCGCGGGCTTGACGGTGTAGCCATAGTCCAGGGCTATGAGTGCGTATATCTCCGCTCTGGGGTTAGCCAAGCAAGTTAAGGAGATGGGGTACATTGGATAGCGTGGGGTGAAGAGAGTCCCAAAGGCATCGAAGGTGACTAGGAGTTTTCGAGAGGATATGGAGGAGAATGTTCTGCCTGCGGTGCAGGTGAAGATGCGTTTTGACGTGCGCAGACTTGTGTGTATCATAATGTGAAGGCGACGGAGAATTGCATGCCTACAAAGGGAATGGAAGTCGCTTCGACGTATTTGTTGGAAAGGAGTATAAATGAGAAACAAAATCGCAGTGTTCTGGTTGGGCGAAGATAGCCTTCCCGAATAAAGTGGCGCTATTAGAGATCTACTGTACTAAGGATTTGGAACCGCCACTTCTTCGACTAGATGTAAGCTTGGGCGAAGTCAAAAAAAACATCCATGTCACAACACTCGATCGCACGAGATCGCTTTCTATCGCCAACGGTGCAGCTGGTGGAGAGTTTCTAAATTTCTCTTTTGCTTTTTATGCTTGAGATGGCCCCTGTCCGACCCGTCCTCTATACGGGAATCGGTGGGTGCTGTAGTTTTTTGCCCCTTTTCTCCACATTTCTATCCCTTTTCCTCATTTTTTTTCTCTCATTCGGACACTTGGACATTGGATTTCCGACATTTTTTGAGAAGTAGCGTTTTCCTGGGGGGCTCGAAGTGGCTCTGAAGCGTGACTTTTTGAGCAGATCAGCGCTGTCGCGGGCGACGATCTCACCGCTGGCGCAAGTTGTCACCGCACTTCACGTCCAGGCATATGTATCAATTGCATGAACACCCTTCATGAACAGTCCGTTACCATTTTACGCTATGATGAGAAACAGCCCTTTATAATACCCCGATTCCGACTCCGGTCCCACAGAATACTTCACTCCATGACAATGTCCAAATCGCTATCACTGTCACTATCCTCCAATTCAGGACCTCCCGCGACTCCTCCAGAAGCCTTCATCCCCCCCAACACACCCTCCAGACTAATTTTCCCCAGCTTTCCTCCTCCAGACCCTCTAATAGGACTGATCTTCCTATCGGGATTGACTCTAACTTCCTCATTCGCCCTCCATCTAGGATCAAATCCAATCCCTCTGACCCTCCTCGCATCAAAAGCCACACTCTCAACAACCTCCGCTCCTTTCCCCCCATCCTCCTCCTCAACAACAGCAGGACCAGCCTTAACCACTTTAGGCCGTGCAAAAGCCTTAAACACCCGCCGCAACTCGCGATCATGTTCCTTCCCCTTGAGATCCCGTTTAATCCCCTGCACGCGCTTTAATTTCGACAGTTCTGGGTCAGCGGGGTCGATTGCGCGGGCGATGGGCGTGGCGGAGTGGTAGATCGAGCCGCCGCCGCCGTCCCATTTGTCTGGCTCGGAGGGCCGTTTGGGAGCGTCTTTGGCGGGGGGGTTGAGTTTTTTGGGGGCGAAGGGGTCGCGTTTTTCTTTTTTGCGGGAGGGGGAGAGGGGGCGGACACTATTGTTGTTAGTGGTCTGTCTGAAATACAAAAAAGAGAAAACACGGGAAATAGGGATAGTGACGATATCGTATGAGATGGGAAAGAACAGGAGGGATCTAAGTTGTAGATCCAGGGGAACTCCAGATAAGGTTCGATGCAAGTAAATATAGGTAAAAGGGAT
>Ga0302325_10016013_pt1 | contig 15911 bp, 13 predicted proteins | sample Palsa_T0_2_FD_201948 | JGI IMG/M metagenome (GOLD analysis project Ga0302325, IMG submission 201948) | Peat permafrost microbial communities from Stordalen Mire near Abisko, Sweden - Palsa_T0_2 | ecosystem: Environmental > Terrestrial > Soil > Palsa > Peat permafrost | place: Sweden: Abisko... | reverse complement strand
GATGGCCGAAGGCGTCAGGATTCGGTCCACACGGCGCGTCAGGCGTGGCCATCATGAACCCCGCTGAAAATCGTGTCGGTACCAGCAGCACCAGGTCGTCACCCCGAGACTGTTCGACGGCGCACAACCGGGCGCCCTCGAGGCTGATCGTGCGAACGCCGTCGAGCGTGCCGCCGCCGGCAAGCATCGCGTAAAGTCGCGCCAGCGATCGCGCGTCGCAATGTCCGTTGGCGGCTGGAATCTCCGCGGCTCGCCATTCGTGCGAGTTGACGGTGGTCGATCGCATCAGCGACGGCGGGTTGGTGAAGGTGCGGGCGGTAAGGGAATCGGGATTGCGCATCGCCTCGGCAAAAATATTGAACGAGCCCGGAGGCGGCGGCCGCGAACCCATCACTTCGGCGGCTCGCGCCTCGTCTTCGGGCGCGAGGCCGATTTTGAAATCGAGCCTGAGGGGTCCCGCGATATGCTCCCGCACGTAATTCCCGACATCCATGCCGCTGCATCGACGGATAACCTCGCCAACGAGCCATCCGAAAGTCAGCGCGTGGTAGCCATGCAGGACGCCGGGCTCCCACAATGGCTGCTGCTTCTCGAGCGCCACGACCATCGTCTGCCAATCGTAAATGTCGGCTGCTGCGAGTCGCCTGCTGATTGCGGGCAAGCCGGCGCGATGGCTCAGCAGATGCCGCACGGTGACGTCCGCCTTGCCGGCTTGCGAAAATTCAGGCCAGTAACGCGCAACGGGCGCGTCGAAATCGAGCAGTCCCCGATCTCTGAGCTGATTAGCCGCGAGTGCGACGATTCCCTTGGTCACGGAGAAGACGTTTACGATCGTGTCGCGATGCCACGGCTTCGATCGCGCGCGGTCGGTAAAGCCCGCCCACAGATCGACGACTAGCCGGCCGTCGACCATCACGGCGATTGCCGCACCATCCTCGCCGCGATCGGAAAAATTCGCGGCAAATGCGCTCCTCACTCGTTCGAATCGCGCATCGCAATTTCCTTCAATGGGCGTCATGTCCTGATCATTTTTCGCCACTGTCACGTAGGTCCGGTGCGGGCGTCGCAATCGATTCCGCAATCAGATAGCGCTTGAGCTTGCCGGTGGCGGTGCGCAGCAGATTCTCGACAAAGCGGATATCGCGCGGACGCTTATGAGCCGCCAGGTCGCGGTCGAGCGCGTGCCGGATGCGGTCAATCATCTCGCCGCGATCGCTGCCGGGGTCGCGCGCCACCACGAAAAGCGTGGGCCGCGTCAGCCCGTCGGCGTCGCCGACGCCGACAACGGCCGCATCGGCAATTCCGGTTATCGTCATCACGCACTCCTCAATTTCGGCCGGGCTAACCCACTGACCGGCAATCTTAAGCATCTCATCGGATCGGCCGTGATGAAAATAAAAGCCGTCGGGGTCGAAGGCGAACAGATCGCCGGTGCGAAACCAGGAGCCGCTGAACTGACGACGCGACAGCTCCTCGCGGTTCCAGTAGCCGGCGCATACGGAGGGCATCCTGACCCACAACGCGCCGGGCATTCCGGGTTCGGTTATAGTGTCGCCGCGTTCGTCAACCAATCTGACCTCGGCGTCAGGCGCGACGCGGCCAGCAGAACCATCGCGATAGCCGCCGACCGAGTTCGAAAAAATCATGTAAATCGTTTCCGAAGTGCCCATTCCCTCGATTATCGGCACGCCACTCACGTCGCGCCATCGCGCGGCGAGAGTCGCCGGCATGCGCTCGCCCGCCGATACGAATGCGCGAGCGCCGCGGAAGCCAGATTCATCCGCGCGGCCCGACGCAAGCAGATTGCGCAGCATTGTCGGCACGCTGAACACAAAGTCGGGACGAGTGCTTTCGATCACATCGGCAATCGCGCCGGCTTCCGGCCACGGCGAATGAAGCACGACCGTGCAGCACATCCGTAGCGCTCCGAAGAGGCAATTCCCGAGCGCGTAGGCAAAGAACAGCTTCGAAGTCGAAAACATCCTGTCGCCGTCGCGCACGCCCAGGCATCGCGCGAGATAAGGACCTGCCGCGGCGACATCGCGATGGAGATGGACGGCGGCCTTGGGCGATCCGGTCGTGCCTGAGGTGTAAATCCAGCAGGCCATGTCGGAAGGCGACATCGATTCGGCGCGGAGATCGACGCTGGCCGAGCCGACCAGGGAGTCGTAATCTTCGTGGCCGTCGCACGAACCGCCGACAACGAAGACGCGCGGCTTGATCGCGAGTCGAGCAGAGGCGGCCGCGCGGTAAGTTTCAATCAGGGTGTGATCGATTATCAGCAGCTTGGCAGCGCTGTCTTCGAGCGCGAAGGCCAACTCGGCGGGCGAAGATCGGGTATTGAACGCGATTGCGACCGCGCCGATTTTTATCGCGCCGAGATATGACGCCACCAGCTCAGGAGTGTCGGGGAGCAGCATCATTACGCGCTCGTCGCGTGCTATTCCCGCTGATGCCATCGCGTTGCCGGCCCGATTAATCATCGCGGCAAGGGCGCCATAGGTAATCGTGCGGCCATCGGTGATCATGGCGGCACGGTCATCCAGCCCGTGCTCGGCGGCTGGCCGCATCAACTCATCGGCTGCATTGAATGAACTGGATGAACTCATCGGAGCATTGACGCGCATCGCGCGCGAGTCGGCCTGAGATAACCATCAGCGAGGCCGGGCGGCAAGCGCCCCCGCGTGCGTATGCGGAGACTGGCCAAAAGTATTAAGCTTTCGACAGCGACGCCTTTGAATTGATCGCGGGTCAGGGTTACCGCCCGTTTCGATAAGATGGCGCCACAAATCCGGACCAAGGGGCGAGTCGTGGCAACACTGGGATTCAGCGCTGAGGACTTCAAGGTTTTCGAGGTCGAAGGCTTCAACGAACGGATGGAACGCATATACGCCCGCGTGCGTCCGCGATTGGTCCGACTCGGCGACGAATTGGCGCCTGAACTTGCGCGCCGACTTCACCTGGAATTTTTCCCGCACGTCGCCAAACATATGCGCCGGACGGTGAATCCTCCCCCGGAAACATGGGCAGCCTTTGGACCATCGCCACGAGGCTATAAACGATACGGCTATCTCGCCCTGTGCATTTCCGGGGCGGGGCTGCACGCGCGGGTCGTGGTCAAGTCGGAGGCTGATCGGCGGCCCGAGATGGCGAAACTGATGCGCGGCCGCGCCGCGGAACTGGCGAAATCGATGGGCTCGGTCGGGATCGCGCGCTACGACAAGTGGGATTTCAAGTCGCTCCCTGCCGAGCAGCATGCCGATCGCGATCTGTTCGACTCGCTTGCCGACTCAGTCGAGAAGAAGACCGGCGGTATCGATGTGGGCTTCGGATGGAACCGCAGCGCGTCGGCCCGTCTCGATCGTGGTGAAATGCTCGACGCGTTTGCCGAACTTGCGCCGCTCTACCGGGTGGCGCGAGCCGTGAGTTGAGCGGGACTGAAGCCGAGGGCGCATTAGTTTCAGGATAGGGGTTATGACGAACAAGCGAGCGACCGTGCTCGGCGCGGGCGCGTGGGGCACGGCGATTGCCGTTATTCTCGCTCGCGCCGGCGTGCGCACCACGCTCGGCGTCCGGCGTGGTTCGCAGGTCGCGTTGATGCGCCAGCTACGCGAGAATCCGATCTATCTGCCCGGTATCCGCCTTCCCGATGACCTTGAACTGACCGATCGATGGACCGACGCGGTTGATGGCGCAAACGTCATCGTGATGGCGATACCGTCGAGCCACGCGCGCGACGCGATGAGCGCGATAGCTCCGGCGCTGCGCCCGGCCGCTACGATCGTCAGCGCCACCAAGGGTATCGAGCCAGGTTCGCTGCTCACCATGACCGCGATGTTATGTGAGATCGCGCCGGCCGTCCGCTGCGCCGCGCTGTCCGGTCCCGGCTTTGCGGCCGAGGTTGCGCGGGGAAAACCGACTGCGCTGGTCGCGGCGGCGATTGACGAGGCCACGGCGGGGACGGCGCAGGAACTCTTCGCCGGGCCGCTGTTGCGGGTTTATCGAAGTACCGATCCGATCGGCGTCGAGCTGGCTGGTACCTTGAAGAACGTTATTGCGATAGCAACCGGCATCGGCGACGGCCTGGATCTCGGTTCGGGCGCGCGCGCCGCCGTGATCACGCGAGGATTGGCCGAGCTGACGCGGCTCGGAGAGGCGACCGGGGCGCGGCGCGAAACTATCGCCGGACTGGCTGGACTGGGCGACCTGGTCCTTACCTGCACCGGCGAGCTTTCGCGCAACCGGGCGTTCGGAATCAGGCTGGCGCGACACAATGACGGGCGGATCGATCTCGAGGAGCACGAAGGCCAGCCGGTCACCGAAGGAATTGCCAACGCGCGGACGGCGGTCGAGCTGGCGCGTCGGGCCGGAATCGAGATGCCGATCGTAACCGCCGTCTATCGCGTGCTCTATGAAGGCGGGTCGCCGCGCGCTATGGTCGAAGAATTGCTCAATCGCGAACTCAAGGCGGAGTTCTGAGCATAATCAGTTTCGAGAGGGACAATGGCAAGCAAAGGGACCTGTAAGGCGGCGGATTGCAGCCGCGACGTTATCGCGAAGGGTTACTGCCGCAAACATTATCGTCTGTGGGGCCGCGGCGAGATGCCGAAGGCGCGCTACCGGACCTGCACGTTCGAAAAATGCCGCAAACCGCGCGTTCGTGGCAGCCTGTGCGAAGAGCACGCGGCGGCCGCCAGTGGCAAGGCCGCCACACCGGCCGCGGCGGCGCCAGCCGCCTCAGCGTAAAAATTCCGACTTAATCGGCGAGGGACGGTTATGGCCAACCTGGTTGTGGCCGGATCGGCGGGCCGCATGGGCCGCCTGCTGGTCACACTGATCGCGGCAGACCCAACCCATCGGCTGGCCGGTGCGCTCGAGGCGTCCGGCGCACCCACGCTCGGCCAGGATGCCGGCGAAGTAGCCGGTGTCGGCAAGCTCGGCGTTGCGATCAGCGACGATTTCACGGCGCTGGCGCGGCCGGATGCTATCACGCTCGATTTCACCAGCGCGGCCGCATCGCTGGAGCATCTGCGGATTGCCGCCGCTCAGGGCGGCGCTATCGTTATCGGCTCGACCGGTTTCACACCTGAAATGGATGCCGAGGCGCGGACGCTGGCCACGCTGACGCGCACGATTATCGCGCCGAACATGAGCGTGGGCGTCAATGTTCTGATGAAAATCGCGGCCGAAGTAGCAGCGATACTGCCGGACTTCGACGCCGAAGTGATCGAGATCCATCATCGCACCAAGGTCGATGCTCCCAGCGGCACGGCGCTCGCGCTCGGCGACACGATCGCGCGGGCGCGCGGGCGCAATTTCAAATCCGAGCGAGTCTTCGGCCGCGAGGGAATTACGGGCGTGCGGCCCGAGGGAAACATCGCCGTGATGGCATTGCGGGCCGGCGACGCCGTCGGTGACCACACGGTAATCTTCGGCGGACAGGGCGAGCGGCTGGAGCTGATCCATCGCTCGCAAAGCCGCGACTCGCTGGCGCGCGGAGCCATCCGCGCGGCGCTCTGGCTTGAACCCCGGAAGCCTGGACTCTATTCGATGCGCGACGTTCTCGGCCTGTGACTCGCCTATAGCGGATGCTGTCCGAGGCGCGGTGACGCGGCGCCACTCTCAACATCGACTTCGTTCCACCGTTTGAACATCCGCGGGACAATCCCCGGATGGGTCTGCTCGAAGTAAGTGATCATTCCGACCAGTGCCAGCAAGTTGCCCAGGATGATTTTCCACCACCCCAGTTCCTCGAGCGCCGACTGGTCGAGAAACGTCACGAAGCCGAAGTAGCTGACCTCGAACCAGACGAACAGCACGACCACGCCGAGCGCCATCAGCGGCTCGCGCTCGGCGCAGTAGACCATGAACGATGCGGCTATCCCGAAGGCGATAAATCCGCAGAAATGGAGCACCGTGTATCCGATCGCCAACGGTATCGAGACGCCAGCGTCCGGGCCGCCGCCGAAGACGATACTGCCGAGCAGTGACGGCGTGCGCAGCATCTCCATCGCGGCCGCATCGTAGATGAGAAACCATACCGCGACGATTACGGCTCCGATCAGACCCGCCGAAATTCCCTGGCGCAGCACGGCAATCCAGGGACCAAGCAGGTTACGGGCGAGTGCCCTCTGGCGCCAGAAGAAGTAGGCGAGCATCGCGGCCGTCGCCAGTCCATTGGCGATTATCACTTCCCACCATGGCAGAGCGGTCATCGCGACGGGCCCGAGCAGCATCACGACCGCAATGAAAAATACTTCGAATGCGATTACGAAAATGAACAGCGGAATGAACAAATGAGGCTCGCGCTCGGCCTCGACCAGCATCAGGCCGCCGACCCCGCCGATGATCGCGAACGCGATGAAATGGAAGGCCGTGTACCATCCTGCCAGCGACCAGGTAGCGCCGCCTATCTGACGCAGTCCGGGCAGCAGGCTGGCGGCCAATATCGCCGGGGTTTCCAGCGCCTGCCCGCGCACGCCGTCCAGAAGCAGAAACCACAGAGCCACAACTGCCGCGCCGATCAGTCCGGCAATGGCGCCGTCCGAAGCCGTTCGTGCCGTCGAATTCCGCATGACGTCCCTCCCGTAGCGATCGCCTGAGGAAGAGGAAGTGCAGGTTTCAGTCCCGGAATGAAGTCGACGATCAGCCGATTCCCTTTAACCCGTTAACGCTCTGGTGTAACCAAGTGTCCCCAATGCCATTTCTAAGCCCGCGAGGCCGCAAGCGCAAGGGTCTGGCCCTTGGCCACGAAAGTCGGAGGCTGAATCGAGCTGGTCGATTGGTCAGGACGGAGCGGGTCCGCGGCGCGGCGATCGCAGGACGCGAAGCTCGGGCGGGCGACGGAAGTTGATCGCGGGAAACTCGGAATCTTCCTTGCGCGACCACTGAAAAAATATCGCCGTAAACACGCACATCAGGTAAATGCCCTGGCCGATCCACATGATAAGGCCGCCGAGTACCTGGTCGGCCATCGCCGTCATGCCGAAGGGATGCTCCCTCGTCATGTAAAAGACGTACAACACCGACTGCGCCATCGTGATCGGCGCGGCCACGGCGGTCATCGGGATCATCAGCATGAACAGGTACATTATCTGCAGTGGATACGAGAGCCGCGGAAATTCTGGCAGCGGGCTCAGCATCGGCCACCAGAGCAGGATTCCCACCAGCAGCAGGACCTCGCGGATATCGCCGTAGGGCAGGCGCGTGTGGCACACGATGTCGCACAGCAGCGGAAAGTGAATCAGCGTGAAGGTGGCGGCAAACGTCAGGAAGGCGACGATCGGCCGGGTCATGATCCGCCACGGGCGTTCAATCGCCCGCCCGACGAAAATCCAGCGCGCCATCCATTGCGGTATTCCCAGCAGGAGCAGCGGCGGGACGACGAATATCAGCAGCATCTGCTGGAAGATGTAGAGCGCGAAGGATCCGTCCAGCACATAGCGATCGATTGGACCGGTGAGTGCCGCGCCAAGGACGACGAGCGCAAGCGTAAAAGCGGCTATACGACGGCTGTCGGGCCGTTTGCCCGTCTTGATTATCGCCAGGACGTAGAGCCCAATCAGGACCCCAGCTAGTACGATAACGCTTGGTTCGACTCCAGTCATTGGCGTGCCGTCAGCGACTCAGTGTCCCGGCCATATCGGAATCGTGAAGCTCATCACCGTGGCGATATGCGCGAAAATCAGCAGCAGCGACATGACCACCAGCACCGCCAGCAGCAGCGGGAAGACAAACAGTACGCTGAAGACGCGATGATCGTAGTGCAGATGCATGTAGAACATCGCGACGAGGGCGAACTTGGCCATCGCCAGGATGATCAGAATCGGTACCAGCACTGATTGCAGCGACTGTACGTAGAAGACGCTGATTTCCATCGCCGTCATCACGCCCAGGATGAGCGCGATTACGATGTAAATGCCGGGACCGGGATGCCCCTCGTCGGGCGATCCGTCGGGATGGGCTCCGAGGTGATCTTGATGTAGCGCTTGCTCGCTCATGCGTGTTTCACCGTCCGCATCAGATAGATGAGCGTGAAGATAATAATCCAGACTATATCGACGAAGTGCCAGTAGAGGCCGCCGATTTCGATCGCCAGGCTGCGATCCTTGCCGATCTTGCCGCGCGCCGTCGCGATCATCAGCACCGTCAGCCAGACGACGCCGATAAGCACGTGGATTCCGTGAAAGCCGACCAGCGTAAAGAAGCACTGGCCGAACAGATTGGTCTGGAGTTTCAGCCCGTGCAATACGAAGTCGGTGAACTCGAAGGCCTGACCGCCAAGGAAGATGACCCCGAAGAAAATCGTTCCGCACAGCCAGAACACCGACCATTTGCGATCGTTGCGCTGCACCGCCGCAAGCGCCAACACCATCAGCAGCGATGACGTCAGCAGGATGAACGTGCTGAAAGACGTCAGCGGAATGTTGAGGATCATCGCGTCAGGACCGGACAGGTTGCGGTCTTTATAAACCATGTAGGTCGAAATCAGGGTCGCGAAAAAGACGCACTCCGAACCCAGAAACGCCCACATGCCCATCTTGCGATGGTCAACGCCGATCGTACTTTCCTCGATCATCTCCGGATTGTATTTGCCGAAGGTCGGATACTCGAAAACCATCCCGATGATGCTGATTCCGAGCAGCCCGCCGCCCATGATTATGAGCCGCGTCCATACGAGGCATCCGACTCCCGCCATGAACAGCCCGATTGCGAACAGGACCGGATACAGCGACGGCGCCGGCATGTGGATGTGATGCTCTTCCTCGGCGTGACCCACAGCGGGCGGCATCGCGACTCCAGCGGCCGCGCCGCCTGCGATTGCAGGTGCTATTCCATGCGCCGTTGCGCCGCCGTACTTGCGCACCCAGAAGGCGTCGCGGGAGACCACGGTTGGAATCGTGACGAAGTTGAACGCCGGCGGTGGCGAAGCGACCGACCATTCGAGCGTGCGGCCGTCCCATGGATCGGCCGGCGCCGCCTCACCGCGGAGCGAGGTCCACACGATATTGATAAAGAAAATCAGGAACGAGAAACCCAGGATGAATGCATTGATGCTGATGAAAAAGTTCCAGAAGTCCCAGCCCATGTTCGGCGCATAAGTATAGATACGCCGCGGCATGCCGAGCGTGCCCAGGAAGTGCATCGGAAAGAACGTCGCGTTGAACGCCCAGATCGTCATCCAGAAATGCAGCTTGCCGAGCTTTTCGTTGAGCATCCGGCCGCTGACCTTGGGCCACCAGTAGTAGAAGCCCGCCAGTATCGACATCATCATGCCGCCGAACAGCACGTAGTGAAAATGCGCAATGACGATGTACGTATCGGTCTGCTGCAGATCGACCGGCGCGCTGGCGTGCATGATTCCGCTCAGACCGCCGATTGTGAATTCGATGACGAACCCGAGTGCGAACAGCATCGCAGTCGTAAAGCGCAGCCGCCCGCCCCACACCGTCGCGATCCAGCTGAACACCTTGATGCCGGTCGGTATCGCGATGAGCATCGACGTGATCGCGAACGTGCTGTCGGCGATCGGACCCATGCCGGTCGCGAACATGTGATGGCCCCAGACGCCATATGACAGAAACGCGATCAGTACGATCGAATACGCCATCATCGGATAGCCGAACAGCGGCTTGCGCGAAAAGACCGGCAAAATCTCCGAGGCGATTCCGAAGGCCGGCAGCGCCATGATGTAGACCTCCGGATGGCCGAAGATCCAGAACAGATGCTGCCACAGGATCGGCGTGCCGCCGGCTGAGACCACGTAGAAGTGCGTATTCAGGAAGCGATCGGCGAACAGGAAGATCAGGCCAACAGTGAGCGCCGGAAAGGCCAGCAGCACCAGGATGGTCGTGATCAGCATCGCCCACATGAACATCGGCATCCGCATAAACGTCATGCCGGGCGCGCGCATATTCACGATAGTCACGAAGAAGTTGAGCGAGCTCAGTAGCGTCGAGGTGCCGAGAATCAGCAGTCCGATATCCCAGCAATCGACGTTGACGCCCGGCGTATACATCCGCTCAGTCAGGTTGGCGTAGCCGAACCAGCCGGCGTCGGGCAGCATCCCGAGTCCGCGCATGAGGCCCAGGTGCAGAAAGATGGTGCCGGCCAGCGCCACCCAGAATGACAGCGCGTTGAGCCGCGGAAAGGCGACGTCGCGCGCTCCAATCTGGAGCGGAATCATGAAGTTGGCAAAGAACCCTAGTTCAAGCGGCATGACCACCAGGAAGATCATCGTGGTGCCATGCATCGTGAACATCTCGTTGTACATGCCGGCGCTCAGGAAGTGGTTGTTGGCGACGAGGAGCTGGCCGCGCACCAGCATCGCCTCGAGACCGCCGATCCCCATCATCAGCAGCGCCGTAACGGCATAAAGCACGGCCACCCGCTTGTGATCGACCGTGGTCAGCCATCCCCAGATTCCCGGCGGGTCATGGAGGTAGCTCGGAAATTCATAAGCCAATCGTTTCGGTTGAGCAGCCATCTTTTGATTCCTATTTCAGGCTCTCTAGGTACGCCACGAGATCCTTCAGATCGGAGCCGCGCACGCCAAGCGTAGGCATCTGCGCGCCAGGCTTGACCGCCGAGGGATCCTGAATCCACAAAGCCAGATTTTCAGGTGTGTTGTCCAGCATCGAGCCGGCCAAGGTGCCCCGGCTGCCAAAGTGCGTCAGGTCGGGGCCGCGAAAGCCATAACTGTATTGCGCCGAGAAGCCCGAGATACCCCGTATCGTGTGGCAAATCGCGCAGGGTGCGTTCTTGTAGATCTTCTCGCCCGCCATCGCGGCCGGGGTCACGGCTTCGGCCGGCGGCGCAAGTTGGTTGGCCGTCCATTTCTTGAAATCGTCGGCGCTGTCGACGTACGCGCGCAGGCGCATGTTGGCGTGCGACAGTCCGCAAAATTCCACGCACTGGCCCCAATACTCGCCCGGCACCTTGGCGATCATCGTTATCGAGTTGATCTGCCCGGGGATGACGTCGCGTTTGCCGCCGAGCGCCGGTATCCAGAAGCTGTGGATGATGTCCTCCGAGTAAAGCTCGAAGTGAATCGGCGTGTCGATTGGAATATGGACTTCATCGGCGGTGTGGATATTAAGACTGGGATAATAGAACTCCCACCACCATTGATGGGCCCGGACCTGGATAGTGAACGTGTCCTGCGGCCATCGATTCGGCTGCGTACGGATAATCGTCCGCACGGTGGGGATCGTGATCAGCAGCAGAACCAGCGCCGGTCCGATCGTCCATGCGAGTTCCAGCGCGACGTGCGAGCCGTGATCGGTGGTTATTCCGGCGCCCGGATCGTCTTCGTCGCCGGGGCGGCTCGAAAACCAGAAGATTGCGCCGAAGAAAACGAACAGGACGATCACCAGGATTATCGAGTCCCAGACCGTGACCTGCACGAACAGCGAATAGATATCCGCCGCCAGATCCGATCTGGTGCTGAGCGTGTTCATCGGGGCCTGGAAGTTCCGCTCGCATCCGGCCAGCGCCGCCGCCGTAATCAGCGCGACGAGCGCTATCGGGGCAGCGACTAATTTCCTGACTGCCTTGGAAAACCTCATCAGTCCTCTCCAAACGGTCCGGTCTCCGAAGCGGCCGCCACCCACCGCCGCAGTCCCGGAAGGGCGCATAAAACAAAGGCGCCCATGAATCCAAGTGTAATCAAAATTTCGACCCATCCGTAGGGTATCTCGTGCGGCGACAGCGACGGCACGACCAGGATGTAATCTTCAATCATGATGCCGCACAGGCCCAGGATCGTGACCGTGCCGAGAATTTTTGGCGTGCGCTTCGGGCGCACCCCGAGCAGCGACACGAACGGGATTGCCCACACCAGGAAAAGCATCGCGATCGAGGGTACCGACCACGGCAAATGATAGCCGCGCACCGCGATAAAAAAGGTCTCCATCGGGATGTCGCCGTACCAGATGACCAGGAACTGCGCGAAAAACATGTACATCCAGAAAATCGAAAAGGCGAAAACCAGCTTGCCGTGATCGTGCAGTATCTTGCGCTTCCACGAAATAACCCGGTTGCCGAACACGGTTCGCAGAATCACCGACGCAAACGCCATCGACGCCAGCGCGCTCCAGAAGCAGGTCTCGAAGAACCAGGCGCCGAACAGCGTGCTCTTCCACATCGGCGACAGTGACATGATCAGATCGAAAGCGAGCAGCGAGAAGATGAACGCATAGGCCAGCCCGAGCGCGGGCGACAGCCGCCGCATGATATTGGGCGGCAATATGATGTTGTCAGGATGGCTCGCCCACTCTTTGACGTCCTCGCGGCGCGAGGCGGTGACAAACCACCAGCTCAAGACCGTCATCAGAAAAAGGCCGCCGCCGTCGCGGGCAAACAGAAAGGGCGTGTTCAGCCACTGCGCCTTGGAGGCGATCGGATGAAGCACCCAGGGGAAGATCTCGGTGCGTCCGAAGTAGAGTCCCCAGAAGAGGACGAAGCTGACCGGAATATACAGAAAGAACATCTCGGCGAGCCGATATTGGGCCGGGCCGGTCCACCGCGCTTGCGTCAGGTAGAAGGCCGCCGACACGATCACGCCGCCCTGGGCGATACCGAGCCAGAAGAGAAAGTTGACCAGGTATGCTTCCCATACCCGCTGCGACAGCCCCTCGGCCATGCCGGCGACGAATCCGACCACGCCGACGGCGACCAGCACGAGTGCGAGCACGGTCCATGCCCCGAGCTGGAGCTGGATCGGATTATTTAGCGCCCCCGACGACGGGGACTGCGACGTACCTTCAGAATTGGGACTCATCTTTGCCCGGCCTTGCCTCGTTTCAATGCCCGCATGCCGCGGACAAGCAAAAAATCACGCCGCCTGCTCGGTCTCGCGAGTAACCTCTTCAGCGCCGTCCTGCTTGAGCATCGCCTCGACCTTCGCGCAATCCGACTCCGTCGCGCAGCTCACGACTACGCCGAAGCGGTCGCTGCTGAAGCGGTCCGAGTATCCCGTGATCGGGTCGAGCACCGGCATTCCCGCATTCACCATAAAGCCAAGCACTGACGAGGTGGCGCCGCCCAGGATCATCAGCTCGAAAAAGATTACGAAATAGGTCGGAAACGAAACGATCGGCTTGCCGCCGGCGATCAGGCCCCATTCGAGCGAGGTTCCGACCGTGAGCAAAAAGGCCGTGATGACGCCGCAGATACCGCCCGTGAGCACCCATCCGCGCACATGGCTTTTTCCGTGGTAGAGCGCCTCTTCGATCTTTTCGCTGGGAATCGGCGCGAAGGCGCGCAGGTTTTCGACGTGCTCCTCTTTCAGATGCTCGATCGCATGGGCCGCGTGACCGTCATCGGCGAAGGAGCCAATCACCATGATGTCGCCGTTCATGACGCCCTCGAATAGTTGTTGCGCAGAGCCTGGCGCAACCACGTGATGCCTTCCTTGAGCTCGGTCATCGAGACAATCGGCATGAAGCGCGCGAACAGCGAGAACAGCATCAGGAACCACGCGAAGCTGCCGATTGTGACGAAGATTTCCGTAACCGACGGATGGTAAAAGCGCCATTGCGACGGCTCGAAGTTGGTCGCCAGCGAGCCCTCGATGATAACGAAACGCTCCAGCCACATGCCGACATTGATGAACAGCGTGATGATGAACAGGATGACCGTGTTGACCCGGATCCGCGGCGAGAACAGCAGCAGCGGGATAACGCAGTTGCATGTCACCATCATCCAGAAAAGCCAGCCCTGCGGGCCGAAATAGCGCATGTGGAAGGTCATCTGCTCAATCGGATCGCCGCTATACCACGTCGCCCACGACTCCACGATGTACGAATAGGTGACCACCAGCGAGGTGAGCAGGATGACCTTGGCGAGGTTGTCGATATGCCACGGTGTGATGAGGTCATTCAGCTTCAGGATACGGCGCATCGGAATCAGCAGCGTCAGAACCATCGCGACGCCCGAGAAGATCGCGCCGGCGACGAAATAGGGGGCGAAAATCGTGCTATGCCATCCGGGCAGGGTCGACATCGCGAAATCCCAGGACACTACGCTGTGCACCGAGATAACCAGCGGCGTCGCCAGACCCGCCAGCAGCAGGTAAGCCATGCTGAAGTGGCGCCATTGGCGGTCGGTGCCGCGCCATCCGATCGAGACCAGCGAGTAGAAAATCTTGCGCCATCCCTTGGCTGCGTCGCGCGCATTGGCAACGTCGGGGATCAGACCCATGAACAGGAACAGCGCGCTGGTGGTCAGATAGGTCGAGATGGCGAACAAGTCCCAGTCCAGCGGCGACCGGAAGTCGGGCTGCAGGTAGCGCTCGTTGGGGTATGGGATCAGCCAGTAGAAAAACCACGGGCGGCCGAGATGGATGATCGGGAACAGGCCCGCGGTGGCGACCGCGAACAAAGTCATCGTTTCCGCGACTCGATAGACCGCCGTGCGCCATCGTGTGCGGAACAGGAATAGAATCGCCGAGATGAGCGTGCCTGAATGGGCAATACCAACCCAGAAGACGAAGTTCGTGATGTAGATCGCCCACATCGTGGGCTGGGTCAATCCGGTGACGCCGAGGCCCGAATAGATCTGGTTGGTCCACAAGGCCGCCGCGATACAGACGAAGAACGCGCACAGGCAAATCCATGCCCAATACGCGAGCCCGCCGGGCTCCATTAACCGGAGCACCTCGCGGTCGATCGATTGATAAGTCGGCTCGACGGTCTGATCGAAGGCGGCTGCCACTTAGGCTCTCCCCTTTTCGTGGTAAAGATCGCGCAGATAGGCGATTGCGGGCTGCGTGTTCAACTCATCGAGGACAAAGTAGCTGCGCGCCTTATTGTCGGCCCGCCGCCGCATCATCTCGCCGTCCTTGTCGTTCATATCGCCGAAGCTGATCGCGTGGGTAGGGCAGGCCTGCGCGCAGGCCGGAACGATTTCGCCGTCGCGGACGTTGCGGTTATGCACCCGCGCATCGATCTCCGCCGATACGATCCGCTGCACGCAGAACGTGCATTTCTCCATCACGCCCGCGCCGCGCACGTTCACATCGGGATTGAGCTGCAGGTTGAGCGGTGCCGGCCATTCGGGCTTGAACCAGTTGAATCGCCGCACTTTATAGGGGCAATTGTTCTCGCAGTAACGCGTGCCGACGCATCGATTATAGTTCTGGCCGTTGAGGCCCTCGCGCGTATGGTACGACGCAAAGACCGGGCAGACCGGCTCGCACGGCGCATGCGCGCACTGCTGGCATAGCATCGGCGTGATGTACATCAGGGGGGCGGAGCCGGCATCCTTGGGCGGCACGTACCGCTCGATCCGGATCCACGACATGATACGGCCGTCCTCGACCGCCTCGCGGCCGATGAACGGCAGGTTGTTCTCGGCGTAACAGGCGGCGACACACGCGCTGCATCCGATACATGAGTTGACGTCGATCGTCATGCCCCATTCGTGAACCGGGTACTCGAACGGCGCGTAAAGCTCGTAGGGTTCCGGCGCTTTGGGCTCATCTTCGGGCTCTTCGCCCTTGGCGAGATGTTCGATACTCATCGCCTCGACGATATTGCGGCCCATCATGTCTTCCGAGTAGAGCGGAGTGACCAGTTTGCGGCTGCCGCCGGTCGGCTTCACCGTGACCGCCGCCGTGCTCACTCCCGCCGGCAAAATCGACAGCGCATTGACGCCGCGTCCGCGGGCATAGCGCCCATAGGCCGTATGGCCCTGGCCGAGCGGCACCGCGAGCACTCCGGGGCTGACGTGATCGGAAATAAACGCGGGCACATCGATAGAGCCGAGGCTGGTCGTCACCTCGATAACGTCGTTGCTCGACACGCCGATCGAGGCGGCCGTGTCGGGATGAATCTCGGCCCAGCTATCCCATACGAGCTGCGCAATCGGCTCCGGAATTTCCTGCAGCCAGGGCTTGTCGGCGCCGCGGC
>Ga0302325_10016005_pt1 | contig 15913 bp, 10 predicted proteins | sample Palsa_T0_2_FD_201948 | JGI IMG/M metagenome (GOLD analysis project Ga0302325, IMG submission 201948) | Peat permafrost microbial communities from Stordalen Mire near Abisko, Sweden - Palsa_T0_2 | ecosystem: Environmental > Terrestrial > Soil > Palsa > Peat permafrost | place: Sweden: Abisko... | reverse complement strand
ACCGCTCCGCAAGCTTCCGATAATTGACGAGTTTAGCCCCTCGGCCCACTAGCGTGAGTTCGAGCCAGGGCTGACCAGCCGCAGCGGCAAGCAGAGTTTCTACTCCCTTGTAGGGACGCATTTGTCCGACGAACAGCACACGCAGCTTCTCGGAAGGGTTCCGTACACGGGTGGGTGGCGTCGCTCGCACGTCCACCCCCCATGGAATAGTCTTCACCAATGGCCCGTACCTGCTGCGATGCATACTCGCGTAGTGGTGGCTGCTAGCCACAATCCGATCCGCTCGCAAAGCGAGGGACTCGTGATACTTGTTGTATCGAGCCGAGATCAGGCTAACGCCGCGGATGTCGATCGGGGAATGGTGGGTATAGACGACAGCCGGGCACGCATAGGGCGGAATCCGGGCGAACAGGCGGAGGAATGCGTCACTCATTGTGGGCACCGGTCCGTGCACGTTCACGACGTCGAAGTGCTTCAGCTCGCGGGCTATTCGAGGCCAGTGGACCAGGAACGAGGATAGGCGCCACTCGCCGACCGTCAGCCTGGGAATCTGGGCGGAGGAGAGCACGCTGACATTGTGCCCTCGGTCAGTAAGCCCGGTCGAAAGCCGGTCGATGCAGGTGGAGATTCCAGAGACAATGGGTGGAGCCTCAGAGGTTACGATCAGCACATCCAGCGGGCGGCATCCGGACGCGTTTACAACTGGAGCCGGGCCAGCCGGGAGGTTGCTGGGGACAAAGGTCTGGGTCACTTTTTCCTACCCTTCGCAGGGACGCCTGGAAATAGAATCTCGGGATTCAGAGGGAGACGACTGCTATGAACGGTCAGGTTGCGGGGCTCGTTAAAGGGAGGAAAATAATCCGCGACTTTCGGTCGTGCCGAAACCCAAACGGCTTGAAGCATCATCGGTCCTCTATGATTGTAAGTATGAGTAAGCGATGGCGTGGCGACGTCGCCTTATCAGTGAATAGGACTAACTACTAATAAGGGCGTGTCAACATGAAGTGGCTCTGACTTAAGACACGAATTGCAGAGCAAGAGACCAATTGCATGTAACCTGTGAAGTCTCTTGAAGGTACAAGGCATGATTGACCCTTGCGAAGTTAACAACGCTCCCCGGTGTCGAGGAAGACTCGCGAGCACGTGCGACCCGCCCCTCTGGGGTACTGGTTTCATTGGTTCCCCCCAATGATGATCTATGTCAGCTCGAGCGCCTGAGACGCTGAACCGGCGATGGCGACGTTGTGTTGAGTCGTTGATCGGATACTGAGCACTCCTACGACTGCTGGACGCTTCCGCTAGGGAGTGCTGGGTAATCGCTCCCCATGCCCGACTCATGGTCTTCCACCTCGTATACAAAAGACCTTTAGTGTTGCCCGCCAGCGTAATATATTGGACCGGTCAATCTGGACATTCGGGAAAGAATACTTGTCCGTGCAAGTTAACGCATTGTTGCCAGCTCGTGAACCTGCAGTCCTTTCGCAATGGTGTGGCTACTGACTGCTACTCTACTGGGAATCTGCGATTCCGGGCAAGTATTCGTAAGATCTCGTAACCGGTTTAGGCATGGTGCTGGACGAGATCCGTGGTATCCCGCCTGATGACAAGACGCTCATAGCTGAGGGTGTCCCCTTCGGCGTGAATGTGCTGCCGTCCCCCAATTTGTCACCACCGTGCGCTTTAAGAGGGCAGAGCTGACCCAAGCTGACCCACCCACCCGTTTCCATGGGGTGTTCACGTCAGAAGGATTACCGGGGGTGCCGCGTGCGGCACGGGGTGTTCAGTCATCATGGTCCGGAGCGTGCCGGACGGCGAAGGCAGCCGCCTCCGTGCGGCGATGCATGCCAAGCTTGGCGAACAGGGAGGACACATAGTTCTTCGCGGTCTTTTCCGCGAGGAACATGCGCTCCGCGATCTGGCGGTTGGTCAGTCCTTCGCCGATCAGCTCAAGCACCCGCTTCTCCTGCCCGGTTAGCGCAGCCATCGGGTCCTCGCCGGCCATGCGGTCCCGCAGCCGCGCCAGTACCTGGCGTGACGCGTATGGGTCGAGCGTCGACTGGCCAGGAGCGACCGTCCGTGCGGAGCTCACGAGGTCGGCTTCGCGGGTCTGTTTCGCTACAGAGCCCCCGGCACCTGCCATGGTCGCACCGAGGAGAGCCTGCCGGCCTGGATCGGCCAGGATCGGCCACAGGTCATCAGCGAGGGCAGCGACCAGCCCGACGTGTTCGCCGAGGGTCCGGCGCAGCATCTCCTGCACGTCTGTGACGCCGTGGTCAACGTCGAGGACCTGCGGGCGGACCACCTCCTCGTAGACGGAGGCGAGTAGCTGGCGCGTGAGACTCGCTGCCCGTTCGGCGGCCAGCGTGACCTGCCCAAGGTCCCGGCGGGCTGACTCCAGGCGCTCGGGCCAATCGGGTCCGGATGGGACGGCGAGCTCTGCTGAGACAAAGGATGCGTAGCTGAGGATCACGGCGAGGAGGTTGTTGAAGTCGCGCGCGATCCCGCCCGCGAGCTTGCCGAGGCTTTCCAGACGCTGAGCCTGCTGCATCTGCGCCCGCTCTCGGTCGGCCGGCGATTCCCGGTCCTCGCGGCGCTCGTTGCCGGATCTGACCTCGGGCCGCTGGTGGAATTCGCGGCGCCCGGTGTCCGGATCGACCATATGGAGTCATCCCCAGTTGCTGCTCATAAGGCGCTGCGACGCGCAAGGCCGCCATGCGAGCGTGCCTCAAATAATTACTAAGGGTGACGTTATCACACGTTTAGTAGTTACGGAACATTCGCGCTCATCGCGTGCCGCAACCCCGCACGCTGCCCAGCAGCAAAAACACCCGCCGCACCCGACGCCTGCCCGGTCGGTCGTGACACGGCCAGGTCCACTCCGGCCAGTGCTGACGCGTTCTCCCCGGGCCGATTCCGGGGAGGGCGCAGGGACTGGGGCAGGTTAGCTGCCGATGTCGGTGGTGTAGAGGCTGAAGGGGAGGGTGCCGTCCCACAAGTGAACGTCGTGGGCCCAGTAGAAGACCGTGAAGTTGCAGGATTTGGCTATTCGGATGGCGTCGGCCATCATGCCGGCGGAGGAGGTGTTGGTGTAGAAGGAGTCCAGGCTGGAGGGCAGCTCGTAGCCGGGGTTCTCCCCGCCGACCAGCAGGCTGTTGGCGACCGCGATCCGGCTGATCCAGCGGGGGGCGGACCAGGAGTCCATGGCGGTGTCGGTCAGCGGCAGCGAGGCGTCTGAGGCCTCGCAGGAGTCGTTGCCGCCAGATTGGTCGGCGACAGAGGAGATGTAGGCGATGACGTTGACCTTGTTCGGGAGCATGGCGTAGTAGAGGTTCCAGACCGCGCCGACGCCGGTGGTGCCGTCGTTGGACAGGTTCGCCTGCTCAGTCTGAGTCAGGTCGTCGGGCCGGGTTCCCGATCCCGGGGTTACCGTCTCGTAGTATCCCGTGAAGCCGAGCCCGGACAGCTTCTTCATCTGCCAGTTGGTGACGTTGTCCAGGCCGCCGATGTACCAGTTCACCCAGGTGGTGATCTGGGCGGGGGTCAGGCCTGCCGTGCCGGGCGTCCAGGTGGGGAAGGGGTTGGCTTTTATCCCTGCGGGCAGGCCCTTGCCGCTGAGCGCGGAAGGGTTGAAGGCCCAGTAGGTGCCGCCGCCGGGGTAGAGCATCTCGGGGTCGCCGCCGGAGGTGATCCGGATCGCCCAGAAGTCGGTCAGCGGGAAGTCGGCGGCGATCTTGTTGAAGTAGACGGCGGCAGCGGACCGGACCGCCGCGCTGAAAACCCAGTCTGCTTCGGTGGAGATGTTGCCGTCCTGGTCGACATAAGTGCTGTTGGCCAGGGAGAACACCCAGGACGGCGGGTCCTGGGTGCCCAGGCCCAGGGTGACGCGCTGTCCGGCGGCCTGGTAGGCCGCCAGTTCGGACCGCATGGTGGCCAGGTAGGACGCACTGAACTGGCCATTGGAAGGCTCGAAGCTGGCCCAGTTGAACTCGAACATGGCCATCGTGACCCCGGCCTGGTCCTCGGTCGCCGCGGTGTTCGTCTGGGTGTCCAGGGTGCCCCAAAGTGTGGTGGGGGCGGGCGTGGCATGGGCGTTGAACGAGAGCATCAGGGCCAGGCCGCCCAGAGCCAGGGCCATGGCGATCGACACGATGACCTTGGTCAGACGCCGGGTGCGGCGGTGTACCGCACGCGCGAGGAAGTCTCCGCCCGTCATGCTGAAGTGCCGGTTAAGGGTCATCGGTCTTTCCTTATCGCGTTTACTTCGAATTCATTAGGTGAACTAATAACCACTCTCCGTGTTTTCCGAGGTGCGCACCAGAGGCGCATTCCCTAGGTATGGCAGGTCATTGTCAGGTCTTTTCTTCCCGGCCATTCGGGCCATTCAGCCCGGGCCATTCAGCCTGCAGGGCTCCGGCGTGTTCCGGACTTACCCAGTTTTATGCAGTATGCGGTGACAGGGCGGTATTGCGCAGGTTGTAGGCACGGGCATGCCACGTTGATCATGTAGGTCTCTAACTCTACGTGAACGAGGTGTGGCACCCCCGCAATGGCATTGTCGCGCGTGGCGGCGCGCGTCGTGCGTCGGGCGCACGAACCGGGCGGTACGGGCCCGCGGCCTGATCCAGGCCGAGCCGCCAGCGAGCTGACACAGGCCGAGCTGCGCCGGGCCGAGGAACGCGGTGCCCAAATGACCCTGGAGACCGCCGCTGAGTTCCTCCTCCTGGCGCGGCCGCCAAGCCCGCAGGCAACGCCAGCCCTTGACATGCCGCGCGGGTGGCCCGAGCTCAGTCCCCGTGAGCTGGAACTAGTCGCGCTGGTCGCCCGCGGCCGCACCGACGCGCAGATAGCCGGCCACCTACATATCAGCATCAGCACGGTCCGCTCCCACCTGGACCGGATCCGGGATAAGACCAGCTGTCGTCGGCGCGCGGACCTCACCCGCCTGGCACTAGCCGCGGGTCTGGCCTTACGCCTGGGCCACCACCTGGTCTCCGCACGGCCGTTTCCATGCCGTGCAGCTGGCTGGCCAGGCCAGCTGAGATCGCTGGCGCGTTCGGCATCGCGCCTGGCGCCTCAACGCGCCAGCCGGGCGATACCAGGCGCAGGCGAGCAGTGCTATTAGGATCACCAGCAGGCACCCGAATATCAGGAGCGGATGACGGGTGCGCCGGTCCAGCTGAACGACCATGACTGCTAGGCTCCCTCAGCGGGCCGCCGCGCCGTCAGGGGCCGAACTGCCCAATTCCGGTTCGGGAGCAGGGGTAATTTGGCCCCTGCCGCTCGAAGGGGCAGTGTGCAACACTGCCCTATGGGTCGGCGTCCATGGTGGGCAGTGCTGTGCGCGGCGGGTGCGATCGCCCTGCTGTGGGTTCCGTCATGGACGAATCCGGCCACGGACCCGACCGCGGCGACGTGGCTGCTGGCGATCGTGTCGCTGGTGGTGGCGGGCTGGGTGTCCCTCGGGCGACGGTCGCAACGCGGCAACGGAACGCTGATGCCGATCATCGCGGTGACGGCGGCGGCCACCCAGCTGCAATATGTCACCGTGGGGCCGTGGGCCTTCCTCGGCACGATGCTGTATCCGTTCATCGGTGTCCTGGTCGGCCTGCTGCTGCTGCGCTGGCCGGGCCATCGGCTGCAGACGCGAGCGCAGCGGTGGCTCATCCGGACAGCCTTCATCCTCGTGCCGGTCCTGACCGCGGCGGACAACGTCACCTGGGATCCGGCCTGGGGCGGGTTCACGGGCCCATACTGGTGGCCGACCCTCGTGCACCGCAAGGACCTAGGAAACCTGCTCTACAACGGCACTCAGGGTTTCGAGGCGATCCTGCTGCTCGCCTTCGTGGCCCTGGTCGCGACCCGCATCGTCCGTGCCTCTCGCCCTGAGCGCCGGGAACTGATGCCGGTCGCGCTCGCGGCCACGGCCTTCGCCACGTTCGCCGTGGCCAGCCTAATCGGGGCACTGACCAATACCGACGTGGGCGACCTGGCCACCTGGGCGTCGAACCTGTCGCTGCTTGCGGTCCCGGTCGCGTTTCTGATTTCGCGGGCCGTGCGGCGCGTCCAGCGGGCCCTGGCCGTGGAGGCGCTGCTGGAGCCGCAGCGCCTTACCTCCGTCGACGCGGTCAGCCGCACGCTGAGCCGGGCCCTCGGCGACCGGCATCTCACGCTGGCTCTATGGTCAGCCGAGCCTGGTCATTATCTTCTGGGCGACGGCACGGCGGCGCCCGACGACCTCGGCGACGGGCACGTCGTGTACGTCACCAGCCCAGCCGACGGCACCCCGCTGGCCCGGTTGGTCGTCGATCCCAGGCTGGCCGGGCAGACGGATTTCGTGGAGGCCGTCCTGCGGGCGGCCGGAACCGCGATAGACAATGCCCGGCTCCAGGCCGAGCTGCGGGGCGCGCAGCGAGAGAGCCAGCAATCCCGGCAGCGACTGGATCACGCCGAGGTGACGCAGCGGCGGATGACCCGGTTGCTGCCGGGAGGCCTGGCGGAGCGCATCAGCAGGGACCCTGACGCCTTCTCGACCACCGAACTGCTCACCGTGACGGTCTTGATGTCCGACATCCGCGGCTACAGCGGCATCGCGGAAATCACCGAGCCCGCGCGGCTCGCGGAACAGCTGAACGACCATCGGCAAGCCATGAACGAGGCCTTGCTCACGCACGGCGGCACGGTGATGCAGTACGTCGGCGACGCTGTGATGGCGGTCTTCGGCGCTCCCGAGCCGCTCGACGGACACGAGGCGCGGGCTCTGGCGGCCGCGGCGCGGATGCACTCGAGCCAGGACGCGCTGAACGCGACGTGGACCGCCCAGGGACTGCAGCCGTTCGGCCTCGGCATCGGCCTGAGTACCGGCCAGGTCGCCGCGGCGCTGCTCGGAAGCCACGATCGGGTCGAGTACACGGTCGTCGGGGATACCGTCAACCTGGCCGCCCGGCTGTGCGACGCGGCCCGTCCGGCCGGCAGCACCGTGGCCAGCGCGGTCACGATAGGCCCGAGCGGCCGGGCAGACGACTACGAGCTGCTGCCGGCCTTCCAGGTCAAGGGACGAGCATCTACCGTCACGGCGTACCGGCATCCGCCAGCGTCACCCGGCGGCCTGGGGCGGGACGCCAGCAGCACCGGTCAGGCCATGACGGCGTAAAGGGCGCGAGGAAGGGCTGGACGACAGCCAGTACCGCGACGCACTGCGCCACCGTGACTTGCGGATTCTGCTAGCTTCGCTGTTCGTCGACCAGATCGGTAGCTGGTCCTACTTCGTGGTGCTCTCGGTCTACGTCTTCGACCGCACCCATTCCCCCCAGTGGCTGGCCGTCCTGGCCATCTGCCGCTGGGGACCCGGCCTGCTGCTCGCCCCGGGAGCCGCGTTGTGCGGTCATCCTCGCTGCTGATCCGCCGCCGCCTCTGCGGCGCTCGCGGCCTCGAACCCTGCGATGATCGCGTTCAGCCCGAACTCGAAACGGTCGTCGGCATCTGCCCCGGTCATATACGGAGCGACGGCGGTCAGCACCGGGTATCGGCCCGGGGGCAACGTGGCGTAGAAGGCATGAACCCCGGCGAAGTAGCGTTCGACTTCGGCTGGGTCGGCCTTGCGATACAGGCCCGCCTCGTAGGCGAACGCTGATACGTACAGGACGAGCTGGTCGAAGCCGAGGGCGATCACCCGGTCGGACAGTCCGCCGGCCCGCAGCACTCCCGTCAGCACCTCGGCGGCGGCCAGGGTTTGCGGTGTCGTGGGTACCCGCCCGAGCCCGGCCAGGGCGGCATCGGTATGCGAGGCCAGGATGTCGCGCAGGTCGCGCATCAGCCGGTGCACTTGCTCGCGCCACCTGGCCGGATCGGGGTCTTCCAGCTTGACCTGGCCGACCAGGGCGTCGAAGACCAGCTCCAGCAGTTCCTCGCGGCCGGAGACGTGCGCATACAGCGAGGCCGCGCCGGTACCGAGCCGGTCGGCTACCCGGCGCATGGACAGCCCGGCGAAGCCCGCCTCGTCCAGGGCCTCGATCGCCGCGGCCACGATCACCGGGACGGACAGCGTCGGCTTGCGTCCGGGTGCGGAGCTGCGCCTGGCGACCCGCGGCGGTGCCGCCGGGAGCGCGGTCTGGCCGCCCGTGGTGACCGGGCCGGGACGGGACTGGCCGCCCGTGGTGACCGGGCCGGGACGGGACTGGCCTGCGGGCTGTTCCCTGTCGCTTGACGTGGGCATGCCACCAGTGTAGAACAGTGTTCGTAACTCTTTGACGAACATTGTTCGGAACAGGAATCGGAAAGAGGTACGGATGATGGCTGATGTCGGCAGCGGCTATCGGCGCAGGTGGGCCGTGCTGGCCCTGGTCCTGGCCGCGGAGTGCATGGACTTGCTGGACGGCTCGATCGTGAACGTCGCGGCGCCCACTATCAGGAACGACCTGCACGCCAGTACGGCCGCATTGCAGTGGATCATCAGCGGTTACGCCCTCGCCTTTGCCATCGGCCTGATCACCGGGGCCAGGCTTGGTGACCGGTACGGGCGCAAGCGCCTGTTCGTGGCCGGATCTGCGAGCTTCGCCGCCGCTTCGCTGGCCTCCGCCATGTCGGTCAGCCCGGCCATGCTGATCAGCTGCCGCCTCGCGCAGGGCGCCGCCGCCGCGCTGCTCATCCCGCAGGGTCTCGGCATCATCCGGGACGTCTTCGCCCCCGCCGAACAAGGCCGTGCCTTTGCCTTCTTCGGCCCGGTCATCGGGCTCTCCGCGGTGGCCGGGCCGATCATCGGCGGCGCCCTGGTCAGCCTCGACGCCTTCGGCACCGGATGGCGGCTCATTTTCCTGGTCAACCCGCCGCTTGCCGTGGCCGCGGCGATCGGTGCCGCCCGGATCATGCCGGAGTCCCGCGCGGCGCGGGCACCGCGCCCAGACGGCCTGGGCACCTTGCTCGGAGCAGCCGCGATGGGCCTGCTCATCTATCCGCTGATCCAGGGCCGTGAGGCGGGCTGGCCAGCGTGGACTTACCTGATGATGGCAGCGAGCGTGCTGACTGCCGGGCTGCTGGCCGCCTGGAGCCGCAGGCGAGGCCTGCAGGGTCACGGCACCCTGATCGAGACCAGCGTCTTCCGGCACCGCGGCTATAGCGCCGGGCTCGCCTGCGTGGTCGTCCTCTTCGCCGGAATGGCCGGAACCCTGCTTGCGCTCACCCTGTACCTGCAGTTCGGCGAGCATTTCTCGGCCGTCCACGCCGGCTTGACGCTCGCGCCGTTCGCCGCAGGCTCGGTGGCCGGCGCGGTCGCCGCCGCCACGGTCGTCGTGCCTCGCCTCGGCCGCGGCGCACTCCAGGTCGCCGCCGTACTCATCGCCGCCGGGACCTGGTGGCTGCGCAGCGTCATCGGCGCGCACGGGCTGGCGACCAGCTCGGCCGAGCTCATCGGTGCCCAGCTCCTGCTCGGCGCCGGCATCGGCATGCTCATCTCGCCGCTGTTCGACTTCATCCTGGCCTCGGTCAGGGATCACGAAATCGGCTCGGCCTCCGGCGTCCTGAACGCGGCTCAGCAGCTGGCCAGCGCGATCGGCGTGGCCGCGATCGGCACCGTCTTCTTCAGCACGCTGGGCCGGTCCGGCTTCACCGCAGCCATCCGCCAGTGCCTGATGATCGAGCTCGGTGTCGCGGCCGTGCTCCTCGTGCTCGCCCGCGCGCTGCCACGCCGCCCGCGCGACGCGCAGACGGCCGAGATCAGGCTTGCCCCGGCGGACTCAGGGAACCGGCAGGCCCCGTACGACGATGCGCGTCCGGGGCTCGCGGTGCTGGCTATCGAGCCAGGTCAAAGACTGATCGGCACGGTCGTCCCCGGTTCCTGCCAGGCCGCTGTGAACGACTTCCCGCTCGCCGGGCCGACGGTATCGAGCGAGTAGAACCCGCCGTCTCCGTTGGCATCCGGGTTCACGATGTCGATCGCGTCGTTGTTGAAGGCGCCGACGCCCTTGACGTTGCCCCCTTCCACCTGTGCCTCGTCCCCGCTCATCGTGGACGTGCCGAAGTCGGCCAGCTCGGTGATGAAGCACTTGGTCAGGGCGTTATTGCACAGGGCCGGCCGCTCGATGATCCACTCCGCCGATGCCCGGTCGCAGCTTGAGCAGGTGGTCTTGTCGGTCGCGGTCTTGCCGGTGCTCAGGTCGCTGACGGTCAGCGCGAAGTCGCCGGCGGAGTCCGAATACGAGACCGATACGTCGATGATATCGCCGGGATGCACAGCGAACACGTTCACCGAATTCGCCGGGTACATCTCGTACCAGGCTTCGTACTTAGGCGTGGTGTCGTTGGCGCCGCCGCACCAGGCGGCCGTCCCGTCCTGCTCGACGGTCTGGTCGTTGTAGCCATCCAGACCCACCCAGTTGGAGGTGTACTGGTCCGCGACGCCCGGGCAGGTGATCGTGGGCTGGACGAAGGTTGAGTGCACGTAGGTGTATGGCTTTTTCCCGGTCACCGCGTAGCCCGACCAGTTCAGGCTGATCGTCGTAGTGGTCGAGGCGTCCGAACTGGTAGCACTACTTGAATGGATCAGCGGGCCACCCGGCAGCGGGGTGTTTTCCGCCGTCGTGCTGGCCGCGGCCGGCAAGCTGGTCGTGCCAACCGCGCATACCGTGGCAGTTACGGTTAGAGCTGCGGTGGCAAGCAACCGCTTCGAACGCATTAGCGCTCCTTTCGACATGGTGACAAAACCGTGAGGCTTTCGTGGCGCCTCGTCAAGACCCAAGCCCGGTCCGTCACTGCGTTCCGGTGCCGCGCCCAGAAGCTGACGCCTAATACGCTGTGCTTATTTGCTGGACCGGTTCGTCCCGACCGGGTGAGCGGGAGTCTATCGGGGCGAGGCTCGGCCAGCTATTCGCCGTGCCGTGGACGTGGACGACCGCTGATGGGCAGCAGTGGTCGTCGGGTACCTCCCGCCGACACGTCGAAGACCCGGGAACGCGGCGGGCGCGTTCCCGGGTTCTCGACCGGTGTCCAGAAGGACAGCAGTGTCCTGGCGCAAGGCGAGGATCACGCACCCGTCCGGTGTCCCCAGCGACTTCAACCGTGAGCAGGCTTACCTTTCCCGCGTTCGCGTCCGGGCCCGCAGTTCACCCAGAATGCCTTTACCCGGTCACCACGCCCGGCTCCACCACGAAGCTCAGCCCGTCGACGGCGGTCTTGTCGCCGTACCGTTTGGTCAGGCCATCAATCTCGATCACTGTTGATCCTTCCCTCGATGCGCTGGGGTCTTGGACGTAAGCCTGCGTCCCGGGCCTGTGGCGGGACTGTCGTGGCGCTGTGGCGGGGGACGATTTACGGCATATCGGTCAGCGCAGTGAGGCGGCCCGGGCGCCGGCCGTACGGTGGAGTCATGGAGGTCCGGCTGTTCGGCGAGCTCGAAGCGCTAGAGGGTGGCGTGCCGGTGCCGGTTCGCGGCGCCAAGCAGCGGGCTCTGCTGGCCCTGCTGGCGCTGCAACGGGGGCAGCCGGTCAGCGCCGACCGGCTGATCGACCTGCTGTGGGGCGACCGGCAGGCCGCGAACCCGGCCAATGCCCTGCAGACGCAGATCGGGCAGCTGCGCCGTACCCTCGGGCCGACGGCCATCCTCACCAGCGAAGCCGGCTATGCCCTGACCGCCGGACCCGACGAGGTCGACGTCGTCCGCTTCGAGCAGCTGGTGGCGAAGGGACAGCGGCTGGCCGCCGACGGCGAGCTGGAGCCGGCGTCGGCGGCGCTGGGCGAGGCCCTCGGCCTGCGGCGCGGGGAGCCGCTGGCCGAGTTCACTTATGCCAGTTTTTTTGATGCCGAACGGGCCCATCTGGATGAGCTGACTTTGGTGGCGATCGAATCCCGGGCCGGAGCTGCCCTGGGCCTGGGGCGACACGGTGAGCTCGGAGCCGAACTGGATGCGCTGTGCCGGGAACATCCGCTCCGCGAGCGCCTGTGGGAGCTGCTCATCCTCGCCCTGTACCGGAGCGGACGGCAGGCCGAGGCCTTGCGCGCCTACACAGAAATCCGTGATCGTCTGGTCGATGAGCTTGGCATCGACCCCGGCCCGGCCTTGCGGGAACTCCAGGTCCGCATCCTGGCCCAGGACCCGTCGCTCAGCCCAGCCGGCACCCCGGCCGGCCCGGCTCCGGTGGTCGCCCCGCCGGAGGCAGCTGGCAACCAGGGAGATGCTCTGGGGCCGGCCCTCCTGCTCGAGACGAAGTTGTATGTCCCGAGGTCGCGGCGCGGTCTGGTGCCGCGACCGCGGCTGAGCGAGCGGCTGGACCGGGGGACCGCGTCGAAATTGACGCTCGTCTCCGCACCCGCTGGCTTCGGCAAGACGACGCTACTCACCGAGTGGCTGACGGCGGGACCGGCCGCGCCGGGCGGTGAGCGGCTAATCGCGTGGCTGTCGCTCGATCGGGCCGACAACGATCCCGCGTCCTTCTGGACCTATCTGATCGCCGCACTGCGGACGGTGGCATCCGGGGTCGGCGAGAGTGCGCTGGCCTTCCTGCAGGCGCCCCAGCCGCCCCCGATCGAAACGGTCCTTACCGCGCTGCTCAACGACCTGGGCGCCACCGCGAGCGAGATCGTGCTGGTGCTCGACGACTACCACGTCATCGACGCAGGCGATGTGCAGGACGGGATGTCGTTCCTGCTGGACCATCTGCCTCCGTGGCTGCATGTGGTGATCGCCAGCCGGGCCGATCCCGCGTTGCCGCTGGCACGATGGCGAGCGCGCGGCGAGCTGGTCGAGGCGCGCGCGGCCGAGCTGCGGTTCACGCCCGATGAGGCGGCGGCGTATCTCAACGAGACGATGGGACTGCAGCTGACGGCGCGGGACGTGGCCGCGCTGGAGAGACGCACCGAGGGCTGGATCGCCGCGCTGCAGCTGGCGGCGCTGTCGATGCAGGGGCGAGACGACGTGGCCGGCTTCATCGCCGGCTTCGCGGGCGATGATCGTTACGTCGTCGACTACCTGGCCGAGGAGGTGCTGCAGCGTCAGCCCGATCGGGTCCAGGCCTTCCTGCTGCAGACCTCTATCTTGGGTCGGCTGAGCGGTCCGCTGTGCGATGCCGTCACCGGGCAAGGCGGCGGCAGGGCCATGCTGGAGGCGCTGGACCGGGGGAACCTGTTCCTGGTTCCCCTGGACGACCGCCGCCGGTGGTATCGCTACCACCATCTGTTTGCTGACGTGCTGCAGGCGAGGCTGCTCGACGAGCAGCCCGGCCAGGTGCCGGACCTGCACCGGCGGGCGAGCGTGTGGTACGAGCAGAACGGCGAGCAGTCCGTGGCCATCGGTCATGCGCTGGCCGGCGGAGATTTCGGGCGGGCGGCGGACCTGGTCGAGCTGGCCATCCCGGCCATGCGCAGGACCAGGCAGGAAGCCACGGCGCGGGGCTGGCTCGAGGCGATCCCCGACGAGGTGGTCCGCGTCAGGCCCGTGCTCAGCATGCACTTTGCCTGGGCCTTGGTGTCTGTCGGCGAGTTCGAGGGAGTCGAGTCCCGGCTGCGGGACGCCGAGCGGTGGCTGGACACAACCACGGATATCCGTGCCGGATCCCCGGCCCCGCCGGCGGAGATGGTCGTCGTCGACGACGAGGAATATCGCCGTCTCCCGGCGGGGATCGAGCTGTATCGTGCCGCCCTGGCCATGGCCAGGGGCGACGCACCTGGCACCGTTCGGCACGCCCGGCGGGCGATCGATCTTTCTCCTGAGGAGGATCACCTCGTCCGTGCCGCGGCAGCGGGCATGTCGGGGCTCGCGTTCTGGACGAGCGGGGACCTCGAGGCAGGGTATTCGGCGTATGCCGACTGCATCGCGGGACTACGGCGGGCCGGGCACATTGCCGATATTTTCGGCTGCGCGGTAGCGCTGGCGGACATCCGGCTGGCCCAAGGCCGTCTCGGTGAGGCGATGCGCACCTACGAGCAGACCTTGCAGGGTGTGCCGGAGCAGGGCGGACCGGTTCTGCGGGGAACGGCAGACATGTACGTGGGGATGAGCGAGGTCTACCGCGAGCGGGACAACCTGCCTGCCGCCACCCAGCAGCTGCTGACGAGCCAGGAGCTGGGCGAGCACGCCGGACTGCCGCAGAACCGGTATCGCTGGCGGGTCGCGATGGCTCGGATACGCCAGGCTGAAGGAGATCTGGCCGACGCACTTGATCTGCTCAACGAGGCGGAGCGGCTGTACATGGGCGACATGTTCCCGAATGTGCGGCCGGTCCCGGCGTTGAAGGCACGGGTCTGGATCGCGCAGGGCAGCCTCGGTGAAGCTCTCGGCTGGGCACACGAGCAGGGCCTGTCCACCGATGACGACCTCAGTTACCTACGCGAGTTCGAGCACATCACCCTGGCCAGGTTGCTCTTGGCGCGGCACAAGGACGAGCGTGCAGAAGACCTCATTCACCAGGCGACCCGGCTCCTGGAGCGCCTCCTGCTGGCGGCGGAAGAAGGGGAGAGGACGGGACGGGTCATCGAGATCCTGGTGCTGCGGGCGCTCGCTCACCAGCGGCTAGGGGACATCCCGGCTGCGCTGGCCTGCCTGGAACGGGCGGTGACGCTGGCTGAGCCGGAGGGCTACGTCCGGGTCTTCGCCGATGAGGGCCCGCCCATGGCTTCCCTGCTAAAGGCGCTCGCGAAACAGGGGACCGCCGGGAACAATGTCCGTCGGCTGCTGGCCGCCGTGGCCGAGACCGGGCACGACAGCCCCGTCAAGCAGGCCTTGATCGAGCCGCTGAGCGAACGCGAACTGGACGTGCTCCGGCTGCTCGGAAGTGAGTTGGACGGCCCGGCCATCGCTCGCGAGCTCATGGTGTCCCTGAACACCATGCGGACTCACACCAAGAACATCTACGCCAAGCTCGCCGTGACCAGCCGCCGGGCCGCGGTCCGCCGAGCCGCGGAACTCGGCTTGCTGCGAACCCGCGACCGGTAACCCTGACCCGTCGTTCACGGACCCTAGGCCCGGCCGAGGGTGTCTCCTTCGCCTGACCGCGTGCCACCCTGGCGTAAATCACCACATCAATCCCCACGTGTGGTGATGCCAGCTCACCACATCGGCTCCTAGCTTTCGATCAGACCCGCGAAGGTTCGCAACGCCGGCGGAGACCCGTCCAGGCAAGCGAGAGCAGAAGGAGTGCGTGAGCGACATGTCGACTGGTCACCATGACAACCCCGGACGGTACGAGATCCGCCTCAAGGGGCACCTCGATTCTCGGTGGACCGCCTGGTTCGACGGGCTGACCCTCACCCACGACAGCGACGGCACCACCATCATCCATGGCCTCGTAGCCGACCAGGCTGCGCTGCATGGCTTGCTCCAGAAAGTGCGCGACCTAGGCCTGCCGCTGATCTCGGTCACTCACAACTCATCAATGCAATGAAGGAGATCGACATGGCCATCACCGCCCAAGCCCCGGCAACGAAAACGCCGGCGAAAAGAATCCCGATGAGCTCGATGCGGAAGACCGCGCTCGTCGCGGGCGTCTTCTACCTGATCACCTTCATCTCGATCCCCACGCTCGCCCTCTACGGCCCGGTGAAGAACCACCGGGACTGGATCCTGTCCTCCGGCTCCCATACCGGCGTGCTCGTGGGCGGCTTCCTCGAGGTGATCATGGCCCTCGCCTCCATCGGCACCGCCGTCACGCTGTACCCGGTCCTCAAGCGGCAGAACGAAGGCGTCGCGCTTGGCTTTGTCGCCGCTCGCGTCCTGGAAGCCGTCATGATCTTCACCGGCGTCGTGAGCCTGCTTTCGCTGCTGACCTTGCGGCAGGACCTGGGCGGAACGGCCGGAGCAAACGCGGCCGCGCTCGTCACCACCGCCGCGTCGCACGTCGCGATCTACAACTGGACGTTCCTGCTCTCACAGACCCTCATGCCGGGCATCAACGCACTGCTGCTTGGCTCCTTGATGTACCGGTCCCGGCTC
>Ga0302325_10016003_pt1 | contig 15914 bp, 13 predicted proteins | sample Palsa_T0_2_FD_201948 | JGI IMG/M metagenome (GOLD analysis project Ga0302325, IMG submission 201948) | Peat permafrost microbial communities from Stordalen Mire near Abisko, Sweden - Palsa_T0_2 | ecosystem: Environmental > Terrestrial > Soil > Palsa > Peat permafrost | place: Sweden: Abisko... | reverse complement strand
CCAACGCCATCCGCTCGCGTACCGGCGGCACATGGATGATGATGATCGCAGCGAGAATCGGCGGCATCACGGCTAGCGGCGCGGGATCGCCGAACATTCCCGTGAGCACCGCGACGCTCGCCGCGATCGCCGTCATGGCAATGATAACCAGCGCAGGTGCGACCAGCGGCCGACGCCGCCGTACCCAGACGATGGCGACGGGCACGATGGGTGCGGCAAGTAGCAACGTGACAACGACCGCAATGCCGGCATCGAGCGCGAGCGAACCTGTTAATCCGCCCTCAAACAAGTCCGAGAACGCGGCCGACCATGTGGCGACGCCTTCAGCTGGCGCCATCAGGAAGCTCCAGCCGCTGCCAGGAAAAACCCAGGACATGTAAGAAAAGGCCGCGACACAGAACGCGGTCGGGAACACGAGCGTGAGCACCACATTGAACATCCAGCTCGACAACAGTTCGGGTCGCACGGAAAATACAAATAGCGGAACCGCGGCGCAGGCGATCGCGGCGCCCATCGGATGCGAGAAGGCGAGACCAAGCAGCGACAGTGCCACGGCCATCACCTCCAGCGCGGCGCTGCGAGCCCGCAATTCGAACAGCGCCCCCCCGAGCAGGAACAGAAAGACCGTGAAGATCATCTCGGCCGGCCCGGCGATCGCTGCGCGCAGTACCGCCGGATGCAGCACGATGAGAAAGACCATCAACGTCCCATCGATCGCCGGCATACCGAGGCGGCCGAACGAAACGAACAACGCGCCGGCGAGTAGCGCGAGCACGCCGCCCGTCAACAGAACGGGCGTCGGCGTTCCGGCCGGCGTCACCAATTCCAGTAGCGCCGTCGCCAGAAAGGGAATCGTCGGGTAGGCAGCGACGATGCGTCCGATCGGCATTTGGCCGTCGCCGGCCGCGATCGCACTTGCCCACAGCGTCACGGCGTCGTCGGGTACCAGTCCCGCATTCGTGGCACTCTTCGAAACCGCGAACACCGCCGTGAAGGCGATCAGCATGATCGCGGCGAGGGAAATGACGCGCTTCATGGCACAAGCTCCCGCGCCTGGGCCAGTTCGCGGATAACGTGTTTGGAAACGCCATGCTGCGTCTTCTCCCAATAGAACGGGTTGCGCAGCAGCTGCCAAAGACCCTTGTAGGCGGCGATGGATATCAACACCCAGTAGCCGAACGAGGTCAGGCTATAGGGAATGAGATCGAGCCACCCGCGCCGAATCGGCGCCAGCATGTTGAGAAAGACGAGGGCGCCGTTGCCGGCCAGAAGATTGAACAGGGCAAGAAACAGCAGCGGTTCCGGAAACACTGCCTCAAAGCCGCCGAACGCGGCAATGAGCCAACCGAAATAAAGCAGCCAGAATACCGGATTGAACAGGCCGGACAGCACCGTTCCGCCGATGAAGAAGACGAAGCCGAAAAAGCCGAGCGGGCCGATCGTTTGCATCAGATGCAGCGGCCGCCTGGTGTGAACCAGAAAGGTCTGCATATAGCCCTTCATCCAGCGCGAGCGCTGCCGGATCCAATTGCCGGCGTGGCAGCTGGCTTCCTCAAAGGTGGTGGAATCGGCAACACCGACGCGATAACCCTTTTGGGTCAGGCGAATGCCGAGGTCGGCGTCCTCGGTGACATTGAAGGGGTCCCATGCGTGCAGTTCGCGCAGCACCTCGATCTTGAAATGATTGGAGGTGCCACCCAGCGGGATCGGAATGTTGAGACGCTCGAGACCCGGCAGCATCTGGTCGAACCAGAGCGCGTAATCGAGCGTGAACATCCGCGTCAGCCAATTTTCATAGGAATTGAAATAGCTGAGGCGGCATTGCAGACAGGCGGTGTTGGGCGGCGATTGTCGGAACGTTGCGACCACCTTGCGCAGCTGATCGGGCTCCGGCCGGTCCTCGGCGTCGTAGATAACGAGGAATTCACCGCGAGCAAACTGCAAAGCAAAATTGCAGGCCTTTGGTTTGGTCTGCGGGTACGAAGGGGGTACCCGGATGACCTCGAACACACCTTCCAGTCCAAGTTTGCTCGCGACCTCGATGGTCTCGACGTCGTTGGCTTCCAGCACCAGCTTGATATCGAGTTTGCCGAAGGGATAGTCGAGTTCACGCAGGGACTGCGCCAGCATCGGCAGCATCGCCGGCTCTTTGTACATTGGAACGAGTACGGTGAAGACCGGCAGTTCGTCGTCGCTAAGCGCGCGGGCTTCGATAGCGATAATGTCGTCCTTATCGGGGATACGGGCTCCGCCAATGAAGACGAGAACGCCCTTGAATATGAAGTTTCCGAGATAGAACACGCTCATCACGACGTTGAGCGCGATGAGCGTTGCGATCGGTGACAGCGCCAGGCAGAGCAAGAGAATGGTGAGCAGCGCGTAACCGAAGACAATCTGTCCCGGCGTGAACACCTGTTTCGCCGACAATTCCGGGTCCAGTTCGGCGAGTTCATAGACGGCGCGGTGCGACAGCGCATCGGCAAAGGCGGTCTGCACCGCCCACACGATGTCGAATTTCGACGCAACCGCGAAAGTGATGCCGACACCCCAGCGCTTCCGCGCGAACAACAGGGTTTCAGGTCCCGGTTCGGCGGTCGCGATCACGATGTGCCCTTCGCTTCGCCTCCACGGAATCGTCAACTTGCGAGCGTAGGTGTCGGCCTCATCGGCCGATAGCAGTGTGACATCGGGTGCGTCGCGAATCAGATCTACAAATGGCAGTTCGTAGTGGAAGGCGACGGCTTGATAATAGACGGCAGGCGTCACCCAGTTGCGCGAAAGGATCGCGTCGCCGAGGCGAACATGCCAGGTTTCAGCCAGCCCCACGGCTTCGTCGAGTTGCCGCAGATCGAGAACCCTGCGGGCGACGAGAAGATCGCCCAGCGCACGGTCGGAGGACGACAGGGGCTGCATCGGATACCTATTCGCCCGCCGCCACGCCGCGGCGGCGATAGATTCGCTGCAGCACGAACAGCAGGGCGACGGTGATGAGCGCCCACACGCAGCCGACGATCCAGGCCCGGAAGCGGTCGAGATTGGTTAGCCATGACCTCTGGTCCGCGTAGGAAACCCGCAACAGCGTGTCGCGTTCCGTGGACAGCGCGAGCGCGACACCGGCCTTGTCCAGGAACGCGACGTCGCCGCGATCGAGATTGACGGAAGCCGAAACCGGCAGCGATCCTTCGTTGCTGAGCGGCCTGATCCACAATCCTGGATAGGTATTCGAGGTGACGATTTGTGCGACGGCGCCAGTCGCGAGCCCGCCGATATCGAGCAGCGTGTTGCCGGTGCGATCGGTGATCGCCACCCGACCGCGATCAAACCGCACGCGCTGTTCCGCGTCGACCGGTGACACATTGCTGACGGCGATGAAAGGCGCGTCGGGCTTGGGCGCAGCGCCCCTGCCAATATACTTCACCTCGATCGGTGCGGATTCCCTCGAGAGCGCATTGAGAATGTCCGCCAGTGAAGCGATAACCGACAACGGATGCTCCGATGTCGATGACGGCACCAGCACCTGCACCCCGTTCGCCCACAGGGTCGCGAGGTCGGAAAAGTCATGTGCAATCGATCCCGCGGGCGAAAGAATGACCGAACTGGAGCCGAGGATCTCCACCGGATAGCCCTGCGGCTCGAACCGGCAATCGCCCTGCGAACTGCGGCGTTGAATCACCGCCCGGATATTCGCGACCGAGCCGACCACTCCGTCGGGAAGCGCGAAATCCAGCCGCGTCGGCTCGCCGATCGCTGCGACAGAACTGGCCAGCAGGCGCTCGTTGACGAATGCGCTGACGACAGCTTTCTCGCCGGCGCCGTCCGGAGCGACCATGAGATCGAGCACGAGGCGCGATGGCCGGGTCCCGGCAGGTAATGTCCTGGTGGGAATTGCGACCGCGAGATCGGCTCGGCCGAACACTTCTGCCTGCGACGGCATAAGGCCCAGAGCGTCGAAGCTGACCCGGTCGGTCGGCCCTTTCGGCGTGGAGACTTGTCCCACGGAAACAGAAGGCGCGTCGCGCAAGGCCGCAAGCGAAGGATTGTCGAGCAGACGTCCGGCACGCGCCGATGCCGGGTCGGTCACGAGCAGAACGGGAACGCCGCCGATTCGGGCGGTCGCCAGGTTGCTGTCGATGGTATCCGATCTTGTCGCACTTGTAAGGGTTGCAACCGGAGCATCAAGACGGTCCGCAATGCCATTGAATGCGCCGACCACGACCAGGCCCCGAGTCCAGCGCCGCTTGTCGTCGACATCGACCAATTCGGGCATCGAGCCCACGCCATGATAGAAGGTGACACGCCTTCCGGTCGCCACCAGCGAGCGGGCAAGTGTTAACGCCGCGGCGATATCCGCCGCCGGCGGTGCGGGATTGGACAACAGGATGGCGACGTCCCTCGGCATCAGCGCCGCCGTCGCCGTGATGTTCGGCACGCCGGAAATGCCGATTTCGAATTCCACCATGGATTCAGATCGCACCGTCATGCTGTCGCCAACGTAGCGAACATCAATGCAACGATCCTGCGTCGCTGCACCCGAATACAGGAACGAAAGCTTCAGGAAACCATCGCGCGCCTTGGCGTTGGTGAGCGGAATGCGGACGATGCGGCCGGTACTGTTGCCGTCGAGGGCAAGTGATGCGGCCGAACGGTCGTTGACAAGGATTTCAACGCTGCGCCGCGCGTCGTGGGCGCTGACGTCGTCATAGGCGAGCACCAGATCGGCGAGATCAAGCTCGATGCCTTGCGGTACGGATATATAGACTTCGCGACGGCCGCCGAGATTGGAAAGCCGGAATCCGTTGGGGAATCCTGCATCTGCAAAGGGCACGCCGACAACCAGCGATTTTCGTGGCGCCTCCGGCGCCTCGCTCTGCGGAGCCGGCGCGATAACAGCGGCCCTCTGCACCTCGGTCGGGGGCCTTCCCTGCTTGAACGGCGGGGCAAGCGGCCCACGTTGCTGGGCCTGCGCGGACGCGGCGAGCACAGCTAAGGATACCACGAGGGAAACACGCCCAACCAAGGATGTCACGGTGCTGACCTCTGATCCAATTCGGTGAAATGCGTTTCGTTCAGCGCGACGACCCGGAAGGTCCCAAAGCCGCTCCTCAGTGAGGCCAATTCATCGGGCGACACACAGCGCTGCGCACGGAAAGAATTGATCAGGATAGCGGCGCACAACCGCGCCTGCCGACCGGTTGCGTCGAAGCCGATGATCGAGCCGATCCCGCTGACGTCGTGAAACCATCGGTAGGCAGACGCGACTGCATCCACGGCGTCGCTTCCGTCGCCGGTCATGCGCGACAACGCTACGTCGATCCGAGGTATTTTGTCGGCAAGCTTCAGCACAAAGCGCGCGCGGATACCGTCGACGCGCGCGGCAAATTCCGTCTCGACCGCGATGGCCTCAGCGCGTGTTTCGATCATCCCTCAACGTCGCACGCGCATCTTAATAATCTTTGAAATCATAATGTATTGGTGGCGGTTTTGAAGCGTACTCGGAGTATATTTGAAGGCGCATCAAAGTATATGTAAATATACGCAAGTGACGATTACTACGTACGTATCGTCGCAAGCTAAATGTCGACTCTGTCTGGCTGCTCGCTGTCCAAGCGCCAGTCTCGAGACCATATGTCGTTTGATTGGAACGCTAGCTCAAGTAGCGGGTTGATTGCTCCCGAGCAAAGGACATCACCACATGGGCCACCACCCGCAACTGCCGATTAATGTACGTTGCAGGAATCGCAGGACGCACGCCAATCGAGCGCAAGTTTCAATGAATCTGTTGCTCTCGGCGGTCGTGCCGGAGAAAATGCACAATAATGACCGCGTCGGTTATAGAGCCAACTGTCGGCCGTCGGGCGCGGTTCGCAGGTTCGTTGCGGACGAAACCGCCGCGACGGCGATTGAATACTGCTTGATCGCCGCAGGGATAGCGCTTGGGATTTTCGTCGCTGTCGCCGGAATAGAAGCCAGGATCAACGCGGAGTTCTCGGCACTCAACGACTCGCTGAAATAAACTCGCCGTCACAGCCGGACGACCGGACACGCGTCTCGCAGGAAATGCGAAGCCTTGATTTTTGTCCGCTAAGCCTTCATCCGCGCTTAGCTCCCAAATCGCCAAGGGCCCGAAAAGTCCCGCCTAGTCGATACACTCGACCTCATCAGCGTCCCTGCTCAGGATGGCGGTTGCGGCACGGCCAACGAATCCGATTTCCGAGGAGCTTTATTTTTGAGGGCTCGCCGCTTCAAAGTTGCTGTCAACTTCGAAGGCTTGCGCAGAGCATCGAGCATGCTCAACGCTTGATCGAAATTGCCTCTCGTCTGCCGTTCGCAGTATATTGTGTATGTGGGTTTTGACATGACGCACACAGCCTCGCTTGTTTGGGTTGGCCATAACCAGGGCATCATCATGCGCAGGCACTGTGCCAAAATCTGTTCAACAATGACCGCGAGCCTCTCGGCAACGTTGCGTGGATTTTCTTGCCACGGTCAAAACTGCACAGGCGCCCCCGCCTAATCGTTCGATCACTGAGCGACGACGTCCCGACAAGAGGTGTTCGTTGAAAAGCCTGATCCGGAAAGGATCGTCGCCAATCGGATTGCCGCGGGATCTGCAGCAGAACGCCTGCCGCCCCGGATCGTTGCCTTTCAATTTCCGGCATTCGTTCGGCCGGTGTGCAACTTTGATCAGGCCTTCCCGAGAACAACATGCATAGTCTGCGTATCAGCGATTCGGTACGGCTGGGATCATGAGAGATTTGCGAGGCCGCGATCGGCAGCGTCATCTTTGATGCGCGCCGATGACGGCAGCTCGTGATGTCGGCCGGCCGTAGCTTGCAGAGGGGGTGGACATGCGCAGCTTTACCAAACTTGCGTTCGTCGTGTGTTTCGGGTTGGCGAATTCCGCGGTTTCGCACCGGGCGATCGCCGCATCGGGCGATGAAACCATCGCGCGTCTCGACGCGCTGGAAAAGGAAAATGCCGTGTTGCGGGCGCGCCTCAACCGCCTCGAGGCATCCAAACCAGCCAGTCCGCAGCGACGGCCGACGGATGCGGCGTCCAGTCCGGCGCTGGCCTCGGTGCCACGGCCGCAAACCGCAGACAGCATGGCGGCCGACCGCATGTACGGTAAGGCAGCTCCCCGGCTGGCGTCCACGCCGCACTTCGAGATCAGCGGGTCACTGTCGTTCCTGCAACCGGGGGCCGGCAATCTCGAATATGGCACGCTGACAACGCCGTTGCCGTTGCCGACGCCGAACTGGAGCAACCAATCGCTCAACCCGACTTACAGCCCGTCTTTCACACTCGGCGCCCGCTATCTGTCGAGCCCCTCCACGGATATCCAATTGAACTGGACGCATCTGAACTCCAACACGAATGCGTCCTTTGTTGCCTCGCCGACCCAGATGGTGGGACCGCCCTACCTGATCGGTCCCGAATCGGCCCTGTACAAGGTCGGATATGGCGCGGTGAAGACATCTTATGATGCCGTCAATCTGGACGCAGGATACACGTTCTGCGCCGATTGTTTCTTCCAGTTGCGCGCTTTCGGCGGCGTTGAAGCGGCTCGCATCGGCCAGAATCTGAGCGGGCTGTTCCAAAGTCCAGATGGCACGGCGTCGTCGGCCAACACGGTGACCTCGCTGTTCACCGGCGCCGGGCCCCGTCTGGGAATGAAAGGTCAGTACGACCTCGGCGACTTCCAGTTGATCGGTGAGGTCGGCGGCGCCGCGCTGATCGGGCCCGCGCAGAGCCGTATTGATTTTACGACGATCTCTCCGGCGCTGGGAATCAACAATCAGTCCCTGACTTCACCTAACGCCGCACGCGTGATCCCGAGCATCGACGCCAGGCTGGCGACCGCCTACGCATTCGCGCCTACCAGCTACGGATTGTTCAAGGTTGAACTGGGTTACAAGGTCGCGGTCTATTTCGATGCGGTCAATCAGTATGAGCTGACCAATGTGCCGACAAGCCTTACGCTTCCGCCCGTCGGGATCTACCTGGCGACGCAGCAGCATCTCCAGAGCAATTTCACGGATCAGGGGCCGTATGTGACGGCTAGCTGGTCATTCTGGTGAGCACCCGACCGCGGCGCAGGCGTTCTGAATCCACGGGTTATTTGGTGGGACAGGCCGCGCCGGTGTTCACCCATGCTTCGACGAGTGCGCCGGCTTGCTCCTGCGTTCCCGGAGCAGGAAGCCGGCCAAAGCCCGGAGCCCATGCCCAGCCGACAAGGGTGTCGGTGCCAATGTGGCGAATCAGGTCTTCAACCTTTCGGTCGCCGTTACGGGCGGGGTCTTTGATCTGGGCGCAGATCTCGGCGACGGTCTTGCCCTCCCACGCCATCGAGCGGGGCGCCAAATGCCATTCCGGGTGTCCGGGCATGCGACCGGGATCGAAATTGGAGTTCTGATGACAGATCGAACAGTGCATCGTCGCGGTACCGTGGCCGTCAACGCCGCGCTCGACCGGCGGCTGGTGCAGCCTGCGCTCGTCGCCCTGGCGTGGCCGATCGCCGGCAGGATGGCAATTGACGCAGCGCGCACTCGTTAGCACCTTGCCGAGCTCGGTAAATATCGCCGCTGACCGCGCATCCGTGTCGGTGATCGAGGCGAAGCTTTCCGGCGATGCCAACATGGTCGGGGTTGTTTCCGAAAAGGCATAGCCGCTTAGCACGCTCATGGTGAGCGCCGCGGCCGAAACGAAGACCTTGCACCGGGTTTCTGATTTCATCGTCAAACCAGATAACGGTTCGGGTCGGCGAGAATCACATCACGCACGGCCTCGTGGTATTTGATGTACCCGGTACAGCGGCAGATGTGGCCGTCGAGCGCGTCGGCGACGGTTTTCTCCAGTTCGCCGCGTGCCACCGGCTCCCTTGCCAGGCGCTCCAGCAAAACCTGGCCTTCGTTCAGGAAGCCCGCGGTGCAGTAGCCGCACTGGAACGCAAAGTGGTCGATGAAGGCTTTTTGAAGAACCGACAGCTCGCCGTTCTTCGCGTGCCCCTCCACGGTGCGGATCGCCCTGCCGTCGAAACTCGCGGCGGAGACGATACAGGTCGGGCTGGTGTAACTCGTTCCGTCCGGATTATCGATGATCACCGCACAGCTCAGGCATTGCGCAGCACCGCATCCGAATTTGGTGCCGGTCATTCCGAGATGCTCCCGCAGAAAATCGTTCATGGTCAGATCTTCGCGCACGTCGGTGGGGGTGATCGCAAGGCCGTTGATCGTGACGGCGAGCAATGTCATGCAATGGCCTCCTTAAGCATGGTCTGTGTCACCGGCAGGGACTGGAAGCGGCGGCCGGTGGCATCGAAGACCGCATTGAGAATGGCCGGAACGACCGGGATCATGACGACCTCCGCCATGCCTTTCGGCGGCTCGTCCGGCGTCAGCGGTGGCAGCATCTCGATTTCGAGATCGCGCAGCGGCAGGTCCGATCCTCGCGCGACCAGGTATTGCCCAAGGTTCCATTGTCCGTTGCCGGGTCCGCCTTCGTATGGCGGAAGCGTTTCCAGCAACGCATACCCGACACCCATCGCAAAACCGCCCTGCGCCTGACCGAGCACGACCTCGGGCACCAGCGCCTGACCGCATTCGAAGACGCTGTATGCCTTTGCGATGCGCAACGCGCCGGTGGCGCGCTCGATTTCAATGCGGACAAGCGTCCCGCACATCGATGTGTAGACGGTGCCGAACCGGTTGTTGTCGGTCGGCGGAAATATGACGCTGACACGATCGAGGCGCTCGAACTTTCCGCCGCCCTTGCGCACGGCAAGCGCGTCGATTTCGGCCCGGTACGATTCTGCGCCAACCTGGAAGCGCGCCCGCGACCAGGCCCAGCGTGAAAAGCCGTGGGCGATGGCGCCGGTAACGAGATGGCGCGCGTGAGCCGTCGCCGCAATCTCCTGCAACGGCAGCGGCGGCAGGCCCGGGATGCTGAGCTGTCGGTCTTTCCAGTGCGCTAGCGCCCAGTCCCCGGCCCGCGGATCGGTAGGCGAGATATGCCACAGTTCGAGCGCCGCCGGCCACAATCCGAAGCGAAAAATGAATCGCGCAGCCTCGGCAGCCGCATGTGTGCCAACGTGCGCGCCGATCGATGCGCTGGTCGGCGAACTGATCGCCGGCACCCAGTGCGGATTCTTCTCGGCTGCGTCCTGTGTCTTCTGGTCCATGGTGTAGGAATTGCCGGACGTGACAAGCGCCAGCGCATCGTAAGTATCGACCCGTGCGACCGATACTTCGTCGGCCACTCCCCCCAGATGGATTGCCACGCGATTGGCAAGCGCGGTTCCGATGCCGTTGCCCATCTCGACGTGATCGCAGTAAATCGATATCGCGCCGTCCGCGCCTAGTTCCACCCGCCCCAGCGAACAGTCCGCGCCGGCGCCATAGTCCTTGGTGACGCAGGCGACGCCGGTGCCAACGAGCATTCCGTTCTGCTGCTGGCGGAGTTTTTCTTCCGCACGCTGCCGCCAGATCAGATGCATTTCGAGCTTGTCCAGGATCTCGGTCGTGCGAACCGAGACGCTGTACGGATTTCCGGTCATGGTCCGGCCGTTCGGCTTGAGCGCATTGCGCCGCCGAAACTCGATCGGATCGAGCGGCAGTGCGGTCGCCGCCTCATCGATCAATAATTCGAGCGCCGTCATCGTCTGCAGCGTGCCGTAACCGCGCATCGACCCCGCGGTGACGCCATGCGAATGGAGCGCCACAGTAGTGACGTCGACTTTGGGAATGTCATAGATGCCGATCGCGGCGGTGGCGGCGACGACGGCCACGTTCGATGAGAAGTTGGCAAGGCCACCGCCGTCCAGCACGTGATCCGCGGCGAAAGCCTGGATCCTGCCGGTTTCGCGATCGATCCCGATCCGCGAGCGCATCTTGATTGCGTGGCGTTTGATGCCGCCCTGAAACTGCTGATAACGGTCGTGCGCCAGCCGCACCGGCTGACCGGGAAGGAACATCGCCGCCAGCGCGACGTAGAGGACGAAAGGCGTGTGGTCGCGTCCGCCGAAACCGCCACCGACATAGGTGAACTGAGTGTTGACGTGCGATGGCTTAAACGGCGGGCGCGCCTTGCCGAGCAGAAACGCAATCGACTGGGCGGCTTCGTATGGCGACTGAACACCGAGCACGAGCTCGAGGCTGTCGTCTTTGCGATTATACCAGCCCAGCCCACTTTCCGGCTCCAGAAACATCGGGTCGACGGACTGAGTCTCGAAGGTACGGTCGAGCACCAGCCATGCCGGGTTTTTCGCATCGAGGTCCGCGCGAATCTGGTCGCCATGGATCGCGGCCTTGGCGTAGGACGGCGGTGTTTCCTTCGCAAATGGGGTCCAGAGCGGGAGCGCTGTGTTCTGGATGCGACCCGGGCTGACCCAGCCTGCCTGGACCGGCGAATAGACATCAGGAGATTCGGGCGTCGCGCCCGCCACCCGGGTGAAACGGAAAGCGCCATAGTCGGAGGCGACCACGGGGCCGGTCTCCTCCCCGAATTTAATAAAAGTTCCGTTGCGCAGCGCCAGCCGCGCCCGGTCGAAGGCGTCGAACCGCTCGAAGATCAACAACGCTACCGGCTGCCCCATATATAGCGGCGTCCTGCCGATTGGGCAGAACAGGTCGCCCGCATAGAATTCGGGAGCGCGGGCGCCGATCTTCGCAACATCCTCCGCCGTCACGACCACCGATGGCTTCGATGGGCCGCCGAGGCGCGCCAGATCCATTCCGGTATAGACGTGTGTTGCGTCTGGAGCGCGGACCAGAATCGCATGCGATGTCGTGGCCGGCCATCCCGGTAGATCGACGGCGCGGAAATCGGAAGCGTAGAGTTTCGCGCCGGTGACCTTGGCGACGCCGTCGATACGACCGGCGCCGTTGGCAGCCGGATTCCAGTGTTGCGGCCCCGGCAGCGAAGCGCGCGCTGGAAAGGAGGCTTCCTGGGCCGTCCCCAACCGTGACAGGCTGAGCGAGATGCCACTCGCCGTAACCCACTTCACGAACTCGCGTCGAGAAGGCCGCATGTTTCCCCACCTCGCGTTCAACGCCGTCGTGAGCGCCTCGATATGAAAGTCGTCGATACGCGCCAAATCCAGACGGATCTGCCGAGATCTATTTTAGCTCGGCGATCGACGCGGGGCCGGGACCCGGCGTGATCAAGGTGGGCCATTGATGCGAGCCGAACGGCACGATCGGCGGCAGGAACGCCGTCATGCCGCGTTTGGCGGCCTCGGTCGCGATGGCAACGCGCGCATCCCCGCCCATTAACTCGTAGTCCATCAGGTGATAGTTGCCGAAGAACAGCGAGCCGATCGATCGATCAGCGATGATTCGCGTCAGCGATTCCAGCATATCCGTCGGCGTTGTGGTAAACGAAACCGTTTCGATCAACAGCAGCCGGCTGTTGATGGCGTCGGGGCCGAAGAACTGTGCGAGCACGCTGAACAGCACATTGTTCTGGCGCGCCACGTAGATCGTGTTGCTGGCGCCAAAGGTTTTGTCCCAATCGGCGCCCAGTTGCGCCTTCCAGTCGGCAAGCACCGTCATCCAGTGCCCGACCTGGGTTTGCGCAGCCCAGGTTACGTTCTTCGCTAGAAACGGCGCCTGCTTCTTGCCAAATGCCTCGAGCATCGCAAAAGGAATGACACCCTTGCTGATGCATTGATCCATGAAGGCGAGATTGTTCTTCAGAATGGTGCGATTGTTTTCGCGCCAGCCCAGTTCCATCGGGGTGACATCGAGACCATCGAGGGCCGACTGCATCCGGCTGCGGTAGGCGAGCATCGAGCCCAGCCATGACTTATCATCGGGATTGTCGACGAACGGGCCGACGACCTCGGCCAAGGCCATGGTGCTGTGATCGATCGATTTCGTCAGCTGATAAGAGATCGGTACGGGCGGCGCTTCGATCGGAGCCATTCCGGGACGGTAGAGAATCAGCTTTCCTCCGGCGCCGGAAAACAACCCCAGAATAACAGGGTGCCTGCTCAGGAGATTTTTCTGGAAGATACTGGCCGCGTCCCCATAGAGCTCGAACATTCCGGAGTTGAGGGCCAGAACATCCTTAGTCGCAACCTCCGAAGGGGTCGCGGCGGTCTTGCCTGCAATCGGCACCATGTATGCCGGAAGGGTTTGGGCGTGAATGGCCGCACTACTGCAGCACAACAATATCGCGCCCGCCAGGCAGCGGCAGCACTTCATATGTTCACTCCCGTGCCGAAACCATCCTGATATCAGAGATTCGCGGCCACGCTGCAGTATTGCGTCATTAGCGTGGTACGCAAGCTGGTATATCTACTGCATCGGTCAGCCTGGTTGCGGGAGGATTGACGAAGTTCGTAAAATCGTACGGTAAGGTCATAAGATCATTAGTGACGATCGCCCTTCGAACGCGACGGTCATCGGCGCCTCAGGGCAGGTCAACAGAACTCGACCCCCATCACCAGACCTTTTCGCCATAAGACCTTGCAACACCTGCCCTGGTCGGCGCGAGAGAACTTAAGTTGAAACACAGACGTAACGAACGTTGGATCGTCAATCCTGATTTTCGCGCCGCCTTTGGAGATGTCAAGCACCGAACATCTCCTGGTCGCAAAAGCCCCATCGATCGTCATCCACGCTTCCTGATTGGTCTGTCTGCGGGGAGGACGAGACTTTCTTCCAAATAACGTCATAGTCCAAACTCCGTGAATGGAAACGGACAAGAGCAAGGAACGGTTGCAGGTCCAAACAAGTCGGTGCCTTTGGTTGACGTCGACCGCACAAGATGGGTCATAAGACCCATTGCCAACCGCCGGATTTCCAGCACCTGCGCCATGTCATACGAAAACCCTCAATTTTGACGTCGACATGATCTTATTCCGCCGCGGTGCCAATCGCTTCCATCAGCTGTAACGTAGAGGCCACTCGATCTCGCCCGACCCGCTTTGCTATGTATAGCGCGCCGTCGGCTTTCTTCATGAGTGCCTCGTATCCTGACATGCTGGCGGTTGCGGATGCGACACCGATACTAACCGTTATTCGCAGTTCTCCATCCTGCACGCGAGACGACCATTCGCGTACCATTTTGCAGAACCGCTCAGCAACAACTAGGGCTGCCGCTTCGTTGGCTTCGGGCAATAACAGGGCAAACTCTTCTCCGCCAATGCGCGCCGCGATGTCGCTGTCGCGTTTGGCGGAATTGCACACGGTCGAGATTGCTTTCAAGGCGAGGTCTCCGATATCGTGGCCAAAGCGGTCGTTTACCGTCTTGAAGTAATCGATATCGATCATCAAAATTGAGAGGGGTCTGAGATAACGTCGAAAACGCGCCCATTCCGCTTGCGCAAGCGTTTCAAAATGCCGCCGGTTGTAAAGTCCCGTAAGCCCATCGACGGCCGCGAGAGTTTTGAGACCGTCCACGGTTTGCTCCGACCGCGAGTGCTCCCTGACCGCCGAAGGCAACCAGCGCAACAGCAGCAACCAAAGTACGACGCAACCCGCTATGACGTTGACTACTTTCGGGAGGATGAGCAAATAAGGTGCGCCCAGCTTAACGACAATGGAGGGAGGAAATAGGCCGTACTGGGCTCCGAAATAGACGCCAAAATAGACATTCTCCACGATGTTACGAAGCGTGTCGATTGCCAGGACTGCCAGCAACAGCCGTGTCGTACCGAATAGGCGAGGATTACGGATGTAGAACGTCAGCAGCGTTCCGAACACCGCCACCCATATCGATATGATTAGCCAGTAGATCAAGGCTGCGGCAAGATTCATGATGTTAGGCCTACGCGTCGGCGCTTTTCAAAGCAACGCCGGTTCGACAGACGCGGTGATGTCGGATGGTGCAGCTTCAACAAACTTCGTCGCTACCAGGTCCACGATCTCCAATGACTCGACTGGGCGTTGTCAACGGCAGGTTAACGATCGGCCGACAACAGCGCCTTTGGAGACCGCCTCTTATTCTGAAGCGAGTCATGAAATCGAGTACAAAGCGGAAGTCTGCAAGGGCTTCGCGGATGCTGCTACGCGTAGCTGAGCTAAACAGCTCTCTTTGCACTGTCCAGAATTGCAGAACATCACGGAGTTTCAGCTGCTCTGGACAATCGTCGATAAGGGCGCGCGCTTCTGTTCTCATGAGTATTAATACGCAGGCTCTCTTTAACTCCGCCTAAGGATTAACATCTCTTACTCGCCCCTATCTTTGGTGCATAAGCTCGCGCACGCCGTCGTCAACCGACTGAGAAGACACTTCGGTTCGACGGGGAGTCACTCTCGCAACCCCGCAGCCATGAACATTCAAGCAATCACTGGAGCCCTGTCGGCACAACTCTTGCGTATGCGCCGACTTGGGACAGAATGATGCCGTGAGGATTCTATGAAGATGTACGCCGCCCGCTAGACGTTAGAACTGGTCGCGGGCAGCGAAGACTAGGAACGTGATTTCCCTCAATCAACAATTGTTTGCTCCGGAAAATCCGATCCCGCGACTCATCGCTGGCGGTACGCTAGTGATTTTGGCAATCGCGATCGCGACGGCAGTCATGGTCAGCGATCTTCGCGAACGTGCGTTGGCCGATACCAAACGCGAACTCGATAACACCGTGTTGGTGCTGGCAAATCACTTCGATCAGCAGTTCAAAGAATTCGAGGTCGTTCAAAAGGAACTTATCGCATACATACGTTCGGACGGGATCACCTCAAGCGAGGCTTGATGTCCAGCCCAGAGACGCGGGAGGTTCTCAAGAGCAAGAGCAACGGATCGTCTGACGTTGCCGGTGTCAACATTTTTGATTCCAGTTGGAACGTTGATCAACTCCTCGGTTTGGCCGCGTCCGACCGCCAATATAGCAGATCGCGCTTACTTCAAAGCGACCAAATCGAGCTCCGCATCGACACCAAGTTCATTTGAACTTGTGAAGAGCCGGCTCG
>Ga0302325_10016000_pt1 | contig 15915 bp, 16 predicted proteins | sample Palsa_T0_2_FD_201948 | JGI IMG/M metagenome (GOLD analysis project Ga0302325, IMG submission 201948) | Peat permafrost microbial communities from Stordalen Mire near Abisko, Sweden - Palsa_T0_2 | ecosystem: Environmental > Terrestrial > Soil > Palsa > Peat permafrost | place: Sweden: Abisko... | reverse complement strand
TGCTCCAACATCTTCTCCGCCCGCTCCCATCCTTCGAATCGCCGTTCATCCGTTTTGAACGCAGGCGTGTGTACATATCCGCGCCCACGGCTCCACTGGGTACGATGCTTCTTGTGCAAGAGCTCGTGATACATCAAGAAGTCCATCGCCAGTTCGGGGACATTCCTTTGATCGAGCGAAGCGCTGATCAGCACAGTGTCGGTCACGGCTTCATAATGTCCAAGCTTGCTGCGGGTGAAGACCGATCCCCACGTCAGCCGTGGACGCGGCATTTTGCCATCAAAGTAGCGGGCATTCACCCGGTCGAACGATTCATTGAGATTGTGAAATGCCCCGCGTTGTTGTCCGACATTGCCGGACAGGGCATCGAACCGCGCCCGCACAGCCTGGAAGGGCTCGGCTTCCATTCGTTGCACCACCGCCTGCCGCCGGGCGCGATCGCGACCCAGGCTGAGTGCCGCCACGTCCTCAAAGCCCGCGGCGTCAAAAGCGATCATGGCGACCGGGAGCATCACGGTGGTGCCGTGCGATGACGAGCGAAAACGAAAAATTCCCGGCATCGGCGGAAAGTGGATACGCACGGGCAGGCGACAGTGGGCGTCGGGCGCGACGCGCTGGAAAATCGGCGTCGCTGTCATCACTGCCGACCGATATCGTTCCAGATCATTCTCCGATGCCAGCAGCGAGAGCCAGGCAAAATCCAATCGTGCGTTTTTTGTGAGTGCGGCCGGCGTTGCCCCTGCAGTTTCAAGGGAGCGGCTGAACTGGTCCAGATTGGTTTGCAAGGTTCGGCCAATCGCCTCGACTGATCCGGCCATCGATGGATCGGCCAGCAACCGCTGCAACCGCCTCGCATACGCGGACAGCGCCGGTGCGCGCAGCGTCGCGGCCGGCCCCGCAGCGCTGCTCAGATTTGCCTGGTCCCGGGGAACCTGGTCCCACGGGACGCTCTTCAGAAATCGCAGCGCACGGAGCGAAGGCGTCGCCAGTGAGTTTTCCGAGACCCCTTGGGAGGCAAGATATTCGCCAAGATCGGCAAGCTGCGATTCGACGCTTTCCCGCACTCGCGCGACCTGCTCCGCCGCGGCCGGATGCGCCAACGTCTGGCGCACGTGATTGGCCAGTCGGACCAGCCCGGAGATGCGAACCAGTTTTTTCACAGAGTTTGGCCCTACGTGAACTCGATGGATTTCAGCGCAATCGCTGCGCCATCTCCCTACAAAGCTTGTCGAAGGAGGGAGACCTCAGTCGGCAGATTTGCAGGTCCATTTTTGCAGTCATACGTGGTTGATCCACGCGAGGACTGTATTTAGTTCCTCGAAACCGCTTTTGCACCCATCCTTTACCCGCGGCCATTTTCTCGGGCTCCAGCGGAGCGGGGTCGTTTGCTTCGAGTTCCAAATACTCCTGGAGCGATTCGGCTGCGGCTGCAAACCACGTTTCATATTCCCGGTTAGCTGCAACGCATGCAATATCAACATCAGAGCGGCATTTTCTTGCCGCGGACAGAAGTCGCGGCCCCAATTCGCAACATTTCTCGTCATCCGCGTCCAGCAGCAGGAGGATTAGTTTCGGATCGTCTCGATGCGGTTGGGTGTTCAGTTTCAATACTGCAAGTTCGACGCGTCGAGCGAGTGCATCCTGGTCGCTTAAGCTGCCGCGGTGTTCGCGGATCGGCTGGAGTACTTCGATATACTCCGCGCTGAAAAGCTCATGGCCGATGCGCTGGAGAAGGGTGCGGACAGACTGCACCTCGCCGTGGCCTTCGACAATCGGGGCGATGCGAAGCCTCTTCACACGCTGTCCCCGGTCCGGTCGGCGTCGAATAGCGCCAGCTGCTGTTGCTCCAGATTCGCGCGGTCAGGCTGGAGCTGGTCCATTCGCAGAAGATCGCCAGCCGTGTAGAGATGCCGGCGAATAGCTTCCCGACTCGCCTCATCGAATGGGGCGATAGCGGTATCACCGTTCTCTGACGTCACGACGAGCAGTGCATCTCTGTCGGGGTCGGTATCGTCAAGAAGCTCGGGGCTATGAGTAGTGACTACAACTTGGGTGTGCTCGGCAGCCTCAGAGAGTGCCTGAAGCAACGCTTTGGCGGCAGCCGGATGGAGCGCGGTCTCCGGCTCTTCGATGCCAATCAGGGTTACCGGAGATTTACGGTCCGCCAACTGCGAGACCGCGATCAGATTTCCAACCGCTCGAAGGGTGCCATCGGACATATTGGCCGCATAAAACTGCCATGGATGAGCCGAACCGGTGACCTTTTGACGAAACCGCAGTGTCTCGCTGGGCCCCAGCGCCACTCGCTCAATTTCCGATATGCCGGACACGATCGTCTCAAGATAGACCTTGACCCGGTCCATGATCTGTGGCTTGTCAGCGGATAGACGCGCGACAACACTGGAGATGTTGCGCCCGTCTCTGTGCAGCAACTCGCCGGCGTCCGGACTCTGCAGTTCCTTCATGACCTCCGGATTCAGATTGTAGAATCCCATCGAGACTAAGCCATCGTACACGGCGCGGAACTTAGGTAAGCCGGCGGAATTAACAAGATATAGTCGATCGCGCACTGCCGGCGGAAAACTCGGCTCCGAATGGGCTTCGACTTCGCCGTCATTGACGCGGAAGAAATCGCCGAGTGCACCGTTAGGTTCGATAATCTTAAGGCGCTCGGCCCGGACGCTAAATCCACCGCGTGTCGCCGCGGCTATCTCAAACGCATATTTAGCGACCTTCCAATCTGGAAGGCTCATTTCCAGCTCAATCGTGAAATTGCGCGGGTGGCCCGTGCTTCGCCGCCGGACCGCATCAATTCCGCCTCGTGATTTGATCGCGTGATCAAGCGACGACTGCAATGCATCCGTGACAAACCGAAGAGCGTCGAGGAAATTGCTCTTACCAGCGCCATTGCGGCCGACCAGTACCGTTACAGGACGAAAATCAACCTCGCATTTCCCGATGCTCTTATAGTTCCTCACACGCGCGCGTGTGATAAACGGTTCGCGATCTGGCGCTCGGCCGGCGACACTGTCGGCTGGCTGGATCATGAGACACTTACTATACCGCGCGGACATGATGATGCATCGGCAAGCGCGCCGGCCTTAGATGGCGGTACGCGCCCTTCAGCGCGTGTTGGAACCCATCGGCGTCAGCACGTTGAGTCGGCCGCGCTTGATGGTCAGCGGCACGACCAGATCGTCGGCGCAGCGGGCGGCGAATTCTTCGTAATACTTGTTAATGAACGTGCGGGTCGCCCAGGCGGTGCCGTCGGCCAGGCCGCAGATGGTGGTGCCGGGCATGATCCCCTGGGTTTTTTCCAGCTCCATGAGCATGTCGAGGTCTTTGGCCCGGCCCATGCCGTCCATGATGCGATTGAGAATCTTGTGCATCCAGCCCGAGCCCTCGCGGCAGGGCGTGCACTGGCCGCAACTTTCGTGGGCGTAAAACCGCACGCAGTTGCGCAGGGCCGCGACCATGTCGGTGTGTTCGTTCATGACGATCATTCCGGCGGTGCCGAGACCCAGGCATCCGCCGCGGAAGCGGACGTCGTCGAAGTCGAGCTTGATGTCCAGCTCATTGGGCCCGAGAACGCCCATGGAGATTCCGCCGCAGATCGCACCCTTGTATTTGCCGCCCTTCATTCCGCCGGCCAGCTCGTTGATGGCGTAATCCAGCGTGATGCCGAGTTCCTGTTCGTACACGCCGGGCTTATTGACGTGTCCGCTCATGCCATAGAGCTTGGGTCCCGGCGAGCTTTTGGTGCCCATCGATTTGAACCAGTCGGACCCGCGCTCGATGATCGGGGGAACCAGGCAGAGCGTTTCGACGTTGTTGATGACCGTCGGCCGGGCGAACGCGCCGGCGATGGCGGGAAACGGCGGCTTGTTGCGCGGCCAGCCGCGCTTGCCTTCCAGACTTTCCAGCAATCCCGTCTCTTCGCCACAGATGTACGCCCCGGCGCCGCGGTGCACGTAACATTCCAGCTTGTAATCCGAGCCGAGCATTCCCTGTTGGCCGAAGATTTTATGCTCGTACGCCTCGGCGAGCGCGCGCTCGAGCACCTTCGCCTGGCGATGATATTCGCCGCGGATGTAGATGTAGGCGATGTCGCACTGCGTCGCCCGGCTGGCGATGGCGATCCCCTCGAGCATCAGATGCGGGTCGAAGTCGATCAGATAGCGATCCTTGAACGTCCCCGGCTCCGACTCGTCGGCGTTGACCGCCATGTAGTGCGGCCCCTTCTTCTCCTTGGGGATAAACGACCATTTCTGCCCGGCACTGAACCCCGCCCCGCCGCGGCCGCGCAGGCCGCTATCAATCACCAGCTTGATGATCTCTTCCGGCTTCATCGACAGCGATTGCTTCAGCGCCGCGTAACCACCCGTGGCGACGTAGTCGTCGTACCAATGGGTCTTGCGTTTCGACGGATCGGCCGCGATGCGCTTGGTCAGGACAGGTTCGGTGAATGCCATAATCAATTTCCTACGGGATTGCGTCGAAAAGGTCAATTTTCGGAGTCCCGCATGTACATGCGGGGCTCAATTATTTCTCGCTTGGCGGCGACGGCTTTTCCACCACCACTTCGTCGATCACCGTCCGCCGCAGCTTTACGTTGGGATCGCCGGGAAGCGGTCTCTCTTCAACCCGGGAATCACGATAGACGGTTTTATTCCCCACGTCGGTTTTCACCGCCTTGGAAACATACCCCACCTGCCGGCCCAGCCAGCCCCACAGACCTTTTCCGCGCGGCTTGCTCATTGCGACAGCGCCATTCTCAAACGTCGGGATAGGCCGCGGGATCGATGCCAAATTCCCGTTGTGCCAGTCGCAGCGCATCGGCCCGCGAGCCGTGCCAGCTGTCGCCGACAAATCCGCCGTGGGCATCGAGGCGATAAAAGACCCAGCTTCCCGATTGTTCTTCGATCACCAGACACGAGACCATGCCGACGGCCGGTCGAATTCCCACGCCCCGCGCCGAGCCGAGGTTCATTGCCGCGTGCGGCAGGCAATCATTACTGGCCGGCATCGGGTCTTTCAAGAAAATCTTGATCTTCTTGGCCATCAATCTGTCACTTCTAGTTGCTGCCCGGCAAGCCGCTCACGGTGCGAGTTTGCGGATCATAGTGATCGATGAATCGCTTGATGTCATCGATCGTGTTGTCGCTGTGGCCGAAGCTGAGGATCGCATCCTTCGCCTTGTTCTTGTCATATCCCAGCACCGATTCCTGATAAGCCGCGACGAACATGGCCGTGCGGCGAACGCCCTGGGCACAATGCAGCAGCACTGGCTGGCTTGTCGGCGTCTGCACCGTTTGTAGAAACGCCTGAATGTCCTCGCTGGTCGGCCAGCCGCCGAGCTTCACCGCGATGCGCTGATAATGCACGCCGCGTTCGGCGAGATAGCGCGACTCGGCCGCGAACTGCGGCTTGGTTGGATCGTGCAACTCCGCGTCGTCAATCAAGCTCACCACTGTGTTGGCTTTCACTTTGTCCACGGCCACGCCCAACTCATGAATGGAACGCGCCCCGTCCCGATAAAGCACGCCCGGCTGCACTGTCGCCAGATGATAGGTTCCAGTTAGGTAGTGCCAAATCAGCACGCCGGCCAGCACGACGAGAACAAGCAAGCCGATCAAAATGCGCCAGGTTGACCGCGTCACGCTGCATGCCCGGCTGCTAATGCTTGGCTTCTTCCCAATCCACGGATGGATCCTTGTACTGTTGCGGATCCTCCGGCAGCTTCTCGATCAGCTCGTCGATCGATTCGATCGTCACGTCTTCATAGAGCACGTCATTGCAAAGCACCGCCGGGGCCGTGCCGCAGGAACCGAGGCACTCGAGCTCGATAAGCGTGAATCGTCCATCGGCCGTCGTGTCGCCCAATTCCAGGCTGAGCTTTTGCTGCAAATGCTCGGTGATCTTGCGCGACCCGCAGATTTCACACGACAGCGAGCGGCAGACTTGCAACAGGTATTTCCCCTTGGGACGCAGCCAGTATTCCTCGTAGAATGTCGCGGTGTCGAGCACCTCCGCCGGCGACAATTCCAGGAATGCCGCGATCTCCTCCATCGCCTGCACGGGAATCCAGTTGTAAGCATGCTGCACCGTATGCAGCGCCGGCAGCAGCACCGCCCGCTTGTTGGGATACCGCGGGAAATATTTGGTGGCCAGCTCGTGCTTGATCTCTTCAGTGAGATAAGGCTCCGCTCGTTTTTCAACGGCGGCGGTTCGACGGTTTTCAGTCATCCAGGCCATATCCGGCTCCGTTCAGGCGAGTTTCGCCAGCATCTCATAGTGTCGATCCACGTGCTCAATCTCGAGGCCGTAGGTCTTCGCACACGCGAAGATCAATAGGTCGGCCGCCGGTGCCGATATACCGTTTGTTCGCGCCCGTCCAGCAAGCTCCGCGGCGCTGCTCCAGACCGCGTCATTTATCGGCATGCGCGGCAGAATGGGGTCGAGCTGCTCGAGCGCACGCCTTTCTGCTTCACCACCAACTCCGCTCCACAGCTCCAGTCGCAACATTTCACACCATGCAGCCGCTTGCTCACTCAAAAGTTGCTCGATCCGCGCACGGATATGCCCGTCGCCGACGCGACGTAGCGCATGAATCCACGCGGAGGTATCGACCATCACCCACCGACTCACTCGGTTCTCCGCATTTCATCGAGTTCCTCGGGCGTCATGAATTGCTCGAAGGTGCCTAGGAGCGGAATCAGCGCGCGCTGATTGTGTCGGCTGACAAACTCTTCCAGCGCCTTCACCACGGCTTCCTGCGCAGAAGCAGTTCCGCTCGCCAACATGGCACGCCGCAGGACATCTTCTGGAACTTCGACAGTCGTCATCACCACACCTCCTACCTATCCAGCTCCGCCGCGATCACGTTGATACTACCTAACACGGCCACTACGTCGCTGATCATGTGGCCTTCAATCAGCTTGGCAAAGACCTGGTAGTTAATGAAGCTGCATGGCCGCGTGCGGGCGCGCCAGGGAACGTTCTCGCCGGCGCTGACGATGTAATAACCCAGCTCGCCGTTGGCGCTTTCGATGCAGCCGTAGACTTCGCCCTTGGGGGCGCAGAAGCCGCGGTTGGTCATGATCAGTTCGAAATGCTGAATCAGCCCTTCGATGCTGCTGTAGACCTGATCCTTGGGCGGCAACACTTCCTTCCCCTCGGGGCTCACGTTCACCGGGCCGGGCGGGATATTGTCGATGAGCTGGCGGATGATATGCAGGCTCTGCTTGAGCTCTTCCAGACGGATCAGGTATCGGGCATAGACGTCGCCGGTGGTCATCACCGGCACCTTGAATTCAACCGCCGGAGCCCCCTGCCCGTCCCAGTTGTCGGCATAACAAAGATACGGCTCGTCCTTGCGGATGTCGCGCCGCACGCCTGAAGCGCGGGCCATCGGGCCACTGAGGCTCCATGATATCGCATCTTCCCGGCTCAATACTCCGACGCCTTTGGTGCGATCGACGAAAATGCGATTCTTGTTCAGCAGCGTCTCGACATCCGCGGCCGCTTTGGGCATGGCGTTGTCCACGAAATCCTTCACCAACTTCTTGAACATCGCCTCGTCGGGAAGATCCATGTTCAGCCCCCCTACCCGCGTCCAACTGGTGTGAAAGCGCTGGCCGGTCATGAACTCGACGATGTCGTAAATCTTCTCGCGCTCGTTGAAACCATAGAGAAATGCGGTAAACGCCCCCAGATCAAGCCCGGCGGCCCCGATGCACAGCAGATGGCTCTGAATCCGCCCCAATTCGTTGGCGATCGTTCGCAAGCATTTGCATCGCGGCGTCAGCTCGATGCCCATCAGCTTTTCCGTCGCCAGGTGCCAGGCCAGCTCGTTGTAGATCGGGGCGGAATAGTCCATCCGATCGACGATGGTGACATACTGGTTGTAATTCAGGTGCTCGCCGAGCTTCTCGAAGCCGCTATGGAGATAGCCGATGTGCGGCGTGCACCGGACGATGCGCTCGCCATCCAACTCCAGCACGATTCGCAGCGTGGTATGCGTGGCCGGATGCTGCGGGCCGAAATTGAGCGTCCAGCGGTTCTTGCCGTCGGTTTCGGCTTCTGGCGCGGGTTCCTCTTCGGTGATCGGAGACAATGTATAAGGCATGCGTCAACACCCTTCGCGGCTAAGAGCGCCGGATTATAGCGGCCCGACACCGTCCCGCTAGGGTGTGATGACATCGATTCGGCGTCTTTACTGCCCGCCCGGCGTGTCGGACACGGGGCCGGACAGGAGATTGGCGAGCCTTTCAACCAGATAAGATGGACGGGCTGTCGGCTCCGATTTTCGCAGCGCCAAGGCGACTGTCTGATTGTCCGCCGACACTCTGCCCGACAACTCCCCTTCCGCGCGGGAGCGTTTTTCGTTCGCATCAGCCAGTTGCGCCAGGAGATTATCGCGCTCTTCCGACAGTTGCCGGGCGTTTTCCGCGACGGTTTTGAGCTGTTCGCCGGCGTGTTGCACCTGGTCCGAAGAGCGTGTCAATGTGGAGGCGGTCCACCCCACCGCCACGATCAGCATGGCCGCCATCGTGGCCACTGCGCTCCAGGCGATGAGCGACCCACGCCGGGCAAAGCGGGTTTCTTCCCAGGCCCTGTCGGCGTCGAGCCGGGCAAGCCGGGCATCCTCCTGCGCGGTCTTCACGATGGCGGACGTGGCCCCCAAGGCGAATTGCACCTGGTTTTCCGCCTGCCCGGCAACGACCGACAGCGCATCGGCCGCCGAGCCCGCGGATGCGGCCGGCTCCGGCATGTCGATCAATACCTCAAGTTGCCCGGCTTCCGTCCGGCGGCTTTCCAGCTTGCCGCTCTTGATCTGCCGCTCAACCGTGCGCGGATGCACCTTCAGTGCCGCGGCAGCCTCGGCGAATGTCACCCATTTGTCCGGCATAGATCCTCCTTGATCCGTTGAGTCATACTTCGATTTCCGTCAGTTTGCCATATCGTCTGTCGGACATCCGCCCGGTGTTCCTTGAATGATTATCGGACGTTGCCCGCCACCGGTATTTGATGACTATAAAACAGACATACTCGCCATTCGTCGCTTGTCCATTGGGGCGATGCTGATTAGAGTGATTCTCGCCCGGATGTTCCACGTGGAACTTTTTGGCGATGGATACATTTGGGAAAGGAGTCCCGCATGTCGAAGTTTTTGAAGCCGCGGCTGGGTAGGGGGCTGAGCAGTCTAATCGCTGTCTCTGATCTTCCCGTCGAGCGCGAGCTTCCCGCATCCGCGGCTTCCGCCGCAACGATTGACGAGCCGACAGGCGGGCGCTTGCCGTCCATGCAAGAGATTGTGCCACCTCTACAGGAGGATCGGCCGCCGGACCGGGAGCTGATTTTGGAGCTCCCGATCGGGTCGATTTGCGTCAATCCACATCAACCCCGCCGTACGATGAACGAAGCCGCACTGGCTGAGCTGGCGGCCAGCTTGAAGGGCACCGGGCTGATTCAGCCCGTCGTGGTCCGCAAGGTGGGGGAGCAATACGAGCTGATTGCCGGCGAACGGCGCTGGCGTGCCGCACAGCTTGCCGGCTTCACCACCATCCCCGTCATCGTGAAAGACGTCGATGCCTTCGCCCAGGCACAGATGGCACTCGTCGAGAACATCCAACGGGAGAATCTCAATCCGATTGATCGCGCACTGGCCTACCGATCGCTGGTCTCGCAACTGGGGCTCACCCAGGCAGAGCTGGCTCAACGCCTGGGTGAAGAGCGCAGCACAATTGCCAACTATCTTCGATTGCTTGACTTAGGAGAATCCGTACGACAAATGATTGTCGACGGCCGCCTCTCCCTGGGGCACGGAAAGCTGCTGGCCGGCGTGCCGGACATCTTGGAGCAGCAGCGATTGGCTCAGCTCGTGATTGCGCAGGAGTTGTCTGTGCGCAATCTCGAGCGACTCATTCAGGAGTCAAAACCAGGCTTGCCATCGATAGCCCCGAAGACGACGCCCTCGGCGCATCTGCTTGATCTTGAGAAGGCACTCTCTCGACAACTTGGCTTGCGCGTGCAGATTCGCATCTCGGGTCGCAGCAATAGCAAAGGCCGGCTGATCTGTCATTACGCCAACCTCGATCAATTCGATGAGCTTCTAACGCGACTGCACGTTACAACTGAATAATGCAGATTGCCCGGCACCGTGTCCGACATGCGGACGTGCCGAGCAGTAAAGTTCGGTGCATTTGTCTTCCCGCAACTCGGCAAGCAAGCTGTGACAGCTCGAGAAGCCTCACGTGAGCCCCAAACGCCCATGGAGCTTGCTCCATGGGATTATTCGACAGCGCTTCTCCAAGGCTCTGTCCGACCCGTCGCCCGGCGTCGATCCTGTTTTTTTGTTTGCAATTCAAGCCTTGCCGGGCGATTGTCCGGCAATTGCCCGCGCAACTGCTATCTGCGGAATCATGATGTTTTCCGATCCCGAGCTTGATGCCGCCATTTTCGACACGATGGAGAACATGATCGTGGTCGTTGACCTGGCCGGAAGGGTCGTTCGAATGAATCGGGCGGCCGAGCGCGTCACCGGGTACCCCCGGGCGGAGGCGATCGGTCGAATCTTCTGGGAAATCTTCGTTGCCCCCGACGAAGCCTCGGCGGCGAAGCATCGACTGGCGCAGATCATCGCCGGTCTCTGGCCGCGCACATACGAACGAGAGTGGCGTGCGCGCGACGGCTCCCGGCGTCAGATTCGTTGGACGAGCACGGCTCTCCCCGACGGCAATGGCCAGTCTCGCCTGGTGATCGGCGTCGGCGCCGACATCACCGACAGCTGGCGCGCGGAAGGGGCCCTGCGCGATCAAACCCGGCTTCTCCGCTCAGTTTTGGAAAGCGTCGGAGACGGCGTGGCCGTCGTCGATTCGACCGGAAAATTTCTCGTTTTCACGCCGGAAGCTCAGCGCGTCGTCGGTCGCCCCGCTCCCAGCCTCCCCCGCGAACAATGGCCGGAATATTTCGGCTTCTATCTTCCCGACGGCGTCACGCAGTTCCCCGCCGAACAGCTTCCGATGGCCCGCGCGATTGCCGGGGAATCTTCAGATGACGTCGAGATCATGATCCGCCATCTCGAATGGCCCGAGCCGCGCTGGTGCAGTGTCAATGGTCGCCCGCTGCGCGACGAAAATGGACGGATTTGCGGCGGCGTGATCGCCTCGCGCGACATCACCGAGCGCAAGCGCGCCGAGCGCGAGCTGCTGTTTCGCAAGAGCCTGCTGGAGTCGCAGATCGAAGCCTCCAACGACGGCGTGCTGGTGGTGGACAACAGCGGAAAGATTCTGCTTTACAACACGTTCTTTGCCTTGATGTGGGGCATTCCCGCCGACGTGCTGGCGATCGGCTCCGACGCCGCCGCCATCGGCGCAGTGCTCGATCAACTGCACAAGCCCGAGGAATTTGTCGAACGCATCGCCTGGCTGTACCGGCATCCAAAAGAGCAAAGTTCTGATGAACTCCATCTGAAGGACGGCCGAACCTACGAGCGCTTCAGCGCCCCAATCCGAAGCCCCGGCGGGGGGGCAAACCAGGCCGTCTACTTCGGCCGGGTCTGGCATTTCCACGACATCACAAACCTCAAGCGCGCCGAGGCATCGGCCAGGGCGGCCGCGGAATCGGCCCGCGAAAGCGCCCAGATCGCCCGCCAAAGCGAGGCTCATTACCGGCAGGCCGCCGAGCACAATCGACGCCTGGCCCGCGAAATCGACCATCGCGTCGGTAACAATCTGGCCGCGCTGCTCGGGCTCGTCGACGTCACGCGCGGCCGTGCCGCCACCGTGGACGCCCTGGCCGACGCCATTCAAAACCGGCTTCGCGCCATGGCCCAGGTGCATCAACTGCTGCGCGACGGACAGTGGCGTCGCGTGGCGCTGGCGGAGCTCATCGCCTCGGCCCAGGCGGCCATCGACCAGCAGCCGCAGGCGGGAACCGTCTTTTACGCCGACGGTCCGGAGGTCTGGATCGAGCCACATCAGGTGCCCGCACTGACGATGGTGCTGGTCGAGCTGCTCACCAACAGCGCCAAGCACGGCGTGCATCGAAGCGGCGGCCGGCTTTCGCTCACCTGGGAAATCGTGCCGCCCGATTCCACCCCCGATGCCAGGCCGCACTTGCGGGCAAGCTGGCTCGAGCGCGGCGGGCCGCCCATCGTCGATCCGATCGTACCCTCCCTCGGCACCGAGCTGGTGGAAGGGTTCATCACCCGCGAGTTGCTCGGACGAGTGGTGCTCCGCTATCCGCCGGCGGGCGCCGACCATCTCATCGAGTTTCCTCTCGCCTCGGAGCATGCGCCGCTGGCCGAGCCCGCCTGACGATCAGGCCGGAATCATTTGCGGAATATCCGCGCGGAGGGTTCAGGGTTCAGGGTTCAGTAAATGCAAATTTCGCGGCACTCCTTTCCCCTCCTGAACCCTGAACCCCGAACCCTGTTCCCCCCGTTGCCTTACGGCGACGAAAAAGAGACCATGCTGCGACGATGACCAAAGTGAAAAAACACCGCGCCGCCGCCCGCTCCAAAAAATCCGCTTCATCTTCCAACGGCAAGCTCAAATCCCTCCCGCCGCGCAGCCGGGTCAAGTCGCAGGACTGCTGGGACCTGGGCACGCTTTTCCCCGATGACGCGGCTTGGGAAACCGCGTTCACCGAGTGGTCCGTGCAAATTCCCGGCTACGCCCCATTCCGCGGCCGGCTCGCCGAGAGTGCGACCTTGCTCGGCGAATGTCTCCGATTCGACGCCGACTTCGATCGCCAGGCGGAGCGCATCGGCACCTACGCCTTTCTCAAAACCGCCCAGGATCAGGCCGACAGCGTTTACCAACGAATGAAGGGCCGCTATCAGCACGTCGCCACGCAGGCGGCGGAGGCCGCCAGCTTCATCCGCCCGGAGATCATGGCGATCGAACCCGCCGTCATGCAGCAATTTCTCGACTCCCCCGTGCTGGCCGAATGGAAATTGCAGTTGGAGCGCCTGCTGCGCCACCGTCCGCACACGCTGGCCCCCGGCGAGGAGCAGCTGCTGGCCATGCAGGGCCAGATGAGCGAAGCCTCCAACCAGATTTTCCGCCAGCTCAACGACGCCGATCTGCGCTGGGGGCATATCCGCGATGAGAAGGGCCATCGCGTCGAGCTGGGCCACTCGTCGTTCTCGGCTTTTTTGCAATCGCCGGATCGCCGCGTGCGACGGGAGGCGTTTGATCGCTACTACTCACAATACGATGCACATCGCAATTCCCTGGCCGCTTCGCTGGATGCGTCGGTGCAGCGCGACGTCTATTATGCCCGGGCCAGAAAGTATGACAGCGCGCTGTCGGCTGCGCTCTTCCAAGACAACGTCCCCGCCACTGTGTATGACAATCTGATCGCAGCGGTCCGACACAATCTTCCCGCGGTGCATCGCTACTATGAGCTGCGCCGCCGCCGCATGGGACTCAAAACCATTCACCACTACGATACCTACGTTCCGATTTTATCCAACCTTGAGAAGCGCCACACGTGGGACCAGGCGGTCGAGACGGTGGTCAAATCCCTGGAGCCGCTCGGTGATGAATACTGCGGCGCCCTGCACAATGGCCTGACCGGCGGGCGCTGGGCGGACCGCTATCCCAACCAGGGCAAGCAAAGCGGCGCATTCTCCAGCGGCACCTTCGACGGCGCGCCGTATATATTGATGAACTATCAGCCGCGGGTGCTCGACCACGTCTTCACGCTCGCCCACGAGGCCGGGCACTCGATGCACAGTTTCTATTCCGCCCGGAGTCAGCCCTACCAGTATTACAACTACACCATTTTCGTTGCCGAGGTGGCCAGCACTTTCAACGAGCAACTACTTGCCCGTTATCTGATGAGCCATGCCAGGACGAAAAGCGAAAAGGCGTTTCTGATCAATCGCATGATCGACGGCATCCGCGGCACGATCATCCGTCAGACGATGTTCGCCGAGTTCGAGAAAATCATCCACGCCCTCGTGGAGAAGGGTGAGCCGCTGACCATCGACCTGCTGCGCGGCGAATACCGCAAACTGCTGGACGCCTATTTCGGCCCGGCGTTTTCCATCGACGAAGAACTGTCCCTCGAGTGCCTGCGCATCCCGCATTTCTACCGCGCGTTTTATGTTTACAAATATGCCACGGGCCTTTCCGCCGCGATCGCTCTCTCCGAGCGCGTCACCGGCGGGGGGGAGCAGGAGCTGAACGATTACCTGGGATTTCTCAAGGGCGGCTGCTCGAAGTTTCCGCTCGATCTGCTGCGCGGCGCCGGCGTGGACATGGAACAACCCGCCGCCGTCGATACCGCGCTACGCTTGTTCGACAACTTGGTTTCCGAATTGGATGAGCTGTTACCGCGATGAGGCCGGGCACCGCTCGCCGTGGCAGGGGACGCCCATGCCACGCGTAACCCACGACTTTGCGGGCATTAACGATTATTCCGCTTGCGCAGCCCGGATAGATTCCCTATTTTCCCGTCGCCAGACCGTTGTCGGCATAAAATTGAATGCCGCCCTTTGCACTAACCGATGCTGTTGGCACTGGTCTGCTCTGGAGGCAGAGTGGCGATCCATAGAAGGAGATTCCGTTGAGAAATTCAATGATTCGTTTTGCGGTGGTGTCTTTGATCGGTGGGGCGGCCGCGTTGGCTTGCGGTGGATGCGTGGTTTACGCTCAACCCGCTTACCAGCCGGCGGTCTATCAGCCGGCGGTTTATCAGCCGGCGCCAGCGGTGGCCGTCGAAGGTCCGGTGTTCGAGGCCCCCGGCGTTGTGCTCATCGACGTCGAGCCGCCGCCCTATGAGCGGGTCTATGTCTACGACCCCGGCTATCCGCCGGGCTGCTATCTCTACGGCGGTTTTTATTATTTCGGTGGATACCGCTACCCGCATGATGTGTTCATCGACCGCTATGTCACCGTGAACGTCCGGGAGAACCGCTACATCAACGTAGAGGAAAATCGCCGGCAGGTCACCGTCATCCAGGAACGGCAGCGCACGGAATACCAGCGCACCGGCGGCCGCCGCGTCAATCCCGCCGGGAACCCAGGTTCGCGCGTGGGGGATGGTGATCGCCCACTGGAGCGCAAGCCGGACCAAAATCACAACCCGTACTAAGGCTTCCTGAGCAAGTGTTGAAAATTGGGCGCGATGGAGAGCGGAAGCATTCCGCACTCCATCGCGCCTTTCGGCTGCGCTATTTCTTCGACTTCTTCCCGCTCCTCGCGCTGGCGTTGATGGCGGCGTGGGCGGCGGCTAATCGGGCGATGGGGACGCGGAAGGGGCTGCAGCTCACATAGTCGAGTCCGACGTCGTGGCAGAAGTGAACGCTGCGGGGATCGCCGCCGTGCTCGCCGCAGATGCCGCACTTGATGCCGGGGCGGCTAGCTACGCCGTGGCATTGTCAATCCTAGTGCTATTCGCCCGTCCTCGGACGCCTTTGTTGCCAACTGGATTAGTATTTCATCAATCTTATCCGGATCGTTAGCTCGCTCGCTAAAGCTCAATTCGGGTATTTCGACGTGACCATCGCTGTCAGTTATCACGGGATTCAGCCCCATATCGCGCAGCTCTCCCACCGAAAACTGGACCACTAGATATGGTCCCTTTCCAGTCGCGCGATCCACCATCTCTCCGGGTGACATTTTCGAGAGTTGTTGGAACGAAATGCCAGTGACGTCCTTTTTGGTGGGGACGAATGCACCAAATTTTACTTCTTTCGTTGCCGGCTTGAATTCAGCGTTCGGAATCCGCCGAAGCACCATTTCATCTGGCGATAGTTGGTCTGTCCGTTCCGTCACGACGGATTTCCTTCGGGAACAAACCGGCAACGCCAGGGCTATCTACGTTTGGTCGAAATCCGGTGTCCAGCTCCATGAGATGAACACCGTAGGTTTGTTCGGGTTCATCTGTATATATCGTCCA
>Ga0302325_10015999_pt1 | contig 15915 bp, 14 predicted proteins | sample Palsa_T0_2_FD_201948 | JGI IMG/M metagenome (GOLD analysis project Ga0302325, IMG submission 201948) | Peat permafrost microbial communities from Stordalen Mire near Abisko, Sweden - Palsa_T0_2 | ecosystem: Environmental > Terrestrial > Soil > Palsa > Peat permafrost | place: Sweden: Abisko... | reverse complement strand
GCCGGGCACGCAGGTCGCATCTCGGTGCACCGCGTCGGGCACGATCGGGTTGAGCCGAAAATAGAGCTGATAGGTCTCGGCGAGCTGCTCGGCCTCTGCGAAGACCGCCGTATCGGCGGTCGATTGCACGGACAGCGGCACGCTGTGTCGGATAACCAGCGTCGCATAGCACGGCGCGGCGGACGCCGACGCTTGAGCGAGCGCAACGAGCGCGGTGACCACGAGTGCGTGTATCGCTCGCTGCCGAACCGACGTCAGGGACATGGACGAGGTTTCGCCGGCTGGTTGAACGGTGCATCCTCGCCGTGCGGCACCGATCAGGTGTAGAGCGTGCCTTCCTGTACGAAGCAGAGGTCGTTCTGCCACGGATCGACCGCGTAGAACGAGCGTTCTTGCCACGGCCGCGTGAGAATCTCGCCCCCGGGGGCATCGTGCACCTTGTACGGCGCGAGGGCGCCGAGCGCTGCGGCGCGCGCGTGCACCGGCTCGAGATCGTCGACCGCAAAGTACAACGACTTTGCGTTGGCCTGCGGCGGCAAGCCGGCGCGGCTCACGTCCTGCACGGCGAGTATCACGCCGCCGCAGTCGAAGTAGTGGCGGGACCCCGGGTGACGCTTTCCCGGCGTGTCGAGCAGCCGCGCGTAGAACGCGACGCCGCGCTCGATGTCGTCGACCTCGATGGTGATGCGAAAGATCTTCGGAACGACGGATGCCATGACGGCGCCCTCCCTCATCGCTGGTCTCTCAATAGGTGGTGTTCGGCCCGGGGGACGTCCAGGTCTGATCCGGATCGTAAGGGGCGAAGTGGTCGAGCCAGCCGGTCACGACCGTCTCGAGAAGCTCGCGCTCGAGCCGGTAGACGCTCGCGCGGCCCGTCCGGTGAACGCTCACTAGGCCGGCCTCTTCGAGGACCTTGAGGTGACGCGTCGTCGTCGGCCAGCTATGGGTGAAGCGTTTGGCGAGATACCCTGACGGCAGTTCGCCGCCGAGTACCTGTAATTGCACCAGGATCGCTCGGCGGACCGCGTGCGAAAGCGCTTCGAAGACGCGGTCTTCGGCGGCCTCCGCCCGCGCGCCGCGCGCGGACGTTGCTTGTTCTATGGGCTAATAGTTAGCACGAACGACAAGAACGTTGCAAGTCCGCCGAGCCGGGACTTGACGGACTCTTAGAAAACTAGTAGATTGGCTCCGGCGGACCACTCTTAAACTATTAAGAGTGCGGCCATCTTGCAACGGAAGCGAGAGGAGCGCAGTGGCCGGAGCGGTTCAAGCGGTGCGGTTCGGGAGCGTCGCGGTGCTCGCGACCGCACTTGCACTGTCGGCGGTACGTTCGGCGTCGACAGCCGCTCCGGCGCTGCGCGCCGTCGGTATCCCGACGGTGCAGACGGCCCCGCCGCTCGATCCGCGCTCTCCGGTCGACAGCTGGGCGGCGGCCGCCGAAGTCGATCTGCCGTGGGACATCACGCATCAGCAGCCGTCGTCCGAGGCCGCCACCGCGCACATCGCCACCGACGGCGTGAACATCTTCGTGCGCTTCGACGTCAAGCAGCGCGAAACGCTCATGGCGCAGCAGCACACCAACGAGGTCGGCGACGGAACCGACGATGAGGTCTGGATCGACCTGTGGCCCAACGGCCAGAACGGCTTCTACTACCAGTTCGCGGCCACGTCGAACGGTACGCACTTCCAGTACTCGTCGGAGAACACCGCGTACTCGCCGACGTGGAGGTCCTTCGGCGCGACCAACGACGGCGGCTTCACCATCACGATGGAGATCCCGATCAAGGCGATGCGCGGCAGCGGCGGTGGCGGGGGCTGGAAGGCGCAGTTCGTGCGCATCGTGCGTTCGACCGGCGAGCGGCAGATCTGGAGCTACGGGTCGGCGCAGACCAACGGCGACGACGTCACCTACGCCGGCGCGCTCAACGGCATGGCCCCGGCGGTCGCTTCGCGCCCCAAACCGCGTTTCGCGCTCTACGGTCTGGGCGGGGTCGGCCCGCCGTCGTCGGGACTCACTACGTCGCGCATGGGCGGCGACTTCTCGGTTCCGGTCACCGCGACGGCGTCGGTGTACGGCACGATCCATCCCGACTTCTCCAACGTCGAGATCGACCAGCAGACGATCTCGCCGACGGCTTATCAGCGCTCCTACACGGAGGTCCGGCCGTTCTTCACCCAGGGCGCGAACTACTACGATCAATTCAACTGCGACGCATGTCCGAACATATCGCAGCTCTACACGCCGGCAATCCCGACGCCGCGCGACGGCTACGCGTTCGAAGGAAAGCAGGGCGCCTTCTCGTTCGCCGGCTTCGACGCGGTCGGTGACGCGCGCAACGACGGCGCGACTAGCCTTGGTTGGGTCAGCGCCGACAACGAGTGGCATCTCTCAGCGCAGAGCGTCGCCGCGAACCTGCCCGGAATCACCGACCACGTCGACACGAGCGGTATCGCGTGGGGCGACAACAAGCACCTATCGGCGTACTTCGACTACGGCAGCGACAGCGGAACCAACGTGCTGGCCGGCGACCGCGCGCAGCGCTACGACGGCGGCCTCTACTACTACACCAACACTTTCGGGCTGGCGGCGTCGGAGCGGAAGGTCGGACAATACTACGAACCGGTTGACGGTTTCGTGCAGCACGCCGATATCGCCGGCTACGCGCTCTACGAAAACAAGATCTGGCTGTTCAACCAGAACGACTGGATCAACAGCATCCAACTCGGAGCGTTTCTCGACCGGTATCACGCGCAGAGCGGCGCGCTCGACCAGAGCGACACGAACGGATGGCTCGACGTTCTCACCAAGAGCCGGATCGACGTCCAAGGCACGGTCGGCTCGAGCTACCTGCTGCTCGATAGCGGCGTGTTCACGCCGATCTCGCAGAACGGCATCGGCGTCACCTGGCACAGCGGGACGATGAACAATCCCGGCAGCAACCTCTATCACGGATCATCGTCGACGCCGACCGGCGTGTCGTTCAACACCGGGCGCTTCGGGCCGGGCCGGGTCGACTCGTGGTTCCGCAGCACGACGATGCGGATCGGCATACGCGGCACATTGTCTCTCGAAGCCGACGACACGCGGGCCTACGAAGATTTCGGCGCGACCAACGTGCAGTGGCTCGAGCGCCTGAGCTACGCGTACGCGGCCGGTAGGGATTCGTCATTCGCCGTCGGCGTGCGCCGCATCATCGGCATGCCGCCGATCGTCGATCTCACCGCGCTACCGGTTCCCACCAGCGCTTGGAACCTGACCTTCGCCTACCACCGCCGCACGCCGCACGACGAGCTCTACATCGCCTACGGCGACGCCAGCCAGATCTCGACCCTGCCGCAGTTCGTGGTCAAGCTGATCCACTATTTCGGCGCCGAGAAAGGCACGTAGCTGTCAGCGTGACGGCGCCTGCGGAGCGATGCGGTAGGCGCCGATCCGCCCGTCGGGGTCGAGCCGTAGCCGCACGAACAGCGTTCCCTTGTCGAACGCCGCCTGGAAATCGTAGCGCCCGTCGTCGGGATCGCTGGTCGTCGCCTTGAGCCCGTGGTACGTGCCGAGCGCATGCATCTCGTCGGAGAGCTGGCCGATCGAGGCGCGCGTGACCTGCGCTCTGAGCTCATCGTCGAAGTGCGCGATCGTCCCGTCGTAGTCGACGTTGTAGACGGCGCGCGTCGTGTCGTCGGCGAGCGTCTGCGGATTCGCACCCTGATGCGCGCACGCCGCGGCGGCGAACGCGAGCGCAGCGACCGCCGGCGCCAGCGGGCTTCTCACGTCGACCTACAGGGTGCCCCAGCCCAGCGGCGGCGCAGCGGGGTTGGACCGAGCCCCGACGACGAGCGGACGCGAACCGGCCGGCCCCGAGCGGCGTGCTACCACCAACTGGTGGCGCAGCGCGAGCACCATGCGGTGCTGGACGGCGACCTCGTGCTGGTAGCCGGCGACCAGCGCCGCTTCGTGCGAGTAGGCGGAGCGTTCGGACTGATAGGCGGCCTCCGCGTTGTTGGCCTGGGCCTGCGTCTCGGCTTGACGCCGGTCGTAGTCGGCGTACTTCTGGTGGACTTTGCGGTTGTGGTTGATGATCAGCAGCGTCGCCGCGGCGCCGCCGAGCAGGATGTTGCGGGTGCTGGCGGCTCCGTCGGCGCGCGCGGTACCGGGCAGGAGCGGCACCAGCGCGATGGCGAGAGCGAGGCAGGCAAGGCGGCGTTTGGTCATCGTCGGTCCTCCGACTGATGTGTACCCACCGAGCCCCTCGTCGTGTCTGGGTGCGAAATGGATGCGGCGGCGCTTCGGCGGAGAGCAGGGAATGCGGCAAACGGTCGTCCCTGGCGTGTGGTTCTGGTCGCGCTGGCAGCCCGATCGGGCGCTGGACTTCAACGGTTTCTTCGTCGAGTCGGCCAACGGCAATCTGGTCGTCGATCCGATCGAGCCCGGCGACGCGCTGCTCGACGATCTCCGCGCGCGCGGCGTCGCGACGATCGTCGTGACCAACCGCGATCACGAACGCGCGACGGCCGCGGTCGTGGGCGCAACCGGCGCGCAGGTGATCGCCAGCGCGCTCGACGCGCCGACGCTGACCGTGTCGGTCGATCGCACCGTGGTGCCGGGCGACGTCGTGCACGGCTGGACGGTGCTCGGCCTCGACGGTTTCAAGACGCCGGGCGAGATCGTGCTGTACGACCGCGCACGGCGCACGGCGATCGTCGGCGATGCGCTGTGGGGCACGCCGGCCGGCGCGCTGACCCTGATGCCCGATGCGAAGCTGGCCGATCCGGCGCGCGCCGCGCTTTCGGCCCGCGCGCTGCGCGCACGGAAGCTCGAGCACCTGCTGGTCGGTGACGGCGCGTGCATCTTCGGCAACGCGCACGCGGTCATCGGCGCGATGCTCGACGCGCGCGACGGTGTCGCCGTCAACCGCATCAACGTCTTCGACGAGGTGCCGCTGGAACGAGAGGCCGGTGACCCGCCGCCGTTCACGCCCCTGTGGGGCGAGGTCGGGCGCTACATCGGCGCCGAGCGGCTCGGCTACGCGGTGATGAACCTCGCGCGCGGCGAGTCGCTCTGCCCGTATCACTGGCACACGCGCGAAGAGGAGCTGTTCGTGGTGATGGCCGGCACGCCGACGCTGCGTACATCGCGGGGCAGCTTCGGCCTGCGCGCGGGCGATTGCGTCGCGTTCACCACCGACCCCCGCGGCGCGCACCGCATCTCGAACGAAGGCGACGAAGCGGCGATCGTGCTCGCGATCGCGAACACCGACGGCGGCGACGTCTGCTACTATCCGGACTCGCGCAAGTTCGTGGTCGAGTCGACCGGGACGCTGGTGCGCGAGCTGCCGCAGCTCGACTACTTCGACGGTGAGGCGTGATGCTCGGACTGTTCGTCGCGGCGTCGTTGGCAACGGCGCCGTGCTTGTCCGACCCGCTGATCGCGAACCCGCAGCTCAAGGTCATGCGCGCGCGCGAGCGCGCCTTCGATCACTACATCGTGACGGTGGACGTGAAGAACGGCGGACGCGAAGCGCAGCCGCCCGGAACGGTGCAGCATCTCGAGCTCGTGCAGCAGGGCAACGTCTTGGGCAGCCAGCCCGTTCCCGTGCTCGGCATGCAGGAGAGCTACGTCGCGGCGTTTCGGGTGCGCCTGCCGCACCAGTCGCCGCGGCCGCCGTTCACCGTCGAGTTCCGCTACGTGCTCGACACGCACAACGCGGCGCGCGCGAACTGCAATTCGTCCAACGACCGCCTCTCCGCGACGCTCTGATGCGCATCCCGTTGGTGCAGCACGGTGCCGACGAGGCGACCGTCACGCTCGCCGCGCGGGCGGAGCTCCCGGACGGAACGCTGCGCGTCACCTATCCGACGCGGACCGGTGCCGTGCTGCGGATCGACGGCGTCGTGCGCGGCGCGTTCGACGGCATGCACACGTCGATCGCGCTGCCGCCGTCGCCGGGTCTGCGTGACATCGCGCTGACGGTCGAGCGCCGCTCGCTGCCGGTCGCGGGCTTGCCCGACGGCGACGGGCTGCGCTGGCGGCTGATGTTGGCTCGCGCGAGCCAGCGTCCCGGCCGGCACCTCGAGGTCGACGTCGCGCCCGAACCGCCGCCGGGAAGGCCGATCGACGTTCCGCTGGTGGGGCACGCGCACCTCGACGTCGCGTGGCTGTGGACGTACGACGCGACGCGGCGTAAGGCGCTGCGCACCTTCGCGACCGCGATGCGCGAGATCGCGAACGATCCGCGCTACGTGTACGCGCAGAGCCAGCCGCAGGAATACGCCTGGGTGTTCGCCGCCGATCGCGAGCTGGCCGAACGCATCCGGGCCAAGGCCGCGACGAACTGGGACGCGAGCGTCGCGGCGTTGTGGGTGGAGCTGGACCTGCACGCGCCCAGCGGCGAGTCGGTGCTGCGCCAGTTCGCCCACGGGATCCGCTGGATGCGCGACAACGTCGGCATCGAGCCGACGGTCGCGTGGCTGCCCGACACATTCGGGTTTCCGTCGACTTTTCCGATCCTGGCCGCGCACGCCGGCGTGCCGTACTTCGCCACCACCAAGCTGCAGTGGAACGAGACGACGCGCTGGCCGTATCCGCGCTTCCGGTGGATCGGCGACGACGGTTCGGAGCTGGTCTCGGCGGTGCTCGACAGCTACGACGGCCCGCTCGACGACAAGCGGCTGGCGACCGCGCGCGAACGCAACGAGCCGCTGGTGGTCGGCTACGGCGACGGCGGCGGCGGCGCAACCGACGCCGATCTGGCCGCGGTCGGCGCCGGTTCGCGCGGCTGGACACGCGTCGAGGCGTGGTTCGGCGGCGTCGCGGACGGCCCGTTGCCGGACTACTCCGGCGAGCTGTACCTCGAGACGCATCGCGGAACGTACACCACCCATCACGACGTCAAGACGCGCAACGCGCAGCTCGAGCGCGAGCTCGCCTTCGCCGAAGAGGCCGCCGCCTGGTGCGTCGCCGTGCGCGCGCCGCAAGCGGTCCGGCGCGCGCTGTGCGACGATCTGCGCAACGCCTGGCGAATCGTGCTGCGCGCGCAATTCCACGACGTGATGCCGGGGACCGCGATCAACGCCGTCTACACGGACGTGCACACCGAGTACGATCGCGCGTTCGCCATCGTCAGACGGGTGCGGGAGTCGACCGCCTCGCTGTTGCCGCGCAGCGACCTGCGGCTGCTGCCGCCCCCGGCGATCGCGCCGCAGCGCGACGGCGACACCTGGACGTTCGCGAACGAGTACGTCCGCGCGCGCGTGCGCGACGACGGCACGGTCGTCGAGCTGAGCGGCGCCCAAGGACCGAATCTCGTCGCACTGGCGAACGGACTGGCCGCATACGTCGACCGGCCGAAGAAGTGGGATGCGTGGAACGTCGACGCCGACTACGCGAAGCGAACCGTGCCCGTGCGGCCGGGTGCTGCGCAGGTCGAGGACCAGACGCTGCTCGTGTCGCTGGCGGTCGGCAAGGCGACGGGGACGACGATGCGCATGGCGCTGCTCGAGGAAGAGCCCTGGCTGCGGGTCGAGCTGGCCGTGAATTGGAGCGAGAACCACGTGCTGTTGCGCGCCGAGCACCGCATCGCGCTGCGCGCGCGTGACGTGCGCTTCGGGCAACAGCACGGCACGCTGGTCCGCAGCGCCTACCCCGACGACGACGCCGGGCGCGCGAAGTTCGAGGTGCCCGGCCAGCGCTGGGCGCACGTGACCGACGGCGTCGACGGTCTGGCGGTGTTCACGCCGGATCTGTACGGCTGGAACGCGGTCGGGCTCGACGGCGGCGGCGTGCGGCTCGGCACGTCGCTGCTGCGCTCGCCGACCTGGCCCGATCCGCTCGCCGACCGCGGCGAGCAGCGCTTGTCGTACGCGTTCGTGCCGACTTCGGGTGCGACCATCTCGGCGCTCGAGCACGCCTGGACGACCTACACCAGCGAGGAGCGCGTCCGGTTGTTCACCTGCGACGATCCCGCCGTGCTGATCGTCGCCACGTATCCCGCCGACGACGGCAACGGCGTCGTCGTGCGCGTCCGCGAGTGCGACGGCGAAGCGCGGACCGTGCGCTTGCGCTGCGGCGGCCGCATGCGCGAAGCGCTGCCCATCGACGCCGTCGAGCGTCCCGTCCCCGGCGAAGGCGCGATCGTCGAAGAAGACCTCGTCTTCGAGCTGCCGGCGTTCGCGCTGCGCTCGTTCCTCGTGCGCTTCTGATGCGTGCCGTCGACACGGTGTTGTTCGATCTCGACGACACGCTGCACGACGATACGACGGCCTACCGCGCGGCCGCCCGCGAGGTTGCGCAGGCCGTCGCGCGCGATCACCCGATCGATGCCGAGGCGGTGTTCGCGGGCTACGAGAGCGCGGTGTCCGCGTTCTGGAGCGGGCTCACCGCCGATCATCTGCGGCTCGGCATCGCGGCCGAGCGCGAACGGATGTGGTACGACGCGCTGCTCGCGGCGGGCCTCGACGACCGGCAGGTCGCGCGCGAAGCGGCCGCGGCGTACGGACGCGCCCGCAGCGGCGCGCTCGAATTGTCGCCCGGCGCGCGCGAGGTGCTCGCCGCGCTGCGCGAACGCGGCTGCAAGCTGGGCCTGGTGACCAACGGCTTCGCCGAGACGCATCACGACAAGATCGACCGGCTCGGCCTGCGCGACCTCATCGACGCGTTCTTCCTGGCCGACGAGGTCGGGATGGTGAAACCGGATCCGGCGCTGTTCCGCCACGCGTGCGGCGTGCTCGGCAGCGAGCCGGCGCGCGCCGCCATGGTCGGCGACCGTTACGGCCGCGACGTGGTCGGCGCGCGCGAGGCCGGGCTCTTCACCGTCCTGCTCGACGTGCACGCGATCCCCATCCCCGAGGGCGCGCCGCAGCCCGACGCGATCGTCACCTCGATCGCCGAGGTGCTCGACGTCCTGCCGCTCGCCTCAGCCGCGAGGCGCTGAACGCACGAGGCAACGGACGGCAGGTAAGCGAACGGTCAGCGGAGTTCCGGTACATCTCGTAAAGGGGTTCGTCAGCAATGGTCCAGGATCCGAATCAGCCCTCGGCCTTCGGCCTCACGGCCAACGTCGCCGCCGGCATCGCCTCGTTCTTCATGGGAATTGGTGGCCTGGTCATCCTGCTCGGGAAGCCGCCGCAACAGTGGGTGCGCTTCGTCTCGGTGCAGTCGATCGTGCTGGCGGTGTCCTGGATCGTCATCGGCATCGTGCTGACCATCGTGCGCGTCATATTCGCCTTCGTGCCGGGGATCGGCTGGACGCTGTGGTCGCTCATCGGCATCGTCTACCTGCTGTGCGCGCTCGCCTTCTTCATCATGTGGCTGATCCAGACGGTCCGGGCATTCCAGGGCGCCGAGCAGCGCTTCCCGATCATCTCGGACTGGACCGACCGCTTCATGCCGGCCGTGGTGAACCTCGCCTCACCGACCTACACCACGCCCGGCACGCCGACGTACGCACCGCCGCCGCCGCCCCCGCAACCGTACGCGCCTCCGCCGCCGCCCGCGGAACCGTACGCCGCCCCGCCGCCGCCGGTGCCCCCGACGCCGCCGCCCCCGCCGACCCCGCCGGAGCCGCCCAGCTCGTACTAGCGCTCGGCGCGCCTGCCGAGCCGGAGGGGCGCGCATTTTCCCACAGCGAAGCAGTGCGGCGGCCGCCGGCTTCGGTCAGACAGCCGGTCTGAGTCGTATTCTTACGTTGGAGGGAACCATTCGTGCAGCCAGGCGTAGCCACCGCGGAATTTCCGCAAGCACCCGGGAACGCGATCCCGGAAGAGATCCTCGCCCGATGGAGCTGGGGACCGTTCTTCCTCTGGCTCTTCTGGGTGTGGTGGAACGCGGACCAGAAGCTCAAGATCGCCGCAGCGGTCATCTTCGTCTGCGAGTTCATTCCGTTTGTCGGTTTCATCGCGGCGCTGGCCGCGCTGGGACTCGCGATCTACCTTGGGCTCAAAGGCAACCGCATCATGGCGGCCAACCGCCCGTTCCAGAGCACGGAACAATTCGTCGCCGTACAGACGGCGTGGGCGAAGTGGGGAGTCATCCTCTTCATCGTCGGCATCGTGCTCGGCATCTTGTCGTTCTTCCTCGGCGTCGGCGCGGCGCTGATGATGCACGGGTCGAGCTACAGCCGCTGACACCGAACTAGAGCGGCGGGGCGTCGCGTGGAAACCGTCGGCGTTGCCGGCCGGTTGTAGGCCTGTATGCCGGACGGGACCACGCACGCCCTCGATGCGATCGTCATCAAGGGCGCGCGGGAGCACAACCTCAAAAACATCGACCTGACGCTCCCTCGCAACAAGCTCATCGTGGTCACCGGCCTGTCGGGGTCGGGCAAGTCGTCGCTTGCCTTCGACACGATCTATGCCGAGGGGCAGCGTCGCTACGTCGAGTCGCTCTCGTCGTACGCCCGGCAGTTTCTCGGGCAGATGGAGAAGCCCGACGTCGACTACATCGAGGGACTCTCGCCGGCGATCTCGATCGATCAGAAGTCGACCTCGCGCAACCCGCGCTCGACCGTCGGGACCGTTACCGAGATCTATGACTACCTGCGGCTGCTGTACGCGCGCATCGGCGTGCCGCACTGCTACGAGTGCGGGCGCCAGATCAGCTCGCAGACCGCCGAGCAGATCGTCGACCAGATCCTTGCCTTCCCGGAAGGCTCGCGCATCCAGCTGCTGGCGCCGGTCATTCGCGGCCGCAAGGGCGAGTACACCAAGCTCTTCGAGGAGATCGCCAAGGAGGGCTTCGCGCGCGTGCGGGTCGACGGCGTCGTGCGCGAGCTGCGTGAGAAGATCGATCTCGACAAGAAGCGCAAGCACACCGTCGAGGTGGTGGTCGACCGGCTGGTGGTGAAGCCCGACGTGCGCAGCCGGCTCACCGACTCGGTCGAGACGACGCTCAAACTGTCGACCGGGATCGTGACAGTGCTGTACCAGTCGGGCCCTTCGACGAGCTCAGGGCAGGCTGTGAAGGCGAACGCCGGCACCGAGAAACCGTCGGAGGCATGGGCGGAGGCAACGTTCAGCGAGTCGTTCGCTTGCGCGTACTGCGGGATCTCGTTCCAGGAGCTCGAGCCGCGGCTGTTCTCGTTCAACTCGCCGTACGGCGCGTGCCCGGCCTGTAGCGGGCTGGGCGTGAAGATCGAGATCGATCCGTGGAAGGTGATTCCGGACCGGACCAAGTCGATCGCCGACGGCGCCATCGTGCCGTGGTCGAAGAACCTGGGCAGTGGGCGCTATCCGTCGACCAACCCCTACTACATGCAGCAGGTCGAGCGCCTCTTGCGCTCGCGGCGCTGCAAAGCCACCACGCCGGTCGACCAGCTGCCCGAGGACGTCGTCGACTCGATCCTCTACGGCGCCGACAAGAAGCAGAAGTTCGTCTACGAGTCGCGCTCGGGGCATCAGTGGGAGTACGAGTCCCAGTTCGAGGGCGTGGTCAACAACCTGCAGCGGCGCTACACGGAGACCTCTTCCGATTACGTGAAGGAAGAGATCGAGAAGTACATGAGCGCGTCGACCTGCAAGGTGTGCAAGGGCGCGCGGCTCAAGCCCGAGGCGCTCGGCGTCACCGTCGACGGCAAGAACATCCACGAGACGACCTCGATGGCGGTCGAAGCCGCCGAACGGTTCTTCGCCGCGTTCAAGCCCAACGAGCGCGAGGCCATGATCTCGCACCAGATCCTCAAGGAGATCCGTGCGCGGCTCGGGTTCCTCAAGAACGTCGGTCTGGGCTATCTCAATCTCTCGCGCAGCGCGACGACGCTGTCGGGCGGCGAGTCGCAGCGCATTCGGCTGGCGACGCAGATCGGCTCGTCGCTGGTCGGCGTGCTGTACATCCTCGACGAACCGTCGATCGGGCTGCACCAGCGTGACAACGACCGTCTGCTGGCGACGCTCGAGACGCTGCGCGACATCGGCAACACGCTCATCGTGATCGAGCACGACGAGGACACGATGCGCTCGGCCGACGTCATCGTCGACATCGGGCCGGGCGCCGGCGCCGAGGGCGGCCGCATCCTGTCGGTCGGCTCGATCGCCGACATCGAGAACAATCCCGAATCGCTGACCGGCGCGTATCTCTCGGGGCGGCAGTTCATCGCCATTCCCAAGCATCGCAAACGCGGGCGCAGCATCCTCAGCGTGCTGGGCGCGAAGGCGAACAACCTCAACGGCGTCGATGTCGACATCCCGCTGGGAACGTTCACCTGCGTCACCGGCGTCAGCGGCTCCGGCAAGTCGACGCTGGTCAACGAGGTCGTCGTCAAGGCGCTCAACCAGCACCTGCACCACCAGCCGTCAGGCGGAACGTACGGCCGGGTCAAGGGCGCCGAGGCGCTCGACAAGATGGTGGTGATCGACCAGTCGCCGATCGGCCGCACGCCGCGGTCGAACCCCGCCACCTACACGGGCGCGTTCGATCTGATCCGCGAGCTCTACTCGCTGACCCCCGAAGCGAAGATGCGCGGCTACACGCAAGGGCGCTTCTCGTTCAACGTCAAGGGCGGCCGCTGCGAGGCCTGCCAGGGCGACGGCATCATCAAGATCGAGATGCACTTCCTGCCCGACGTCTACGTGCCGTGCGAAGTGTGCAAGGGCAAGCGCTACAACGCCCAGACGCTCGAGGTGAAGTACAAGGGCAAGTCGATCGCCGACGTGCTCGCGATGCGCGTCGACGAGGCGGCTCAGCTGTTCGGCTCGATCCCGCGCATCAAGAACAAGCTGCAGACGATCTGCGAGGTCGGCCTGGGCTACATCCACATGGGCCAGCCGGCGACGCAGCTCTCCGGCGGCGAGGCGCAGCGCATCAAGCTCGCCACCGAGCTGTCACGCCGCGCGACCGGCCGCACCTTCTACGTGCTCGACGAGCCGACGACGGGTCTGCACTTCGCCGACATCCACAAGCTGCTCGAGGTGCTGCAGCGATTGGTCGGGATGGGCAACACGGTGCTGGTGATCGAGCACAACCTCGACGTCATCAAGACCGCCGACTACGTGATCGACCTCGGGCCCGAAGGCGGCGACAAAGGCGGTACGATCGTCGCAACCGGCACGCCCGAGGAGATCGCCGCGAACCCCGCGTCCTTCACCGGCGAGCACCTGCGCGGCGTGCTCTCCGACGAGCGCGCCGCCGGCCGCGTCCGCGTCAGCCCCGAACGCATCGCCGCGCTCGAAAGCGCCAACTTCGAAACGCTCGACGACCTCACCACCAACGGCCGCATCCCGGTCGAAGCGTAAGAAGCTTCAGCGCGGCTCGTCGAGCTCGAGCGCGTCGAACATCTCGGTGAGGTCGACGGTAAAGCCGGGCAGCGCCGGGTGCTCGAGCGTGCCGGACGCCGACAGCTTGTGCGCGCCCGTCGCGTCGTGCGCAGTAACGTTACGCGCGTCCGGATCGATCACGAATACGGCGTGCGTGCCGGCACGCAACAGCGTCGCGACCTTGTCGGCGAGATCGTCAGGCCGGTCACTGGGCGAGCGAATCTCGACGGCGACGTCGGGAGCTGCCAGCGGCGCGTCCCACTCCGCAGACGTCTTCCCACACATGCTGTCGTAGGAGAGAAACGAGATGTCCGGGACCAGCGGGCGAACGACCTCACCCGGTGGCGCGACGCGAAATCTCCACTCCGAGGCGACCCGGCCTTTGCCCCGCGCCCAGGTGCCCAACCGCGAGCCGAGCCACAGCTGCAACTCGCCGTGGCGTCGCTGCGGGCTCACTTTCTGCACCGCGCGGCTGCGAAGCCACTCGGTTTCCGGCGTGGTTTCGGGCAGGATGATTTCGCGTTGTGCCATGCGTTCCATGATATGTCGTCCACGCTGAGCATATCACGCGCTCGACCGGCCGCGTCAAGGGTGGTTTAGACCTCGGCGATTCCTGGTAGTCGAGGCATTGGCACACGTCGAAGGAACCACCATGATGACACCGGACCAGGAAATCCAGCTCAAGCAGATCGCGGCGCAACTCGTCGTTTCGATGCTCGACAATCACAGTGGTGATTGGAACGACGAGGAGACGGCACGCGCGTTTACCACGATCTACCAAGCCGTCAAGAGCGCCGCGTAACGGTCAGCGAGTTCCGTTCGCGCTCACCAGCGGCGCGAGCTGGGTGCGTGACGTGACGCCGAGCTTCTGGTATGCGGCACCGAGGTGCTTCTCGACGGTCTTGTAGCTGATCGACAGCTCGCGGGCGATCTCCAGGTTCGTTCGTCCCCGAGCGGCCAGCGTTGCCACCTCGCGTTCGCGGACCGAGAGCGCGAATGTGGGGTCTGCGATGTCGCTCGGTACCTCGAGCCGTTCCGCGCTGCGCAGCGCTTCCAACCGGCGCACGTCGTACAGCGCGCCGCAGCGGCGATAGATCGCCAGCGCCGAGTCGCAGTCGCCGGCCGTTTCGAGCGCTGCGGCTTCGAGCAGCGGGAGGCGCAAGCGCCGAAACCCCTCCGCGGCGTCGCGAGCGAGCGCAGCGGCTTCGCCGGCGCGATCGTCGCGCGCGCACGCGATGGCGTCGAACAAGCTCAGCGCGGGGCGCTCGGCGACTTCGACCCGCGCGTCGGCCGCGCGCACGAGATGGGCGCGCGCGCGGGCGCGGTCGCTCGGAGCGCCGTAGCGCGCGACCGCCAGCAGCATGAACACCATTCCGCGCGGGCATTCGCAGTCCGGAATGGCACGCTGCAGCAGCGCGGCGGCGTCGCGGTCCCGCCCGCGGCGGACCATGATCTCGGCGAAACCGGCGGCGAACTCGGTCTCCCCCGCCGGCGAAACGGTGGCTTCGAACGCGTCGAACCACTTCGCGACCATCGCCTGGTCGTCGAGGTACGCGCCGGCGAGCGTTCCCCAACCCATTCCGAGGACGGCGGTCACTTGGCTTTCGGCGTTCGCGGGCACGGCGTCGAGCGCCGCGCGCGCTTTCTCCAGATCGCCGCGCATGACGTAGCACATGGCGGAGATCGCGTGTGCGCTCGTTTCGGCGTGACGGTTGCGCTCGGCCCGCGCGATCTGCAGCGCGCTCGCGACGTTCTCGAGCGCCTCGTCGTGCAGTCCGAAGATCGAGAAGCACATTGCGCCGTTGTAGTGCGCCGAAGCGATCGCGGTTGCGGCCGGCATCGCGCGCGCGGCCTCGATCCAGGCGGCGTGCTCGCGGCGGAATGCGTCGAGATCGCCGAACGTCATCGCGACCCAGGCGGAGACGTTGTGAAAGCGCAGCTTGATGTCGGGCGCGGCAACCAACGCGCGCGGGTCGACCTGCGCCAAGTGATGCGCGGCCTGGCTCGGAAACCAGAAGGTCGCGGTGAGCCAGGCCAGACCGAGGTGGATTCGGGCGCGCGCGACGTGCTCGTCCGGTCCCAGCCGAAGCAACATCTCTTCGAGCGGCGCGGTCGGCGCGGCGAGCTTGAGCGTGTAACCGGTGATCGCTGCGCGCACGCGGCAGGCAGCCTCGCGCTCGTAGACGCGCGCCTCGCGGAAGAACTCGGCGGCTGCGGCGTAGGTTTGGTTCGCTTCGGCCGTCCAGCCCAGCGCGACGCGCCGGTCGGCGATCTTTTCGACCATCCCGCCGCGCACGACGAGGTCGAGGTTCTTCGACTCCAGCGCGCGTTCGTAGAAGGCAATCGCGTCTTCGTGCGCGTGGACGCGGCCCGCGGCGTCGCCGGCCAACTGATTGTAGTGGGCGGCACGCGCGTCGTCGCCGGCGGCCCACCAATGATACGCCAGGTCTTCGAGCGTGCGCTGCTCTTCGGGCGTCTCCTCGAGCACGCGCGCGATGCCGCGATGCAGCGGCCGCACCTCGGCGCCGAGAAAATCGCCGTAGATCGCTTCGCGCGTGAGACCATGCCGAAAACGAAACAGCGCCGGCGAGAGCTCCTCGACGAGCTGAAAATCCCTCGCCCGGCGCAACGTCGGCAGCAGCGCCGCAGGCTCCGCGTCGAGCGTCGTCGCCA
>Ga0302325_10015997_pt1 | contig 15917 bp, 10 predicted proteins | sample Palsa_T0_2_FD_201948 | JGI IMG/M metagenome (GOLD analysis project Ga0302325, IMG submission 201948) | Peat permafrost microbial communities from Stordalen Mire near Abisko, Sweden - Palsa_T0_2 | ecosystem: Environmental > Terrestrial > Soil > Palsa > Peat permafrost | place: Sweden: Abisko... | reverse complement strand
GCGTCCGCCGCTTGAATCGACCACCGAGCCCACCAGGCTTCCCCGGAAATCCTGCGCAGGGGAAGTCGCCGGAAAGTAGAAAAGCACCACTATAGCGAGATAAAAGAAAGCACTCGGTTTCAAGAATTTGGATCCCTCCGGCTCATTAGCCACACATACGTCCAGCGCTTCAAGCTTGGAAGTAGTAAACAGGCTATCGCAGCGGCTTTACTACTACCACGTCCGTAGCTCGTTTGGATGCCGGTCGAACTTGGAGGATGTGTGCGGCAGGAAATGCTTCGATCTCACATCGTGCGTTGGGCATTTCGTGGGACATGCCTTCAGCTTGTCCAAGCGAGCAAAGTTCGCCCTGCGCCGCATGGCCAAGGGCACTCCCTTACGATCGTGGCTCGCTATCGGCAAACGGTATTTCCGAGCCGCGAACGTGAGGGAGTCGGTTGGCGGGCTCATGGCAAATTCCCCGACTTCAGGGATCAACAGCAGGAGACTCAGGATTTGCTCTTCAGAATCGCCGGATAATCGACATGGATATGGGCTTCGCGGTCACTTGCCCGCTCGCCCGGCACAGTATGCCTCAGATCCGGTTCTTGTACATCGGCTCGTACGTTTGCTCCGCGCTTTTCAGACCCCGCCTCACGACGACGCCCTTGCGCTTCGCTACTACTTCACCTCCATCAGGTTGTAGAGGGGACTTTCACACCCGAGCTGTCGAACATGCTCGGCACACAAGGAAAAAACCGGGGCAAGCGAAGCTCGCCCCGGCACATTTCAAAAGTAAACTTCGATTCAAAAGTTGAATTTGACCGCGAGTTGGAGCTGACGCGCCGAAACTCCGCTCGAGGTGATGGTGCCGAAGCTGCTTCCGGCCTGGATATTGGTGTTGGGTGGGCCGAATTGGGTATGGTTCAAGGCGTTGAACGCCTCGATCCGAAACTGCAGATTGTAGCGGCTCTCCTTGCCGAAGTAATTGTTCTTGAACAACGACAGATCGGCGTCGGCAATACCCGGGTTGCGCACATTTCCCAACGTGCGGCTGGTATCCCCGAAGGTAAATGGCGGCGGCTGGTAGAACGCGCTCGTATTGAACCACTCGTTGATTGTCGGATTGCTCAGCTTCGGGCTTTGGCCGGTGTTATCCGGCGTCTGTCCGAGCGTAAAGATGCCGGTCTGGTTGATGGCTCCGCCGAGCACGAGCGGGGTGCCGTCCTGGAAGGTTAGAATGCCATTCGCCTGCCAGCCCGCTATCAGGGCGTTCGTGAATTTCGACATCCCGGTCAGGTACTTCATGCCTTTGCCGAACGGCAGTTGATAGACAAAGCTCCCCACCAGACTGCGGCTGATATCCTGCGGCGACACTGCCCATTCCAGGGCGCCATTGTATTGGTTGATGTAAGTTCCGCTTGTCGGACCCAGATAAGTCACGGCCGCCGCTGCGTTGTCCATTAACTTAGCGCCGGTAAAGGAAACCAGGAAGCTCAGCCCGTTCGAAAAGCTCCTGTTGAGGCGAAGCGTCCACGCGTTGTACATGGAGTCCGAGTCCGGTTTGCGGAAGCTCGTCACGCCATTGTACTGTGGGTATTGGCTGAGTAAGTAGTTGTACGACACCGTTTGATCGGCGAGCGGCGAACCCGGAGTGGTAATGATCCCATGAAACGGATTCGGCACCTGCTGGTATAACTGGTTGCCAAGCGCCAGATCGCTGGGAGGCAACTGCGAAAATGGCACTCCAGGGTCGCCATCCACCAGAAATAGCCCGCGATTCCCGATATATCCCGCTTCCAACATCATTTTGCCGGGCAGTTCCTGCTGGATATTGAAATTCCATTGGATGGAGTAGGGATTCCGGTAAGAATCGAAGAACGATTCGCCAATCGCATTGCCTATATCGGTGGCCGTGCCATTCGAGGTCCCGGGCGGCAAATAGAATCCCGTAGGAAACGGATTGCTCAGATACGCATTCACGGTCTGCTGGTTGTTAGTGGTCGGCAGCATCTGCGTACTCGCCGTGAATCCCTCCATGCCCTGGGCGCCCGTGGTGCCCGAGGCTTCCAGCGCCGAGGGAGCGTAGACGATGCCGAAGCCGGAGCGAATCACCGTCTTAGTCAGAGGATTCCACGCGATCCCGACGCGCGGCCCAAAGTCATGCCATTGCGTCGGCCCCTGCGAGCGGCCATATTTGCCCGTGCTGCCGGCGAATAGCATCTGCCCCATCAGGTCTCCGCAGTAGAGGCATGCCGACCCAGGGATCTGTCCCTGAAGTGGCGACGGCAGCGACGGATCCCAATACGACAGCCGATTGTACCGTTCCGTTCGCGGGAATTCGGTTTCCCATCGCACACCGGCATTCACGGTAAGGTGAGTGCTGACCTTCCACTGGTCCTGAATGTACCAGCCCATATACGAGCTGGTGTCCGCTGCCGTGGGTTCCTCGGTGATCTGGCCCGACGTGGCCAGGCCCAGCAGGTACGACGCGTAAGACGATCCCGTGCCATTGGCGTTATTAAGAATCTGCTGCGTCCAGGTCTGATCGAAGTTGAAATCTCCGTCCGGGAAGCCATACTGGCTGAAGTTAATGAATAGCTTGCGGAATTCGCCGCCGAATTTCAGGGTGTGATGCGCGTACACCTTTGTCAGGTTGGCTGTGACCATGTGCGCAGAGGGATTCTCGATCAGGTCCACATAGCCCGAATTGCCGAGCCCTGCGCCGTTCGAGAAGTTGAACCGCGGGAACTCCAGCACGCGTTGCGCAGCCAGGTCCGTCAGCGACTGCGGCAGCCCCAGTTCGGTTGTAGGGTTGAAGCCCTGATCATACGGAGTCCGGGATGCGGTGGAGCGGCTGAAGCCGTAGCGCAGGTCCAACACCATAGTGGGATTAAGAGTAAAGGTGTGGTCCATGGATATGCTCCAGGCGCCGTCAGTGGTTGGCCCGCCGCCGCCCTGCGACGCCGCGTTGCCATAATCCTCCAATTGGTTGTTGTTGCCCCAGGCATGGGATAGGCGGAGGAACATTCGCCAATTCGCGGTGAACTGCTCATCGATCCGGCTATCGAACTGGTAAGCGTTGCTGTTCACGTTGCCGACCGCCACATAGTTATTCACCTGCGATCCGGCCGGACCGGTGTTCGGCGCCGGGAAGTAGCTCGCCGCCGCCACCGCCACCGGGTCAAAGCGGCTCGAGGGAATCGTATTGCCCGGAAACGGCGTCCGCGTGTATTGACCGTTCGCGGGGTTCAAGGCAGCGGTCAAGGGATCGTAAACGACCGTGCCCAAGCCGGAAAAATTGCCGGTCAGGAATTGCGGCAGCGGTACCGTGTCGGTGGCGACCGCTTCGGCTACCGAGGGAGTTCCCTGAAAGCCGAAGAAGAAAAAGGTTCGATTGTGCCCATTGTAAACGTGCGGAATGTCGATCGGTCCGCCGATCGTGCCGCCGTACTGATTCACTCGGGAAGTGGGCTGCGACTGCCCGGCCTTGTTGGCGAAGAAATCGTTGGCGTTCAGCACGGCGTTGCGCGCGAATTCGAACCCCCCGCCGTGAAACTGGTTGGTGCCCGACTTGGTTACCAGGTTGATCACGCCTCCGCCGAAGCGCCCGTACTCGGCCGCCAGAGAGTTCGTTTGAACGCTGAACTCCTGCACCGAATCGACGATTGGGGTGTACGCCGCCGTGGTGTTTCCCACATTGTTTTCAGGTATGATGTTGCTCACCCCGTCGAGTTGTTCTTCGTTCACGGCGTTGCGCGATCCGCCGATATGCGGCGTCGACGCACCCCCGACGTTGCTGACCGTCGGCACCAGTTCGGCCAGACTTAGCGGATCCCGCCCGTTCAAAGGCAAATCGATCACCATGTTCCGGCCGATTACCTGTCCCAGAGTTGCGGTGTTGGTTTCGATTGGCGTATTGGTAGCCTCTACGTTCACCGAATCGGTGACCGCGCCGACCTTTAGTGTAAAGTCGATTGTCCGGTCTTGGCTGACATCGATCTTTACGCTATCGCTTCTGGCGGACACAAAACCGTTGGCCTGGACGCCGACTGTATACATTCCGGGTGTGAGGAATGGCACCACCCACCGGCCAGCCGAGTCGGTGACAATTTTGCGCGCCTCGTTAGTGCCGATGTCGGTCACAGTCACGGCTGCGTTCGCAATCCCGGCGCCGGACGGGTCGAATATGGTGCCCTGTAACGTTCCTGTCGGCGTCTGCGCGAGCGCCAACGTTATCAATGCAAAAAAACCTATACACAAACGTTGTGTCATAGTGCTCCTCTTGGGCGCCGAACGCGGAGCCGGCCAGCCAAATGCGGTTGGCGCGTAGACTCCGTGACAGGCGTCGATCCCTGCAGCTATCCTCTTGGTTGTACCGACGCCGGTAACAGCGACAGCATCTGTACTTACTTCCACCTTTTGGAGACTGACATAATAATAATCCCGAGTTAGCCGATTGCACAATGCGCCATTCGGGCCATAGGCGACGGCGCAAAGCGAGTTATGCAAGCCGTTGCTGTCGGATTAAGATGTTAGACGCAAATAAATTAAACTCGTCCGCCGGGCGGCGGGTATATCATCCGCCGGTTAGTCGATTTTACAGTTGCAAAGTAACGTCACGCCGGTTGTATAGTGCGTTCCAATACCTCGGCGGGTAGCGGCATTTTCACGCGCCGCGACTTTGGAAACGCGGCGCTTGCACCCCACTTTGGGGAGGGCAAGACGCATCGGAGCGCAGCGGCTTCACTACTACCACCTCCGCGGCTGGTTTGATGCTAAGCTTCTTTCCAAAGGAATAGCGAGCGTGCAGCAGCTGGCCAAGGAAAGCACCGCCGCCCCGGCACACGATCGGGACGAGTTCCGCGATGGGCGCTTCGCCATCCGTCTCTCCTTCATGTTCGGTCTGGTAATGCTGATCGGGAAGACCACGGCATACTTCATGACCCATTCGGCGGCCATTTTTTCCGACGCCGCCGAGTCTGTCATCCATGTAATCGCCGTGGGTTTCGCAGCTTTTAGCCTGCGGCTCAGCGCAAGACCGGCGTCCTCTCAGTTCCTTTACGGCTTCGAGCGGATCACTTTCTTCTCGGCTGGATTTGAAGGCGCCCTCATCGTCGTGGCCGCCGTCTTGATTATCTTTGAGTCGATCCGCAGGTGGCTCGCCGGACTACAACTAGAGAACCTGAGCAGCGGCGTTTTATTGATCCTGATGGCTGGAGTGCTCAATGCGGGCCTCGGGTACTATCTGCTTCGGGTCGGCCGGCGGACCCACTCACTGATTCTCGAGGCGAACGGCAAACACGTCCTGACCGATAGCTGGACCAGCTTCGGCGTTGTCGGGGGACTAGGACTGGTTCTGCTGACCCACTGGAAACCGTTCGATCCCCTGGTCGCAATAGCGGTCGCGGCAAATATCCTTTGGTCGGGAGGCCACTTAGTATGGAGTTCGGCAGTCGGGCTGCTGGATTATTCCGATCCCAAAGCCGGCCGGGAAATTCGCCATAGGCTCGATGCCATCTGCGCAGAACTGGCCATTCAATATCATGGTCTGCGCTTCCGAACTACGGGACGCCGCCAGATCATCGAAGTACACTTGCTGTTCCCTGGCCTGACATCGGTCTGCGAGGCCCATCGGCGCGCAACACTATTGGAGGAGCGGCTCTCCGCCGCACTGGAGCTGCCGGCGGAAGTCGTTACCCATTTGGAGTCGTTAGAAGACCATGGCGATGTCCACCGCGAACGGCACTACACAGGGAAACCCGAGTAGCGTGAGCAGCTACCAACTTTCTTTCTTCTTTTGCAGCGACCAGAGATAGTCGGCGATCCGGTGGATGTCTTCATCGGTCAGGACGCTCTTCCAGGAAGGCATGTAGAGAGGCGCGGCCGGACCTCTGGCGTTCTCCACGGGTGGCACCTTGCCGTTTTGAATGATCTTGATCACTTCTTCTTCGGTGTAGTCGTCCGAGGCGTGGAGGAGCGAAGGCACTTCTCCGCCCTGGCTGTTGGGATTGGGCACTCCACCCTGGAGTTCCAGTCCATGACAGCCTACGCAGCCGAACCGCGCGAAACTCTGTTTGCCGGCTTCGATTGCGGCATCTCGCGGCGTCAGCGCCTTCGCCCGCTGGGAGAGAATGGCCTGGGCATCTTCCGCAGTCGCGGAAGCCATGAAAATGAGAATGGCCTTCCGGGAATTGGTGTCGAGATCATAGGCCGGCATGATACTGCCCGGGTAAACGGTCTGCGGATTGACGAGTTGCTCGTCCAGCCAGCCGGAAGAGTGCTGTTTGGTGAGTCCCAACAGGTCGGGCCCGCCTTTTGCTCCTACGCCCCCGATGCTGTGGCAGGCGATGCAATTCTTTTCGACGAATAATTGCCGGCCATAGCCCGCGCTGGGGATTAGGCGCACGCTCGAGTAATAGCTTCCCATCTGCTCGCTGGTGAGAGAGAGCATGTAGAAAGTCAACGCCCGCGCCTGGGCTTTCGTGAAATGAAAATTCGGCATAGGCGAGTTCCGCGATACCGTATTGGGATCGAGGAAGTGCTTCTCAAGCCATTCCGGGAACCGTCGGATGGCGCCCTCTTCAGTCAGGTCCGGACCGATGGTCCCTCCGACGCCATTCAGCTTGTGACAGCCGCGGCATCCTTGCGTTTCGAACAAGCGGCGGCCTTCGGTCAACTCGGGCACGTCGGGAACTTCGCCTTCTTTGTGGCAGCGCCCGCAGGAAGCGCGAATGTAATCCTTGGCAAGTAGCGGTTCCTGCCAGAACGGCACCATTCCGTGGGCATTCTGTTTGTCGGTGGCCAGACCCTGTCCTCCATGGCACACCGTGCATCCGAACTTGGCAGGGACGTGCGGGCCCAGGTTGGCGTGATAGGTGAACGGCTGCGGCGCGTTCTTCATGGTGGGGTCTTCGGCGCCCAGGTGACAAGTGGTGCAGCGGTCAACGCGCTGCAAGCCGGGCAGCAAATCCTGCTTGATTACCAGGTCCGCGTTCAACACGTCGCTCTTGGCCGCGGCGTTGGGCTCTCCGGCGGCTTCGAGCCGATGGAACTCCTGTTGATAGGTCTTCCAGGCGGGGCTGGCGGCCTGCCAGACCGCGCCCAACATCAGCGCCAACACAATCAGACTGAGCGCGAAGAAAAACTGCGGAAGTCTCCGTTCCATTTTATTCGCCCCCCGCAATGTGAACCCATGGCGGCACTAGAGCCCAACCCGGACCGCGGAACATCGTTCCAATCACGATCAGGATTATGTTCACCACCACGAAAAGGGTAAAGGCACGAATGGCCCATTTGCGATCGGCCGGCCTGCGGCTGGGATTGGGATCGATGTAGGGGATGGCGAGGAGCACCAGCACGATCAGCCCGGGCACCACCACCCCGCCCAGCAGCGCCGAGTGACTCACCAATTCCTGCAGGCCCAGGAAGTACCAGGGAGCCTTGGCGGGGTTTGGCGTCTTCGCAGGGTTGGCCAGTTCTTCCAGCGGCGCCTTAAAGAAAATCGAAACGGCCATCACGCTAGCAACCGTTACCAGCAGGGCGATGCCTTCGCGGAAGAACGCATACGGGTACGAGAAGATGGTATCCTCCTCCTCTTCCATGCTGACCGTCTCGAAGATGGGCTTGCCGGTGACCACTTCCATCAGGCCGTACGTTTTGTCTTTCGACGCGGGACCCGCCGCCAGCACGGCGACCGGCTCAGGCGCTCCGATGGTGACTAGCTGCGCCGGCTTCTCTTCCTTCAACTTCCATACCGGCCGCGAGAGTCCTCCATCCTTGCGAACCCTCCAGAAGTGCACCATGGTCAGCAGCGTAACCACCGACGGCAACACCGCCACGTGGAGGACGTAAAATCGCAGCAGCGCCGCTTCGCCGACGGTGTGACCGCCGAGTAGCAATTCGCGAATCCGCCCGCCAACGAGGGGAGCGTAACTACCGATGTTGGTGCCGACGGTGATCGCCCAGAATGCCAGCTGGTCCCAGGGGAGAAGATAGCCCGTGAAGGAGAGGCCCAAGGTGAGCAGGAAGAGCACCACGCCGATCACCCAGTTGAACTGCCGCGGCCGCTTATAGGAGCCGGTATAAAAGACCCGGCACATGTGCAGGAAAACGCAAATCACCATGCCATGAGCCGACCAGCGATGCATATTGCGCAGAAAGTTCCCCAGGTAGACCACGAACTGCAGGTCTTTCATGTCCTGGTAGGCCTGCGGCGGATGGGGCCGATAGTAGAACATCAGCGCCACCCCGGTGGTTACCAGGATGATGAAGAGGAAGAAGGTGATGAACCCGAGGTAGAACGTGTGCTTCACCTTGAGGTTCTCTTTCTTCACCTTCGCCGGGTGAATATGCAGCCACACATTCAGGAAGACCAGTTCGGACTTCCCTTTATCGGTGGACAGCGGATCCCGCCGGAAGACGGACTGCCAGGCATCTCTTATGGGGTTCATCGTTACACCATGAGGCGATAACTTGCGGGAACTATGTGGTCCTTATCCACCCTGAGTTGGCCATCGCGAGCCACTGTCACCTCGAACCATTCGAGTGGCCTGGGCGCGGGGCCGTGTTGCACCTTGCCGTCGGCACTGAACACGCTGCCGTGGCACGGACAGTGGAATTGCTCGTCGCTCTGGAAATATCCCACCGTGCAACCCAGGTGCGTGCACACCGCGTTGGCGACCGCGAATCCCTTTTCGCGATCGCGGAACACGAAGATCTTCTGGTCCGCCAGGAATGTGGGGGGGCCAAAAGAGAAATCCGCCGGATTGCCGATCTTGAAATCCTGCGGCGGTTCGTAGAACACGCTGGGCGTTAGAAATCGCAGCACTGCCGCCAGGCTCACGCTGATTCCCGAACAGAGAGCCACCAGCCCGGCCGAGCCCCAACTCACAATGGATCGTCGCTTCATGCGTTTTTCCCTCTCATTCGAATACTTCCCGCTCCTGCTGCTCCAGAGCCTCCATCGTGATGGCATCGACGGGACACCGCTGGGCGCACAGCGCGCACCGGATGCACTTCTCTTCGTTCTTGATGATGGCGCCGGCCTGTCCCACGGGTAGCTCGGAGGCGGATACGCCATAGCGGTTGCGAATCAATGCGTCGTACCGCTCGTCGCCTTGCACTTGCGCCAGGTCCACCAGTCGCAGGCAATTCTCCGGGCAGACATCCACACATCCCGCGCACAGAATACACTTCGAGCCGTCAAATATAGTGTTGACCTGGCATTTCAGGCAGCGCAGGCCTTCGGCGCGTCCCTGTTGCTCATCGAATCCCAATTCCACCTCGGCGATCCCGATGCGGCGATTAGCGGGCAGAACCGGCATGATCTGCCGCTGGATTCCCAGGAAGCCGCGCGGCATCTCCCAGTTATTGAAAATGCGAAAGCGGCTCAGCACGGTCTTGGTGCTCGTACCCTGAAACCAGGTGTGGATGGAACGGGCGGCCCGATGGCCGTTGGCTACCGCTTCCACCAGCACGCGCGGACCGAACGCCACATCGCCGCCGGCGAAAACTCCAGGCGCGGTAGTCATGAGATTCTCGTCGATCTTGAGAATTCCGCGCGGCGTGATCTGCACATCCTTGTCGCCCCCGAGGAACGAGAGGTCGGCCTGCTGCCCGATTGCCAACACTACGGTGTCACAGGGAATCACTTTCTCTTCGTCGCCGAAGGCCGGATTGAAGCGCCCTTTCTCGTCGAATACCGACACGCAGGCGCGCACTCTAAGGCCTTCGACGACCCCATTGGCGCCGACAATCTCCTTCGGCCCCCACCCGTTATCCACCGCGATGCCTTCGTGCTCGGCTTCCTGAACTTCGCTCTGCCAGGCGGGCATCTGCTGGCGCGACTCCAGGCTCACCAGGCAGACCTGCTCAGCGCCGGAGCGCATGGCCATGCGGGCGGCGTCCAAGGCCGGCTGAAGGCTATCCGAGCCGGATTCCACGGCGCCGGAATCCCAACTCTCATGCACTAATCGAACCGCGGCGCGGGCCACATCGATAGCGACGTTGCCGCCGCCCACCACCGCTACCCGCTTGCCCAGCTCGATCTCGTATCCCAAATTAGCGTTGATCAGGAAATCGATGCCGTTATATACGCCGGCCAGGTGCGCGCCCGGTATATTCAACTCGCGGCCCTTGTTAAGTCCCGTGGCCAGCAACACGGCGTCGAACTTGGAGCGCAGTTGGCCAAATGTAATGTCGCGCCCGAGAGTCATGCGCGTATGCAGGCTGACCCCCATCGACAGAATGTTGTCGACTTCCATCTTGATGATTTCCCTAGGAAGCCGGAAGTGGGGAATACCCAGGTAGAGCATTCCCCCCGGAACCGGCGCCGACTCGAAGACATCGACCGAGTACCCCAACAGCGCCAGGTCATGAGCGCAGGTCAGGCCGCAAACCCCCGCCCCCACAATTGCGACAGTCTTGCCACGCTTCGGCCTGCGCGGCAGGTTCTTGCGCGCCGGGTCGTGCCCTGCGCCCAGGTTGTGCCGCTCGGTGGCGTATCGTTTGAGCGCGCAGATGGCGATGGGGTCATCGATCTTGCCCCGCCGGCAGGCATCTTCGCATGGGTGCGCGCAGATCCGCCCCAGCACGTACGCGAACGGGTTCGGAGCGCGGGCCAGAAGGTACGCCTCTTCGTCCCGCGAGATCCCGATGGATTGCACATACCGTCCGCACTCCGTATGGATTGGGCACGCCGTCCGGCACGGAATGTTGCGGTTGAAGTACTCCTGGTCCGGAACCGTTACGCGATAGGGCATAAGGATTCCCTTCTTACGATTTCTTCAGCTTCTCGATTTCCTCGTCGCTCAGCGCCGGGAAGAAGGCTTTCGGATTCTTGTCCTTTCGCTCGGTCTGGTCATAGACCAGGAAATCGAAGATCACCTTGCCCTGCGAATCGCTGATGCCGGAATTCGGTTTGTGCATCATGCGTTTGACATAGCGCTCCCACTCATCGCGCTTCATCATGGTGTTCATTGGGCGAGCGATGGTGTGGCATTTGGAACACTTGGTGGTGAATACCTTATAGGCCGCCTGCTGCGGCCCGGGATAGGCGCTCACGTCGATCTTATCCGGGCCCTTATCCTGTGGCAGCACCACGTTGCTCGTCTGCGCCACCAGTACCAGGGGCGTCAGCATCATTATTCTCTGTATGAGTCGTTTCATGTAAGTCACTCCTTACCACATCAACCGCACGTCTAGTCTGAAGAGCTTGTCCAAAACGCCAAGGCCTGACACCGGGTCCTGATCGCGTTCGTGGCTATAGCTGGCGCGCAGCACCACATTGCCCAGTGTTGTAAGCGCCTTCTCACTGCCGATGCTCCAGGCCTGGGTGCGAACCGCCGGTCCGGGGGCGATATTTTGGTTCAAGCGGTCAAACCTTGCCATGACCGCGAAACCGTTCTGAATGTAATAGTCCACTTCGCCGCGAAAACCATTCGAGATAAAGTGCTGCATCGGAGCGCCCTGCTCCACCTGCCAGTCGTCATCGTCCCGCAGATAGCCGCCCAGCACGTCGAGTTTGTCGAAGAAAAGGTAATTGCCGAAGACGCCATACCGGCGGATGTTGGGCCGGTAGGTGAACTGGTCCGGATCGCCCACGTTTTGTATCTGGTCCTTCGTCCCGTGATACGCCATGAAGGTAACCCCGCCATCCGGACCGAACCAGTAATCGGCGTCCACCCAGTAATCCTTGGAATTCTTCGTGGAGTTGAAGAGGATTTCGCTGCCGTCGGCATTCAGCCCGTTGGTTACCTTGGCCGAAATCGCGAACACTTGCTTGAAGTAGTTCGACGCCCACGTATAGCCGACATCGACCCCCACGGGATGCTGATCCAGCGAGAAGTTGATCGGGCTGACGTTCTCGAACAGGGGAGCGGGGTCGGGGAACAGATTGTAGAACATAGCTGCTCGCGTGCCTTCGCCTTCCTGCATGTGCATCTCGCCGGCTTTGATGAAGAAGCTACTGTTGGCGCGGCCTCCCGTGTAGCTCATGAACGCCTGCTCCAGGTCGGTGCTGCCGCCCTGATACAGCTCGAAGTGGGTGAAGTAGGAGAATCCGGTCTCCGGCACCGCCCCCGCGATAAACAGCGCGGCCTCGTCCAGGTTGAAGCTGGAACTGGACGTGGGCGCGACCCCATCAGGTGTGTTCTTGTCAACCGTAAAGCTGCCTTGCGCAATCACCGCGAGCGAATTGGTGACGGCGAATTTGATGTTGTTGTCGAGCGCGGAAATCTTGGGGGCGGCCTTGGTCCCATCCATCTCGTCGGGCGGCAAACGATATCCCAGCCGCTTGAACATGTAGCCGTTCTTATTCAGCGCCGGCGGAATGGTGTGGCAGGCGTAGCACTTCACGCCGAACTTGCGGGCGAACGCGGGAATCGCCTGTGCCGGTTGGGGCGTTAAGGCAGCACAACTGAGGGCCGCCAATACCGGCATGACAGCCGGCAGCCTGAGCTTTCGTCGCGGTGGAACCATGGCCGCAGGAAAGGCATGTCAATGACCAAGAAAGAGCTCCTTTTATCTCAATAGGTTGAATAGTTCCGGATAGAGATATGGGGAACCGATTCCCCGAATCCACCTGCCAGTTGTGGAATCTATTCCCCAGACTGCGAATCGCGGTCGCGCTTGAGGAGAGCATAAAACGTCTTGCGATCCACCCCGGCCTCGCGCGCCGCGGCGCTGAGGTTGCCTTCGCATCGAGCCAGGACTGCCTGGGCGTAAGAGAGCTCGAAGCTCGCCAGGTATTGCTCCCGCGCCTCCTTCCACGGCAGGCTGGAGAGTTGATTGGCGGTGCTGTTTGCAGGCATGTCTTCGTCCAGGTCGGTCGCCTCCAGGATGCCGCCGGGGTGAAGGGCCGTCAACCGCTCCATTACATTCTTGAGCTGGCGGACATTACCCGGCCAGGGCTGCCGGAGAAGCGCTTCATAGAATCGGGGCGACCCGGTAAGGCTCTTCCCATATCGCCGGGAGAAACGCTCCAGGAACATACTGGCGAGGTGAGGAATATCTTCCGGCCTCTCCCGCAGCGGGGGCAGTTTCACCATGACCACTCCCAGACGATAGTAAAGCTCCTCGCGGAATGAGCCGGCCTTGATCTTCGCCGCCAGATCCTGATTCGTGGCGCACAAGATCCGGCAATCCACGCGCACCGGCTCGATGCCTCCCAAACGCCGCAGTTGGCGCTCTTCCACGAAGCGGAAAAGACGGGTTTGCAGTTCGACACTGAGGTCGCCGATCTCGTCCAGGAACAGCGTGCCGCTGTCCGCCGATTCGATCAAGCCCTTCTTCATCCGGTCCGCCCCCGTGAAGGCTCCGCGCTCGTAGCCGAACAGTTCGCTCTCGATCAGGGACCCAGGCAGCGCGCTGCATTCCACTGGCACAAACGGACGGTTCTTGCGCCGGCTCTGGCTCTGAATGAAGCGGGCCATGACCTCCTTGCCCGTACCACTCTCGCCTAGAATCATGACGGTTGCATCGGTCGCCGCGGCTCGCCTGGCCTTTTCCGTCAGTTCGAGCATGGCGGGGTTTCGGCTCTGCGGTTGGTCGCTTTCACCGAGTTCGGCCAGCCTTCCCTTTAGCCGGTCGACTTCGTGTTCCAGCTCGGCGTGCGAAAGCGCGCGCTTCACCACCAGCAGAAGATCCTCCCGCTTGAACGGCTTCTGCAGGTAGTCGAAAGCGCCGTTTCGCATGGCTACCACTGCGCCTTCCACAGACCCGAAGGCCGTGAAGAAGACAATCGGCACGCCCGGATGCGCCTCATGTAGCCGTGCGAAGACCTCTTCGCCGGAGATGCCCGGCATGCGCATGTCGAGTAAGACCAGGTCTGGGGGCTGCGCCAGGGCATCCGCGAGTCCCTTCAACGGGTCTGAGTAAGCCGTGACTGTGGTGTCGGGAAACTTCAGCATGCGCTGAATGTTCTCGCCCATCGCCGCCTCGTCGTCAATTACAAAGATCCGATTCACTGGGGAGCGCCTTTGACAAACCAATGGTAGGGTTGACCCCGCGTAAAACGCGCGGGGGGCAGCTCGACGACGAAGCTGGCGCCGCCGCCGGCTCTCTCTTCATACCATATGCGGCCGTCGTACATATCGAGCAGGCTCGCACCCAGGAAAAGCCCGAGCCCCAACCGCTCCCGCCCGGGACTCTGCGAAACAAACGGTTCGAACAGTTGTTCCCGGATCGCCTCCGGGACACCGGGTCCGTTGTCCTCGATTCGCAGCACCACCTTCGCACCCGCGGTCCGGTAAGGCTCCAGGCGGATCCAGACCGTGGCGCCTTCCCTTCCTTTCAGTGCGTCCAGGGCGTTGCTCAGCAGTCCGCGGACAACTTCGCTCACCACGTGCCCCGGCAGATTGACGAGCGGGGCCTCCGCAATATCGCGCGCCATCCGAACGCCCCCCTCATTGGCGACGGTCAGGAAGGCCGCCAACGCTTCGTCTAGCGCCTCGGCCGGATTCGCGGGCTCGAAGACCTCGCTGCCACGCTCGCGCCGCAGTGCCTGCAGGAGCGTGCGCGCGATGTTTCCCATATAGCGGGTCTCTTTCAGCATCTGTTGCAAATCGCTCACGAGGGCGGCGTCTTCCTTACGCTCTTCCAGAAGCACCTCGATGCGGCTGGTCACAATCGCCAACGGATTGTTGAATTCGTGCATAAAACCGGCCGTGAATTGGCCAAGAAGCGTGAGTTGATGGGAAAGCCGCGCCTGCTGATCGGCCGCCGACAGTTCCTCACGCAATCTAACGGTACGATAGCGGACGTTCTGCAGTTGCAGCTTCAATTGCTCCGATTCTTCCCGCGCATTCTTCGCGTCGGCAAGTGCACGGCGATGCCTGCGGCGATAGAAGAGCAGGCCGGGAATAGGCGCCAGAACCGCCGCTGCAACTAGAATCGCGCCGGTGGAGAGCACCGAAGGCGGGAGAGCCCATCGCAGGGTCCAGACAATCGGCAAGACCCAGACCCCTGCGATCCACACCAGACAGCGCTGCCATCCGGCCGGGTTGTTTCGGCCTTCGTCTTCGGTCATTGAGCGAGATCGTTGCGATCCTGGCGCATTCTAACATGCGGCTTGCGGGACCCTTCGAGCTCTCTGCCTAATTAATTAGCGGAGAATATAGCGAGGCGCAGTCGCGGACCTTCACTTGCACTGCGAGTCATCGATATGACCGTCCGAAAACTCTGGCTCTCCGCGGCCGCCATTCTCGCGGCAGTATCTCTCTGGGTGGGGACCACGCTCTGGAAGGCGGCTCGCACCGCGCACAACGCCACCGCCGAAGTCGCTGCCTCGCGGATTGCAAACTTCACTGCGCGCCGGCTGGACCGCGCTCTGCCCGCCGTCGAACCCATTGGCGCTCCCGCCGCCTTCATAGATGCCGCCCGCTTTGCTAACAGCACCTTCGTCTCCAGCGCCTCCGCCCTAATCGAATACGACGATGGTGGGACAGTCCGCAATCGCTGGCGAGCCGGCCTGGAACTGCCGCCAGCAGTGCTCGGGCATCTCGCGGTCGCGACTCTAACGGGCGCGAACGGTCCCGAATTGTGGCTGGCTACCGATGGCGCGGGATTGCTGGCGTTCGACGGTCGCGGTTTTCGGCAGATCCTGCCCGCCGATCCTCTGGCGCGAAAGATTACAGCGCTCCTGCCTCTCGATACCGGCCGACTGCTTCTGGGCGCCGCTGGCCATGGCGTTTTCTACTTCGATGGCCAAACGCTTGCACCGTTGGACCCCAGTCTTGCCGGATTCCGCGTCAGCGCGCTCGCCGGGGATAGCGCGAACATCTGGATCGGCACCGCCGATCGCGGCGTCTACCACTGGCAAGCGGGCACCCTCGCGCATTTTGGCGAAGCGGAGGGTCTGCCGGATGCAAACGTGACCGCGCTCTTGACGGCCGGCAAGTCGACCTTCGCGGGCGGCCCGATAGGCATCGCCGAATTCC
>Ga0302325_10015996_pt1 | contig 15918 bp, 11 predicted proteins | sample Palsa_T0_2_FD_201948 | JGI IMG/M metagenome (GOLD analysis project Ga0302325, IMG submission 201948) | Peat permafrost microbial communities from Stordalen Mire near Abisko, Sweden - Palsa_T0_2 | ecosystem: Environmental > Terrestrial > Soil > Palsa > Peat permafrost | place: Sweden: Abisko... | reverse complement strand
CGGCTCCGTTCAGATATCGTGGACCTGACTATTGAATGTCTCATAAAGGCAGTCGAGGCGCGGACGATGGACACTGGAATTCAACCGTATGTCGCGCCAAAAGACGAGAAGCGGTCAGATTTCGAACGCGTCGAGATTGAGCGGAATGCGGTGAACCAGAAGATGGAGCAGGTGCGAGTCGCTCGCGTACGTCATGACATGGCCCAGGGATATGTTCTGACAGCCTATTTTTACGAGCAGTTGATCCACTTCGAGAAGGATCCGGCCAGTCTCAAAGACACTATCGGCGAATTGGTTTACAGCATGGACGTGGATCATGAGACTCATCGCGCCAGGGAAGTGACTTTTGACCAGCAGGCAGATGACGACGTGCTGCGCCGTTCGACGCCGCGTAAACTGACCGGTCTGGATCTGGCCGAGGCGCGGTTGGCGGCTGGAGACTATGCGACGGCATCCGCAATGGCGCGGCAGTTGCTCACAATGTCTTCCAGCGACCAAACTGTAGATACAGGGCGCGCGAATTTCATACTGGCGAGGGCGGCGATCCTTACCGGTCATCCCGACGAAGCGATGGCGGGCTTCCAGAAAGCTGCGGCGACGGCCAAGGAAACTCGAATCCTCGCGTGGTCCCACATCTACCTGGGTCGAATGTTGGATCTCGACTGCAAACGGGACGAGGCACTCTCGGAATACAAGGAAGCGCTGGCCGTGCGTGATGGGCAACAGGACACTCGTCTCGCCGCTGAGCGTGGCGTTAAGGCGGCTTATGCCGTGAAGGGCCACAGTTGCGAAGAGGATGCGGATGCTGATGGTCCTGAGGGCGCCGAAAGCAAATCGCCGACATCGAGCGTTCCCGTATCGAACCCAACAACGATTCCTGCACCAAAGTAAAGGCGCCGCATTTGCCGGGCGAGGTGCCTTCCGATGGGATTTGCGTCTACCATTAAGAGATGCAAGAGGCGCTTCTAAACCAATTCGCTGACTTGGCCCGGCTCGAGTCGGCAATTGGACACGAATTTGCCCGCCCAGAGTTGGTGCTTCAAGCGCTCACGCACCGTTCTCAGTCCTATGAACTTGCAATGGAGACTGCCGACAAACCAGAGGATGGCGAGCCGGTTGAACGGGGCGATAACGAACGGCTTGAGTTTTTGGGCGATGCGATTCTGGGCTTGGTGGTAGCCGAGGCGTTGTTTCATAGCCATCCGGATTGGCAGGAGGGCGAACTGACCCGCATTCGCGCACAGTTAGTGAGCCGCCGGCACATGGCTGAGGTTGCGCAGGCAATCGGGCTTGGAGAGCATTTGCGCCTGGGTAAGGGGGAGGAACGGTCTGGTGGGCGCAAGAAGGTGGCGATCCTCGCCAACGCCATGGAAGCTGTGATTGCCGCGATGTATCTGGATGCCGGATCGGATTCCGGAACGGCAGGGACGATGGATGGTGCGCTTGAACCGGTTCGCCGCTTTGCTCGTAGGCACATATTGGGTTCAGCAGCGGACGAACTCGCCCGGGAATTGATTTCTGGCGCGGCGCTTGGCGATCACAAGTCCGCACTGCAGGAATATCTGCAGGCAACTCATGCCGGGATTCCGGTATATCGTGTCCAAAGCGAGAGCGGACCGGATCACCGCAAGCGATTTCAAGTTGAGGTTCGGCTGCGTACGGCGGGTGACCGTATCGGAGAGCCCCTGGCAAGCGGGCTTGGCACCACCAAAAAGAAGGCGGAACAAGAGGCCGCGCGCCGGGCACTGGCCGTACTTGCGGCGCAGGAGACCGTCGCAAATCGAGACCTGAATGTTGATCAGGACCTTAACAAGAATCTTGATCAGGCGCCAGCCGAGGTATGACGAGGATGCCAACCCTTCCTTCGGAGATCGTACAAGGGCCGTTGAGCCCGAATTCAAAAGGCGAGCGTTCTGCTGTGGTCGCACAGGCGCCGGTTTCCGGGTCTGGCCATGCGGCCATAGGCCTCCGCCAGGCGATTGCGCACGATGTTCGTCACGGCCTGCCGGATGCGGCCTCGTCTTTGTTGAAAACTATCATTGTTGCCCTTTTTGTGCTGACGTTTCTTGCCCAGCCGATGGTCATTCCTTCTGAAAGCATGGAACACACGCTGTTGGTGGGCGACTTTTTATTGATGAACCGTTCGACTTTGGGTCCCGCAGGGATATGGAAGCGGATTATGCCATATGCCGGAGTCGAGCGCGGAGAGATCGTGACTTTCCATTCGCCGCTGAATCCCAAAGAGTATCTGGTAAAGCGGGTGATCGGTCTGCCGGGCGACCGGCTGAGAATCGACAATGGAAAAGTGTCGATCAATGGCCAGCCTGTCGACGAACCTTATGCCACTTTTGAACCCACAGCGGCCAACCCATACCTGGATCATTTTCCGACTACTGTCTATAGTGACCCGGGAGTGGAACCGGGTTGGTGGAAACAGTTGCAACAATTGACCCAGAATGGAGAACTGGTAATCCCTGCAGGCGAGTATTTTATGCTCGGCGACAACCGCAATCACAGCCGCGACTCCCGCTACTGGGGATTTGTGTCACGCAACCAGATTATTGCCCGCCCGCTGGTAATCTACTTCTCACTCATGAGGCCGTCCCGCACCGATATTCAACAGGCCTCGGATGATAGACTTGGGCACGAAAGCGATGTTTCGGCGCACCTGAAGGGCTTTGCGCGCTGGAAGAGAATTTTTCATGTAGTGCATTAGAATCCTCGGTGAATTCGGTTCCGAGAGGTTGAACGAAACACGGCATTTGCCGGGAAAACAGGAAGATGGCTAAAGCAGAAAAACTCGCAGCGGAAGGTGTTGCTTCGACACCGGTGGATTTGGCACAGGTTGATCTGAAGAGCAGCAAAGAGTCCGCAGCAGCCGAGAGGGTCGAGGAAACCCCCTTTGAGGCTCTCGCGAGCATCTGTTCGGTACTGGTGATTGGGCTCTTCATCCTTACCTTTCTGGCCCAGAATTTTGTGATTCCCTCCGGATCGATGGAGAAGACCCTTTTAGTCGGCGATCACCTGCTGGTGGACCGCATCACTCTGGCGCCAACAGCGTCCTGGATGCCGCTCGTGCATTATCGCGAACCGAAGCGGGGCGACATTATTGTTTTTCTGAAGCCCGGGAATCCCGATATGTTCCTGGTAAAGCGACTGGTTGCCATTCCCGGAGATCACATTCACCTCAGAAATGGAGTGGTGATTCTCAACGGAGTTGCCCAGAGCGAACCGAAGGCTGCGTTATGGCCAGGCGATACCTATTACCCGTATATCGATGATTTTCCGTCGGTTGCGCCCAGCGAGGCTAATGACGTCACCGAAGAGTGGGCCGTCGATCTCCCGACGCATATTCAGGGGAACGATCTGGTAGTGCCTCCCGGCATGTATTTCATGATGGGAGATCATCGGCACAACAGTCTCGATTCCCGCTTCTGGGGATTTGTGCCGAGAGCGAACATTGTCGGGAGACCACTGTTCAATTACTGGTCTTTCAAGACCCCCGACGACCAGATGGATAAAACGGGGATTTCGGATCGAATTGCCTGGATGGGGCATGTCGTGGTTCATTTCTTCACCGATACCCGCTGGAAGCGCACCTTTCACCTGGTGAATTAGCCATGCTTGAGGGGTCCGGCACGGAAGGGGCTCGAGCGGCACAATCTGCTACCGATATGGCCGCAAGTGGAGAAGCAGCCAAGGCGAATTTGAAGAGGACTCGCTGGAGACGGCCAGTTGCTCTGGTCGGCGGATTGATCGCCTTAGTCGCGGCCGGTGTAGTGCTCCCGCCGCTCTTTAACATTGGCCGCTACCAGCGCAGGGTCGCGGCCCTCATGACTCAATCCTTGGGACGCCCTGTTCACATGTCCAGCGTGGAATTGCGCCTCTTGCCCCGGCCCGGATTCGTCCTTCATGACTTATCCGTGAGCGAAGATCCGGAATTCGGAGCGGAGCCTATTCTCTTTGCTCGGACGGTCGTCGCCTCGGTGCGGATATTGTCGCTTTGGCGCGGAAAGCTCCAGATCGATCGGGTCAGTGTTGATGAAGCAAGCCTGAACCTTGTGCAATCCGCCCAGGGACGTTGGAATCTGGAATCCCTGATCATGGGCGTCCAACCGACGCTGACGGGCCGCGAAATCAACGGGCCCAACAATTCAAATACAACTGCCCCCGGGACAGCGGTCCATTTCCCCTACCTGGAAGCGACTGACTCCCGTGTGAACGTAAAAAAGGGCCTTGAGAAAAGCCCTTTCTCTCTTGTCAGTGCCGATCTCTCTCTTTGGCAGGACACCCCCGGCGAATGGAGAGTTCGGCTGCGAGGCCAGCCGGTTAGAACTGACATGGAAATGAGCCTGGCCGATACCGGAGAAGTGCGAATGGAAGCCAGCCTGCACAGCGCAAGCCAGCTTCGAGAGATGCCTCTTAAGCTGCAGATGGAGTGGCGGGAGGCGCAGTTGGGACAACTCTCTCGTCTTTTGTTTGGATCGGATGCAGGATGGCGCGGGGATTTGACGGCTGACATCGAAGTTCAGGGCACGGTTGACAATGCGCAGACCAGAGCGCGACTGCGGGCAACCGGAGTCGGGAGGCAGGAATTTGCGCCGGAGACGCCGTTGGACTTCGATGCCAACTGCAGTTTTGGCTACCGGCACTCGCAGAACGCAATACGCGATCTGGGTTGCGACACGAAGATTGGAGATGGCCAGATGCATTTGAAGGCCGATCTCCCCGGAAGCAACGGCAAACCGTCGGCAGTACTCGAAGTGCACCAGATTCCGCTGCAGGCAGGTCTTGATTTATTGCGGACGGTGCGCAGCGATTTTGCGCCGGGAATTTCAGTAGAAGGAACTGCCAATGGAAAGCTGAGTTATGACGAGAGTTCCGACGGTCAACAAAGTCCCCGCGCAGAGAAACCGCGGCACCGTGCTGGAGCAGGGAAGTCTGTCCGAAATGCAAAGGAAATCGATCTCGAAGCGACAAGTCTTCAAGGGGCAATCACAGCGGATGGAACACGCCTCAAAGGCGGCGGGTTGAAGGAACCGATGGTGCTACCCCGGATGACCTGGACGCCAACAGTAGTTCAGAGGGTTCAGGCCGGTAATGGCGAAACCTCCATAGGCACCGCGCTGGGTACAAGTTTCACGATCGCTCTAGGTTCTGCCGCGCCTGCCCAACCCATCGCCCAGACTCAGAATGGTGCGGCAACGTCACCATCCCAGGCCTTGCCGCAATCGGTCGCGATCCGGCTAAATCTGGATGCTCACGGGTATGATGCCGAAGTCAAAGGTCTGACAGGAACGGCGAAACTTCGTGATCTGGCTTATGCCTTCGGAATGCCCCACCTTGACGACGCGGACGGATTTCTCGGAGGCACTGTCGATTTTGACCTCGCCGCAGCCGGGCCCTGGATTAATGCTTTCAACTCTGCCGAGGGCTCTTTGGTGAATCCGACTTCGCCGGGGTCAGGGGATAAAGATCCTCTCGCAGCTGTCTTGAAGAAATCGCAAACTAGAAAGCCCCCTGCAATACCGGCAGTAGAAAGCGAGCCGGAAATTCCGCTAGCGCAACAGTCTTTTACAGCGTCACTTTTGGTTCATCATGCCCAGTGGAAAGCTTCTTACCTGGCGCTTCCGGTCGAGCTCGTTCAGGCGGCAATCGTTGCCTCCGATTCAGGAATTGAATTTGCTTCCGATTTCTCTTATGGGATCGCGAAGGAATCCGACAAGGATGAAGCCAAAGACGCCACTCGCCGAGATGCCATCAAGGGTTCGGTGGTGGTGAATGCGTCCTCCAGTTGTAAGTCCAGCGTTTGTCGGCCCAGGGTCCAATTGCGCCTGCGATCGCTGGATGCCGAAACCGTACAGACAGTTCTTCTGGGTGCTCCCGAAGAGAAGACGCTCCTTTCTCCCTTGATCGACAGGATGCGTTCTGCGGACAGGCCCAAATTTCCCGAAATGACGGTAACCGTTCAGGCAGACAACTTGACCATTGGTCCTGCAACGCTTCAAAAGCCGCTCGTTCGGATGCAATTCAAAACAAACGAGGTCACGCTTGAAGACTGGGAGGCCGGATTATTGGGTGGGTCGGTGAAGGGAACAGGCCATCTGGGCTGGGTCAGCGGCAAGCCAGAATATGGCATTGAAGGCAGCTTTTCCCGGCTCAATGGAGGTTTATTAGGGTCCTTGGTGAATGCCAATTGGTCAGGCGGAACCGTAAGCGGAAGCGGTAATATCCAACTTTCTGGCCTAACCGCCAAGGACCTGGCTTCCTCCGCGTCAGGCGAAATTCGCTTCGACTGGCCGCATGGCGTCCTCTCAACCTCTCCGAAAACTCCTCAGGCAGCGCCAACGCAGGAGATACGGTTTGACGATTGGAGCGGAACGGTGGCGATCCGTGGCGGGAAGGCTCAGGTTGGAGAAAATACACTCGTCACGGAGAAGCACCATGCTTCCGTGGAAGGTGAAATTCCTTTCGGAGGTCCGGTCAGGCTCATTATCCCGGCGTCGGAAACAAAATTGGCTTCCCAATCAGGCCAATCCGAATCCCCGCGCGCCGTAAAATAATCTGATGACGGCTTCTTCTTATCTTTCTTCCTCGTCAACGGGTTCCTCCACCTCGACTCCGATCCCGGTCACCGTCCGATGCAAGGGTGTTCTCTTTGACATGGATGGGATTCTGATATCCTCCCTCGGGTCTGTTGAACGAAGCTGGCGTACCTGGGGACTTTCGCGCGGGATCGACCCGACGCTAGCTATTCATACGGCGCATGGCTGCCGGGCGATTGAGACGATTCGCAAGCTGCGTCCCGACCTGGACGACGAGGCGGAGCTGAAGTATATCGAAGACCTGGAAGTGGCTGACAACGAAGGCCTTGCCGTGCTTCCTGGAGTACTCGAAATGCTGACCGTCTTGCCGGCTCACAGTTGGACTGTTGTGACTTCAGCGACCGAGCGGTTGGCCCGTGTTCGTCTGGCTGCGGGCGGAGTTCCCGTTCCCAAACGGCTCATCACCGCAGATCACGTCACGAACGGCAAACCACACCCGGAACCGTACCTGCGTGGCGCGGAAGTTCTCGGAATTCCAGCAGCTGATTGTGTCGTTTTTGAGGATTCGGCCTCAGGAACGAAAGCCGGGCGCTCTGCGGGCTGCACCGTAATTGGCACGACCTTTTCCCACTCGATCGAGGAATTGAGCGCTGCGCATTACATCGTGACCGATTTGACGGGGATTACGGTCGAGATCCTACCCGAAGATGCCGGGATTGCGCTGCACTTTACTCCTCTTGCGGTTTAGGCTGCGCTATCGGTACTGGAGAATCCGGACAACTCGAAGGAGATCCTCTTCGGTGTCAACACCAATGGTGTCTCCCTCAGCTTCACCCACATAAATGGAAATCCCATTTTCGAGCAGGCGCAACTGCTCCAGACGCTCCACCTGTTCGAGCGGAGACGGCGCCAGCGCCGCAAACTGCTCTAACGCGCGTTTTCGGTACGCGTATAGACCCAGGTGCTTTCGGTATCCAGCGAACCCGATTCGGTCCCGATCGAATGGAATGGTGGAGCGCGAGAAATACAGCGCGCGGCCGTCGGCAGCGGTCACAACCTTGACGGCGTTCGGGTTAGCGATGTCGTCGACAGGGCAGGGGACTGAAATGGTGCTCACCAGCACTTCGGTGCGCGAAAAGAGAGCTAACAAGGGCGCGAAGTGATGCGGCGTAAGAAGCGGCTCATCACCCTGGATATTGACATAGATCTCGGCTTCGACCTGACGAGAAACTTCGTACACGCGGTCACTCCCGCTGGCGCACTCCGGCGAAGTCATGATGACGGGGATCCCTCGTTGACGACAAGCGACTTCCACTTCCTCCGAATCGGTCGCCACAAGAACTTCGTCCATCTGACCGCTTGCGACTGCGGCCTGCCAGACCCATTCGACCATTGGCTTGCCTGCAATTTCGCGCAGGACTTTTTGTGGCAGCCGCGTAGATGTCAGACGTGCGGGTATGACGCCGAGAATCTTGATTGCAGCCATCAGAAATCAGTGTAATTTGTCGATTTGACTCAATGCCGAGCGACGCGGGCGAGGGGAATGGGGAATTGCATGAACCGAAAATGCGGCCTTAAATGTGACCTCGACTGGCGAAATGCGAGCGAAACGAGAAGAAGCCCCAGGGGAGGGTGCTGCTTGTTAAGTGTATCCTAAATAGAATGTGTGACTTGCGACCAATTTACGGCGCGATTTGCAGACGTTTTGCGCCGGTTTTGCGCACTAATTAAGTGCGCATGGAAGGCGATCCGCAATAGAACAGAAGAAGATTGGGATGCTGTGTTGAGCTGTGGAGTTCCTAACCCCACTTCCAGTATACGCCGGCCAGGCATAATTCTACGCAATGTAGAAGCGCGAGTTTGACCTGAATTCCAGCGGTCCGTATCATCATATTGGCGCTCTTCTGCGTCCCCTGCCTTGCAACACCCTCCCGGCGGAGTAGCTCAGATGGTTAGAGCGACGGATTCATAACCCGTAGGTCGGCAGTTCGATCCTGCCCTCCGCCACCAGAATTTCCATTTTCGGCACAGAAATTCAAGTCGATCCTCGAGACTTGCACTCACATAAAACTGTTTGCGGTATCATTGCGTCTATTGGTAGTGTGGATTTCCCTGTTTTTCAAGGCGGAAATCCGGCTTTGGGGTGTCGATGAATCGCTTCTTTCAACGGACAGTCTTTGTTCTTTCACTTGGCTTGCTGGTAGCCCTTATCGCCGGGGAGTTCGGCTTGCGAGCGGTGCGCGCCGGCTCTAACGACGATGGTGCGTACAAGCAGATCAACGTATATCAGCAGGTACTGAAACACATCCAGGCAGAATATGTCACCGAGCCGAACATGACCGATGTGACTTCAGGAGCGCTCCATGGATTGTTGGAGACCCTGGATGCCGATTCAAGTTACCTGACCCCGACCGAATACAAAATCTATAAGGATCATCCAGTCGGCGCCGATGCGCAGATTGGCATAAATGTTTCAAAACGTTACGGTTACGCGGTGATCGTAAGCGTAATGCCTGGTTCCCCGGCGGACAAAGAGCATTTCACCGACGGCGATGCGATTGAGTCGATTAACGGCCAGTCTACGCGCGAGTTATCTCTGGCAATGATCAGGGTGATGCTGGAAGGCAAGGCTGGATCGGAAGTGACACTTTCCGTCATCCGCCCTCGCAAGGAAGCGCCCGACAAGGTCACTTTGACGCGTGTCAATCCGTCGACACCCTCCCTCGGGGAACAGCAGTATGAAAACTCAAGCATTCTGTACCTGAAGCCAGTCGTTCTTACCCCAGCGCGAGTCGATGAAATCACTTCCCGTCTGAAGAACATGGCGAAGAACGGAAATAAGAAAGTTCTTCTGGACCTGCGCGACGTAACCGGCGGCGACGAAGCTCAAGGTGAGCGGCTGGCAAATCTGTTTTTGAAGCAGGGCACGCTGGCAACTTTGAGCGGGCAGAAATATCCGCTTCAGACATTCTCAGCAGATCCAAGCCACTTCGTGACGGATGCTCCACTCGTCGTAATCGTGAATCGCGGAACATCCGGACCAGCAGAACTGGCGGCCGCTGCACTTGCGGACGACAAGAGAGCCGATCTTGTGGGCGAGCGTACCTTTGGCGAGGGCGCGGTTCAGAAAACGATCGAACTCCCCGACGGCGCGGCTGTGATTCTGACAGTGGCTACGTATTCAAGCCCGGGCGGCAAGAAGTTCCTGGATGAAGCTGTGACTCCTTCCGTCCTGGTTGGTCCCACTCCTGAACAGGAAGCTGAAGAGGACGAAACCGGAACGCAGCCTAAGACGGACGCTCCTCTGGATAAAGCGCTTGAATTGCTCAAGGCCAAAGCTGCCTGAGCTCGGTTGTTGACAGCAGCATAGGTCGGGTGGCGGGAGTTTCCCGCCGCCCGATTCCATTTTGGGCGGCTTGTAAGGACTGATTCCTTCTGCCCGAAACGAGGCGCGGCAGCTTCGTCCAGCATGGTAGGCTCGGGCTGAGGCATCTGATTTTGGCTTCCACCTCCCCACCGCAGTCACCCGTAATTCCGCCAGGGCAATCTCCCTCGCGGAGCGGCTTCCGGCCACCCCGATCACGTCGGGACAGCGCGCCGGAACCTAATCAACGCAAACTTGCGGGGCGCTTTACCTTTGCAGTTCTCTTCGCGCTGGCCGCGATCGCCGGTTCTCTCGCCGGCTTGACGCTGGTTTATTCGGTGGACTTGCCCCAGATTCATGATCTTGAGCGTTACCGCCCCTCCACTACGACGGAACTCTACGACCAAAAGGGGCGGCCATTCGGCTCTTTCGCTCTCGAGCGACGAATCATAGTCAACTACGACGATTTCTCGCCGGTCTTGCGCCAGGCTGTGATTTCCATTGAAGACAAGAACTTCAAGTCGCACTGGGGGATCAATGTCTTCCGGGTAGGCGGCGCGTTATGGCACGACATTTTCTCGCATGGCCGCGCTCAGGGCGCCTCAACATTGACTATGCAACTGGCGCGAAACCTCTTTCTCTCGGCGGAGCGGACGACGGCGCGCAAGGTGCAGGAGGCTTATCTGGCAATTCAGATTGAGCGCTCATTCACCAAGGAGCAGATTTTTACTCTCTACGGAAATCAGATCTATCTCGGTCACGGAATGTATGGGTTCGAAGCCGCGTCGGAGTTCTACTTCTCAAAACACGCCAACGAACTCAACCTGACCGAAGCGGCCTTGCTGGCCGGTCTTCCCAAAGGACCGGTAGCCTATTCGCCGCTGCTCAATCCTGAAAAGGCCTTGCGCCGACGGAATCTGGTGCTGACTGAGATGGAGAACGACAAGGCCATCACGAAACAGCAGGCTGATGCTGCCCGGCAATCGCCCCTGGGGTTGCGCATTGCTCAGCCGGAGATGTCGGTGGCGCCCTGGTTCGTGGAAGAAGTTCGGCGCGAGTTGGAGAAGCAGTTCGGCAGCGAAGAGGTACACGAGGCGGGATTGCGGGTAGAGACAACGCTCGACGTGGATCTGCAACAGGTTGCAAACCACGCTGTCCTGGATGGCATTGCAACCTACGAACGCCGCCGCGGATGGAAGGGCGCGCCGCTCAATGTGCTCGCTCAAGGATTGGATCCGGAGGAATACAAGCATCCCGACTGGGCGATGAAGGTGCAATCAGGAGATTATGCGCATGCGCTGGTAACCTCGGTGCTTCCGCTTGAGATTCGCGCGCGTATCGGGAAAATGCCGATCGTAATGACTCCAGAAGACTGGAAGTGGACCGGCCAGGCCCATGGTGACGAGTTGGTCAAGCCCGGGGACGTGATCTACGTTCACCTGCAGCAAGGTATGGAGGGAACGGCGCACAAAGCGACCCTGGAGCAGGATTCGGGCGCCGAGGGTTCGCTGATGGCGATCGACAACACCTCGGGTGACGTGCTGGCGATGGTCGGCGGTCGCGATTATTCCACTTCGCAGTTCAACCGCGCAACCCAATCGGAACGGCAGACGGGATCCAGCTTCAAGCCATACGTCTACACGACAGCGATTGAAGATGGCGTAAAGCCGGAGGACATTATCGTCGACGGGCCGGTGAGTTTCGGCAGCTACACTCCGCACAACTATGAGGGCGATTACAAGGGCGCTATGACCGTGCTGAACGCCTTTGCCGAGTCGCGGAATATCCCAGCACTCAAGCTCGCGGCGCGTGTGGGCATTCACAAGGTCATCGATACGGCGCATCGTTTTGGAGTGACATCGAATATTCCGGCGTACCTGCCGGTCGCTCTGGGCGCCGTGGAGATTACTCTCCAGGAACAAGTCGCTTCCTACGCCGTTTTTCCCAACGATGGAATTCGAGTGACTCCGCGATTGCTAAAAAAGGTTTCGAACGCGGACGGGATTACGCTCTGGGAGCAGGCCCCGGCGGTAACGGAAGTGACCAGCCAGGAAACAGCGCGGACCATGATGCGCCTGCTACGTCAGGTGACACTGACGGGAACTGGCGCAGCGGCATCGCAGCTCAAGCATCCGCTGGGCGGCAAGACTGGCACAACGAGCGACTATACCGATGCGTGGTTTCTGGGTTTTTCTCCATCTGTGACCTGTGGAGTCTGGGTGGGTTTTGACAGTCGCGAGTCGCTGGGCGAAAAGGAGACTGGAGCCCGCGCCGCGCTGCCGATCTGGATGGATTTCATGCGCGAGGCGATCAAAGGGAAGGATGACGAGCATTTCCTTGGAGACGCTGAGCTGGTAACCGCGTCTCCTGCGAAGACGGATGTTGTGCAGGTTGCGGGAGCTACCTCCGCTAAACCTCCAGCGAAAATTGGGGTGGCCCCTGCGCCGTTGAAACCAGTTGCTTCCAATACACCCGGGCCGAAACCGCCGCCTTCTGCCACATCTACGAAACCAGTTGCTCCGGTGGCTAAGCAGATACCCGCGACAACCCCCGCGAAGCCGGTGGTCAAGCCGGCATTCGTTTCCAAACCTGCAATCGGAAATGCTCCGGCGCGCAGCCCGCAACTCAAGCCCGCACTTCCGCAATAATCTCGCGTGCGGTTTAGTTGTGGGAGGTCGATTCGAAAGGAACGGGCTTTGCGGAGGACAACCTGACCAGGCGGTGGAATGCTTTCGCTCGCTTGATATCTTTCATGATCTGCGCCTTAAGAGCATCAGGCGAGGGCCAAGTGATCTCCGGACGCAAGCGAAGCAGGAACTCCAATTCGAGCGGAGTTTCCTCGGACAGTTCAATCGGTTCGAAGTTCAGAATATGCGACTCGACCGCAAATGACGGTTCGCCGAAGGTGGGGCGATTGCCGATGTTCGTTATCGATTCAAAGCACTGGTCGGCGTCGGGGAGCGAGACGGTCAATCTGGTTACGTAGACTCCGAAGGCAGGTAAGAGGCCCGAGTAGGGTGCAAGATTGACTGTGGGAACCAACAAGCGTCCTCCTATACCGCGTCCCGGCGCGGGGGCGGAACGGACGGAGAATGTGTGGCCGAGCATCCAGCGGGCGCGGCGCATGTCTCCCGAAGCTATGAATTCGCGAATTGCTGTGCTTGAAACAGCCATTCGGCGCACTTCAACTGCCGGATGAACAGTTACCTGGAATCCGAACTCCCTGCCGAATTGGGTCAACTCGGTGACGCCTGCCTCGGCTCGACATCCGAAGCGGAAGTTGGCTCCTTCATGGATTGAGCGGAGTTGTAATCTCTTCACGAGGATAGTTTCCACGAATTCGCGGGCGTTCAGTCGCGCAAGCGAATCACAGAAGGGAAGCACCAGGACGGCTTCGACTCCGGTGGATTCGATCAACCGTAGTCGCTCGGGTATCGGTGTCAGCAATTTAGGAGCGGCGGCAGGACGAAGAAACTGCTCCGGGTGCGGATCGAAGGTGATTGCGATGGAGCGAATTCCGAGAGAACGAGCCTCCGCCGCTACCGTCGAAAGCACCTGATGGTGGCCTCGATGGACACCATCAAAATTTCCGATGACCGCAACCGAGGGTCCAAATCCGGCGGGGATTTCCTCAACAGATCGAAAGACTTGCATTATCTTACTCACGCGAGTGTCACCGGCAGAGTCAGGCCATCGTGGGCTAGCGCCATGCCTTCGGGCAAATTGGCATTCGTTTCTTCCGCTCCGAGGTCGTGCGAAATATGTGTGAACCAACTTTGGCGGGCGCCAATTCGATTGGCCCACCGGACAGCCTGATCCAAAGTGGCATGGCTTGGGTGCGGAGTGTGTCGCAGGGCAGAGACGACGAGAATATCCAGATCTTCGAGAAGCGGGAAGCTCGCCTCAGGAATTGTGCTGACGTCCGTCATATAGGCAATTTTTCCAATTCGATAGCCGGTAATGGGCAAATCCCCGTGTAAGACCGGAATCGGGGTGACCAGGACTTCGTGAACCCGGGTTTGCGTATCGGCGACCAGATCTTTGAGTGCTACCCGAGCTCTAGTTGGATACTTCGAGTCGGGCGAAAAGGTGTAAGAGTAAATGCGCTCCAGAGCCACGCGGGTTTCCGGCGTAGCGTAAAGCGGAATTGGGCCGGATTGGCGATACGTAACGAAGCTGAGCGGCCGCAAATCGTCCAGGCCAAAGATGTGATCCGCATGTGAGTGGGTGTAAAAGACTGCATCGACATGCGTGATACCTGAGCGGAGAACCTGCTGACGGAAGTCGGGTCCAGTGTCGATCACTACGGTTCGTTCGAGTGGCTGGTAGGCACCTTGAGAAGCTGGCCCCGCGGTAATTTTGTCGGGGTTTGCCCAGCGCAGCAGGATTGACGGCCGCAACCTCTTGTCATGGGGATCCGCGGACGTGCAGACCCTGCAGCCGCAGCCCAGGGTTGGCACTCCCATGGAAGTGCCAGTACCGAGGAACGTGATCGTTCCTTGCAGCGAACCCACCATCCGGTTAGCGCTTTGCTCCGGGAGGTGGGGGCATGGGAGGCTGCGCTGAGATCATGCGGGTCAATTCAAGAAAGGTCATGCGCAATTCATAGAGCACGGTATCGATGGTCCGGGTTTCGTGTTCCGTGAGGTTGCCCTTGGTCTTTTCCAGAACAACGTTCAGCAGATCGATGGTCTGGCGCGCTCCGAGAATGTCGACTCGTGGGCGCTGTCCCTCCGGCGTGCCGGCCCCCATCTGCATCATGGCAGAGAGATAGAGCTGCTGGACGAGGTGCTCAAAGCCTATCTTTTCCGGGGCCGGGGCGCCTGGATTCTGGGCCCGCACCAGGTTTTCCAGCCTTTCGGCTGCCTGATCAAATGCCAGCTTTTGAAAACGCGATTCCTCGGCGTTTGGCGCAGGCGGAAGCTGCGCCTCATCGCCAAAGTCTTCTTCTTCGGCGACAGCGATGGTTGGGGTTGCAGGCTCCAATTTCGGCTGAGCTGTTTGACTCGATGGATTCGGTTCGACAAGCGTCAGGCGCGGAGCCGACGTTGGCGCAGAGCCTGATGGGGCGGTGGGCTTGCCTGCGGATTCGCCTGTTTCCGGGGTTTTTGACTCTGCACTCGGCGAGGATTCTTCATCAGCGCGGAACTTGCGCCGGTCTACAACGGTGAACTTTGGGGTATCGCTCATAGATAGGTTCTCAGGAGGCCCTCGGGCCTTAGGTCAGGTTCGGTGGAGAGTAAAGGATTTGGGCAGTTCCGCCCGGATAGTTGAGCGGCTGGTTGCCTGTCTCGGCCTCTGCGCGGATCATCGCAATAGCAAAGATGCGTCGCGTGCCATTTCGTTGCAAGCAGGCGACGCTGGAGATCGTGCCTGCGGGTTTCGCGTCCGGATTGTTGCCGGAAATGTGCAAACTGGTACCAACCGCGGGAGTTTCAGCGGAATCTTCAGCCTTCAGCTCCAAGGCTCGAAGATGGCGATGTACTTGTCCTCGCGAGCGAATGCGCTCGACGATTTCCTGGCCAAGATAGCAGCCTTTGGTGAAGTTGAGTGCGCGGGTTTGTCCTGTTTCCTGCGCCAGATCGCGGCTCTGGATATCGATTCCGTAAGCGGGAATCCCTTCGACGATTCGCAGAGTTTCGACAGATCGCGCGCCGACGGCTGTGGCTCCTGCTGCGCGCAAAGCTTGCCAGATCGCGGGAATCTGTTGATCGGCAACCCAGATAGCGAAATGGGGAACTACTGGTCCGTATCCGCGGAAGACCTGGGCGGGAACTCCTCCAAAAACTCCAGTGGCGACCGAGAGGTCGTCTGACGGAGCGGGAAGTCCAAGTTTGCTCAGAACGTCGCCTGCCTGTGGTCCGGCCAGCCCGAGAGCGGAGTGCTCGGTGTGGGGCTCCAATTCCACGTCGTCCATAATGATGAAACGGTCCAAATGGTTCAGCAGCGCTTCCGTCTGCTCTGCGGTTATTTCCAGTTCGAGTGCTCCGCCGTTGCGCCAGACATATG